>Ga0315271_10002484_pt1 | contig 11575 bp, 11 predicted proteins | sample C3_top_MG_FD_204664 | JGI IMG/M metagenome (GOLD analysis project Ga0315271, IMG submission 204664) | Sediment microbial communities from Yellowstone Lake, YNP, Wyoming, USA - C3_top | ecosystem: Environmental > Aquatic > Freshwater > Lake > Sediment | place: USA: Wyoming | collected 2017-08-01
TCTCGAAGACTTCTTCCATGCACCAGAAACAGCCCCCAGCGAAGTAGGCCTTGCCCGACGTCGCACCCGCTGCAGCCAGGCTGGTCGATTGCACGTTCCACGCTCCAATGAGGAGAACGGCCAGGGCAAGAACCGATCGGGTGATTTGTCTTCTCATGAAACGGCCCTCCTTACAGACTCAGTCGAATAGCTGTGTGAGGTCTTACACCTCACGGGCGAGACGGACGATGGCTCGAGGTCCGAAGTTCGAGGTTTTCGGAACTTCGAACCCAGAACTTCGAACTTCGTGTCGCGCATGTCTTGCTTGTGTCGCTCACGCTTCACATTCGAGAATCAGCTGGAATGAAGTCGGCATGGGCCCAGGCTTTCTTGAAACGTTCTTCAGCCACAGCTGCCTGATCATCCTTTTGTTGAGCCTGAAGGCTTTGGATCAATCCAGTCAGCGCCCATCCATTGTCCGGATGGCGCAGTAGATCCGCGTGATAGACTGCTTCCGCTTCAGATGGGCGATCAGCCAGTAAAAGCACAGCCCCCAAATGGTGTCGCACAGACAATGGCCAGAGTGGCGGCTCCGAGTAGGGAAGCGCCTCTTCCATCTTAATCGCCTCCTCAAACAGCCTGATCGCGTCATCATAACGCTGGCGGCGGGCAGCGATCTCTCCTGACAGGATCCGCTCCGCAATCTTGAGAAGCGCCCGCTGGGTCTTTTCTTCCGTCGTGCGATCCCGACGGATCTGCTTTGTGAGGCCGGCAAGAACGACATGTTCGCCCTCAGCCCCGGGAAGTCGGCCGGTCGCAACAAGGGCGAGTCCTCGTCCCAGCCTCCACATCCCGTCCATCAAACGCAATCCCTTGGGCGGTACAGGTTCCTTGAGCAGCTCCTCCCATCGGCCGAACCGAATCATCGAAAAGATTGGCGTCGGGAGGTAAAATTCTTTCGAACGATCTTTACCGGCTTCCTCTTCGGTAATCGTCGCCGCCACGTCACGAGCCGCTTTCATGGCTTCGGCATTGCGACCCTCCATCGCCAAGGACGCCCAGAGAAAGTGGAGATTGTGCCTGTAGTAACCATCGGCATACTCACCGGTTGGGTGCTGACTGGCGAAGTACTGCTCATCGACATGGGCTGCCTGCTGATTCCCTTCCACCGCCTCGTGGTACTTCCCAACCCGCATGTAAATGTGGGCGGGCATATGAACGAGATGGCCGGCACCCGGCATCAGGCCTGGTAGCCTATCCGCACAGGGCAATGCTCGTTCCGGTTGCAATGACGCCTCAACCGCATGCAGGTAATAATGGCAGGCCCCTGGGTGATCAGGATTCTTCACGAGCACGGCCTCGAGCGTGGTGACGATCTCCTCGGTGCCAGGCTGCGGTTGCCCATCCGGTTTCCAGAAATCCCAAGGCCGCAGATCCATCAGCGCTTCCGCAAACAGCGTGGCTGCATCGCCATCTTCGGGAAACCGCTGCGCCACCGATCTCATAGCCTTCGCATAGGCCTCATCGAGTCCCTTGCGCTTGACCCCCTTTCGGCCCACATACCGTGTGACCAATGCCTCGATGTAGGCCTGCTCCACGGGGGTGATGTGGCCTGCCAGCCGACGAGCCTTCTGAACCATCTCGATGGCACGACGTTCGTCTTTTTTTTCCATCTCACTATTGATGTTGGGACCGAGGGCCAGCGCAATTCCCCAATAGGGCATGGCCGCCTGCGAATCGAGATCCGCCGCAGCCTCAAACGACCTGATCGCTTCTTCGTGGTTGAAGGCGTAGACGAGTCGGAGCCCCTGATCGAAAAACCGTTGGGCCTGTTCCGATGTGGTGGTGATGGGATGGTGGAGGGAGCCCAGATTGTCGAAGAGCGTCGGAGCATCAGTCTGGTCGGCAGACGCAGCTTCCGCCAGTGGAACCATTCCAAGCCAACAGGCTATACCTGCAACCAAGAGCGTCGCGAACATCAATCCTCTCCTAAGGCCCGCGTAAGACGTGAAACGTCAAACGTGAAATGTTTCGGAAGAAGAGCACACGATAGTCCTACGTTTCACCTTTCACGTTTTTTGAGAGCGACTTTTTCAGCATCCTGCTAGATCTACCGCACTCGTTCGTCGTGATCAATATTCCGAATAAGGACGGCGCGTCCCCTGTCATCCACGAAGGCTTCGATCCGATCTCCGACATGGGCCGGTCGATCGATTCGGGTATTTTCGTCATGCGCTATGCGATGTTCGACGCCACTGACATCCTGAAGCACGTAGGCCCCACCCTCGACCGCCGTCACCTGTCCTGGCAGAGATAAGACATTGGTCGGCATAGCGAGCCGCATCTCGCCGGTCGATTGGGCTCCCAACGTCCCCCGCACGATCCCCTGCCCAAGATTCTCTTGCTTCGAAGTTCCTGCGATGTTGCAGCCGGCGCCCAACAGGCTCGCTCCCAGCACTGCCATCTGACACCACTTTGTCATCCACACCATGTCCACCACCTTTCTTGTCCGCTCACAGCGGGTAAACCTCAGAATCGGGTGACGCTGGAAAAGTTGAAGTCGCGCAGCGTCATTGCCGGCACGAGCAGCTTGCCGGTTTCTGACGTGATCGCTTCAGTTGGACTGGTGAAGGCCTCGATCCGGTTGAAGACTCGCAGAGGGCTCTCGTGAAACCGAAAGTTCTTCACTGCCGACACGATCGCTCCATTCTCGACGAGAAACGTGCCGTCTCTCGTCATGCCGGTCAGGGTGAGATCGGTTGGATTGACCGTTCGGATGTACCAGAAATTCGTTACGAGTATGGCGCGCTCTGTTCCCTTGATTAATTCCTGTAGCGTCGGCAAGGACGACCCTCCCCCTGAGAGGCTGGGGGCGTCGAGTGTGGGGATTGTATCAATCCCTCGCCTCTTCGCGGTGAACCGATCGTACGCAAGCTGTGTGAGCCGCCCCTCTGAAATCCAGTCGGACGCCACGGTCGGCAACCCGTCAGAGGTGAACCCAATGCCCAAAAGATCCTCGTGTGCCGGCAGATTACGGAGCGTCAGTCGCTTGTCGACGATCGGCTGGCCCAACTTGCCCGAGAAGGCACTCGTGCCTTTCTCGTAAGACTTTGCATCAAGCGTCCAGAGCAGCGAGGACCACAGCCCCGCAACGGCAGCCGGCTCAAGGATCACTGTATAGCGCCCCGGCGGCAGCTCGCGCACCTCCAGGCCTCGTTTGGCCTTCTCGATCGCGGTGAGCGTCCGTTCCTGGACCCTCAGATGATCGATGGACCGATGGGCTGCGGCGCCCCAACCAGTCGACTCGCCAGCCTGAACCGTGAGGCTGAATCGTGCATCGGTCCGTTCTTCATGGGCAAAGAGTCCCGTACTCGCGGCCACTCCGACTGTCGCGGCCGACGAGGACACAATTCCGGCTGCTTCAAGATTTTCCATCCGGCATTGCCCGATCGCCTCGTTTGCATATTCCAGCCGACGGGCCGGCCCGGCCACGACAGTTTCAGGTCGCGTTGTAGGAATCGTCACATATTGTTGTGGCTCTACCGGCGGGAGATATTCCGGATCGTCCGGCGATAGATGCGCGATCTGCACAGCTCTGGCCACCGTCTCTTGCACCGCCCCCGCGGTAAAGTCCGTCGTGCCGGCGGTGCCATGACGCAACCCGAACGCCACCGTCACATGTAAAGACCCGCGCCTCGTATCGACGTTCTGGACAACCTGATTGTTCGCAAACCGCGTCGTTCCGCTATGTTGATCGTGTAACGAAACAAGCGTGTGGTCGCCGGTCGAATGTTTCAGGACCAGATCCGCGAGAAACCGGAACTCGTCCCGGTTTGTCAGCTTCGGCCAGGTCTTGTGACCGGTCGCACTCATGATCCGGCCTGCCCTCCGATGACGTTGACGTGGCGGAACCGAGCATGGGAGGCCGCGTGGGTCATCCAGCCGGACTGGGCAGGCTGACCCTTGCCGCACGTGATAAATCCGTACCGGCGGCGGTGCGACCGATCCGCGACTCCGTCGCAGCTGCCCCAGAACTCCGGCGTTATTCCATGGTAGACGACATCACGAACCATGTGGGTGCGCTTACCATTCTCGATCATCCAGAATGCATCCCCACCGAACTGAAAGTTATACCGTCGCTGATCGATGCTGTAGGATCCGTGGCCTTCAATGTAGATGCCCCGCTTGACATCGGCGAGAAGCTCGTCGAGGGTGACAGCGCCCGGTTCAAGGCCGATGTTCGCAATGCGGACGATCGGAACACTGCCCCAACTGTCCGCTCGATTGGACCCGCGCGAGCGCGTCGCGCCGATTTTCGGCGCGACCTCGCGGTTCGTGCAATAGCCGACGAAGACCCCATCGCGCACGATGTCCCATTGCTGGCAGGCGACACCATCGTCATCGTAACCGGTCGCGGCGAGGGTCTCCGGTTCACAATTGTCGGCCACGAGACTGACGTGCGGAGAGCCGTATCGAAAGGTTCCTCGTTTGTCGGTTGTGAGAAAGCTGGTGCCGGCATAGTTGGCCTCGTATCCGAGCGCGCGGTCGAGCTCACTCGGATGGCCACAGGATTCATGCATTGTGAGCGACAGATGTTCCGGATCGAGGACGAGATCGTACAGGCCCGGCTCGGTGGTGGGCGCCTTCACTTTCTCCACGGCTTGAGACGCGATGCGCGGGGCCTCAGCCAGGAAATTCGCATCCTCGATCAATTCATAGCCCATCCGAAGATGCGGCGTATTGAAGCTCCGTGAAGCGAACCGCCCGTCATGGACCGCCGTGGCATCGAAATCTCCGCTCAGGGCAAGGAGGTCGAACTCCAAACGCGACCCTTCGGTTGACACAAAGAGTTTGCGGTCCTGACGGGCCCACAGGCTCGCGCTGCTCCGCACAATGCCATGCTGCCGATGGACATATTCCATCGTCTCCAGTAGCAGCGCAGTTTTTCTTTCGAGCGCGACGGCAAAGGGATCGATCCGCTGCGCGGTGACGACCCGGTCTCGATGGACAGGCTCATCGGCAAGTTTTACCTTTTCACTCGCGACAGACGCAGAGCCTTTCGCGATCTCGATCGCCAATTCAGCCACACGCGGGACCTCTTCCATCGACAGCACCGAACTGGCTGCAAACCCCCAGGCGCCGTGATAGAGGACGCGGATCCCAAACCCTCTGTCCTGCATTTCTCGAATGGACGCGATGCGGCGATCTTCGCCGCTGATGGCCTGGGTTCTGCTGTCGAGAATCCGGATATCCCCGTACTCGGCGCCAGAAGCGACAACGCGTTTCAACGCGAGTTCGGCAAGTTCATCCCAGCTGGGTGCGCGCATCGCGTGACTGCCTTTGTGAGGAGTGAACAAGTTTTGAACGGACTTAGTATAACAGGATCGTGAAGGCGATCGCAGAGGAAGTGGAAAGACCTGACGCGGGCTAAAACAGTCCGGCGATTCCGGTGCTGATTTTATCTTGGATGATCGGCGTGGCTTCGGGAATATCGAGATCCTTCTGTCGGACGTGACCCACCATTCGCATCTGTTGCACTTTAGGTCCAGCCGTTTCTTTCCCTGCCATAGGCCGGCCTAATGGCTTGCCCATTTTTCGATCGGTAATTTGCACATCTGTCACGCAGAGGTAAGTGACGCCCTCTTCTTTCGGAGCCTGTTGCATCTGCATCCCGGGGAAGCCTCCTTGCCCACCGCTCATAGCCATAACCTGAGCCATCATGGCATTAATGTTGGGCATGCCGCCGGGAATCATTCTCCCTGTTTCATCGCCGCCCGTTGAGCCGCCCATTGAATTGGCAGTGACCATGGCCGTGCCGCCGCTGCTGACACCAGCGCCGAAACTCGCTTTCGCAACAGATTCCGGTGTGACGCCGTCGGCAGCCATGTGACAATAGACGACCTTGGCTTGGATCCAATAATTCGCCTGTTCTGGATCTTTGGTAATTTGGTAGCCCTTGGTTGTCAGTTTGGTCTGAACACCCGTGAGTGTGATGTTTTGATTCTCCGAGATATTCCGTAGTTGGAGATAGGCTGTGCGATTCATGCTGGGATCAAGGAACACCGTATTGCTGTTCATGAGGCCGGATCGAATGATGTTGGAGCAGCCGGTAGCCAGGGTGATGAGCAACAACAAGACCGTGAGGGGTAAGGGGTGAGGGGTAAGGCGACCAAATACGGTGTTCATCAAAAATTTCCGGCCACGGAGGCGCTCAGCCGCTGTTGCAACAGTGGCGTAGCCTCAGCTTCGTCGAGCTTCTTCTGGTGCACGTCGGCGGCGAGACGAGTTTGATAGACGCCTGGCTGCTGGCCGGTTCCCGATTTGGCCGGTGCAGGGACTGACGCTGCGGTCCCTTGTTCAGTGATTTGCAGGTCGGCGACACAAGCATAGTTCACGTCATCGTGCATCTTGGGCGTTGAGGGTCCGCTGAATAGACTGCCCACCGCGCTGCCGATCCCCTCTATGGCACTGAGGCCCATTGAAGCGGCGGTGCCGACAATCGCACCTTGCGGTCCCGCCATGCTGGCCATGCCTGTCAGACCTTGCAGGCCGCCCATAATGGAGGAACCGATGCCCGATCCATAACCGCTTGCGACAATAGATTCCACCGGCATCTCCGGTTTCGTGACGTTGCAATACACAATGTTCGCCAGCACAATGTAGTGCGCTTCGCCGGGATCTTGGATGATCTGATAGCCCTTAGCGGTCAGCCGAGCACCGAGGTCGGTGAGCGATACGCTCTCGTTGTCGGATGAATTTCGCGCTTGGATAAAGACGGTCTTGGCTGTCGACGGCGGGAGGAAGAATGTGTTGCTGGTGATGAGATCGGTGTCTTTGATGTTACCGGCGAAAGCGGTAAGAGGAAAGCCAAGAAGTGCGGCAACGACGACATATCGCATGAAGGCCTCGCGATCAATAGATGGGCAGGATTCTAGGGAGTATTTCTCTAATCAGCAACAAGGAAATCAGGGGCTCACGGCCTGGCTTTTTTTGGGCCTGTCCCCTACGATAGCCCGCCATGTTGCCTCCCGAGCGGACGCCCCGTCAACGGATCATCGACTTGATCAAGGGGACCAGGCTATCGTCTTACCAGTTGGCACAAATGTTGGGCATTCCCGAGCGACAGGTCGAGGAACATCTGACCCACGTCGTGAAGACCATGGCGCGCGACAAGACCAGGCGATTCATTCTGGACCCGGCACGCTGTCAGGATTGCGATTTTGTTTTTCGCGACCGCAGGCGTTTAACGAGCCCGAGCCGCTGCCCGCAATGTCGAAGCGAAGCCATTGCGGCGCCGCGCTATGGTATCGATTGAAAGGACACCTATGATGACCGCACGCCTCATACTCTGTGCCCTTTGCTTCATGCTTTTGCTGAGTTGTTCCGGCGACAAGGCTAAGGAGATGTTGGAGACCGCCGAGTTCGAAGAGCGCCAGATGAACCTGCCCCACGCGAAGCAGTTATACGAAGACGTGATCCGTCTCTATCCAACCAGCAAAGAAGCCGCCACGGCCCAGGCTCGCCTCGCTGCTCTCAAGCAGGCCCCTTAACCAGCATTACTCATGACGGTTCGAGGTCCGAAGTTCGAGGTTTTCTGAACTTCGAACCCGGAACTTCGAACTTCGCGTCGCGGCTGCCGCGCCATTCCCACTTGTCGCGCCCTGCGTTTTACGAGCCCCCATCGAGATAATCCCACAAATCTTCGCCTCGTCGCGGGCGCCCCGCGAGCCATTCACGAAACCCTGGAATGCGAAACGACAGGAGGCGCTGAATCTTGTCGCAACGGAGCGAGAGGTCGGCAGGCCTAGGGCTTCCAACGTGGCTCCGTGCAGAGCCTTTCACTAGGCTGCCTTGTAACTCCGGATACCAAGGCAGCAGGGTTTCACCGATTTCCCAGCGCGAGAGCCGCTCGCTCCCGCCCAGATGATAGAGGCCCGGTTGCTTGCGATCGACGAGTTCCCAGATGGTTCGTGCAATCACACCAGCAGGAAGCGGACAGCGGAACTCGTCGGCATAGAGCGTCACGTCCTTGCCGGCCTTGGCAGCCCAACTCATGTCTTCGACAAAACTCCTGTCGCCGTGCTCCGAAGTTCCGGCAGTCAGGACAATCCGAACGACTGTATGTCCGGGATTCTGCAAGACGGCCTGTTCGGCTTCCAGCTTGGTCTTGCCATACACGTTTATCGGGTTCGGCTCATCCGTCTCGCCATACAAGCCGGTCTTCCCGTCGAAGACTTCTCCGCTGGACAGGAAGATGAAGGGAATGTCCCGGGACAGCTGCGCGAGGTGCGCGGTGACCTCTATATTGATGCGGCGGGCTTGTTCGGGGTCTTGCTCGCAGGCTTTTGTGCGACTCAGCGCCGCGCAATGGATCACCGCGCTGGGCTTGATGGACTGCCACGTGCGTTCGACAGTGACGCGATCGGTTAGATCGAGATCGGTTCGGGTGAGCCCCTGCACATCCCAGTCAGGCACCCATCTCGTGGCGGTCTTCACAAGATATTGCCCGATCAATCCCGCCGCCCCGGTGATGATCACGCGTGGTGCCATAAGGAAGGACGCGTGACTAGCGCGTCAGTTTGCGGTAGCGAATCCGGTGCGGCTGATCGGCTTCCTTACCGAGCCGCTTTTTCCGATCTGCATCATACTCACTGTAGTTCCCTTCGAACCAGACCACCTTGCTGTCACCTTCGAACGCCATGATGTGGGTCGCGATCCGGTCCAGGAACCAGCGATCGTGACTGCTGATGACGGCGCAGCCGGCGAAACGTTCCAATCCTTCTTCCAAGGCGCGCAAGGTGTTGATGTCGAGGTCGTTGGTCGGTTCGTCGAGGATGATGAGGTTCGCTCCTTCTTTCAACATGCGGGCCAAGTGCACCCGATTGCGTTCGCCGCCTGAAATGTCCTTCACTTTCTTCTGCTGATCGGTGCCCGCGAAGTTGAACCGGGCGCAGTAGGCCCTGGCGTTGACTTCGGTCTTACCGAGCATAATGGTCTCGTGGCCTTCGGAGATGATGTCGTAGACGGATTTGTTCGGATCCAGACTGCGGTCCTGATCTACGTAGCCCAGGGTGACCGTCTCACCGATCTTGATTGTTCCCGCATCCGGCTTTTCTTTCCCGATGATCATGCGAAACATCGTCGTCTTACCTGCTCCGTTCGGACCGATCACGCCGACAATCCCGCCCTTGGGAAGGCTGAAATTCACATTCTCGTAGAGGACCTTGTCTCCGTAGGCCTTGCTGACGCCTTTGCATTCGACGACCACATCGCCCAACCGCGGGCCAGGTGGAATGTAGATTTCCAAATCTGCAGCCTGTTCGTCCTGTTTCTGATTGACCAATTCCTCATAGCGGTTGAGCCGCGCCTTGCCCTTCGACTGGCGGGCTTTCGGCGACATGCGGATCCATTCCAACTCATGTTCCAACGACTTGCGGCGCTTCGACTCGGCCTTTTCTTCCTTTTCCAGCCGAACCTGCTTCTGCTCCAACCAGGACGTGTAGTTCCCCTGGAACGGAATGCCGTGGCCGCGATCCAGTTCGAGAATCCAGCCGGCGACGTTGTCAAGGAAGTAGCGGTCATGGGTCACGGCGATAACCGTGCCCTTGTATTGCTGAAGATGCTGCTCCAGCCATTGCACGGACTCGGCATCGAGATGGTTCGTCGGCTCGTCGAGTAACAGGATATCCGGCTCCTGGATCATGAGTCGGCAGAGGGCCACCCGGCGCTTCTCGCCGCCTGAGAGTACTCCGACCTTCGCATCCGGCGGCGGACAACGTAGAGCGTCCATGGCGAGCTCGAGCACGTTTTCCAATTCCCACCCGTTCGCCGCTTCGATCTTTTCTTGCAGCTGGGCCTGCTTCTCGAGGAGTTTTTCCAGTTCGTCGGGAGTGGCCTCACCCATCTTGTTGCTGACGGCATCATACTCGTGCAGCATGGCCACGAGTTCTTTCTTGCCCTCTTCGACAATTTCTTTCACCGTCTTGTCCGGATCGAGCTGCGGCTCCTGCTCAAGGAGACCGACGCTGTAACCCTTCGAGCGGGTGATCTCACCGGTATAGTTCTGATCGACTCCGGCGATGATCCTGAGCAGCGAACTCTTCCCCGATCCATTGAGACCCAACACGCCGATCTTTGCGCCGAAGTAGAAGCCGAGGTAGATCTCACGTAGCACCTGCTTTTTCGGCGGATAGACCTTGCCGACATTGACGAGCGAGAAAATAACCTGTTTATCGTTTGTGGTCGCCATGCATTCCCCTACCTAGTGACGAACTGGTGAGTTGAAAAGAACCATCTTGCGGGATGCTCACAGGAACTTGTGCGAGCCTCTACTACAGCGAATGCAGAGCCTGATGGCCCGCGTTTGCCTGAACGGCCAAGCCGGCAAATCCGGCCCTGACCTCCGACGCGTTGCGTACGGGGTTGGCAAAAGCCACCCGCCCGCCCTGCATTCGGCCTGGCGTGGTGAGCCGAAGGTGAAAGCCCAAGCGATCCAATGCAGTCACCGTCGCCTGCTGCGCCTCTGCATTGCCGAACACACGGGCAAGTAGCAACAGCATGTCCGCCTGCTCTGTATTAAATTCACGGATGAGGTTCGAGACCTCGTCCGCGAGCGGGTCCACGGCCGCCCCCGCGTAGTCGTCCGGCACGACCCAACCCATCGACCCAAACCCCCCGACAAAATAGATATCCGACAATGCCATGCGGAAAAAACTAAAGTCCTGGAAGTCTACCCAATAGGAGGCATTGGCATGGCGTGCCAGGTAGAGTTCGCGAACCTCGACGGCTTCCTCCTCCGGTACCTTGGTCACCGACCCCATCAACGTCACCCTGGCCGCACCCAGCGGATCGCTGCGGCTCTCAGGCGGTGTCACGAGTAAGCTGGCCCGTGGATCGCCCAGGAGATTTTGCGTATGCATCGCCATCGTGCTGATCAGAAAAACCGGTTGCCCCTCCTCGTCCAACCCGTAGGGCATCACCGACCCGAAGGGCCAGCCAGGCTGCTTGCGCGAGAGCGTCGAGAGACTACCCGACTGCTGCAAGTACACCAGCGTCTTGGCCCTCTCGGCATGGGACGGTTCAGGAACATCAGGACCATCTGAATCCGGCCCGCTGTTATGTTGTCGTGATGATGACATGCCTGATCTCTTATCTATGCAATGAACCGGGTGACACCTTACCCTGGATCTGTCGAACATTTCCACTGAGGACGGGATCGTGCTAGCCCGCATTATTCGCGAAGACTTCTACTGCAACCTCCGAAACGCCGCTACGACAAGCCTGACGGCGGGCGGGCTCGCCGCTCAGTCAGTCAACATACTGTTCAAGTATGCTTCCTTCCCTCACGGCTCCACGCGCCCGTCTCGCGTGGCGTCTCGGCGGTTTCGTCACGAACTCTCGTGAATAATGCAGGTTAGAGGGTTCAGTCTGGTGTAGGCCAACATGCTCGATCCCAATAGAGTCGGCGAGGCGCTCTAGCAGGCTGCGGAAAAATTCGATGTACACATACAACACCCTTGAAATATGACAGACGGAGCGATGATTCCAACAACCTCAGGATGCTCAAAAAGGCCGTCCAGAAAGGCCGCAGCGAGCG
>Ga0315271_10002485_pt1 | contig 11573 bp, 9 predicted proteins | sample C3_top_MG_FD_204664 | JGI IMG/M metagenome (GOLD analysis project Ga0315271, IMG submission 204664) | Sediment microbial communities from Yellowstone Lake, YNP, Wyoming, USA - C3_top | ecosystem: Environmental > Aquatic > Freshwater > Lake > Sediment | place: USA: Wyoming | collected 2017-08-01
GGCCAGGGTGTCGCGCCCGATCGGCGCGGCGGGGAGCGGCTCCGCGCGCCGGGCGAGGTCCGGCAGCGACTCCAGCCACACGATGGGCAGCCCCAGCTGACGGGCCGATGCCTCCGTCTGGCGGGTCGCGATCACGATCGTGGCCCCGGTCTGGGCGAGGATCTTGCGCCCGAACTCCACCGTGTGCCGGATGTCGAGCGGGACGGCAACCCCGCCGGCGTGCGCCGTGGCCAGCAGGGCGATGCCCCATTCTGGGCGGTTGACCGCCCAGATCATCGCCCGGTCGCCGGGCCGCAGCCCGGCATCCGCGAGCACCCTGGCCGCCCGCGGCACGACCGTCGCCAGGTCCCGGTAGCGCCACGTCCGCGTCCGGAATGATGGCCGGATGACCAGGGCTGGCCGCGCATCGAACCTGCGCGCGCTCTCCGAGAGCAGCTGCTGGAGCGTCTCCACGCCGGATCCCTCCTCCTCGTTCCCCGTTCAGGTTCCTGATCTGCCCGCAAGCTCCGAGAGCGTCCGCGCAGCGTCCACGGTCAGCGGCGGATAGTGGCCGAACACGATCACCTGGACATCCAGCCCGGCCAGGCGCTGCAGCGCTCGCTTCGCGGCCCGGTGGTCGTCGCTGTAGAGCACGCTTGCGTGCGACACGCGGCCGAAGCGCCGCTGGAGCACGTCGCCGACGAACAGCACCCGGTCGCGTGCGCCATAGAGGCAGACGCTCCCGGGCGTGTGACCCGGCGTGTGGATGACCTCGAGGCCGCCGAGGATGGGGAGGACCTCCCCGTCCAGCAGCGGCGTGAAGGTCGGCAGCTCCGGGGTCATCGCCGCGAAGATCCGCCCGCGTGACGGACGACGGAGCGCCTCCCGCCAGCCGGTGCGCATCATCTCGGCGTCCGCCGGGTGGACCAGGATCTCGATCCCCCGTTCCGTCAGCTCGCGCGCGCCGCCTGCGTGGTCGGGGTGGCCGTGGGTGCACACGACGCGGGCGACGTCAGCGAGTGAGCGCCCATGCGCCGCCAATGCGCGCTCGATCCGGGCGCTCGATCCTGCGAGGCCGGCATCGACCAGCGTGGCCGGCTCCTCGTCGACCAGGTGCGCGCGCACGCGGACGAGCGGGATCGCGTGGACGCGAGGTGGCATCGACGTGCCGGGTTCCATCGCCATGGCCTTCACACGCGCGGGGCCGCCGTCCGTGACATGACGGCGTGGCTCGAGTCAGGTGGGACGGATTTCGGGGCATCCGCGCCGGGCTGTCTAGGGCCGTGCGGCAGGGGTGGTGCAACAAGCCCGCGTCGCGGGGATCGCGACTCAGGTGCGTGTCACATCGAGCAGGTCCAAGCACGGACTTGTGCCCGAAACCCGACGTTGCCCGTCCTGCCCACGCTCACTCGGGGTTGCCATGACTCGCAGACGGGTCGGCCTGGACGGGGCCGGGACGAGAGCGTCGTCCACGCGTGGACGAGCGTCTGCTTCACGTGTGTGTGCGGTTGGCTGTGCGAGTCCGGGCCACCCGCCGCCGGTCCGACCCTCGCACATCGCGAGAGGCAGGTCGAGCCTACGCACACACGGGAGTCGGGTGGCGAGCGCGAACCCGGAGCCCTCAGTGGGACGCGAGGCGTCAGGCGGGCTGGCATACCAGCAACGCGGTGCCACCGTCGATGGTCTCGATCAGGCGACCCGTCCGACTTGAGATCCGGGGAAGGGGCCGCGACGCCACGTCTGTGATCCCAGGCACGTCGCCAGCCGACAACAAGGGGGGGCGGGTGTCGTTCTACCGACACGTGCGCGGATGCGCAGGCCACACGGCAGGTCCGCCAGCGTGTTCAGCCGCCGGCGGCGGCGAACCTCCCGACCGGGGCGACGGGCGGCTTCGTGGACCGCGTCACGCGGGTGAAGATGCGGCCGTATTCGGCACCGACGGCAGACCACACGGCCTCGCGCGTGTCGTCGTAGGCGTGGCGGCCGAGCTTGTCGGACAGCTTGCGGTCTCCGAGCAGGCGGATGATCGCCGCAGCGAGGTCCGAGGGAGACCCTGCACCGTCTGCCGCGGCGGACCCGGCCGCTGATGCCGCCGGCAGGAGCACGCCGCGTCCGCGCGACAGGCGCTCCCGGGCGAATGCGAACGGCGTGGCGATCACCGCCTTGCCCGCGCCCATGGCACACGAGAGCGTGCCCGACGAGACAAGGTCGAGGTCGAGGTACGGCGCGACGAACACATCGGCCGCTTCCAGCCACGTCGCCAGCTCCACGCGCCCGACGAACCGGTCCAGGAACTGGACGTGGTTGCCCATCCCCAGCCGCTCCACCGTCGCGACCAGCTGGTCCCGGTAGACATCCGCCTCCCCCTCGCCGGGGAGCAGGTCCGCGTGCGTCGCACCCAGGATGACGTACAGGGCCGACGGGTCAGCCTCGACCACGGCGGGCATGGCCTCGATCACCGCCTCGTATCCCTTCCCGGGGCGCATGAGGCCATAGCTCAGGATCACGCGGCGACCCTCGACGCCCAGCTTGGGCTTGACCGTGTCGGGGTCGACCAGCGGCAGGTTGGGGACGCCGTGCGGGACGACCTCGAGCCGTTGGCGATCAACGCCGTAGGCGTGGGTCAGGCGGGCGGCAGCGGCCGCAGACAGGGTCACGGTTGCGGCCGACGCCCGCGCGAGCCGTTGCACAACCTGCTGCTGGCCCGGCGTGGGATGCCGCACGACACTGTGGATCGTCGTGACCACGGGGAGCCGAAGGGCCTCCACGAGCTCCAGCACGTAGGCTCCGTCGTCGCCGCCCCAGATGCCCTGCGCGAACTGCACCGAGACAACGTCCACGCCGGCGGCGTTGAGCGCCTGCGCCACGAGGCCGTAGTCCTCCGACACGTCGCGCCGGATCTTCAGGCGCACCTCGGCAGGATACGTTTCCGGTCCCCCGGGGGGGATCACGGCGACGATCTGGCGGGGGAACGCGGCCGTGGCCAGGTCGTAGGTGTAGGTCGCGACGCCGCACTGGCGCGGCACATACGTGGAAACGAAGGCCGTCGTGGGGATCGCGTAGCTCCGATCGAAGGACCGGCCAGCCGCCTGGGCCAGCCGGTCCGTTGGGTGACTGGCTCTAGGCCGCGGTCACGCCGGTTGCGCGCGGGCCCTTGGGGCTCGCCTCGACTTCGAACGTGACGCGCTCGCCGCCGTTCAGCCGGTCGAACTCGAGCGGCGACTTGACCTCGCCGCGGTGGAAGAAGTACTCCTTGCCGTCCTCGGCCGTGATGAAGCCGAAGCCGCGGTCCGCGATGACCTTCTTGACAGTGCCCGTCGTCATGGGGCTGGTCCTTTCCTCTTCCCGAACGCGAAAGCAGACGCACGGCCCGTTCGAGAAGGGGGGGTCGACCACGCGGAGCGTCGTCACGAGGGGTGGCGACGCCACCCACGGTACTCGCATTCACCCGATCCCACAATGGAGCGGGCCGGTAGCATCAACGTGTGGTCGGCACCCAGCAGGGCCGCGCCCGGAGGAATTGCGGCATGAGCGCGCGAACGAAGGTCACCCTCCCGTACCTGTTCGGCAAGGTGGCCGACGGCGTGCCCGTGACCTGGCTCACCTGCTACGACTACCCGACGGCCGTGCTCCAGGACGCCGCCGGCGTGGACATGATCCTCGTGGGCGACAGCCTGGGCATGACCATGCTGGGCTACGACTCCACGCTCCCGGTCACGATGGACGACATGGTCCGCCACACCGCGGCCGTGCGCCGCGGAGCGCCCAACGCGTGGGTTATCGGCGACATGCCGTACATGAGCTACCAGCCGTCCGTGGAGAGGGCAATCCGGAACGCCGGCCGGCTGATGGCCGAGACGGGCTGCGACGCCGTCAAGCTCGAAGGCGGCTCGGAGATGGCGGACCGCGTCGCTGGCATCGCGCGCGCCGGGATCCCCGTCATGGGCCACCTCGGGCTCACGCCACAGAACGCCGGGGCGCTCGGAGGGTTCCGGGTCCAGGGCAGGGGAGCTGCCCAGGCGAGGCGGATCGTGGACGACGCACGGATCCTGGAGGACGCGGGTGTCTTCTCGATCGTCCTCGAGCTCGTTCCAGACCGCGTCTGCCGCCTCGTCACGGAGCGCGCGAGGACCGCGATCATCATGGGTCTCGGCTCGGGGCCGGACGCGCACGGCCAGCTCCAGATCTACCACGACGCGTTCGGCCTGTACCCGCGTTTCCGGCCGCGCATGGCCAAGGTCTTCGCCGATGCCGGCGCGGTGATCCGCGAGGGGCTCGCCGCCTACGTGGCCGAGGTCACCGACCGGAGCTTCCCGCAGCCGGAGCACTGGTTCGGCATGAAGGACGAGGAGTACGAGGAGCTGGTGCGGGGGCTCGACGCGGCGGATACAGCCGACGGGACCGGCGTGGGGCGGGAGTAGGGAGGTGGGTGCCCGCTTCGCGGCCCGGATGGAGGGCGTCCGCCCCAACGCCATCGGGGACCTGCTCCGGCACGGCGCGGATCCGGACCTCATCTCCTTCGCCGGCGGCTACCCCGATCCCGCCCTGTTCCCGGTCGCCGAGCTGCGGGTCGTGTTCGAGGAGCTGCTGACCGGCGATCCCTCCGTGCTCCAGTACACGGTCTCGGACGGGCTGCCTTCCCTCCGCGGTCACATCGCGGCGCGGATGAACCGGGACGGGACTACCTGTACTGCCGATGACGTCCTGGTTCTCCAGGGTGCGCAGCAGGGCCTGGACCTCGTGGCGAAGCTGGTGCTGGACCCTGGCGACGTGGTGGTCACCGAGAACCCCACGTTCCTTGGCGCCCTCATCGCCTTCGCGCCCTGCCAGCCCGCGTACGCGCCCGTCCGGACGGATGACGAGGGCATGGACCCCGACGACCTCGAACGGGTGCTGGCCGCCGACCCGCGGGCAAAGCTGGTCTACACGATGCCGGACTTCCAGAACCCGATGGGCGTCACGCTCAGCCTCGAGCGCCGCCGCCGCCTGGTGGAGCTGGCGAACCGGTTCGACGTGCTGGTGCTCGAGGACTCGCCGTACCGGGATCTCCGCTTCGAGGGCGATGCGCTGCCGACACTCAAGAGCCTCGACACGGAAGGCCGGGTCGTCTACCTCGGCAGCTTCTCGAAGACCCTCACGCCGGGCATGCGGCTTGGCTGGGCCGTCGCGAGTGGTGAGATCAGGGCGAAGCTCGGGCTGCTCAAGCTGGCCGCCGACACGCAGTGCAGCACGCTCAACATGGCTGCTGCCTCCGCGTACCTGGACCGGTTCGACCTCGACGCGCACGTCGCGGACGTGCGAGGCGCCTACCGGCGCAAGCGCGACCTGATGCTCGAGACGATCGCGCGGACCTTCCCATCGGAGGTGCGCTGGACGAACCCTTCGGGCGGCCTGTTCACCTGGCTGACGTTCCCCGGCGGGCTCGATGCCGCGGCCTTCATGCGTGACGAGGCCATCCCCAAGGCGAAGGTCGCCTACGTCCCGGGCGGGACGTTCTACCCGGTGACCCAGGAGCCGAACCACGCGCGGGTCAACTTCTCCGGCGTCCCCGACGACCGGATCGTCGAGGGCATCACGCGCCTGGGCGAGTTGCTGCAGACGGTGATCGGGCGCTGATCCCGGCGCGACCCGCCCACGGTCACGGGAGGATGACACGCCACGATGCCGGTCGGCGTCACAGGTGTGGCCAATCCGCATTCCGCCAGGGGTAGCCAGCCATGCAGCGCGCAGCAGCCGCCATCGTCGTCATTGCCCTGGCCGTCGGAGTCGCCGCCTGCAGCGCCGCCGGCCTGGGCCGTGGAGCCGACGTCCCGGGCACATTCCTCACGACGGTCGCCCCACCCAGCCCAGCGCCCGTTCCGACACCGAAGCCGACACCGAAGCCGACACCAGCCTCGTCGCCGTCGGCGCTGCCGACCCTGGCAATCGTGGGCGAGCTCGTGGATGTCGCGAAGGTCACCTGCGGCAGCGGCGCCCCGGTCCTTGGCTCCGGGCGGGTCCGTGCATCCGCGGATGGCATCACGCTTGCGGTCTCCGGTGGCAAGGGTCTGTACCTGGGGATCGAGCACGCCGCGGGCGGCGAGGGCCAGGAGATCACGAAGGACGCCCAGGAGGTGACGCTCCGGATCCCGCCGGGTGACGTCGGCATCAGTTGCGCGACCCCCGGAGCGGAGCTCACGCTGGCGGTGGTCCTCCGCATCGAGGACCCGGACGGGTGGTATCGCTCGACGATGGTCGAACCCGTCAGCGGCAGCTGCATGTCCGGCGAGGGGTCGTTCACCGCGGAGGCCCGGGGGCCGAAGGGCGATCCCGTCGAGCTCGCGAAGAAGGCGCTCGTGGGTCTCCGCCCGGGTGATGTCGTCGAGCGAGGCGGCTATCCCGCCGACACCGGGTTGGTCCGGATCGTGCGTGACGGCCGCGTCATCGGCCTGCTGCGGTATCAGCAGGACCCCGATGGTGGGTGGCTGCTGCCAAGCACGGTCATGTGTTCCGGGTTGTCTGTCAGCCTGGAGTAGCGAACGCGCGCCACGTACCCGTTCGGGGCACGGCAGACTGGTCGCATCCACGGCAGCGACGAGGCGCCCCCGGCCGGCGGACCACCGCGGAGTGAGGCGCATGGCGGCGAAGACGATCCTGGTCATCGGAACCCTTGACACCAAGGGCGTCGAGTTCGCCTACCTTCGCGACCTGATCACCGCCCGCGGGCACACGCCGCTCGTAATGGACGCGGGCGTCTACGAGCCCGCATGGACCCCCGACATCGCCGCCGCCCGCGTGGCCGCGGCCGGCGGCGGCGATCTCGATGCGCTGCGCGCCGCGGGCGACCGCGCGACGGCCCTCGACGTCATGTGCAACGGCGTGCGGGCCGTCGCGCTCGAGCTGGCTGCCGCGGGCCGCATCGACGGGATCCTCGGGCTCGGTGGCTCGGGCGGCACCGCGCTCGCCACGAGCGCCATGCGGGCGATGCCCGTGGGCATGCCCAAGGTGATGGTCTCGACGATGGCCTCGGGCGACGTCTCGCCGTACGTGGACGTCAAGGACGTCACGATGATGTACTCGGTCGTGGACGTCGCCGGCCTCAACCGGCTGTCGCGCCGGATCCTGGCCAACGCGGCCGGCGCCGTGTGCGGTGCCGCGGAGCAGGAGATCCCGCCGGCCGAGGACCGCCCGCTCGTCACCGCCACCATGTTCGGCGTCACCACGCCGTGCGTGACGCGCGTCCGGGAGCATCTCGAGGCAGCCGGCTACGAGGTCCTCGTGTTCCACGCGGTCGGGTCCGGGGGGCGCGCGATGGAGGCGCTGATCGCGGACGGCTTCGTCGCGGGCGTCGCCGACATCACCACCACCGAGTGGTGCGACGAGCTGATCGGCGGCGTCCTGTCGGCCGGTCCGGACCGCCTCGGCGCCGCCGCGCGCGCGGGGATCCCGCAGGTCGTGTCGGTGGGGGCGCTCGACATGTGCAACTGGGGCGCGATCGACACCGTCCCGGAGCGGTTCCGGGACCGGAACCTCTACCGGCACAACCCGCAGGTAACGCTGATGCGCACCACGCCCGCCGAGAACGCGGAACTCGGCCGGATCATCGCCGGGCGGCTCAACGCCGCGACGGGCCCGGTCGCGCTCTTCCTGCCGCTCCGGGGCGTGAGCATGATCGACGCCGAGGGGATGCCCTTCTGGTCGCCGGAGGCCGACGCCGCGCTGTTCGATGGCATCCGCGCCTCCCTCGACCGAACCGTCGTCGAGCTGGTGGAGCTCGACCTCCACGTCAACGACCCGGCCTTTGCCGACGCGATGGCCGGCCGCCTGCTGGCCATGCTCGCCGCACGCTGACCCTGCCGCCCCCAACCTCGAAGGAGACCCCGCGATGCCGTTCATCCCGCGCGCCGAGATCGTCCGCCGCCTCCGGGCCCAGGTCGATGCCGGCATCCCCATCGTCGGCTGCGGCGCCGGCACCGGGATCTCGGCCAAGCTCGCCGAGGCGGGCGGCGCCGACGTCGTGATCATCTACAACTCCGGCCGCTACCGGATGGCCGGCCGCGGCTCGCTGGCCGGGATGCTGGCCTATGGCGACGCGAACGGCATCGTGGTCGAGATGGCGGCCGAGGTGCTGCCGGTCGTGCGCGACATCCCGGTCCTCGCCGGCGTCAACGGCACCGACCCGTTCCGCATGATGCCCGTCTTCCTCCGCCAGCTACGGGACATGGGATTCGACGGCGTCCAGAACTTCCCGACCGTGGGCCTGATCGACGGCGACTTCCGCCGGAACCTGGAAGCCACCGGCATGGGCTACGACAAGGAGGTCGAGACCATTCGTGTGGCGCACGATCTCGACATGTTCACCTCGCCCTACGTGTTCGACGCGGACCAGGCGGTCGAGATGGCGAGGGCCGGCGCAGACCAGCTGGTCGCCCACGTGGGGCTGACGACGGCCGGCACCATCGGCGCGGGCGTCGCGCTCACGCTGGACGTGGCGATCGAGCGGGTCATGGCGATCGCCGCCGCCGGCCGCTCGGTCCGCGATGACATCATCGTCCTGTGCCACGGCGGCCCCCTCGACGAGCCGGAGCAGGTGGGCGAGGCCCTGCGCCGGATGCCTGGGGTCCACGGCTTCTTCGGCGCCTCGAGCATCGAGCGCCTGCCCACCGAGCGCGCGATCCGAGGACAGGTGGAGGACTTCAAGCGGCTCGCCATCGCGCGCTGACGGCCCCCGCCGCTCGCGACGACGAGGCCGGAATCCCGGGACCAATGGCCCCCACATGGGGGGTGGCCGGGACCCTATGCTCCCGCTCGGCGGATCTGCCGCCGAACCGAGCCAGCCGGTAGGTCTTCATGCACTGCATCGTCCTCGTCAAGCAGGTCCCGGATGTCAGCAACATCCCGGAGGATGCGTGGGATCGCGAGAAGGGCACGCTGCGACGCGCGCTCCTCGACAGCGTCCTCAACCCCCTCGACCTGCACGCGCTCTCGTTCGCCAGGCGGATCACCGCGGCTGACCCGGCCGCGAAGACCGTCTACCTCACGATGGGGCCGCCGCAGGCCCGCGAGGTCCTCGCCGAGTGCATCTCGCGCGCCCCGGGCGACGCGGTCCTGCTGACCGACCGCGCGATGGGCGGTGCCGACACGGTGGCGACGGCCTACTCGCTGGCCCTGGCCATCCGGCGCATCGAGCGGGAGCTGTTCGACGGCAGCCGGGACTACCTGATCGTGACCGGCATGCAGTCCGTGGACGGCGACACCGCGCAGGTCCCGCCCCAGATCGCCGAGGACCTGGACATCCCGCAGGTCGCCTATGCGCAGGACGTGCGGTTCGAGCCGGAGCTGACGTTCCGGCGCATCGGCGCTGAGGGGACGGAGGACGTGACGCCCCTGCGACTCCCCGCCCTCGTTACCGTCACGGCCTGCACGGACACGCTCTACCGCAGCTTCCACAGCGCCCGCACGGCGCGCGCCGCCACGATCCACACGTGGAGCGCCGCCGACGTGGGCGCCGAGGCCGACAAGGTGGGGATCAAGGGCTCCCGCACCACCGTGTACCGGATCTTCTCGCCGTCCGAGGACCGCGCGAAGACGTGCGAGATGGTCGCCGACCCGGCCGACCTGATCCGCAAGGTCAAGGCGAAGTACCGCCTCGCGACCGGCGGCCCGGCGGTCCACGAGGAGGGCGCATACGCGCTCGACGGCCGCGAGCCAACCTACCGGGGCGGGTTCTGGGTCCTCGCCGAGCGCGAGGGCGACGGGATCAAGTCCATCTCGCTCGAGCTGCTGGGCAAGGCCCGCGAGCTCGCTGCCTTCCTGGGCGAGCAGGTGGTCGCGGTTCTGCCGGGCGCCGACGCGGGCGACCTGCCGGCGGAGCTGATCGCCCACGGCGCCGACGTCGTGTACGCGATCGAGCACCCGGACCTGGCGACGTTCGTGCCCATCTCGCACAAGGCCGCGATCGCAGCTCTCGTCCGGGAGCATAGGCCGCAGGTGATGCTGTTCGGGGCGACGCCCATGGGCCGCGAGCTAGGCCCACGGATTGCCTATGCGTGCGACTCCGGGCTGACCGCGGACTGCACGAAGCTGGAGATCGGTGACTACGCCAAGGGCGGCACGGACCTGGTCGGGATCCTCAAGCAGACCCGTCCCGCGCTGGGCGGCAACATCATGGCCACCATCATGACCAAGGACTCGCCCACCCAGATGGCGACGGTCCGGCCCGGCGTGTTCAAGGTCCCGCCGCGCGACGACACGCGGACCGGTGAGGTCGTGCGCAGCACCCCGGACCTGAGCGGCAGCCCGGGAGGGGTCCGGATCACCCCGGTCGAGTCGTTCGTGTCCAAGGTCAGCATCCGCGACGCAAAGATCATCGTGGCGGGCGGGCACGGCATCCACTCCAAGTCGGACTTCGAGCGCCTGCTGGAGCCGCTCGCCGACGGCCTCGAGAGCCTGCTGGGCGACGACGCCAAGGTGGCCGCCTCTCGCCACGCGGTCGAGGACGGCTACCGCACCCATGACTACCAGGTCGGCCAGACCGGCCAGACCGTCGCGCCCAAGCTGTACGTCGCCATCGGCATCTCGGGCGCCGTCCAGCACGTGTCCGGGATGCAGATGTCGGACACGGTGGTGGCGATCAACAAGGATCCGCGGGCACGGATCTTCAACTACGCGGACTTCGGCGTCGTGGGCGATCTCGAGACGGTCGTCCCGCAGCTCGTCCGCGCGATCGGGGAGGCCAGGTGATGAACGGCATCGACGTTCTCGTCGTCGGCGCCGGTCCGGCAGGCCTCGCCGCCGCGATCCGCGCGAGGCGCCAGGCCACGGCGGCCGGGCGCGACCTGACGGTCGCGGTCATCGACAAGGCGCCCGCGGCGGGCAACCACACCCTGTCGGGCGCCGCCTTCGAGGCCGACTGCCTCGAAGACCTGCTGCCCGGCTGGCAGGAGATCCGCCACCCGTTCACCACGGGCATGGTTCAGGTCGAACGCGACGACATGTACTTCCTGCGCGCGACCTCCGCCAACCGGATCCCGCCGCGCGTCGTTCCCGGGCGCATGCACCATGTCGGGGACTACGTGATCTCCGTGTCACGGCTGGTCGCGTTCCTCGCCGAGCAGGCCGAGGCGGCCGGCGTCGAGGTCTACCACGGGTTCACGGCGCGATCCCTGATCGTGGAGGATGGCGCCGTCCACGGCGTCCGCCTGGCCGACGTGGGCCTGGCTGCCGGTGGCGGGACGAAGGGCAACCACCTGCCCGCCGAGGAGATCCGCGCCCCGATCACGATCCTCGCGGATGGCACGCACGGCGTCATCTCGACCGAGTTCACCGAGCGCTTTGGCGGCGGCGCCAACCCGCAGGTCTTCTCGCTGGGGATGAAGGCCATCGTCCAGTTCCCGGAGGCCAGCCCGTTCGGCACCAACCGGGTGATCCACACCCTGGGCTACCCCAACCCGCCCAGTGTCTTCGGCGGCGGCTTCCTGTACGCGATGAGCGAGAAGACCGTGGCCGTCGGCCTGATCCTGGGCCTCGACTGGAAGTACGGCGACCTCAACCCCCAGCGCGAGTTCGAGACCTTCCGCGCGCACCCGTTCATCATCCGCCTGCTCAAGGGTGGG
>Ga0315271_10002487_pt1 | contig 11570 bp, 9 predicted proteins | sample C3_top_MG_FD_204664 | JGI IMG/M metagenome (GOLD analysis project Ga0315271, IMG submission 204664) | Sediment microbial communities from Yellowstone Lake, YNP, Wyoming, USA - C3_top | ecosystem: Environmental > Aquatic > Freshwater > Lake > Sediment | place: USA: Wyoming | collected 2017-08-01
GCTGTTGCCCGAGGCGTTTGCCGTGGTGCGCGAGGGTTCCAAGCGGGTCATGAAGATGCGTCATTTCGACGTCCAGTTGCTCGGCGGCATGTCGCTGCACAACGGCAAGATCTCTGAAATGGGAACTGGCGAGGGCAAAACCCTGACCGCCACCATGCCGGTCTACCTGAACGCCCTGACCGGCAAGGGCGTGCACGTCGTCACCGTGAACGACTATCTGGCCAATCGCGACGCGCAGTGGATGGGCAAGCTCTACAACTTTCTGGGGCTCACGGTCGGCGTCAATCTGCCGCAGATGTCGCGCGAGGAAAAGCAGGCCGCCTACCGCTCGGACATCACCTACGGCACCAACAACGAATACGGCTTTGACTACCTGCGCGACAACATGGTCTACGAGGCAGCCGACCGCGTCCAGCGCGGCCTGAACTACGCCATCGTCGATGAAGTCGACTCGATCCTGATCGACGAGGCGCGCACGCCGCTGATCATCAGCGGCCAGGCCGAGGACCATACCGACCTGTACATTGCCATCAACAAGATCGCCCCGCTGCTGCAGAAGCAGGAAGGCGAGGCCGATCCGCACACCGGCGAGGGGGTCACCAAGCCGGGCGACTTCACGCTCGACGAAAAGAACCGCCAGGTCTTCCTGACCGAGCAGGGCCACGAGAGCGCCGAGCGCATTCTGGCCGAACGCGGCCTGATCCCCGAGGGCGCCTCCCTGTACGACCCGGCCAACATCACGCTGATGCATCACCTGTATGCGGCCCTGCGCGCCAACCACCTCTATCACCGCGACCAGCATTACGTGGTGCAGAACGGCGAGATCGTCATCGTCGATGAATTCACCGGACGCCTGATGACGGGCCGGCGCTGGAGCGAGGGCCTGCACCAGGCGGTGGAAGCGAAGGAAGGGGTGGCGATCCAGGCCGAGAACCAGACCATGGCCTCGATCACCTTCCAGAACTACTTCCGCCTGTACGCCAAGCTGGCCGGCATGACCGGCACCGCCGATACCGAAGCCTACGAGTTCCAGGAAATCTACGGCCTCGAGACGGTGGTAATGCCGCCAAACCGGCCGAGCCGGCGCGAGGACCAGCTCGACCGCGTCTACAAGACGACGCGCGAGAAATACGAGGCCGCCATCAAGGATATCCGCGAGTGCTACGAGCGCGGCCAGCCGGTGCTGGTGGGCACCACCTCGATCGAGAATTCCGAAGTGCTTTCGGAACTGCTGGACAAGGAGAAGCTGCCGCACCAGGTGCTCAACGCCAAGCAGCATGCGCGCGAGGCCGAGATCGTGGCCCAGGCCGGGCGCGCCAGGATGATCACCATCGCCACCAACATGGCCGGCCGCGGCACCGACATCGTGCTGGGCGGCAATATCAGCAAGGCGATCGAGGCGGTCGAGGCCGACGAGTCGCTCGACGCGGCGCAAAAGCAGCAGCAGATCGACGCCATGCGCGCGCAGTGGGCCAAGGACCACGAGCAGGTCAAGGCGCTCGGCGGTTTGCGCATCATCGCCACCGAGCGGCACGAGTCGCGCCGCATCGACAACCAGCTGCGCGGTCGTTCCGGCCGCCAGGGCGACCCCGGTTCTTCGCGTTTTTACCTGAGCCTGGACGACGCCCTGATGCGCATCTTCGCCGGCGACCGGGTCAAGGCGATCATGGACCGCCTGAAGATGCCCGACGGCGAGGCGATCGAGGCAGGCATCGTGACGCGCAGCATCGAGAGCGCACAGCGCAAGGTCGAGGCGCGCAATTTCGACATCCGCAAGCAGTTGCTCGAGTATGACGATGTGTCCAACGACCAGCGCAAGGTGATCTACCAGCAGCGCAACGAGATTCTGGATGCGAAGGACCTGTCGGCGCAGATCACGTCGCTGCGTGAAGGTTGTTTCAACGACCTGGTGCGGCAATTCGTGCCGCCGGAATCGGTCGAGGAGCAGTGGGATATTGCGACGCTGGAAAAGATCCTGTCCGACGAGTGGCGGGTCAGTGTGCCCTTGCACACAATGGTCAGCGAGGCCAGCGCCATTACGGATGAAGATCTTTTGGCGGCGGTGCGCGATGAGGCCGGCAAGGTGTTTGCGGACAAGGTGCAACAGGTCGGCGGCGAGAATTTCACCCAGTTCGAGCGCATGGTGCTGCTGCAAAGCATAGACACGCATTGGCGCGAGCACCTGAGTTCGCTCGATTACCTGCGCCAGGGCATTCATCTGCGCGGCTATGCGCAGAAGCAGCCCAAGCAGGAATACAAGCGCGAGGCGTTCGAGCTGTTCGGCCAGCTGCTCGATGCCGTCAAGAACGACGTGACCAAGGTGCTGATGACGGTGCAGATCCAGTCCGGCGAGCAGCTGGAGCAGGCCGCCGAGGACATGGAGCAGCGCGGCGAGAGCATCGCCAACGTGACCTACACCGCGCCCACCGAAACCGGCGAGGTGCAGACCACGCTCGACGAGGAGACCGTGAAAGCCGCCGTCCCGCGCGTCGGTCGCAACGAGCCCTGCCCCTGCGGCAGCGGCAAGAAATACAAGCAGTGCCACGGCAAGTTGGCCTAGGAGCCAGTGATGGCAGTCAATCTGTCCCCCCCCGATCCGTCCCGGCTCTACCCGATCGCCGGCGTGCGCCTGGGCGTCACCGAAGCCGGTGTGCGCAAGGCCGGCCGCAAAGACCTGACCGTGCTGCTGCTCGAGCCCGGGGCATCGGTTGCCGGGGTCTTCACGCAGAACCGTTTTTGCGCCGCGCCGGTGCAGATCTGCCGCGAGCATCTGCAGCGTGCGACCGGTGTGCGGGCCATGCTGATCAACACCGGCAACGCCAATGCCGGCACCGGTGAGGACGGGCGGCAGCGCGCCATGCGGACCTGTGCCGCGCTGGCCGGCAGGCTCGACCTCGCGTCGGCGCAGATCCTGCCGTTCTCGACCGGCGTGATCATGGAGTCGCTGCCGGTGGAGCGAATCGAGGCCGGCCTGGACGCTGCGCTGGCCGATGCGCGCGAAGACAACTGGGCGCGCGCCGCCGAAGCCATCATGACCACCGACACGGTGGCCAAGGCTTTTGGCGCGCAGTTGACGATAGCCGGCGTGCGCATCAGCGTCACGGGCATCGCCAAGGGCGCCGGCATGATCCGGCCCAACATGGCCACGATGCTGGGTCTTCTGGCAACCGATGCCTGCGTCAGCCAGGACCTGATGCAGCAACTCGTGACTGAACTCGCCGAGGCCTCGTTCAACCGCGTCACGGTCGATGGCGACACCTCGACCAACGACTCGTTCGTGCTGATCGCCAGCAACAAGGCGCGGCACGCCGTGATCGACTCGCTGGACAGCGAGAGCGGCCGTGCGCTGAAGGGCGCCCTGCTCGAAGTCGCGCGCAAACTGGCGCAGGCGATCGTGCGCGACGGCGAGGGCGCGACCAAGTTCATCAGCATCCTGGTCGAAGGCGGCAAGACACAGGCCGAATGCCGCCAGGTGGCCTACGCCATCGCGCATTCGCCGCTGGTGAAGACGGCTTTTTTCGCCAGCGACCCGAACCTCGGGCGCATTCTGGCCGCCGTCGGCTACGCCGGCGTCGATGATCTGGACCAGGGCGCCATCGATTTGTACCTGGACCAGGTGCATGTGGCGCAGCGCGGTGGCCGGCATCCGGCCTACCGCGAGGAAGATGGCCAGCGCGTGATGCGGCAGAGCGAGATCACGGTGCGCGTGGTGCTGGGGCGCGGCGCTGCCGCCGACACGGTCTGGACCTGCGACCTCAGCCATGACTACGTGACGATCAATGCGGACTACCGCTCATGAACCCGCAGTTCGAGCATTTGCTGCAGCGCGCTGAAGAACTCATCGATCGCATCGAGGCGGTGCTGCCGCGCGCGCTCGGTGCGCCGGATTGGAATGCCTCGGTGGCCTACCGCTATCGCAAGCGCAGTTCCGGGCACGGCGTGCTGGAGCCGGTGCGCCATGTTGGCAGCATGCGACTGTCGGACCTGAAGGAGATTGACCAGCAGAAGGGCCGGATCCAGCGCAACACCCTGCATTTCGTGAACGGCCAGCCGGCCAACAATGTGCTGTTGACGGGTGCCCGCGGCACCGGCAAGTCGTCCCTGATCAAGGCCTGCCTCAACGAATACGCGCCGCAAGGGCTGCGCCTGCTCGAGGTCGACAAGGCCGACCTGACCGATCTGCCGGACATTGTCGACGTGGTCTCGGAGCGGGCCGAGAAGTTCATGGTCTATTGCGATGACCTGAGCTTCGAAGAAGGCGAGCCCGGCTACAAGGCGCTCAAGTCGATCCTGGACGGATCGGTGGCGGCCACGACGCCGAACGTGCTGATCTACGCGACCAGCAACCGGCGTCACCTTCTGCCCGAGTACATGCGCGAGAACCTCAGCTACACGCATACGGAGGACGGTGAAGTCCATCCGGGCGAAGTCGTCGAAGAAAAAATTTCACTGTCCGAGCGTTTTGGCTTGTGGATCAGCTTTTACCCGTTCACTCAGGGCGAGTACCTGAGCATCGTGGCGCAGTGGCTGTCCTCCTTTGGCGTGCTGCCGCCGGCCATTGAAGCGGCCAGAGCCGAGGCCCTGGTGTGGGCGCTCGAGCGCGGCTCGCGCAGCGGCCGTGTCGCCTACCAGTTTGCGCGCGACTATGCCGGCCAACACGCCGGCGATGCATGAGCTTGGGAGCTTGCACGGCCGGGCCGACGCTGGTTGCCAACGCCGAGTTGCCGCGCGACGGCGGCGCGGACCGGCCGCTGGTCGATGTTGCGGTCGGCGTGCTGATTCGGCCGGACGGCCATTTTCTGCTCACCAGCCGACCGCAGGGCAAGGTTTATGCGGGCTACTGGGAGTTCCCCGGCGGCAAGCAGGAGCCGGGCGAGACCGTGGCGCAGGCGCTGGCGCGCGAACTGCAGGAAGAGCTCGGCATCCGGATCGGGCCGGCAGTGCCGTGGCGGGTGGCCACCGTCGACTATCCGCATGCGCTGGTGCGGCTGAATTTCTGCAAGGTCTTCGACTGGACCGGCGAATTGCAGATGCGTGAAGCGCAGTCGTTTGCCTGGCAGAGCCTGCCGGTGCAGGTCAGCCCGGTATTGCCGGGCACGCTGCCGGTTCTTCAGTGGCTGGCCGAAGAGCGGGGCTCACCCTCGGGTTCGGTCAGCTGATCTTCGGGCAGGCTGTTGACAGGGATGCGGAAGCCCTCGCTGGCCCAGGCTCCGAGATCGACATTCTTGCAGCGCTCGCTGCAGAAGGGCCGAAACGGGTTCGAACTGGCGTAAATGCTGTCGCCGCCGCAGGTCGGGCAGGTCACCCGCCTCAGTGCCGCAGCAATGGGTTTTTTGGCGGCTGTCATGAGCACAGGGTCAGCTCGAACGAGGTGTCGTCGAGGCTGGCGTGCATTTTGTCGTCACTGCCATGGCGCATCAGCCGGATGGACACCATGAGCCGGTTGCCGCTGATCTCGGGGATCAAGTCGAGCGCAGGGTCGAGCGTCATGCGCAGCAGCTGAAATGTCTTGCCCTGCGGCAGGTTTTGCTGAAACTGGCCGCCCACCGCCATCACTTTTTGCGCCGCGCCGGAGCCGCGCAGCAGCTTGAGCAAAACGTAGATCGCTTCGGCCAAAGGTGCCAGGGTGCCGGCCCAGTGTTCCAGATCGGTTCGGCGCCGCTCGCCGCTCTTCTGTTGCCAGGCGTAATAGGCTGGCAGGTCAAAGGCGCAGGTGCCGCCCGGAATGCCGATGCGACTGCGGATGCTCATGAGCCAGTCGTTCTCGGTCAACGAGTTCCCGGCCTTGCCCGGCTGGTCGTTCAGGGCCTGGAAGCAGCGCTCGACCTGGTTGAACACCTTGTCCAGGACCTCGTGCGCGATGGCCGGATTGTCGCGATAAGCGTCCAGAATATGCTTCTGCTTGTCCAGGTCTTTCAGCACATCCGATTTGAGGTCGGCGCGGGCGCCGACGTCCATGACTTCGAAGATCGTGGCCAGCGCAAAGTGGTGATCAAGCGCCGACTCGCGCGCAACAAATTCTGTCAGGCGCAGAAACAGCTGCTCTAGTCGCAGGTAGGTGCGAATGCGCTCGTTGAAGGGGTATTCGTATAGGATCACGCTGATTTCTTTGCTACGCCGCCAGGCCGGCTAGCTCGATGATAGCCCGAAGCGGGCTGAAATTTGACGCACTTCAGCCGCCAGTTCGTCAAGCGAGAGATCGACGTTGAACAGCACGCTGTCGGCCGCCTGCAAACGGCGTTCCCGGCTGGCCTGGGAGGCGATGATTTGTTCGATCTCGGCGCGCGGCAACTGGCTGCGCGCCATGACCCGGCTGATCTGGACTTCCGGCGTGCAGTCGACCACCAGCACATGATCGACGTTCTGCCGCCAGCGGGCCGATTCGACGAGCAGGGGAACATCGAACACGATGCAGGGTTTGCCGAGCCCGACCAGGGTGGTGGCCTGGCGCTGCGTTTCCTGCGCCACCAGCGGATGAACAATGGCCTCCAGCCTTTGGCGTGCCGTGGCGTCGCTGTGGATCAGCCGGCGCATCCGGTCGCGGTCCAGCGCGCCTTCGGCGTTGATGAAGTCCGAACCAAAAGCGGCGGCAATGGCTGCTATGGCCAGCCCGCCCGCGGCAGTCGACTGGCGTGAAATCGCATCGGCGTCAACGATGCCGGCGCCCAGGCCGGCCAGCAGGGCGGCAACGGTGCTCTTGCCGCTGCCAATGCCGCCGGTCAGCCCGAGCCTGAAGGGAGCCGGCACGATTCAGAGCCCGACAAAATGGAGCATGGCGCCCGGGCCGAAGATCATGGCCGTTATCCCGGCGCCGGCCAGGAAAGGGCCAAACGGCAGATAGCCGCCTTCGCGCAGCCCGCTCGTGAACTTCATGGCAATGCCGATGACGGCGCCGATGACCGAGGCCATCAGAATGATGGGCACCAGCGCCTGCCAGCCAAACCAGGCGCCGAGCGCGGCAAAGAGCTTGAAATCGCCGAAGCCCATGCCTTCCTTTCCGGTAGCCAGCTTGAAGGCCCAGTAAACCAGCCACAGCGAGAGGTAGCCGGCGACGGCGCCCCAGAACGCCGCGGGCAGCGATGCGCTGGTCCATTGCAGGGCGGCGGCGACCAGGCCGGCCCACAGCAGCGGCATGGTCATGGCGTCGGGCAGCAGCGTGGTGTCCCAGTCGATCAGGGCGAGCGCGAGCAGGGTGGCCGCAAATCCGCACCAGAGCAGCGCGCTGGCGCTGGCGCCCAGCTTCCAGGCGCAGATGAAGAACAGGACGCCGCTGGCCAGTTCTACCATGGGATAGCGCACACTTATGGGGTTCTTGCAGGCCGAGCACTTGCCGCTCAGGAAGAGATAGCTGAACACCGGAATGTTTTCATACCACTGGATCTGATGGCCGCATTGGGGGCAGCGCGAGCGTGGCAGCACCAGGTTGAAGGTCTCGGCCGGCGCCGGCTCCTTGCCGTCCAGTTCAGCGCATTCAGCGCGCCACTGCGCCTCCATCATGATCGGCAGGCGGTGGATCACGACATTGAGAAAACTGCCGACCAGCAGCCCCAGGACGCCGAGCAGGGCGGCGTCGAACCCGTGTGAAATCAGCATCAGACGACCTGGCCCAGCTTGAAGATCGGCAGGTACATGGCCACCACGATGCCGCCGATCACGGTGCCCAAGACCGTGATGATGATGGGCTCCATCAGGCTGGAGATGCCGGCCACCATGTCGTCGACTTCCGATTCATAGAAGTCGGCCGCCTTGCCGAGCATGTGATCGATGGAACCCGACTCCTCGCCGATCGCGCACATCTGCAGAACCATGGAGGGAAAGAGGTTGGCATTGGTCATGGCGACGGTCAGGGCGGTGCCGGTCGACACCTCCTGCTGTATCTTCTTGGTGGCGATCGTGTAGACCGAATTGCCGGCGGCGCCGCCGACCGAATCAAGCGCCTCGACCAGGGGCACGCCGGCCGCGAACATGGTGGAGAGGGTGCGGGTCCAGCGCGCGATGCAGGACTTGTCGACCAGCACGCCAAAAATCGGCATCTTGAGCATGATGCGGTCCATCACGTGCTGCATCTTTTCGTTGCGCTTCCAGGCTTGCATGAAGAAATAGAAACCGCCGCCGAGGCCGCCAAAGATCAGCCACCAGTACTTGACAAAGATTTCACTCATGGCGATGACCGCCAGCGTCGGCGCCGGCAGGTCGGCGCCAAAATTGGCAAACACCTCCTTGAACGCCGGCACGACGAAGATCATGATGACAGCCGTCACCACAAAAGCCACCACCAGCACGGAGATCGGGTACATCAGGGCCGATTTGATCTTTGACTTGATGGCTTCGGTTTTTTCCATGTAGACCGCAAGGCGGTCGAGCAACTGGTCCAAAATGCCGGCCGCCTCGCCGGCTTCGATCAGATTGCAGTAAAGGTTGTCGAAGTAGAGCGGGTACTTGCGAAAGGCGGTGCTCAGCGAGGTGCCGGTTTCCACATCGGTGCGGATGTCGTTGAGCAGCTTGGAGACGCTCGGGTTCGGGTTGCCGCGCCCCACGATGTCGAAAGCCTGCAGCAGCGGCACGCCGGCTTTCATCATGGTCGCGAGCTGCCGCGTGAAGATCGCCAGGTCCTTGGGCTTGATCGCCTTTCCGGAACGCAGCTTGCGCTTCTTGACCTTGGTCGGCGTCACCCCCTGGCGGCGCAGCGAGGCATTCACCTGGTGCTCGCCGGCAGCCCGGGTTTCGCCGCGCACCTGTTTGCCGCTGCGGTCCTTGCCTTCCCACTCAAAGACAAATTCCTTGATTCCCTGTGTCGCTGAAGTGGCCATCGTGTCCTCTGGATTACGGGTCTATTCGTTGGTGACGGCGAGCACTTCTTCCAGCGAAGTCAGGCCCATCTTCACTTTTTGCAGGCCGGCTTGCCTCAGTGTGCGCACGCCTTCCAGCGCGGCCTGGTGGGCAACCTCCAGGGCGTTGCCGTCGCGCAGGATGATGCGCTGTATTTCTTCGCTGATCGGCATCACCTGGTAGATGCCGACGCGTCCCTTGTAGCCGTTGTTGCAGCTGGCACAACCGACCGGTCTGTAGGCGGTCCATGGCTCGCTCAGTTCATTGTCCTCGTAGCCGACATCGAGCAGGGCTTGTCTGGGAATGTCGATCGGGGTTCGGCAATTCGGGCAAAGACGGCGCGCCAGACGCTGCGCCGTGATGAGGATCACGCTGGAGGCGATGTTGAACGGGGCGATGCCCATGTTGCGCAAGCGCGCCAGCGTTGCTGGCGCGTCATTGGTGTGCAGCGTGGAAAGCAGCAGGTGGCCGGTCTGGGCTGCCTTGATGGCGATGTCGGCGGTCTCAAGATCGCGAATCTCGCCGATCATGATGATGTCCGGATCCTGCCGCAGGAACGACTTCAGGGCTGCCGAAAAAGTGAGACCGGCTTTCTCATTGATGTTGACCTGATTGACGCCCGGCAAACCGATCTCGCTCGGGTCTTCGGCCGTGGCAATGTTGACGCCGGGCTGGTTCAGCAGATTCAGGCAGGTGTACAGGGACACAGTCTTGCCCGAGCCGGTCGGGCCGGTCACCAGGACCATGCCGTAGGGCCGGTTGATGGCCTTGAGCAGCCGTTCCTTTTCTTCGGGCGCGTAGCCCAGCGCGTCAATTCCCAATTTGGCGATGCTGGGGTCCAGGATCCGGATCACGATCTTTTCGCCAAACAGCGTCGGCAGGCTGCTGACCCGGAAATCGATGACGCGGTCCGGCCCGACCTTGAGCTTCATCTTGCCGTCCTGGGGGATGCGCTTTTCCGAGATGTCCATCCTCGAGATGACCTTGATGCGCGATGCCAGCTTGTCCTTGATGCTGATCGGCGGCGAGGCGATTTCGCGCAACTCGCCGTCGATCCGGAAGCGCACGCGGTAGTTGTGCTCGTAGGGTTCAAAGTGCAGGTCGGAGGCGCGCAGGCTGTACGCTTCCAGCAGCATCTTTTTCAGGAATCTGACAACCGGCGCGTCCTCGATCTCCGACGCGAGGCTGTCCGTCTCGTCGGTCAGGTCGGCGTCTGCCGACTCTTCAAACTCGATTTCCTCATCGAGCATGGGGCTGAGCGCCTCGATCCCGGTCGCGGACTGGGCCGAGACCAGCTTGAGAAGCTTGTCATATTCGGCAACCACCCAGTCCACGCGCAACTGCGTCGCGAACTTGATCTTCTCGACCGCGCGGTTGTCGGAGGGGTCGGCCGTTGCGACGATCAGCCGGTTGTTGCGTTTGCTCAGCACCACCAGTCGGAAATCCACGCAGATCCTGCTGTCCAGCAGTCCCTTGGGGAGGCGCTCCGGGTCGACGGCATCCAGATCCAGCAAGGGCACCGCAAAGGCCGACGACACGCTGTGCGCCAGGTCAAACGCCGACACCACGCCCGAGCCCGTGAGTTCAGCGATGAAGCTGGTGTGCCTGTTCTGCGCCTTGCGGTAAATGTCTTCCGCTGCCTGCTGATCCAGTTTTCCCGCCAGCACCAGAGCGCGGCCCAGACCCGGGAGGGCCATGATGGAAGGCTCGGAAGAAGTAAAGTCCGCGGCGATCATAAGTAAGAATGTACTACCTCAGAACAGTGCTTGCAGATCATCGCCGTCTGGCCCGGTGCGGCACAGCCCTGTTCCCTGCGCAGTTTATCGCGGCAAGGATATCATGTCACTGCAGTACCTCCAATGGAGAGTCTATGACGCCGGGGAGTGATCCGGTCTTTGCCACACAGCCCGAGAAGCTTATGAATGCACCTGAAAAGTTGGCTCGCCCTGACATCTCCCTTGACGACAAATACCGTGTCAAGGAGGGCTGGGTCTTTCTGGCGGGCACGCAGGCGCTGGTGCGGTTGCCGATCCAGCAGCGCCTGCGCGATGAGGCCGAGGGCAAAAAGACCGGCGGCTATGTCTCGGGCTACCGCGGCTCGCCGCTGGGCCGCTACGACATGGACCTGTGGGCGGCCGAAGACATCCTGAAAGAGAACAACGTCGTCTTTCGCGCCGCGGTCAACGAAGACCTGGCCGCCACCGCGATCTGGGGCGCGCAGCATGTCGGCAGTTTCCCGGGTGCGCGCGTCGACGGCGTGTTCGGCATCTGGTACGGCAAGGGCCCGGGCGTGGACCGCAGCGGCGATGTGCTGCGCCATGCCAACAGCGCCGGCAGCAGCGCGCTCGGTGGCGTGCTGGCGCTGGCCGGCGACGACCACGGCGCCAAGTCTTCCACCATCACCAACTTCTCGGACCAGATCTTCATCGCCGCCGGCCTGCCGGTGCTGTACCCGTCGAACACGCAGGAGTTGCTCGACTTCGGCCTGCACGGCATCGCGATGTCGCGCTTTTCGGGCTGCTGGGTCGGCATGAAGGTGGTCACCGACGTCGTCGAGGGCGGCGGCACCATCTATGTGGCCCCCGATTCGCCGAAGATCGTGCTGCCTGAGGTTCCCTCGCTGCCGGCCGGCACGCCGATGGGCGCGCCGAGCCTCTCCATCCGGCCTTTTGATACCGCGCTGATGGCCGAGGAGCGCCTCTACAACCACAAGATCTACGCGGCGCTGGCCTACGCGCGCG
>Ga0315271_10002488_pt1 | contig 11563 bp, 11 predicted proteins | sample C3_top_MG_FD_204664 | JGI IMG/M metagenome (GOLD analysis project Ga0315271, IMG submission 204664) | Sediment microbial communities from Yellowstone Lake, YNP, Wyoming, USA - C3_top | ecosystem: Environmental > Aquatic > Freshwater > Lake > Sediment | place: USA: Wyoming | collected 2017-08-01
TTCCCCGATATCGGCCTGGAGATCAGCGGTGCGGGTCATGACGGGGTCGGCAATGCCTCCACGTGGATCCTTGCGGGGTACAGGTCGATGATGGCGCCTCCGCCCGAACGGCGCACGGCGAACGAGGTCATACCGGCTCCGCGTCGTCGGGACCGGTCACTCCGGCCGGGGCCGGGCCAACGGCCGGGTCCAGGGCGGCGGCCTCCCGGCGACGGCGCCGACCGCGGCGGCGACCACGGACACCGTCCGACACGGCGTGCGGGATCGCGGTTCCCAGCGATCCCGGCAACTCGGCGGTGGTGTCGGCAGCGAGCAGGTCGACCATGGCGGCCCCGGCCGGCGGGGCAAGCCCGGCCTGCGCGGCGAGTCCGGCAAGTGCAGCGTTGGCGCCGGCCTCGGTCACGATCTGGTCCGCGGGACGGGGAGGCGTCGCCTGGCCGATGGTCCCGGAGAGCTCGTCGGCCAAGGCGAGCCGCCCGAACTTCAAGAGCAGCATCCGGAAGTCGCGCGCGTAGAACAGCTTGATCCGCACGTCGGGGTACAGCTCGCGCAGCCGCCGCAGCTTGCGGTTCTTCTTGCGGACCAGCTTCTGCTTGAGCGTGGTCAGCTCCACGTAGAGGTCCACGTCGGGCAGGTAGAAGTCCGGCGAGAAGCTCTCGACCACGTCCCCGCTCATCGCCCAGCCGATGGGGAACGTGTCCGGCTCGTACGTCCAGCGGACTTCGTAGAAGTCCAGGATCCGGGCGAGCTCGGCCTCGCTCGCGTGCGCGAAGGCCGGGCGGCGGACGGCGGGCATCACGGCCGGTAACGCGGTCACGGTGTCCGCCCCGGCTCGTCCAGGAGGGACGGGATGTCGCTGCGGTCCGCCAGGACGCTGATCCGCGCGGCCGGGACGGCAGCACCACACGATGTGCAGTCGGCGCCCTTGAGGCGCGCCCGGAGTCCGCGATGGTCCATCGGCGGTCAGTCTACCGAAGCACGAGCTCGTGAGGCGTCCGGGAGGGGTGCCGTGATCCGGATACCCCCATGGGGTATCATCCGGCCATGCCCGAGACCCCCGCCCGGACCGCGTCGGTGCACGGCGCGGACCACGCCGCCCACTCGTCCTTCCGCCACAGCTACAGCAAGGACAAGGCCCAGCTCGTCCGGCGCCTCAGCCGCATCGAGGGCCAGGTCCGCGGCATCGCGCGGATGATCGAGCGGGAGGAGTACTGCGTGGACATTCTCCAGCAGACCTCCGCGTTGCGAGCCGCCATCGACGCCGTCTCGATCATGATCCTCGAGGATCACGTCCAGGGCTGCGTCCGGACGGCTGCGGAGCGTGGCGAGGCGGACAAGTACGTGGACGAGGTGGTGGACGTCGTCCGGCGCACGCTCGGACGGCCGGTCCGCGGGACGAAGAGCCCGGGCTGAACCACTGGGGCGCGAAGTTCCCGGGGGTTATCCACAGCATTCGGGCGCTGGCGTGCGAATCGTGGATAACACCCCTTGACCCGGTCCGCGACGACGCCTAACGTCCGCAGTCCGCACGCAGCACGCGCGCATCGGGGAGCACCACTCGCGAGGGGTCACGGGGAGACCCGGACCGGAACCGACCGGGTGGTGCCAGCCCGGAAGACGCCGCTGCGGCGCACAACGACGCCGGGAGCGGCTCCCGGACGGCCTGGCGCACACGCTTGATGGAGGGTGCCCTGGACCGCCCGAGAGATCCGCTCCCGTCGCGCGTTCAGGACCTCCCGGCGCTGCCCCCCGAGTACCACACGGTCCTCGACGCCGGCCTCGCGGCGCTGGGGCTGGAGCCCGACGCCGGCGTTCGCCAGGCGCTGGACGCCCACGTCAGCTTCCTGCTGGCATGGACGGTCGCGATCAATCTGACCGCCATCCGCGTGCCCGCAGACGCCGCGCGCCTCCACGTCCTGGACAGCCTGGCGGCCGCACCGCACCTGCGTGCGCGCGGCATCACCCGGCTCCTGGACATCGGGAGCGGCGGCGGCTTCCCGGGTCTGCCGCTGGCGATCGTCCTGGGCTCCGACCGGACCCTGCTGGTGGACTCCGTGGGCAAGAAGGTCCGCTTCCTCCAGGCGGTGATCGAGGCGACAGGCCTCGAGCGGCGGGTCGCGGCGGAGACGAGCCGGTCCGAGGCGCTCGCGCGCGATCCCCGTGACCGCGAGGGGTGGCCGGCCGTGACCGCGCGCGCCGTCACGTCCCTGGCGGAGCTGGTGGAGCTGGGCCTCCCGCTCGTCGCGCCGGGCGGCGTCCTGATCGCCTGGAAGCGCGGGCCGCTCGACGACGAGCTGGCGGCGGCGGCCGGCGCCCTGCGGGAGCTGCGGGCGGGGCCCGTGGAGGTGCTGCCCAGCGGCGTGCCAGGGCTCGATGACCACCGGCTCGTGGTGATCCCGCGCGGCGGCCCCGTGGACGCCCGGTTCCCGCGTGACCCGGCGGAGCGCAAGCGCCGTCCGCTCTAGGGGACCCGCATGCAGGCGACCCACCCCCGGCAGGCGCAGCATCGGCGAGCGACGCGAGCCAGCGTGGACGCAGCGGATCTGGCGAGTCACGGGATGCTGGGCCGTTCGCCCCGGCGCGGTCGTCACTCCGCGCCCCGCAACGCCTGACGCCGCGCTACCCTCCACGAGTGCTCGTCGCCGTCCTGTCCGACATCCATGCCAACCTCGTGGCGCTCGAGGCGGTGCTCTCCGCCATGCCGTCCGTGGACGAGATCTGGCAGCTGGGCGACGTGGTGGGCTACGGCCCCGAGCCCGACGCCGTGGTGACGCGCCTGCGGGAGCTGGGCGCCCTGGGCGTCCGTGGCAACCACGATGCGGCGGCGCTGGGCGGACCCGAGATCGACTCCTTCAACGTCGATGCGCGCAACGCGATGCTCTGGACGAAGGCGCTCATCGACGACGCGACCAAGGCCTGGCTGGGAGCGCTGCCCGAGCATCTCGAACGCGAGGGGTTCACGCTCGTCCACGGCAGCCCCCGCGATCCCATCTGGGAGTACGTGACGTCCACCCCCGTGGCGAGGGCGGGCATGGCGGCGATGACGACCCAGGGCGGCCTCCACGGCCACACGCACCTGCCCATCGCCTACGTCGAGGAGGACGGCCGGCTGGAGACGATGAGCCCGGGGTCCGGCTCGAAGATCACGTTCGACGGACGCCGCGTCCTGCTCAACCCGGGCAGCGTGGGTCAGCCGCGGGATGGCATCCCCACCGCGTCCTGGATGCTGCTCGACACTGGCGCCGGCTCCGCCACCTGGAGGCGGACCTCGTATGACGTCGCCGCGGTCCAGGCGGCGATGACCGCGGCGGGCCTGCCCGAGCGCCTCGTGGCCCGTCTCGCCTACGGGCTCTAGCCATGATCGGCGGACGTCGGCCAATCACGGGGCGCAAGCCGGGCGACAAGCGCATCCGCGTCGAGCGCCACCACACGCCCTACTTCCGGTATACGGGGCCGGGCCAGCTCACGGCCAAGGCCGCTGCCAGCGCCCCCACCACGGCCACCGGCCGCTTCGCGGCGCGGCTCAAGGGCATCTTCCTGGGCCGCCCCCTCGCCAACGAGGAGGAGCTCGGCCAGCGCCTGTCCAAGAAGAAGGCGCTCGCGATCTTCAGCTCGGACGCGATCTCGTCGTCGGCCTACGCCACCGAGGAGATCATCCTCGCGTTCATCCTCGCGGGCGTCGGCGGCGCGGCGTTCAGCCTGTCGATCGAGGTCAGCATCGCGATCGCGGTGCTGCTCGCCATCGTCGCTTTCAGCTACCGCCAGGTCTGCATCGCCTACCCCACGGGCGGCGGCTCCTACTCCGTGTCCAAGGTGAACTTCGGGCGCCACGCCTCGCTCATCGCGGCGTCCGCGCTGCTCATCGACTACACGCTGACGGTCGCGGTCTCGACCTCCTCCGCCGTGGAGCAGATCGCCTCGGCGGTGCCGGCGCTCCACGACTGGAAGGTGATCATCGGGATCAGCGCCATCGGCCTGATCACGCTGGGCAACCTGCGCGGCCTGCGCGAGGCCGGGAACATCTTCGCCATCCCCACCTACCTCTTCCTCGGGAGCGCGTTCCTGATGATCGGGATGGGCGTCTTCCGGATCGTGTTCATGGGCGACACGGGGCCAACGCCATCCCCGGCGGTCATCGAGGCGATGAAGGACACCGCGGAGAACGTGGGCATCCTGATCCTGCTCCGGGCCTTCGCGTCCGGCGCCGTTGCCCTCACCGGCACGGAGGCGATCGCCACCGGTGTGCCGGCGTTCCAACCCCCTGAAGCCAGGAATGCGGCGGCCACCCTGATGGCGATGGCGATCATCCTGGCCACCCTGTTCATCGGGATCACGTTCCTGGCCACGAGCTTCCACATCCTGCCGTCCAAGGAGCAGACGGTGATCGCCCAGATCGCCAACCACGTCTACGGGGACTCGGTCGGCTTCTACCTGTTCCAGGCGTTCACCGCCCTGCTGCTGTTCCTGGCGGCCAACACGTCCTTTGCCGCGTTCCCGCGCCTCGCCGCCGTGCTCGCCGAGGACGGGTTCTTCCCGCGCCAGTTCTCGTTCCGCGGGGACAGGCTCGCCTTCTCGACGGGCATCATGCTGCTGGGCATCGTGGCCGCCCTGGTGGTCATCGCCGGCGGCGGCTCGACCCACGCCCTGATCCCGCTCTACGCGGTGGGGGTGTTCATCGACTTCACCATCTCCCAGTCCGGCATGGTCCGCCACTGGATCTCCACCAAGGACCCGGGCTGGCGCTACCGCCTGGTGATCAACGCTGTTGGCGCCGTGCTGACGTTCGTCATCGCCATCGTGGTCACGTCGGTGAAGTTCACGTCCGGCGCCTGGTTCGTGGTGATCCTGATCCCCGCGCTGGTGTCGATCATGCTGTTCATCCGCCACCAGTACGACGGTCAGGCTGAGGAGCTGCTGGTCCGCGACGACCTGGTGTTCGACCGGCCGCACCGCGAGCAGCGGGTCGTGATCCCGGTCAACGGGATCAACCGTTCGGTCGTCCAGGCCGTGATGTTCGGCAGGTCGTTGGTGAGCGACCCGTCCATGCTCCAGGCAGTGTTCGTGACCACGGAGCTCGAGGAAGCCGAACGCCTCCGCGAACGCTGGGAACGGCAGCTGCCGGGCGTCCCACTGGTCGTGGTGGAGTCGCCCTACCGCGCGCTGGTGGGCCCGGTCGTCACCTACCTCGATGTGCTGGACCGCGCGTGGCCGCCGGACAAGGAGGCGCCCACCACGATCGTCGTCCTGCCCGAGTACGTGGCCCGCCACTGGTGGGACCGGATGCTCTACAACCAGGCGGCGAAGCGGCTCAAGGCGGCGCTCGTCGGGCGCGAGCACACGGTGATCGCGGACGTGCCGTACCGACGCTCGGAGCACCACGACGACCTCGCGGACGCCAACGAGTTGCCGTAGGGTTCCGACGGGGTTGCCGTAGGGTGCCGACGACGGTTCCTCCTCTGTTGGGATGACGATCCGGCCACTGCCCGGTGGTATCGTGACCCGGCGCGACGACCCGGCCGGGAGCGTCCCGGTGGCCCAGCCGTCGTCGCTTGACTGGAGGCTCCAGACCATCGTGGCCGACTCGTCGGCACCCCAGTTCCGGCGTGCCGTCGTGGCCCTGTCCGGAGGCCGGACGGACCGGTCGATCGTGGCGCTTGCCGCCGACCTCGCCCGGGCTGGCCACGCTGAGCTCGTGGGTGTCCATGTCGTGGAGATCGACTGGACGCTGCCCCTGGACGCGGACGTCGCCGGGCACGACGAGGGTGCGCAGCGCGTGCTCGACATCGCCGAGACCACCGCCGAAGCATCCCGCTACCAGCTGGAGACCGTCCTGCTGCAGGCGCGCGACGTGGGTGCGGCCATCGTCGACGAGGCCACAGAGCGCGGGGCGGACGTCATCATCTGCGGTCTCCCCTTCCGGCGCCGGTTCGGCGGCGACTTCACGGTCGGCCGGACCATCCCCTACGTCCTCAAGAACGCCCCCTGTGCGGTATGGGTCATTCGCGAAGCGATGCCCGAGGAGCAAGCATGAAAGCCGTCATCGTCGGCTGCGGGCGCGTGGGCGCCGGCCTCGCCGACGAGCTGGACCGCGCCGGCTGGCAGGTCCTCATCCTGGACATCACCTCGGCGGCGTTCGACCGCCTTCCGGCGTCGTTCGGGGGCACCGCCCTCCGGGGCGATGGCACGGACGAGGACACGCTGCGCCGGGCGGGTGCCGAGCACGCGGACCTGTTCCTGGCCGCAACCGAGGGCGACAACCGGAACGTCATGGCCGCCCAGCTGGGCCAGGAGGCCCTGGACGCCAAGCGGGTGATCGCCAAGATCAACGACCCGGTCCGCGCGGATGCCTATGCCCACCTGGGTGTCGCGACCCTGTGCCGGACCAACCTGATGACCACCGCCGTGCTCGAGTTCCTGGGCCAGGCAACCGGCAACCGGCCGGGGATCTACCCGCCCGAGGCGCGCCATGCGCACGCCGCCGCGATGCCGCACTCGAAGAGCGACGCCGGTACGACCAGCGCGGCCCGCGCCGCCGACGCGGAGGAGTAACCGATGTTCGTGCTTGTCGTGGGCGGCGGGAAGGTCGGCTACTACCTGACCAAGGAGCTCATCAACTCGGGCCACGAGGTGGTCCTGATGGAGAAGGACCGCCGGCGGGCGGAGGCGATCACGGAGGAGATCGGATCCGTGGTCATCTCGCAGGACGGCTGCGAGGGCAAGTACCTGCGCGAGGCCGGCGCCAACCGCGCGGACATCGTGGCGGCCGTCACCGGTGACGACGAGGACAACCTGGTCATCTGCCAGATGGCCAAGCACCACTTCGACGTGCCGCGGACCATCGCCCGGGTCAACAACCCCAAGAACGAGGCGCTGTTCCGCCACCTGGGCGTGGACGAGATCATCAGCCCCACCCGGATGATCCTGGGCTCCATCGAGCAGGACATCCCGGTCCACGAGCTGCTGCATCTCGCGGCCCTCGGCGTGGGTGAGCTGGAGATCATCGAGGCGCACCTGCAGCCGGGCTCGCCTGCCATCGGGCGACTGGCCGGGGACCTGACGATGCCGGCCGGCTGCTCGCTGTTCGGCGTGATCCGCAACGGGACGCCGACGCCGCTCCGCTCGGACACGATGCTGGCCGAAGGCGACAAGGTGATTGCCATCGGGCGGCCCGATTGCGAGGAGGAGCTCCGAGGGCAGCTGATCGGGGACCACACGGAGGGCTAACCCGCCCGCCGTCGCCGTCGCCACCCAGGCCCGCCCGGCGGGGTCGCCGTCGCCACCCAGGCCCGTCCGCCCGGCGGGGGTCGCCGTCGCCACCCAGGCCCGCCCGCCCGGCGGGGTCGCCGTCGCCACCCAGGCCCGCCCGCCCGCCCGGCGGGGCAACGGTTCCATCACGTGCGGATGCCGCCGCTCAGCGGTGGGCCTGTTGCGCGTGGGCGCGCTCCAGGTAACGAACCCTCCGGCGGGCGGGGACCTCGGCGCACGGCGCGCTCGTTGCCCCGCCGGGCGGACGAGGGCGCGCCCGCTCACAGCAGCACGATGCCCGAGGACGCTGGCACCCGGCCGGCACGGACGCTGCGCAGGATGGCGGCGCCGTCGAGCGGGAACTGCAGGCGCAGCGCCTCGCGATGGTCATCGAGCACGCGGCGGTTGTGGGCCGTACGGTTCACCACGAGGATGATGAACCCGGCCTGCGGGTCGTCCCGCTGCTTGAGCGCGATGCGCCGGCCGAGCGCCTGGACGTCCCCGAGCCGCGCCTCACCTTCAACAGAGGCGGTGCGTCCGTCGGGATCACCATCGATGCGGCCGTCCCACGCGCGCTGGTCCCTCGCGAGGGGCAGGGCCACCTCGCGGCGCAGGCGCAGGGGCGGGGCAAGGCACTGCTCGAAGCGGCCGAGGAGGAGGAGCTGGCCCCTGTCGCGGACCGGCACCTCCGAGGGGTAGAGCTTGAGGCTCGGGTCGAGGCCGACCGCCTGGGCCGCCCGGCAGATCTGGACGAGGGTCGGGCCTTCGAGCAGTCCGCGCTCGATCCTCCCCAGCTGCGCGGCCGAGATCCCAGCCCGGGTCGCGGCATCATCCATGGACATGCCGAGGCCGCGGCGGGCATCGCGGATCTCACGCGCCGCCGCCTGGTAGTGGTGCCGTGCGGCCTCCTCGCCGAGGTCGCCTGGTCGTTGTCGGGTGGACATGTCGGGATCGTCGCGCAAGCCACTTACCGCGGACTTTCCCGTCGGCCGGCGGGGCAACGGGCGCAGCGCGCAATGGGCTCACCGCCGGGCGCACCGTCTATCACCTGCACCGCCCGACTCGCAACGAACCGGCCGCCGGGCGGCGGTTCCGGCGCATGACGCGCCCGTTGCACCGCCGGGCGGCGGGACGGGACGGGCGGCGGGACGGGCGGCGGGCGGCGGGACGGGACGGGCGGCGGGCCGGGTGCCGGGCGGCGGGACGGGCGGCGGGACGGGCGGCGGGACGGGACGGGCGGCGGGCGGCGGGACGGGCGGCGGGCGGCGGGACGGCCGGCGGGACGGGCGGCGGAACACGGCCGGCGGGGTCCACCGGGTACAAGGTTCAGATCTCTAAACCCGCATGTATCTTGACAACACCATTGTCAGGGTTCTATCGTCCGATACGCCCGGTGAGCGGACGACCCGTCTCATCGGCGACCACCAGATTGCACACCCCGCCGGCCCGTCCGGCATGACCCAGGAGGATCGATGCGATGACGCTGACCCGTCTCCCGTCGTCCCGCCGCGCCGCCGGGGTCCAGGGCTGACATGGCCGCCGCGCGCCGCCCCGGCCAGGACCCGACCAGACCCGTCTACGTCATCAGCGTGGCTGCGACCCTCGTCTCGGCCCACCCGAGGACGCTCCGGATCTACGAGGATGAGGGCCTGGTCTGCCCGGCGCGAACTCCGACCAACATCAGGCTCTACTCCGAGGAGGACATCCGCAGGATCCTGTGGATCCGTCACCTCACCCGGGACCGCGGCGTGAACCTCGCCGGGGTCCGAACCCTGTTCGAGCTCGAGGAACGTCTCGGCAAAAGGATCCTCGAAGCCCTCTACGACGAAGGGACCCGTGAGCAGCACGCGGAGCCATCGCAGGCCGGTCAGACCGGTCGGACGGCGGGCAGGGCGGCTCCCCCGGAACCCCTCCCGGACGACGGTTCGGAGCGCCCCGCCTGACCTCACCCACCTGACCTCACCACTTCCACCCACCGAACACCGAACCGTCCGCCGGCCCCAGTGACCGGCCTTCCAAGGAGAACCAGATGCCGAAGCGACCGTCGAAGTCGGAGGCCGAGAAGGAGCGCACGCCCGTACTGCGCGAGCTGCCGCTCGTCGCGCTCCGGGAGACGGTCATCTTCCCGGAGATGATCGTCCCGCTCCAGGTCGGCCGTGAGAAGAGCGTCGCCGCGCTCAACGCCGCCACCGAGAACGGCGGGCCCATCGCGCTGGTGACCCAGCGCCAGGCCGAGCAGGAGGAGATCGGCGACCCGTCCGAGCTCTACGGCATCGGCACCGTGGCCAAGATCGCCCAGGTGGTCCAGCTCCAGGACGGCACCGTCCGGGCCATCGTCCAGGGCCAGGGCCGGATCAGGATCCACGGCTTCTCGCACACGGCGCCGTACCTCGCGGCGCTGGTGGAGGACCTCGAGGACACGACGCCCGAAGGCGTCGAGATCCAGGCCCTGATGCGCAGCGTCCAGCAGCAGATCGAGCAGTACGTCGCCAATGGCGCACCCGTGCCGCCCGAGGCCGCCGTCGCCGCCCGCAACATCTCCGAGCCGGGCCTCCTCGCGGACATGGTGGCGTACAGCCCCGACATGTCCACGGAGCAGCGCCAGGAGATGCTCGAGACGATCGACGTCGAGCAGCGCCTCAAGCTCGTCTCCGGCTTCCTGGCCCGCCAGGTCGAGATCCTCGAGCTGAAGGGGAAGATCCAGAGCGAGGTCAAGTCCGAGATGGACAAGACCCAGCGCGAGTACATCCTCCGCGAGCAGCTCAAGGCCATCCAGCGCGAGCTGGGTGAGGACGACCCGCAGCAGGCCGAGATCCACGAGCTGCGCGACAAGGTCGACGCCGCCGGCATGCCGGAGGAGGTCCGTACCCGGGCGATCAAGGAGATCGACCGGATGAGCCGTATCCCGTCAGCCTCGCCCGAGGTCGGCGTGATCCGCACGTACGTGGACTGGCTGGTCTCGCTGCCCTGGAACACCTCCACCGAGGACCGCCTCGACATCAAGGAGGCGGCGCAGATCCTCGACGAGGACCACTACGGCCTGGACAAGGTCAAGGAGCGGATCCTCGAGTACCTCGCGGTCCGCAGCCTGGCGGACACGATCCGCTCGCCAATCCTGCTGTTCGTGGGCCCTCCCGGCGTGGGCAAGACCAGCCTGGGCAAGAGCATCGCGAAAGCCATGGGTCGGAAGTTCACCCGCATGAGCCTGGGTGGCATCCACGACGAGGCGGAGATCCGCGGCCACCGGCGGACCTACATCGGCGCCCTGCCCGGCCGGATCATCCAGAGCGTGAAGACCGCCGGCACCAACAACCCCGTCTTCATGCTGGACGAGGTCGACAAGATCGGCATGGACTTCCGCGGTGACCCGAGCTCCGCACTGCTCGAGGTGCTCGACCCGGAGCAGAACTTCAGCTTCCAGGACAACTACCTCGAGGTCCCCTTCGACCTCCGCAAGGTGCTCTTCGTCGCCACCGCCAACCTGCTCGATCCCATCCCGGCCGCCCTGCGCGACCGCATGGAGGTCATCCAGCTGCCGGGCTACACGCAGATGGAGAAGGTCCAGATCGCGCGCCGGTTCCTCGTCCCCAAGCAGATGGAGAACCACGGCCTCAAGGCCAAGCACGTGGAGATCACCGACGAGGTCCTCACCGCCCTCGTCCAGGCCTACACGCATGAGGCCGGCGTCCGGAACCTGGAGCGCGAGCTCGCCAACATCATGCGCAAGGTCGCGCGCTCCGTGGCCGAGGGCCGCAAGCGCAAGACCATCGTCGATCTCAAGAAGCTCGAGGTGTACCTGGGGCCGCCGCGCTGGGAGTACGGCGAGCTTGAGGCCGAGGACCAGACCGGCTCCGCCACGGGCCTCGTCGTGACCGAGGTCGGCGGCGATGTCGTCGCGGTTGAAGTCACCACCATGGAGGGCAAGGAGGACTTCATCCTCACGGGCCAGCTGGGTGACGTCATGCGCGAGTCGGCCCGCGCCGCGCTGTCCTGGATCCGCAGCAACGCCGCGGAGCTGGGCATCGAGCGCGAGGTCTTCGAGAAGCACACCTTGCACATCCACGTCCCGGCCGGCGCCACTCCCAAGGACGGCCCGTCCGCGGGCGTGACCATGGCCACGGCGATGGTCTCCGCCCTCACCGGCATCCCCGTCCGCAAGGATGTGGCGATGACGGGCGAGATCACCCTCCGCGGGCGCGTGCTGCCGATCGGCGGCCTCAAGTCCAAGATCCTCGCCGCGCACCTCGCCGGCGCGGGCATGGTCATCTTGCCCCGCAAGAACGAGAAGGACCTCCGGGACATCCCCGACGAGATCCGC
>Ga0315271_10002489_pt1 | contig 11559 bp, 10 predicted proteins | sample C3_top_MG_FD_204664 | JGI IMG/M metagenome (GOLD analysis project Ga0315271, IMG submission 204664) | Sediment microbial communities from Yellowstone Lake, YNP, Wyoming, USA - C3_top | ecosystem: Environmental > Aquatic > Freshwater > Lake > Sediment | place: USA: Wyoming | collected 2017-08-01
AGGTTCCGCGCGGCGATGGCGTCCGTGTTGACGCGCCACCAGATCCCCATTTCTTCCTCCGACCAGGACAGATTCGCGATTCAGTCAATAGTAGAGTTCATTTCGACCGACGTTGTGGAGTTGCGGTCGGAGCACATGGGCGGCTACGGCGAACTCGGCGAGCGTGGACGGGCGGAGCTGCTGGAGATTTCGGACGAGTTTGCCGGCCACCTGGCGGCGCTCCGATGGGTCCTTCAGCGAGACCCAACGGGATCGTCCGCGAGCGAGACGGGCCATGACGGGAATTGATGATGCTGGCGTCGGGCAGCCTGCCGGTGCCCTTCCCCATCTGGCAGGGACGCCGCCGGACTCGATCGGAAACATGGCGGAGTTAATACCCATCGCGGAGTCGCTGGGGGCGACGCCGGTGGAGGACGAACTCCAGCACCTCGTCGCGCGGATGCGTGGCGGGCGCGTCTATCTGGCCTGCCTCGGTCAGTTCAAGCGGGGGAAGTCGACACTGATTAACGCCATTCTGGAGCGGGAGGTCCTGCCCACGGGTGTCACACCCGTAACGTCGGTCATCACGGTCGTGCAATACGGCGTCGACGATTCCGCCGACGTTCGCCTCCTGGACGGGACGTCCCTGCGGGTGTCCCGGGAGGCGCTCGCGGATTACGTCACGGAGCGACTGAATCCCGGCAATCGGAAGGCGGTCGCGGTGGTCACAGTGTCGGTCCAGTGCCCGGTGCTGGCCGGAGGTTTGTGCCTCGTGGACACGCCTGGCATCGGGTCGGTCTTTGCCGAGAACTCGCTGACGACTCGCCGGTTTTTACCCCAGATTGATGCGATCCTCCTCGTCGTCGGCGCCGACCCTCCCGTGTCGGGGGAAGAACTCGACATGGTGGCGCACGCCGGCACGCAGGTGCGCGATCTGGCGGTCGTCCTGAACAAGGCTGACCGCGTCACCGCAGCCGAACTCGAAGAGGCCGCCGCCTTCACGGCACACGTCCTCTCGCCACGGCGAGGGCTGGCGACAGATCAGCCCCTCTGCGTCAGTGCGGCCGAACGACTTGCGGGCCGCGCGACGCGAGATTGGCCGGCGATGTTTGAGTGGATCAGGCACGTTTCGGCGAGATCGGACGCGGTGCTCCAACGCTCGGCAGAACGCCACGTCCTCCGCCTGGCACTCCGGCTGCAGAACGAGGTGCGGGAGCAACGAGAGGCGCTGACGCGCCCGCTGCGCGACTCCGAGACTCGGCTTGCCGAGATTCGCATGCTCGTGAGCGAAACGGAGCTGGCGCTGCACGATCTGCATGCGTTGCTGGCTCTCGACCAAGAACGACTCGGCGAACAATTTGCCACGTGGCGGAACGCGTTTCTGGACCGTGCACGACCGCAGGCCCGGCGGGAGATCGAGCAGGGGTTGGAGATGCTCGGGCCAGGCGCCGCGTACGAACCATCCATGGAGTTGGCCCGGAACGTCGCACGGTCATGGGTGTTGCGGTGGCACGAAGACCGTGAGCCGGAGGCCGTGGCGGAGTACGCGAAGGCCATGGGGCGGTACACCGACCGCGCTCGGACGCTGATCCGTCGCGTCGGTTCGCTGATGCAGGCCGACATGGACCCGCACGGCTCGATCCTCGTCGATGGCCCGGTGCTCACCCAGAAAGTCGGCTTCTACTTCATTGACATGCTGTCGTACACTGGGCTTGGCTTCCTGGACTGGCTCGTGGACACGGCTGGTCCGCCACGCCTCGCTCTGGCCCTCGCCCGGCGGCGGACCACGCGCTACCTCGACCAGCTGATCGTTACAAATAGCGCCCGGGTCGTGAACGACTTCAGCGAGCGGGTGCTGGATAGCCGCAGAGCGTTGGAGCGGGAGATTCGGACGAGTCTGCATCTCCTCGTGTCCGGGGCCGAGCGCGCGTTCGAACGGGCTCAGGCCAGGCATGCGGAGGGAGCCGGAGCGGTCCGCGACGCCCTTGCCCAGCTCGAATCAGCAGGTCAGTGCCTCTTCGAATTCACACACCGGCTCGACGCCGGTTCATCGGAGCGACCACAGGAAGGATCGGTAGCATGACGAGCAGCAACGGCTTGGGACGGACGATTGAAGCGCTGTCGGCATTGGAGATCCTCGACTCGCGGGGCAACCCGACGGTGCGGGTCTCAGTCACCCTGGCGAACGGCTTGAAGGCGGCGGCCTGTGTGCCGTCCGGCGCGTCGACCGGAGAGAACGAAGCTGTCGAATTGCGAGACGGCGACAAGTCACGGTACGCCGGCAAGGGCGTCCTGAAGGCGGTTCACCACGTCAATACGGTCATCGCCCCGAAGCTCAAAGGCTGGGACGTCACCCACCAGCGCGGCATCGACCGGATGATGATTGATCTTGACGGCACACCAAACAAAGGCGCCCTCGGCGCCAACGCCATCCTGGGCGTCTCCATGGCCGTCGCCCGAGCGGCTGCCGCTGTATCGGACTTGCCCCTCTACGCGTACCTGGGCGGCGCGGGTGCCACGCGATTGCCAGTCCCGATGATGAACATCCTCAACGGCGGCAAGCACGCCGACAACAGCGTGGACTTCCAGGAGTTCATGGTCATGCCGGTGGGGGCGCCGAGCTTTGCCGAAGCCCTCCGCGCGGGAGCGGAAACGTTCCACGCCCTCAAGGCCATCCTGAAGAAACGCGGATACGAGACCTCGGTTGGTGATGAAGGCGGCTTCGCGCCTAACCTCAAGAGCAATGAGGAAGCCTGTGAGGTCATCCTCGAAGCGATTCACACAGCCGGGTATACGCCCGGCAAGGACGTGTCAATTGCCCTCGACCCCGCCGCGTCGTCGTTCTTCGAGAATGGCGCGTACGACCTGGCGAAGTCGCGCCAGGGCCGCAAATCCCACGCCGAGATGACCGAGATCTACAGGGAGTGGGTGGCGAAGTTCCCCATCGTGTCCCTTGAGGATGGCCTGGCCGAGAACGACTGGGAGGGATTCCGCGCGCAGACGGCCGCGCTTGGCGATCGCATCCAGATCGTGGGCGACGACATCTTCGTCACCAACACCGCGTTCATCGCTCGGGGCATTCAGGAATCGTCGGCCAACGCGGTGCTCATCAAGTTGAATCAGATTGGCACCGTGTCGGAGACGATCGACGCGATCGACCTGTGCCGGCGCGCCGGCTGGGGATTCGTGATCTCACATCGCTCAGGAGAGACGGAAGACGCCTTCATCGCGGACTTCGCGGTCGCCATGGGCGGGGGCCAGATCAAAACGGGGTCGGCCTGCCGAAGCGAGCGCATCGCCAAGTACAACAGGCTAGTCGAAATCGAATCGGAACTCGGTCATTCGGCCACGTTCGCCAACCCGTTTTCCCGGTAGCTAGCCCGGCAGGGGGCCTGCGCCTGCCGCACGGTCCCCTGCTGGCATCGTCGGAGTTGTCATGACAGAAGTCTGGGCTCGTGCGGCCCTCTGGCTTGGGCTGGCGCTGGTGGCGACGCTGCTTTCGATCCGGCTGCGCGTGGCCACCGCCCTGTCGGAGATCGTCGTGGGCACCGTCGCGCAATTGCTCATCGGCGTATTCGCCGGCACGGCCTTGCTCGGTGCGACGGACTCGTGGGTCACGTTCTTGTCGGGCACTGGCGCTATTCTCCTGACCTTCCTCGCGGGCGCCGAGCTCGACCCCGTGATCTTCCGCACCAAGTGGAAGGAGTCGCTTGGCATCGGGTTCGTGAGTTTTCTCGTCCCGTTTCTCGGTTGCGCCGCATTTGCGTATCTGGTCCTCCACTGGACACCCCGGGCCAGCTGGTTGACGGGTGTTGCGATGTCGACCACCTCGGTGGCAGTCGTATATGCGGTGATGCTGGAACTGGGACTCAACAGCACCGACTTCGGCAAGGCCCTGCTGGCAGCGTGCTTTGTCACCGACCTCGGGACAGTACTCGCGCTGGGATTGATCTTCGCGCCCTTCACGCTACGAACGTTGGCCTTTGCGGCCACGGGGGCCGTCGCCGTCGTCGTGTTGCCCTGGCTCACGCCGAGGTTCTTCCGGAGCTTTGGCGGCCGGCCGTCCGAACTCGAAGCGAAGTTCCTGCTGCTGATTCTCTTTGGCCTCGGCGCCCTGGCGACGTGGGCCGATAGTGAAGCCGTGCTGCCCGCGTACTTGGTGGGCATGGTGCTCGCCGGCACCGTGGGGAAGGACCATGCGCTCGTCCGACGCCTGCGAACCGTCACGTTCGGCCTGCTGACCCCCTTCTACTTCATCCGAGCCGGTTCCTTCGTCTCGGTGCCGTCGCTTGTGGCGGCACCCGCGAGCGTGCTCGGGCTGCTGGCGGCCAAGCTCATCGCGAAGTCCATCGGCGTGTGGCCAGCCGCCCGCCTGTTCCGCTACCCCAGGACCGAAGCGGCGTACACGACGTTGCTGATGTCCACCGGGCTGACCTTCGGCAGCATCTCGGCCCTCTTCGGCCTCACGCACCAGATCATCACGCAGACGCAATACTCAATCCTCATCGCCACGGTCATTGGCAGCGCCGTGGTCCCCACGCTGGTTGCCAACGCCTTCTTTATTCCGCGATACTTGCTGCCGCAGGCGTCGCCGGAGCAGCCAGGCTCGGCCGACGCCGCGCTGGAAGGAGGGAGCCACTCATGACCCAGCAATCCGATTCGGGCCGGGAACCAGCCATGCTGCCCAAGCGAATTCTGGTCGGCTTCGATGGGTCTCCGTTCGCCGAGCGCGCGTTCGAGGTCGCCCTCAATCTCGCCGCCGTGTCGGACTCGAAGCTGGCCGTCGTCGCCGTCGCGACGCTCCCAGAACCTCCGGGATCCGTCGAGACCAAGGCCACCATTGAAGCAGCCACGGAACACTATGAAGCGACCTTTGAGATGCTGCGCCGTCGCGCCGAAGACCGTCACCTGACCCTGGAAACCCGCATCCTGGTCGGGCATCCGGCTGAGCAGATCATTAGGCTGGCGGCAGAGACGCACGTCGATCTCGTGGTCGTCGGGGATCGCGGCCGCTCCCGCATCAGGGAGTGGGTCTTCGGATCCGTATCGAGGCGCGTCGTCAACCACGCGCCGTGCTCGGTCTTGGTGGTCAGGAACCGATGATGGGCCGCCTGCTCCCGTTTCTGCTTGTCGGCGTCGGAGGATTCGTTGGCGCCAACGCGCGCTATCTCGTGGCCAAGTGGGTTGGGTCCATGACGGCCGCGCGGTTTCCGGTCGGGACCTTCGTCATCAATATCAGTGGGTCCTTCTTGCTGGGCCTCCTCGGCGGGTTGCTGGCCGCGCGAATCGTGCCTCAAAGTGACAACGTGCGACTCGCCATCGGTGTCGGCTTCCTCGGGGCGTTCACGACGTTCTCGACGTTTGAATTCGAAACCCATGCCCTCTTCGAGGATGGCGTGTGGCTGCCCGCCCTCACCAACATTTTCGTCAGCCTGTTTGTCGGACTTCTGGCGGTCCGCGCCGGCGTGGTGCTCGCGCGGAGCTGGTTCGTGGGATGAGGCAGCCATGAAACTCGAAGCCGAGCAGGTGCTGTGTCGGTTCCATCTGTCGAACTTCGTCCACCACCACGGCGAACCGCTGTACCAGTGGATCGTCGAGACGGCGCGTCACGACGGCATGCAGGGTGCGACAGTGCTGAAGGGCGTCATGGGGCTCCGGCCGGACGGCTCGATCCTGCAGGAAACGCGATGGGCTCTCGCCCAGGAATTGCCGGTCATCGTCGAAATCGTGGACGGTCCTAAGCGAATCGAAGCCCTGTTGGCCCGCGTCGAACCCGTGTTCTCCGAAGGCGAGATCACGCTGGAGCGGGCGCATGTGGTGCTCTACCGGGGAGAGCGGGACGCTGAGCGGCGTCCCCCTCCGGCGATTGACGTGATTGCATCTCAGGACAACAGCGCCGCGTGGGAGGTCAAGACAATGAAACTGCCTGAAGAGGGAGTCCTGCTGCGCGTCTTCATGGGGGAATCGGATCGGGAACCCGGACGCGATCGCCCGCTCTACGAAGCGATCGTGCGTCGAGCTCGGGAAGCGCATCTCGCGGGAGCCACGGTCCTCAAGGGGCCAATGGGCTACGGGAAGAACTCTCTCGTGCACTCGGCAAAACTGCTTGAGCTGTCGACCGATCTCCCTGTGGTGATCGAGATCGTAGACGCCGAGGAGAAGATCAAGGCGTTTCTGCCGACCGTTGACGAACTCGTCACAGAGGGCATGGTCACGCTGGAGGCGGTTCGCGTGATCAAGTACGTCGCAGCCCCAAGCCGAGTCTGACAGCGAGGCAGCCCGACCTTCGGACGGGAACGTCGTCCCCTTTCAATTCGAGCAGGACACTCTCTGCGATGGACATCCACAGTCCGCCCGTAGCACCTATTCCGGCCGGCACATCGAAGAGCCCCTCCGATCACGATCGCAACGTCGTCGCGCTGGGATGGGTCGCGTTCTGTGGCGGGTTCGCGCAGGACATGATCCAGCCCATTCTGCCGCTGTTCTACTCCTCGGTGCTTGGCCTGAACAAGGAGTTCATCGGGCTCATCGAGGGTTCATTGATGACGGTCGTCAGCTTGATGAAGATCGCGGCTGGCTACGTCTCCGACATTCTCGGAAGGCGGAAGGCCATCGTCTTCGTCGGCTATGCCCTGTCGGCAGCCGCCAGGTTCTCGCTGGGCTTCGCAGGGTCGGGACTGGCCGTCTTCGGCCTGCGGCTCACGGATGGTGTGGGAAAAGGCCTCAAGGACGCCCCACGCGACGCGTTGGTCGCCAGTTCTGCCGGCACGAGGAAGCTGGGGTTCGCGTTCGGCATCCAGCGTACCCTTGATACGCTTGGTTCTGTCATCGGCCCTCTCATGACCTTTGGGCTGCTGCGTTTGTGGGTCAACCGTCCCGGCAAGTATCAGGCGATCTTCTTTGTCGCTGGCGTGATTGCCGCCGTGACGCTGCTCATCATCGGTGTGGCCGTGCGGGAACGGCAAGCGACCGTAGCGAAGCAGCGTATCTCCCTGGCCGTGCTCCGCGGGCCCTTTGCCGGCTTCCTGGCGGTGATGCTCCTGTTCACGCTGGGCAACTCATCTGATGCGTTCATCATTCTCCGCGCTCAGGACGTCGGCGTCGCCTTGGTGCTGATCCCCGTTGTGTATGCCCTATTCAATCTCGTGTCGGCCGCCGCCGCCATTCCGGCCGGCCGGATGTCTGATCGGATTGGCCGCCGTCGCGTGATCGCCTGCGGGTGGGTCGTATATGCGGTGGCCTACCTGGGGTTTGCCCTCGCCAGCAGCGCCTGGATGATCTGGGTGCTCTACGCGTTCTATGGCCTGTTCTATGCTTTCAGCGAAGGCGCGGCCAAAGCCATGGTGGCCGAGTTGGTGCCGGAGGAGAGCCGCGGTACGGCGTACGGACTGTACAACGCCGCGGTTGGCGTGATGGCGCTGCCGGCGAGCCTGATCGCCGGCGTCCTGTGGCAGAGGATCTCACCAGCGGCCCCCTTTGCGTTCGGCGCCGCGCTGGCGGGTCTGGCGCTGTTCGGACTGTGGTTCGTGCCGGCGCAGCCCAGGAGACTGCCGTTGTAGACTCGGATGAATGGACGCTGGGCACGATTTTCGCGGGACGTCCTGCCGTAGAGGCTTCCCCCATCACGAACAAGGTATGTCAAAGCACTCATCGATCAGTCGGCGAGATCTCTTTCGGGTGGTCGCAGGAGCAGGTGGCGCAATAGGAGTGATGTCTGGCGAGCCAACGCGTGCCACGGAGCGCACGCGGCCACGCAACGTCATCTTCATGGTGGCCGACGGCATGAGCACTGGCGTGCCCTCGATCGCCGAACCATTCTCACAACTTGTGCGAGGTCGAGGCACGCATTGGGCGGCACTGGCGCGAGACCCGCGGACCGCACGCGGCTGGTGCGACACCGCTTCGCTGGGGTCGCTCGTCACCGACTCGGCGGCGGCCTCAAGCGCGTGGGCCACCGGCACCCGCGTCATGAACGGATCCCTGAACGTGCTGCCGGACGGGCGGCGCCTGACCCCCATCGGGGTGCTCGCCAAGCAGTCAGGGCGTCAAGTGGGGCTTGTCACGACCACGACGATCACCCATGCCACCCCTGCCGGATTCGTCGCCGTACACCCGAGCCGCGACGACGAATCGGCCATTGCCACGCAGTATTTGAACGCCGCCGACGTGCTGCTCGGCGGCGGTCGAAAGTTCTTTGACGGCGCCCTGCGGGCCGATCGCAGGGATTTGCTCTCGGAGTTCGCCGCCGCCGGTTACCGGATATCGGAATCGCGCGCCAGCCTCTTATCCACAGCCACGGCAGGCCGTCTGCTCGGCCTGTACGGCACCGGGCATCTGCCCTACGTCATCGATCGCCAGCTCGATGCGTCGCTGGAGACGGTCCCCACGTTGGCGGAGATGGCCACCTCGGCACTCGGCGTGCTCGGCAACGCCCGACGTGGTTTCCTCCTGCAGATCGAGGGCGGTCGCGTTGATCACGCCGCTCACGTCAACGACGCCGCCGGAGCGCTGTGGGAGATGCTCGCCTTTGACGACGCACTCGGCGTCGCCCTCGACTTCGCGCGACGGAAGGCCGACACGCTGGTGGTCGTGACCAGCGATCACGGCAACTCCAACCCGGGGCTGAACGGGCTCGGCAACGACTACGGCGGGAGCACGAAGGGGCTTGAGCTCCTGGCTGGATTCAAGTCGTCATCGGGAATCATGCTGCAGCGTCTGCGCGACGAACGGGACAGCCAGGGACGGGTCCGGGAGCCCCGCGTCAGCGAGGTGATTTTGGATCTCTGCGGAATCAAGCTGTCCGCCGAGGAGGCCGCAACGCTGGCAGCTGCCGCGGGTGGCCCGTTGCCGTCGGAACTCAACAACCAGCACGCCAACGCATCGGGGATCTTCGCGGAAGTGCTTGGCAACCATACGGGCATTGGATGGACCGGGATGTCCCACACCTCCGATGTCACCATGGTCCTGGCAACAGGACCTGGCCAGGATCGCTTTGCCGGTCTCAAGCTGAACACCGAGACATTCGCCGCGCTCACGGCGTTCATGGACGTGCCGTTCGTCAATCCCGCCATGTCGAGCGAAGAAGCCGGGCGCCATGCTACCGGGCCAGCAGATGAACCAGCTCCACACTGGCTCTGACCCCCGGCCGATCGGACGCCTGCCTCCGCCCGGCGGTCCTCGAACCGCGGCGGATTGATCGCCGGCCTGCGGCTCAGACCTTCACCGGGTGGACGAGGCCAAAAAAGAGAAGCCTCGGCATTTCGGGAGCCAAGCTGCTGCCGACCCCACGACCAGCGCCACGCCATAGCCATACGGAATCGTTACTGCGATCAGCCCGACGAGCAACGCAACAAGGAAACCGTACGCGTCGTTGACGAGATCGCGAACCAACGCCATCAGCGTCACGCCTCCACCAGCAGTAGAACTCCGAGCAGCGGGAGCGGAAACGCCTTGACGACCTCGTGGAAACCGCCACTGAGAAACAACCCGATCGCCAGAAAGAAGCTCCCGTACAGGATGACGGAACCGCCAGTGCGACCCCCAAACGCGTAGTGGCCCGCCATGCCTCCCGACCCGTGGCAGGTCGGAATCCCACCAAACAGAGGGTTGAGCAGGTTCATGACGGCGTACGAGAAGCTGATGGCTCGAACGCTCGGGGCCCGGTCAGGAAACAGATCGTGCGACAATTGGCGGGTCGCGAGGATGGAATTGCCAAGTGAGAGCGGCAACTGTGGCAGGGAGAGCACGATGAACCTGGTGGAGATGTCCTGCCAGTTTGGTTCCGGTGAACATGAATGCCGTCGTCGTGCGGACAAAGGTCTGGCTGGAAGCCGACGAGCGATTCGTGATGGGTGAAGGCGCCCTGGAACTGTTCGCGACCCTAGAACAGGATGCCAGCCTGACCCGTGCCGCCGCGAAGTTCGGCTGGTCCTACCGGCATGCGTTGGGCTATGTGCGCCGGGCGGAACACTTGCTTGGCCTACGGCTCACCAGCAGTATTCCAGGCAAAGGTAGGCGCCGGGGAACGAGATTGACGCCTCCAGCGCGTGCGCTCCTCGCGCTGCTCACCGAGGCGCGCCGACGTACTCGCGCCACCGTCGACGCACTCCAGCCCAACCGCTACCTGATCACCACACGGTCAAGCACCTCCAGTGTTTCTGGATTGACGGTTTCAAGACGCACGCGCGGTCCCTCGACGTAGAACAGGCAGATGGCGTGCTGCGTCGAAAACGCCCGCACGAACGCCGACCAGGGTGTCTGCTCCTGCGCGTAATAGGGCGCGCCGGCGGCACCGTTGTTGATCTGGAAGAAGGGCCGCTGCAGTCGGACGCGCGGCTTGTCCCAGCCTTCGGGGTAGATCGGCACCGAGCCGTCCAGTCGCAGGCGATTGTAGTTGTGCTCATCGCCTGTCAAGACCGCCAGCACCTTCGGATGGCGCTGGATCAGCGTGAGCAATTCGTCGCGGCGCTCGATGATCCCTTTGGCCGCCGGCACGCCCGCAACGATCGGCCGCGGGGCGTTGCTCCCCTTGTACCACATGGTATCGGTCACGTGTCCCCCGTTGGGGAAGATCGGCGTGTGCACTGTGATGAAGACGTGGTCCACCGCCGCGTTGCGCTCGAGCACCGCCAGCGTGCGCTCGAGCCACGCCATCTGGTTGTCCATCAAGTAGCCGTGCAGGTTGCCGCCGGATTGTGGCGTTTGTTGCAATGATGGCGCGAACCAGTAGTCGGAGTTAAGGACGACCATGGCGAGGTTGTCGTACTGGTACCAATACACATTGCGGCGATAGGGCGGAAAGTCCGTCGCGCCAGAATCGGGATCCAGGGCGGACCCATCCTCGCTGGCCGGACCGTTCTCGGGGTTGACGAGCTCCCGGGCAAAGACGGCTTCCGCGGAGTCGGTATCGAACGGGAAGCGATCAATGCGGACCGATCGCCCGCCTTCACCCGTGAACTCCCGCAACACCGAGTCGTGATTGCCCATCGCGGTGTACACAGGCAACCAATGGGCCTGCGGCTCGATCGCTCGTTTCCAGTTCGCCAGTTCGAACGCCAGTGCGTCGGGACGCTGACCATACCCGCTGACCAAGTCGCCGGTGAACTGCATGAACGCCGCCCGGCGGTCCTGTGCCACCGCCATCAATCGTCGAAGAATGTACGCGTTGGGACCGCTGAAGTTGCGATCGCCTCCGCCTTGGCCACCGCGCGAGTCACTGGCATACGCGAACACGAACGGCCGTCGGGTGCCTGCCGCAGGCGAGGTGCGGAAACCGTAGGCTTCTTCGCGGTCGCCGTATCGCACTTGGTATCGATAGTCGGTGCCGGGCCGGAGCTGGCCGATGGTAATCTCCTGGCGCGCCTCACCCTCGTGACAGGGCACGGTCCGGTTCGCCACCACGATTGAGCACGGTGCTGGTCGGTCGAGCTGAAACCAGACGACCGCCTGGCTCGGCGTTACGTCGGCCACGAACGGCCCCTCGATCATCGTCACATCGATGTCGAACGGCCCCGTCCCCTTGAAGCGCACACGACCGTCGTAGACCATCGTGCCGTTCGGCGCGATCACCCGGTACCCGAT
>Ga0315271_10002491_pt1 | contig 11559 bp, 7 predicted proteins | sample C3_top_MG_FD_204664 | JGI IMG/M metagenome (GOLD analysis project Ga0315271, IMG submission 204664) | Sediment microbial communities from Yellowstone Lake, YNP, Wyoming, USA - C3_top | ecosystem: Environmental > Aquatic > Freshwater > Lake > Sediment | place: USA: Wyoming | collected 2017-08-01
GCAAAAGATCTACCTGGTGAACCGTCTCGAGCAGACCGACGGGCGGAAGCCCGGTGACCTCGTCTCGCCGGGGACTCCGCTTCTCCAGTTCTTCGTGAATCGGGACGCCCCGGACCCAAGCCGCGTCCCCGACACACTCCGTCCGGTGACGGAGGGTCCGGGCGTTCTCCTGCCCCAGGTCAGGATACAGCGCACCTTTAAGTTTGAGCGTTCGCGTGGCGCCTGGGTCATCAACGGCGAGTTCTTCGATGAGAACCGCATCAACGCCGATCCACAGGTTGGCCATCCGGAGATCTGGACCTTCCAATCGGGCGGTGGCTGGACCCACCCGGTGCATATCCATCTGAGCGAGTTCTTCGTCCTGTTGCACGGCGATTCGCGGCTCGGTCCGCTGGACCAGGGGCGCAAGGACACGCTGAACGTCGGAGCCTCCTACGGCGATGCCAGCGTGCTCATTAAATTCGAGGAGTTCCTGGGCCGTTACGTGTTCCACTGCCACAACATCGAGCACGAGGACATACGGATGATGGGTCAATTTGAGGTGCGATCATGAGCCGGCTAAGCGCGATCTGCTGTCTTCTTGATCTGATCCTCGTCGCATACGTACTATCGGGGATGCAGACCCCGGCAGCTCCCCCGGAGCAGCGCGCGGCGCCGGCCCGGCCCGGCCCGGGTCCGCCGGACCGCGCGGCACTCATTCGCGAGGGGCACCTGCCTAACGTCGAGTTGATCACTCACGAGGGCCGGAAAGTTCGATTCTACGACGATCTCGTCAAGGGGAAGGTCGTCGCGATCAACTTCATGTATGCCACCTGCCGTGGCGCCTGCGTGCCTGCCACCGCGCACCTCGTCGAGGTGCAACAATCGCTCGGCGACCGCATGGGTCGTGAGGTGACGTTCCTTTCGATCTCCCTGGACCCGGAGCGGGACACGCCGGAGGTGTTGAGAGAGTATGCTCAGGCCCACGATGTGGGGCCGGGCTGGTACTTCCTGACCGGAAAACCCGGGGACATCGAGCTGCTGCGCCGCAAGCTCGGCGCCTACGAGATCGATCCTGTGCTGGATGCCGACCGGACGCAACATGCGGGGATCGTGGTCCTCGGCAACGAACCCAAGGCACGCTGGAAGGCGATTTCCGCGCTTTCCCAACCGGTGCGCATCCGGCAGGCGATCGAGCGGACGATCCTGCCGCCGAGCCAATGGCGCACGGGCGAGGCCGCCGTGGCCGAAGTCCCGTTCGAGCAGAGCACGGCGAGCCGGATGCGGGTCGAGCCGGCCGACCTGTCCCGCTTTGCTCCCGCCCGCTAACCACCTGAGCCGAACGAGGCCTCCGCCGTTGTGAAAAAACGCCCATCAGGCCACCAAGCCCGCGGCCCACTCGGAGTGCGAATCTGCCTGGAGGAGGGCACCGCTGTCGTGCCCTTGCGCGATGGCGAGCGCCAAACAGATTTCGAAAGACAATTGGAAATGACGACACCTGGTCTGGTGTAGGTTGACCAAAGCTATGGCAACGCTGCCAAACAAAGTCCTCCTCGGAGTGACGTTGGTTCTGTTGGGGGCGTCGCTGTACCTGGCTTTGGACATCAACCGGACAGGGCGGGAAGAAGTGGTGCGCAACTTTATTGCTTTCCAGAACGTGCTGGCCCGGCAGGTGTCGCACGAGGTGGACTCGCATCTCGAGGAGGGTGCGAAGGATCTTCGCGCCCTGGCCCGTCTCGCCTCGATCGGGAATCTCGACCGGGCGCGGATGGAAGCGGACATTCAGGCCTACTATCGGACGGTGCAGCATTTACCGCCGCTCTCGATCAGCGTGGTGGACCGGGAAGGTGCGGTGCTTTATGCAACCCGCGCCGGATTTGGGGCGCCGAACCTGGCGGACCGCGAAGTATTTGAATGGGCCAGGTCAAAAGGGAGCCCGGGCAAGGTCTTCGTTCCCCTCCAAGCGCGTCTGGCGCCGGAAGAACCATCCCGGCGCGCCAGCGCGGGAGTGGTGCTGGCCACGCCGCTGTATGCCACGAACGCGGCGGCCATTCCCGCGGGCACGGCTCCAAGCTGGAATGGCCTTCTGCTGATGGCCTTGGATCTGGGGCCGGTTGTGAGCAACCATCTGGCCGTGCTCAGTCCGCAGTCCGGAACCCATCGAGGGTGGATCATGGATGGGGACGGAAATCTTCTGCTGCAATCGGAGCATCCGGAAATGACGGGGGAGAACATTCATGCCGTCAAACCGCAATGTTTGGAATGTCACGTTTCGTTTGATTATGCGGAAAGGATGCTGCACGCGGGAGGGGCGGGGGTGACGCAATACCAGTTGAAGGCCCAACCCAAAAAGCTCGCCGCCTTTGCGCCTATGCGGTTCAAGAACGTCTCATGGATTGTGGTCGTCAACACCCCGTTTGACGCAGTGACCGCCTTTCTCCGGAAAAGCCAACTGAAGATGCTCTTGCTTGCGGGCATCATGATGGCGGCGGTGAGCCTGGTCTGGCTGGTCGCACACCGCAGCAACCTCTCCCGGGTCCGGGCGGAGGCGGAAGCCAGACAATGGCAGGAAAAGCTCCGGTTGGAGGGCGCCGTCAGGCAGGCCCAGGAATGCTACCGCACGCTCTTTGAACAGTCCCCCGACGGCATTTTGATGATGGATCCGGAGACCATGCGGCCGATCGACTTCAACCAGGCGGCTCACCGGCACTTGGGTTATTCGCGCGACGAGTTCGCCCGGATGCGCCTCGCCGACTACGATGCGTCGGAGACCTCCGGGGCAACCAAGGCCCGGTTCGAACAAGTGTTGCACAACGGCGGGTCTGGTTTTGAAACACAGCATCGCAACAAAGACGGGAACATCCGCCAGGTGGAAGTGATCGCGCAAACCCTGGCGCTGGCGGAGAAGACGGTGTGGCACTGCATCTACCACGACATCACCGAACGCAAGGAGGCAGAGATGGCGTTGGCGCGCCACGCGGCGGAGTTGGGCCGGGAGACGGCCATCAAGACCACCCTCCTGAACGACGTCAACCACCGGGTGAAGAACAACCTGATGCGCATGGTGGAGATTGTCCGGTTGGAGCGCGCGCGTGCCCCGGCGTCGGAGGCCGGGCTGCACCTCGTGCTGGGTGACCTGGAAAGCCGGCTGCAGGGGATGGCGGTGGTGCATACCATGCTTTCCGGCACGCAATGGAAGCCGCTGCCCCTGGACGAGCTCGTGACGCTAATCATCACGGCAGCTTTGAGCGGCTCTCCCATTCGCGAACAGATTCGAGTGGCGGTGGTGGCGCCTCCAGAACGCTTGTGGGTGGTGCCGGAACAGGCCACCGCCGTGGCCCTCATCGTCAATGAGCTGGCGACCAACAGCGTCAAACACGCTTTTCACGACCGGCAGCAAGGGCGACTGGAGGTGCGTCTCGGGGTCGAGGGCAAAGTCAATGGAAGAACCCAGGTCCGGTTGGATTACTGCGACGACGGCTCCGGCTGGCCGGAACCCGTTTTGAGCGGCGAGCGCCAACGCGTGGGGCTGCGCCTGATCGAGGCGAGTGTCAACAGCCCGCTCCGCGGGCAACTGACCCTCCGCAATGACGCCGGGGCGGTGGCGTCAATCACCTTCAGACTGGCCTTGGCAGAGTGACATCAGGAGAAGAACTATGAACAACGACCGAGATGTGACCGTAATGGTAGCATCACCTTCAGACTGGCCTTGGCAGAGTGACACCAGGAGAAATGCTATGAACAAGAACCGAGATTTGACCGTAATGATTGCGGAAGATGATGCGCTTATCAACGGAGGGATTGCCACCCAGTTGTTCCGGTTGGGCTATCCCTCGGCGGGCCAGGCCTATGACGGCGTGGAAGCGGTCGAGATGGCTTGTCGAACGCGTCCCTCGGTGGTCCTGATGGATTTGCAGATGATCGACCCCGAGACCGGCCGCGAGGATGGGGAAGCGGGCATCAAAGCCGCCCGAGCCATCCAGCAACGCTGCCCGGCGGCGGTCGTCGTGCTCAGCGCGCACGAGTCGCCGGACATGATTCGCCAGGCTGCCGAGGCAGGTGTCAGCGGCTACCTCGTCAAACCGGCCTCAGACCGCGATCTCGACCGCATGCTCACCATCGTCCGGGCCCGGTTCGACGAATTGCTGAAATTGCGCGCCACGGCCGTCGAACTGGAGCGCCACCGGGATGAAATCCAGGCGACCCTGGCGCTGGGGAAAACCCTCAGCGGGCTGTTATCGATCTGCGCCTGGTGCAATAAGATCCGGGATGATCAGGGCTCCTGGCTGGAACTTAAAACCTATGTGCAGCAGCGTTCGGAGGTCAAGTTCAGTCACGGGATTTGCCCGGAGTGCCGGACCCGATTCCCCCGGTGACTCGCCCCGCGGAAAAAAGTCCATCCATCGATCGGCAGTCAGGCTTACCACTTTCCCCTATGGAAGATGCGGCATTGCCCCGATAGCCCAGCTTCCGCTAGTACGTATAATTACTGAGAGATGGCAGCGAAACCATCGCGATGAAAGAAAATGCCCATGTCAGACGATGCAACGTCCGCAGGCCCGAAAGTGCGAATCTTTCTGGTGGATTATTGTGCCATTGTGCGCCGCGGACTCCGGCTGTTGCTCAGCCTGGAGCCAGACATGGAGGTATGTGGCGAGGCGGAGAGTGTCGGCGGAGCCGCGCCGGGAATCGCCGAGGCCCGGCCCGAGGTAGCCATCCTGGGCGTTTCCTCGGGGCAGGGGAGCGGCCTCGAACTCATCCGACAACTGCGGGACTGCCGCCCGCGTCTGAAGATCCTCGTCTTTTCCATGCGCCCTGAGTCGCTCTATGGCCAACAAGCCAGGCTCGCGGGTGCGGATCGGTATCTTGAGAGAGAGGACGGCCCCCAAGAGCTGGTCGGGGCGATCCGGCTCATCCTGCGGGGCGAGAGCCTCGGCACCCCCACGCGTGGCTGCCAGAAAGGTGGACGCCATCCTCGTCGTGTGATACAGCGCCCCCCTGAGATCATTGATTCAAAAACGCACCACCGATAAACGTGATGATTGTCATGACGCCTCGGCCCCAAAGCGCCCTGTTTAAGACCTGCCCAATGTGCGGTGATCTGTGGGGTTACCGGGCGGATTTCCTGTCCGATCCCTATGTTATCTTTTTGGGTTATCAACCCGGTGCCTTCCTGGAATCTTCCGGGGGTTTTCTCTTTAACCATGTCCGGTGTGGCACCACGCTGGCCGTGCCCCTGGCTACCTTTTTGGATCTCAGCCCTGAACCGGAAATCACGGACTCCTGCGCCACGCGCGGCCTGCAGGAGGAGTTCTGCCTGGGGCGCAAGGAAAACAAAATCTGCCCGCCCCAATGTCGCTGCGCGTCTGTGGCCCATTCAGCGCGCGTCCTCCAAAACTGGCCCAAGGAACGACTGACCTGAAACCGCCGCGGCCGGCCACCCTCCGGCACGGCAGTTTAGACGGCGGTCTCGCGCCGGCGCGGATTAACCGGTCACGTCTGACGCTTCTCGTGGACCCAGGTGAAGGCATAGTTGACCAACTCGGAGGATCGCTTCAGCCCCAGCTTGGTTTTGAGATGTTCGCGATGGGATTCCACGGTCTTGATGCTCAGATGAAACCGCTCTGCGATCTCCCGCGAGCTGGCGCCGTTGCCGATGAGTTCGAGTACCTCCACTTCCCGATCGCTGAGGGATTCAAATGAGGCTTCGGGCTGCAGGCCGTCGCCAAGTATCCGGTCCATCATCTTGGCGGACACGCGCTCGCTGAGGAACCGCCGGCCGGTCATGATGACGCGAATCGCCTCGATGGCCTTCTCCGTTCCCTCCTCTTTGGTGATGTAGCCGTGCGCTCCGGCGTGCAGGGCGCGCTCGGCATAGACGCCCTCGTCGCGCATGGAGAAGACCAGTATCTTCAGCTTGGGGCAGTGGATATGGAGCTGTTTGATCAATTCCAGCCCACTGCTGGTCTTCAAGGTCAGGTCCACGATGGCCACCTCGGGTTTGAGCACCAGAATTTTCTCGAGCGCGGCGGGGCCGCTGTCGGTTTCCCCACACACCGCCAAATCCTTCTCCAGCCCGATCAAAAGCTGAAACCCCCGGCGCACGATGGGATGGTCGTCCACCAGGAAAACGCGCACTTTGGCTTTGGCCGCCGGTTTTTGTTTTAGGGACATGGCTTTGTTTTTTGCGCGGCGCTCAGTTTCAAGGCGGGTGCCAGACAGTTGACCACCGTGCCGCCCCGTTCGCCGCGCCGCACGGAGAACTCGGCCCCGATGATGTCTGCGCGGAACTTCATCGTCCGCATTCCGAGACCCTTGACGACGGACAGATCGTTGGGCAGGCCCGATCCATCATCTCGAATTTCCAGAGAGACTAGCTCGCCCTTCCTGGTCATGGCAATGGCGATATTCCGCGCCTGGCCGTGGCGCAGGGCGTTGTGGACTGACTCCTGCACGATGCGAAAAAGGTGTGCCGCCACGAAGGCATCATCGACCTCGGTCCCGGCATCGACACGCCATTGGCACGACACACCCGCCTGCCGCGAGATGTTTGCCGCGAACTCGGCCAACCCGCTGTGCAAGCCGGTCCTGGTCAGCTCGACCGGGCAAAGTCCGTGGGCGATGGCCCGGGTCTCGATGATGGATTGATTGAGGCACTGGACGACCTCCTCGGCCAGGGCGGCCTCCGGGATGGCTTGGGTGCGCAACGTGTTGGCCAGCGCCTTGCCCATCAGGGCGGCACCGGCCAGCGTCCCGCCGAGGGAATCATGCAGGTCGCGGCCGACCCGCTGCCGTTCCGCCTCGCTGATTTCAAGAACCTGTTTCTGCAGGAGCAAACGTTCGGTGATGTCGTGAATGATCGAGAACAACAGCGGCTGGCCGCCGACTTGAACCGCCGAGGAATGTACTTCCACGGTGCGGACCTCGCCGCCCGCCAGGCGGTGGACCGAGATGAAGAAATTCTGTCTTACGTCGAGGGCGCGCTGGCGTTTGGCCGCCGCCATTTCGGGCGGCAGGGTGTTCAATTCTTCGATCCTCATGTCCAGGAGTTGCTCCCGCGAGTATCCGTAGAACGCCGCCGCCGCCGGGTTTGCATCCACCAGCCGGCCCGTTTGCGGATTGAGGAGCAGCAGGATCGCGCTGTGGCTCTCGAACATCGAGCGGAACCGCGCTTCACTGTCCAGCAGGGACTGTTCGAGCTTGAAGCGATGAACGGCCTCCCCGATGAGCGGCGCCGCCGTTTCGAGGAATTCAATGGTTTCCGCCGGAAATTTCCCCTCCGTCACATCGGCCAGATGAATCGCGCCGCGCAACTCTCCCCGGTAGCGGATGGCAACACTGGCGATGCTCGCGTAATTGGCCAGCAGACAGGCGACTTGGGATTCCTCCTGCGCGGTTCCGGGAACCAACCGCCCGCAATCCCGCAGGCTATTGCAGAGGAAGGTTCCGCTGGCGCTGAAGTGCGGGGAATCCGGCGGCAGAGCTTCTCCCCGCAACAGCCGCAGGCAGCCGCACTGGCCGGTGTCGAGACACAGCCGGTTCTCCTGTTTTACGAACTCGCGGCTGAAGCCGGCGCGCGCGGCGTAGGGGAGGTGGCCGTCCTTCTCCAGCAAACGGATGCCCAACGCAGTGCAGTCGCACCAACCCCGGAGCAATTTCACCACCGAGTCCAGGTATTCCTTCCCGGTCTGGTTCGTGACGAAGAGCTCCAGCAGGGCCTTGATTCCCTCGGCTCGTTTGGCACCCAGTTTTTGGCGGGTGATGTCTTCCAGGATGACCAGCACCGCCGGCTTGGGGCCGATCCGAATCTGCTCCAGGTGCATCAAGGCGGTAAAAACCGAACCGTCCTTGCGCTTCTTACGAACTTCCCAGTTGCGGACGCTGCCCGTTTTGTGGAGTTGCCGGAGCATCCGCAGCAGGTCCTTCGGTTGCTCGTAGAGCATGGGCAGCTTGGTTGCTTTGGCCTCCTCCGGAGTCAATCCCATCAGGCCGCACAGCGTGCGATTGAAGCCGAGGACGTTCCCGTCGAAGTCCGCCACCCCGATGCCCACCGGGGCGAACTCGAACAGTTTATGGTAGCGCTCCTCGGATTCGGTCAACGCCAGTTCGGTTTGCTGATGCACGAAGACGGACGCCCGCAACTCGTCCACCGCCTTTTTCAATTCGGCGGTCCGCTCCTCGACCCGCAATTCCAGATCGTCGCGGGCCTCGCGAAGCGCCTCCTCGGCCCGCTTGCGCTCCGTGATGTCGAGAGAATAAACGCGCAGACGCTGCCCGCCAGGGACAAAGCAAAACGATTGCGCGTACCAGGCTTTGCCGACTTGGATCTCCGATCCGAGGCAGACCGTCCCGGTGAGGCGGCTCGCCTCGGAGCGGTGCAGCAGCCCCGCCAGCCAGGGATGGGCCAAACCCTTCGACTCGAGATCCGGGAACAAAGTCCGGCTGGTGGGGTTGAGGTAAACCACGGTGCCACTGTCCAGATCCACTTCCACCACGGGATGCGGATTCAGCTCCGGGAAGGAAGCCAGCCACGCCAGCTTCCGCTCCGCCCTCTTGCGTTCGGTGATGTCCCGGTGAATGCTCACAAACCCGAGGACGTTGCCTTGTTCGTCTTTGACCGGGTTGCCGACGGTTTCCCCGAGGAAGCGGGTGCCATCCTTGCGCCGGTACCACATTTCAAAGGGCGTGAGGGAGGGCACAACCCCAGGATGAAAACGGCTCTGGACCAACTCCTGAAAATCGGAATTCCGGACGTAGCAGATTTCGGCGGACTGCCCCTCCAATTCTCCCGCCGCGTAGCCAAACAACTCCCGGGCTGAGGGGTTGGTGGAACCGACTCGCCGCTGCGAATCGGAGAAGATGACGGCGTCCGTCATGGAGTTGAAGATCGCGGTAAGCAGGCTCTGGCTGCGGGCCAGCGCGGCCTGCGCCGCGGTGCGTTCAGTGATCTCCTTCTGCAGGGTGGCGTTGGCGGACTCCAGTTCGCTGGTGCGTTTTTGCACCAGTTCCGCGAGATGATCCCGGTGCTGGCTCAGTTCTGCCTCGTCGTGAAAACGGGTGATGGCCTCGCCAATCAACGGCGAGATGGCTTCGAGAAATTCCACCATTGCGGGCGAAAACCAGCGGGGCCGGGGATCCGCCAGGTGGATGGCGCCAAGAATCCGACCCCGGTGGCGCACGGGAACAATGACGACCGACGCGAGACCAAACTTCGGGCAGGTGCAGCGATACCGCGCCTGCTGGCCGGGCGGGATCTGGCCGATGAAATCCGCATAGTTATTGCAGTGAAAGGAACCGTGGGGAGTGAGGAGGTGGCGCTCCTGATCTTCGACCGCCTGCGAGAGGGCTCGCACGCAAAAGCAGGCATCGGTCTTGAGGCGAATCTGGTCCTCGAGCTGGATGAACTCCGGTCCAAACCCCACGCTGGCCTGGTAGGGGGCGTTTTCCAACTTGTCGATCACCCGGATGCCCAGGGCCTGACCTCCGGTCCAGTCGCGGAGGAACTGCACCACCGAATCGAGGTAATCCTTGCTGGAAGTTTTGTGGGCAAACAGTTCGAGCAACGCAGTGGTCACCGCCCGCCGCTTCTCCTCTTCCTTGCGTTCGGTGATGTCGGTGCAGGTGCCTACCCATTCGCGGATGCTGCCGTCGACCTCCAGCACCGGCACGCCGCGCACCGCGAAAAGCCGATACCCGCCGGAGACTTCGCGGATGCGGTATTCGACCTCGTAAAGCCCACGCGATTGCACCGCCTGCGTCCACGCGGCCTGGACGCGGTCGCGGTCTTCCGGATGTAGCGCGTTGGCCCAGCCCACCCCCTTGATTTCATCGAAGGTCTGGCCGGTGAAAGCGCGCCAGGTCGGCATATCGTCCACCACCCCGCCTTGCGCGTTGGTGGACCAGACGATCTGGGCGGAGGCGGTGATCAGCGAACGGTAGCGGTCCTCGCCCATCTGCAGATGGTGCTCCGCAGCCACCCGCTCGAGGACTTCGGCCTGAAGGGTCTGGAGGGCGCCCTGCAAGTCGGCGGTGCGCGCGACCACGCGCTGCTCCAGCAAGGCGTTGGCCTTTTGCAGGGCCTCCTCGGCCTGCTGGCGCTCCAGTTCAGGCGCGGCACGCCCGGCCACCAATTGCAGCAACGATACCGCCGCTGGGGGATTCGCCAGCGGCTTGCGGCCGAGGACGGCGATCAGGCCGATGGGCTGCCCTTGGCCACTGCAGAGGGTGACTCCCACATAACTCTCCGCCTTCATCTCCTGCAGGACCACATCCTTGGGAAACAGATGGCGCACCTCCTTGGGGAAGCAACAAACCGTCTTGGCCACAACATCGCCACAGGGGGTATCCTTCAAGGTGTAGGACACGTTATCCTGAAAATGGCCATCGAAATACACGGCAATGGTCTGGGCCGCCAGCGACCCCTCCTGCAGTCGGTCAATGCAGACATAATCCACCTCCAGAGTCCGGGCCAGGTAGCGCGCCAGCGCTGGAAAGAAATCCTCGCCTTTTGGCGGGCGCCCAACCTGCGTCAGGAACCGCAGGACATCCTCCGTCTGCTTGCTTTCGGTGATGTCGGTGAAGCGAACGGAGAGGCCGACGGCGCTGGGATACACATACACCTTGAACCACCGCTTGAAGGGCGGAAAAAACGTTTCGAAATGGGCCGATGTATTCCTGGCCAACGACTCCTCATATACAAGTCGGAAACGCGAACCCACGGCTTCGGGAAACGACTCCCAGAGGCTTTTGCCCAGAAACTCCTGCCTTTGCTTTGCGAGAACAGTTTCCGCCGCATGGTTGACGTACGTGACCCGGAAGTCGCGATCCATGCTGATGAAGGCGTCCGTGATGCTCTCCAGGATCGTGGTCACTCCATCGTGCGCCGTCTGATAATCTCGGGATCGCTGCTGCATGGTTCAATCGATCATAATAATAGCTTTGCGGGATCACCTGCTCGCCAGCCCTTGAGTTCCCTGCGCCTCGGTTCGGCATAATGATGTCCTATTCTTAACATCATTAGCGTATATGCTAGCACATGTCTTCCTTGAGGCAAATTAAATAAGCGGGGTCAATTCGCCTCGCCCCGGCCCCCCGGCCGGGGCACGAACAGGTCACCCGGGTGCCGCCTTGCGGCCCCGGTTGGATATCGAAGTCCGCCCCGATGAGGTCGCTCCGATACCGCATAATGCGCAGCCCCAGGCCATGGAGGTCACTCGCCCCGTCCGGCAGACCGACCCCGTTGTCGGTGATGGTCAGGGTGAGGCGGTCGCCGATCGTGGCAAGGCCGATGATCACCTGTTGGGCGCGTGCGTGTTTGATGACGTTGCCGATGGCTTCCTGGGTGATGCGGTAGAATTGGGTGGTTATTAAGGCGTCGTGAATGTCCGGGAAGGGGCCGGCCTCCACCCGGCACCTGACGCGGCCCTGCTTCTCGGTATTGGCCGCCAGTTCCACCAGGGCCGCCAGGAGCCCGTCCGCCAGCAGGGATATGGGTTGCAGTTCGTTTGCCAGTTTCATGGCCTGCTGGAGGGAGTCCTTGAGTTCCGTGGCGATCTCGTCGGCCAGACCCGACTCGGGGAG
>Ga0315271_10002492_pt1 | contig 11556 bp, 6 predicted proteins | sample C3_top_MG_FD_204664 | JGI IMG/M metagenome (GOLD analysis project Ga0315271, IMG submission 204664) | Sediment microbial communities from Yellowstone Lake, YNP, Wyoming, USA - C3_top | ecosystem: Environmental > Aquatic > Freshwater > Lake > Sediment | place: USA: Wyoming | collected 2017-08-01
GGAAGACGTGCAGCTTGGAGACGAACATGTTGACGGCGGTGTACGACAGGAGCACGAGCACGAAGCCCGCGATCGAGAGGCGCGCCGTCGAGACCCCCGGGGCGCCGCGGCGCGCCCGCAAGAGGACGAAAAGGTAAAAAAAGAGCGTGCCGAGGGCGAAGAAGATCTTCGGGTCGAGCCCCCAGTGCGGATGCTCGTTCGTCCAGACGCGAGCGGCCCAGAGGAAGCCGAGCGCGAGGCCCGTGCCGAGCGCGATGATCCCGAGGCCGAGCGACGTGCGGTTCGCGCGCTCGAGGTACGAAAGCGTCGGGAGGCGCGTCGCCGGACCGGAGAGCGTATGCGACTTCAGCGCGCGCCCCGCGGCGATGTAGAGCATCGACAGCGCGGCCGACACCGCGAACGCCGCGTACGCGAGCATGTTGAGCGTGACGTGCAGCGCGAAGATCGCGCCCTTGAGGTCCGGGTTCGGGGCAGGACGGGCCCCGCCCGGCGCTTCGAGGAGCGCGAGCAGCATGAAGAAGAGCGCCGCCGGCATGAGGACCGGGCCGAGCGCGCGGTCGTGGTGGCGCAGCTCGAGAACGACCGAGAGGACGGCGAGGAAGAAGCCGAAGAGCTTCATCGAGCCGAGAAGGTCGCGGTACGGCACGGTCCCGACCGCGAGGGCCCGGGCGTAAAGCGCCGCGAAGTTCAGGACGGCGCCCACGATCGAGCACGCCGTCGCCGTCCGGCCCGCCCAGGCGGACGGCCGGTAGAGGTTCAGGACGTAGAGAGCCGACGCCAGGGCGTAGAGCGTGAGAGCGGTCCAGCCGAGGCCGGCGCTCCACGCGGCCGCTGCGGCCGAATCCACCATCACGGGACGATTATAGGAACCCCCTCCGTCGTCACAACCCCTGCGTCTGCATCAACTGCTGCTAACCTCCCGCGCCATGTCGGTTCCCACCACCTCCGGCCCCGGGCCGTCCCGCCAGCGATTCGTCGACGCCGCCTTCTCCCGCCCCGTGGACGTCCCGCCCGTGTGGCTCATGCGGCAGGCCGGGCGCTACCTCCCCGAGTACCGGGAGGTGCGCAAGAGCCTCGCGTTCCTCGATCTCTGCGCGAACGTCGAGGCCGCCGTCGAGGTCTCGATGCAGCCCTTCCGGCGTTTCGGAATGGACGGCGTCATCCTCTTCTCCGACATCCTGATCCCGCTCCCCCCGATGGGGATCGAGGTGCGCCTCGACGAGGGCGGGCCGAAGCTCCCGAGCCCGATCCGCAGCGCGTCCGACGTCGCGCGCCTGAAGACGTTCGACCCGCTCGTCGGGACCAAGTTCGTCCCCCAGATCATGAAGGCTCTGAAAACCGAGGTCGCGGGCCGCGCGGCCGTGATCGGATTCTGCGGCGCGCCGTGGACGCTCGCGACGTACGCGATCGAGGGAGGCGGCACGAAGTCGTTCGTCGAAACGCGGAAGATGATGCACGGCGACCCGAAGACGCTCACCGCGCTCCTCGAGAAGCTCGCGGACTCGTGCGGCGACTACCTCGCCGCGCAGATCGAAGCGGGCGCGGACGTCGTGCAGGTCTTCGACACGTGGGCGGGCGAGCTCTCGCGCGCCGACTACGACCGCTTCGCGCGTCCCGCGACGGAGAGACTCCTCGCGAGGCTCCCGAAGCGCGGCACGGTGCCGGTCATCAACTTCGCGTCCGGCTCGGCGCACCTGATCGAGTCGATCGCCGCGCTGCCGGGCGACGTCGTCTCCGTGGACTGGAAGCTCCCGCTCGACCAGGCGCGCCCCCGTGCGAAGGGCCGCGCGCTGCAGGGCAACGTGGACCCCGGCGTCCTCCTCGGGCCGAAGGAAGGCGTGACCGCCGCCGTCCTCGCGGCGCGCAGGGCCGCGGGGCCGCTCGGCCACATCGTGAACCTCGGCCACGGCATCCTGCCGCCGACGCCGCCCGAGAACGTCGGCGCGTTCGTGGCGGCCGCGCGCGCGCCGCTCGGCTGAGGCGTCTCGCGGGGGCGGAGGAGAATCTACTTCTTCGTCTTGGGCGCGCCGCTCCTTGACCGCACGATGGTGCGGTGGTGGTGCCGGGTGAGATCGGATTTCGTCGCCGCCGCGACTCGCGCGTTCGGCGCCGGCGCAGAAGTCTTCCACCACGTTCCGTTCGGCCCGTAGTAGGCCTGCAGGGCGGTGGCGAGATCCACGTTGAACTGGTCGTCCCATGCCCACGTAGCCGGATCGGCATCCGGGTTAATGCCCAGGTCGAATGAGTTGACCTTCCCCGCGTGGCAGGAGAGGGCGCAGGAGTTCGGCATCCCTCCCTGGTCGTGATAGGTGAGCGTCTTGGTCGGCGGGACGACCTCGAAGGTGTGGCCGTGCAGCTTCAGCTCGCCCGGGCCCCCGGTCGTGGCCATGTGGCACTGCGTGCAGCGCGAGAGCCCCATGCTCCTTTCGGGTCCGTACGGGTGGTTCGAGTGGCTCGACACGACCGCGCCGATCGCCGTGCGGTTGTCGGCGTAGTGAGCCACCTGGTCGGGCGTGATCTTGTCGAAGGGGGCGTGGGTCGCGTGGCAGCCCAGGCAGAGCGTGTTGTCCTCGATCTTGGTGGCGACTGACGTGCTCCCCGCCTTGATCGTCGCGACGATCTGGGCCGGATTACCGGTCGGGGCATGCACGGAGTGGCACTCGATGCACTTCACCGGGTGAAACTGGAACGTCGGCTTGACGGATTTGTAGAGTTCCGGATACTGGCTCGTGTCGATTCCGGTCTTCCCGTCGGGCCACCAGATCTCCGCGTCGGTCGTGTAGGCGGCCAGTGGCTGGCCCAGGAGCGGATTCCAGCATTTCTTCGTCGTTTCGTCGTAGGGCCAGCCGATGACGCCCGTCGGCGTCGAGGCCGCTACCGAATGGCATTGGCCGCAGGCGTCGTTCGCGGCCTGCGCCGTTGCCTTCGCCGGGTTGAAGATCCAGCCAGGAGCTCCCCCTTCGACCAGATGGTTCGAGCCGGGCCCGTGGCAGCTTTCACATCCGATGTTGACGATCTCCTTACTCCCGTCCCCATCCAGATCGAAGACGGTGGGATCGTCGTCCTTGTAGAGGATGGCGGCGTAGCCTTTGAAATCCCAGCCGCCCTGCGCGTTCTGGGTCACGCTTCTCATCCCGGTCGCGTGGCAACCCAGACAGTTCTGGTCGTGGCTCTCGCCTGCGGCCACCACGTCCGCCGTTCTTGAATTGGCCCCGAAGAGCGGCTTGTTGTTGGCGTCGTACCACCCTTCAGGGGCGTACGCCGACCACTGATGGGTCTCGGCCTCGAACTGGAGGGGCGAGGAGAAGAGCCCTGAGTAACCGGTCGGAGAGTCAGTCACGGGTACGCGGACGGCGAACATCTGCGCCCACTCGCCTGTGTCTGGCCACCGCCACTGCTGCGCATAAATGATGGGCAGATCGAGTGTCCCGATGGTGACCGTGTAGACGCCCTTCTTCACGCTGAGCTTCGGCGCGTTGGGCTTGTAGGCATCGAAGGGCGAGGAGATCTTGTTGAAGTCGAGCCCCTGGACGAAGTCGTCGACCCCGTTCTGGTCGTAGTCGGCGAGGACGCCCTTCCCTTTCACGAGCGACCACTGGGTCATCGGCTTGATGAGGACGCTCGCGTGAAGAGTGTCGTGCCAGCCAGTGTAGGTTTTGTGGCACATCAGGCAGAACTCGGAGCCGGCGTAAATGCCGGCCTCCTGCTCCTGCGGGGTGTAGTAGCCGGAAAAGACCTTGCGGAGGCTCGTACGCCAATCCACCTGAACGGGCGTCGGGGCCTGCGTCACGTGGCTCGGCACAGATCTCGGCGTTTCTGCTGCTGCAATCGGAAATGTGATCAAAACCATCAACAGGGAGATGAACTTGGCGAGCATTTTCATGTTTCCCAGCCTTTTCTGGCCGCCCGGCCCCGGCCTTCCGCCCGGACCCGACCGGCATTCCTCCAACGATGAATGAGGTGTTGTTCCGCGAGAGCACGGACCCTGCAACGAGATGTACTCCTCTATGACAGGTAGGCGCTCGCCGGCTGCTGGACCTGATGTCGATGCATTAGGGCTCGAGATAGGTCGCGGGAAGGAATCGGGGACTTTCGGGCCCGGAGGTCGCGAACGAGGCGAGGATCGCCCCGGGTCACGACGGGAGGATCAGCCGGAAGGTGCTCCCGACGCTTTCCTCGGAGTCCAGCTCGACGCGGCCGCCGTGCGCCTCGGCCGTGGCCCTGACGATCGACAGGCCGAGTCCCGTTCCGTCCGCCGGGCGGGACCGCCCGGCGTCGCCGCGGAAGAACCGCTCGAAGACATGGTCGCGCTCGCCGGCCGGGATCCCCGGCCCCGAGTCGCGCACCTCGACCACGGCGCCCGTCGCTCCGCTCGCGACCCGGACCTCGATCCGACTCCCGCGCGGCGCGTAACGGATGGCGTTGTCGACGAGATTCCGGAGGGCCTGACGCAGGGCCAGACGGTCTCCGTTCACGAAGACCGGTCCGGCGGCCCGCACGTCGAGGCTCTGGTCCCGCTCCTCCGCGAGCACGGCAAGGTCGCCCCCGACGTCCTGCGCGAGGGCGGAGAGGTCGACGCTCTCGAAACGGAGCTTCGCTCCACCCGCATCCGCGCGGGCCAGTGCGAGGAGGCCGTTCACGAGCCGCGCGAGCTTGTCCGTCTCCTCGAGCATCGTCCCGATCGCCTCTCGGTACTCGGCCGCGGATCGCGGCGTGCGGAGCGCGACCTCCCCGACGCTCCGTACCGCCGTCAGCGGCGTCCGGAGCTCGTGCGACGCATACGACGTAAACGTGCGCAGCTCGTCGAACGAGCGCTGGAGCCGTGCGAGCGTCTCGTTGAACGCGTCCCGGAGCTGGTTCAGCTCGAGTCCCGCGTCGTCCGGAGAGAGCCGCTCGCCGAGACGCTCGGCGGTGATCCGGCGCGCGTGTTCCGCCATCCGGGCGAGCGGCCCGAGGGAGCGCTGCACGAGGAGCGAGCCGACGAGCCCCCCCACGCTCATCACCGCGAGCCAGATGAGCGCCAGCTCCCGCCAGAGCGCGCGGACCTCCTTCCGCGCCGAACGCTCGGAGACCGCCATCCGCACGACGAACGGGAAGCCCGCGATCGTCACGCGCTCGGCGAGAACGCGGAACGGGCCGCCCGGCAGGTCGACCGTGCGGGGGCCGGCCGCGAGCGACGCGGCGTCGGGAGCTCCCAGGTCCGGGAGGTCGATCGTCGCGACCGCGAGGAGCCGCCTCGCGTCCGAGCTCCAGACCTCGATCGCGTGCCCGCCGCCCTCCTCCTCGCGGACCTCCCGCCACATGGACGCGCCCGGCCATGTGGGCACGCCGTGCGCGCTCACCTGGACGGAACGCATCGCAAGCTCGAGATCCTCGTGCACGCTCCGGTTCAGCTCGGCGTTCACATGGGCCGCGTACGAGAGCCCGACCGCGATCGAATACGCCGTGAGGCCGAGGGCGACGATGAGGCCGCCCCACAGCGTCATCCGCGCCCTCAGGCTCCGGAGCCGTGGAAGAAAAAAGACGCCGCGCGTCACGCCTCTTCTTCCCGCAAGACGAAGCCGACGCCGCGGACCGTCTGGATCAGGCGAACGGCATGGCCGGCGTCCACCTTCTTCCTCAGGCGGGCCATGTGGACGTCAATGACGTTGTCGAGAGGCGTGGACCGATTCGTCTCGCCCCAGACGTCCCGGGCGAGCATTTCGCGCGAGACGAGCGTCCCGGCGTGCCGAACGAGGTACTCGAGAAGCTCGTACTCGCGCGTCGTCAGGTCCACGGGCGCGCCACCACGCGTGACCGAGCGCGACGCGACGTCGAGGGCGAGGTCCGCAAACGAAAGGCGCAGGAGCTGGTCGCCGCGCCCCCGACGCGCGAGCGCCCTCAGGCGCGCGACGAGCTCCGAGAAAGCGAACGGCTTGACCACGTAGTCGTCCGCCCCTGCGTCCAGCCCGTCCACGCGGTCCTCGACCGCGTCGCGGGCCGTGAGAAGGAGGACGGGAGTCAGCAGTCCGCCCTGCCGCAGGGCTCTCAGAACCTCCAAACCGTCGCGCCCCGGCAGCATCCGGTCGAGAACGATGACGTCGAATGGCTGCGTGGACGCGAGGAAGAACCCGTCCTCGCCGGTCTGGGCGATCGTCACGCCGTAGCCCTCCGCAGAGAGGCCCTCTCGCAGCGCCGCCGAGACCCTGGGCTCGTCCTCGACGACGAGGAGGCGCGACCCCGCGGAAGAGTCGCCGCCGCCAGTCCCGGTGTTCCGCATGGCCGGATTCTAGGGATGCCCGGCCCGCGCGGGGGGGCAAGAGCCGACTCTGACGGAAAGTTCAGCCTCTTGTCAGCTTCGGAGAGCCGCAGCGCGGCTAGCCTCACCGTCAGAACGACACCACTCAAAAACGGGAGGCAAGCCCCATGACGACAAGAGCGCCCAACCCTCGCAGCACATCGCCGATCGCGCGGACCGTAATGGCAGTCGCCGTGCTCGCGCTCGCGGGACTGGTCCTTCCGGTCCACGCCCAGAGCTTCAACTCGGACGGCGCGTCTCACGACCCGACCAAGGCGAGCGGGTGGGCCCTGCCGCCCGTCGGGGCGTCGACGAGCAACTACAACAACTGCCTGCGCTGTCACCAGCCCGGCGGCCCCGCGGGTGCCGCGGACGCCTCGGGGTACCTCGCCGGCGGCCACAAGAACATGTCGCGGCCCGCGGACGGGAAAACGTGGGGCATGCCCGGCGTGGACGGCACCCATCCCGCGTCCCCGGAGCTCGGGGACGCCTCCTTAGACGCGAACGGCGTCTTCACGAACCTCTGGATCCAGGAAGATTACGTCCGGCCGGCCGCGAACTGGACGACGGCGTCGGGCGCGTCGCTCAGCTCCTACTCGGGAGGTTATTGCGCGAACAACGCCGCGGGCGGCATCAGCTCCGACGACGCTCCGGACCTCAAGGCATGCCCCCACTGCGAATCGCCCGTGATGGGGAACGGCAACGCCGGCTACCCGCTGAACTACCCGGACGCCGCTGCGTGCGCGGCGGCGGCCACGAACACCGGTAAGCCCTACACCTGGATCACGCAGAACACGAAGCCTCTCTACTGGATCTACGGCGGCGCCGGCCTCGAGGGCGGGCCCGCGATGATGGAGCCCGGGAGCCAGCAGTACAAGTGCGGCCGATGCCACACGACGGGCTGGACCGCGAACCAGACTGCCGACGCTCCGATCGCGAGCCAGACGAAGCGCCCCTACTCCGACTTCCCCGCTGCGAACCTCGTGAACGCGACGACGCTCGGCGCCTCGTCGAAGCTCCTCGGGCCCAGCTTCGGGGCCTCGGGCTATCCCGTCGTGAAGTCCCCCTGCACGCCCGGCACCGACTGCGACGTCACGAGCTTCGTCCTGACGGCCAAGGGCTCCTCCTACCCGACGAGCACGCCGGCCACGGTCACGCTCACGGACACGACCGGCTCGGGCTGCACCGCGACGGCCGCGATGGCCGCCGACGCCTACGGCACGACGTACAAGGTCAACAGCGTCGCCGTCGACTGCTCGGCGAGCAACCACAACTACACGAGCGCCTCGCGGGCCGCGATCAGCCATCCCTACGCGGTCTCCTCCTGGGACCAGTGGGGCATCCAGTGCTCGCGCTGCCACACGGGCGCGGTCGACGGCAACCACGGCAGCACGACGCTGAAGGCCGTCAAGGGCGGCGACGTCGTCGCGATGTGCATGTCCTGCCACCGGCAGGAAAGCGACACGGCGCCCCGGCCGATCCAGGGCGGCAACGGCTTCGCAAGCAACGCCGGCTTCATGCAGCCCTACACGAACAAGCAGCAGCAGCCGGACGGCTTCGCGCACCACGCGGACGGCCCCGAGTTCCTCAACAGCCCGCACGCGATGCACAAGGGCGACTGGAAGGACATCGGCTGCCCGCCATACGCGATCAACGGATATGCCGGTCTCGACCCGGGCAAGCCGGGCGCCCCACCCGCGAGCGGATGCACGCCGGGCACGATGAACCTCGACGGTTCGACGGCGTCGGCCTACGGAAGCAAGTTCGCGCGGGCGGCCAAGACCGACCTGGCGGGCGTCTCCGACGTGACGGCGGGAAGCTGCACCACCTGCCACGACGTGCACCAGCCGCTCAGCGAGAACACGGCCGGGATGGGCGGAAGCGTGAAGACGGAGTGCACCGCCTGCCATTCCAGCTCCACGGCCAGGGTCAGCCCCCAGGTGTCCGTCGCCTCCATCCGCCACATCGGCGGGCCGGGCACGCCGTTCGAGCACGCCGTCGGCGACCCCTCCAGCGCCTGCATCACCTGCCACCAGCCTCCCGGCATCAAGCACCTGTGGCGGATCAACACCGACCCGAGCTACACGACCTACGGGGACTACTCGTCCGCGTTCCCGGTCAACGGGTTCCAGGCCCAGAACAGCGGGGCGAACGCCCCCGGCCTCGTCAACCTCTCCCACACCGCACCGGACGGCGCCTACTCGAACGCCGTCTGGGTCGACCTCGACAACGCGTGCGGGCAATGCCACGGCGGCGGCGTCTCGCCCTCGACCGTCAAGACGACCGGCTCCGTCGCCGCGGGCGGCGCGAACGGCCTCATCAACCCCGTAAACGTCGCGAACGTCTTCGGCTTCGCTTCCGGCAAGGAGATCACGGTCGCCGGCGCGGGCTGGGCCGGTGCGGACTTCAAGACCGTCATCGCCAAGGTCGTCAAGGACGCGGACCCGGCCGTCTCAGGCTCGGTCTACCTAACCTTCCCCGCGGTCGCCTCGGTCACCAACGTCAACGTGACGGTGGCCGGAACGCCTTCGATTCCCGAAGCTCCGTACCTCACCCGCCAGCAGCTCGCGGCCGTCGCGAAGGGGATCCACGGCGCCAGCCTGCTCACGGCCGAGATCAGCGCCGTGCGCAGCGGCAACACGATGACCTTTAATGCGGCGAACCTCCTCTGCCCGAACGAGCCCTGCTCCTTTGCCTGGGACTTCGGCGACGGGAAGACGGGCACCGGCGCGCCAGTGACGCACGACTACGGGACGGCGTTCTCGAACGCCGGCGCCTACAACGTGAAGCTGGCCGTGACCGACGCTCTCGGCGCGGCGATCGCGCGGGCGACCTCCCTGAAGGCCTATCCGGGCTCGGCCCACCCGTACGCGAATCCCACGGACGCCACCTGGACGTTCACGCAGCCCGGGAATCCCACCTCCATCGACGTCGCGTTCTCCTCCCAGACGAAAGTCGAGACCGATTTCGATTACATCTACGTGATGGACAAGGCCGGCAAGAACATCCCGGGCTCCCCCTTCACGAGCTCCTCCCTCGCGGGGACCACGAAGACGATCGCGGGTGACACCGTCCAGATCAGGCTGAAGGCCGATCCGTCGATCGCCTTCTGGGGCTTCGAGGTCACCAAGGTCACGGGGACGGGCGGGACCGCCGTCGCCGCGCCGGTCGCCACGGCGATCGCATCGCCCGCGGACGGCGCGACGATCTCGGGCACGACCCGGATCAACGCCACCGTCTCCGGAGAGGCGACGGCCGTCCGGACCGAGCTCTTCATCGACGGAACGCTCGTCGCGTCCTCCGATTCCGCCGGGGTGAGCTTCCCGTGGAACACGGCGACCGCGACCGCCGGCTCGCACACGATCGTCTCCAGGGTCACCGACGCGGACTCGAACGTCGCGACGTCTTCGGCGGTGAGCGTCACGGTCACCCCGCCCGCTCCCGTGAAGGAGAGAAACGTCCGGCGCCACGTCTCGCACGCGCGCTCCGGCGGCTGAGAACCTGAATCGCACGAACCGGTGTGACTCGACGCGGGCAACCGCGTCGAGTCACTTTTCGTTTCAGGGCTCCGTCCACACGACGGCCTGGCAGTCGAGCCGCTCCTTCGCATCGAGGAGCGCCGCGCGAAAATCCTCCACGGTGGCGATCGCCCGTCCCTCCGGCCATTCCGTCCGGGCCGCCGGCTGCATGCGCCAGACGGCGAGCGGAACGCGGATTTCGTCGAGGTAGGCGCGAACGCCGGCCGCGCCGAGCGCGCTCGAGTCCTCCGCGCCCTCGGCGGCGACGAGGACGACGAGCCGCCGCTTGCCCGGCACGCCGACGTGGAGCGCCGCCGACGCCACTGCGTCCGCGAGGCGCACGGGCCTGAGCGGCGTCGCGTCGAGCGTCTCGAGGAGCGCGTCGAGAACGGGCTCCTTCGGCTGCAGCTCCCCGCGCGACAGCCGCTGGTCCGCAACCACGACGTGCACGGTGAAGCCGGCCTTCCTCAGGATGTCGTCGAGGGCGACGCGGTCCGGCGGCTTCGGGACCACGTGCGCCGGTCCGACGAGGCGCGCGAGGGCGCCGTAGGCCGCGGGCTCGGCGACGACGACGATCTCGGCCTCTCCCCGTTCGGTCGCGCGGACGTTCTCCCCCGCCGCGCGCCGGCGGGCCGCCGCCGCCGCGGGTCCGTCGGGTCCGCAGGCGCCGGCGTCCAGGTTCGCGGTGATGGCCGTGTCCTCGTCTCCGTGCACGCGCCCGCCGAGGACGGACGCGTGCGCCGCGCGGCGCCCGTCCGGAAACACGAGGTCGACGGTCAGGATCGCGCCGCGCGTTCCGGCGACGTCGAGGCTCACGTCGCGGTTGCGTGTCGTTGCGGCGCGCTTCCCGTCGAGCCCGACGGAGATCTTCTTTGGATTCAGTCGCTCCGGGTGCGCCCAGCCGACCCGGACGGAGCAGCGGCTGCCTCCCTCGGGACAGCGCGTGCGCGTCTGGACCTCGGCTTCGGCGGCGCCCGGCCGGTTCACCCAGCGCACCGCGCGCTCGACCACGTTGCCCGCGGGGCCCTTCCTTACGAGCTCGAGAAGGTGGACCTTCGGGGCTGATCCGAGGTCGACGACGCACGTCGACGCCTCGCTCACGAACGTGCAAGAGGGCCGCCCGTCGAGGAGCAGGCTCGCCGGGCGCGGGGGCGCGCCGAGCTCCACGACGACGGGGAGAAGCCCGACGACGACGCCCACGGGATAGGTCAGGATCTGCACGTTGCCCCGAACGTAGCAAACAAATGTCAGGGCGTCCGGCCTCGTTTTCGGCCCTTCCGTCCCCGCCGGGAGACGTCCGGACCCTGTGACAACCGGCACGGGGCGTGCTAAGAGGGTGTCCGGAGGCCCTCATGCAACGCACCCTGACGTTCACCCTCGCGGCCGTTCTCGCGTTTTCCCCGGCCGTCCCCGCCTCCGCGCAGTCCGACGCGCCCCGGTCGGTCAAGAGTTCCGTCGAGGCGGTCGCCGCCGACGTCGAGGTGCTCGTCCTCGATTCGAAGGGCAAGCCCGTCCAGGGCCTCGCGAAGGGCGACTTCAAGCTCTTCGTGAACGGCAAGGAGACGCCGATCGACTGGCTCGAGGCGCCCGCCGTTCCGGCGGCCGCTCCGGCTTCCGCCGCGGCCTCTTCGGCGCCCGCGGCTCCGGCTGCCGAAGCCCTCACCGGCGCCGCCGCCGCGCGCCGCATGCACAGCACGGTTTTCGTGATATCCGACCTCCAGACCGACCTGCGCTCCCGCAACGCGGGCCTCGACGCGCTCA
>Ga0315271_10002493_pt1 | contig 11556 bp, 10 predicted proteins | sample C3_top_MG_FD_204664 | JGI IMG/M metagenome (GOLD analysis project Ga0315271, IMG submission 204664) | Sediment microbial communities from Yellowstone Lake, YNP, Wyoming, USA - C3_top | ecosystem: Environmental > Aquatic > Freshwater > Lake > Sediment | place: USA: Wyoming | collected 2017-08-01
TGTGAGCATGACCCATCCGATCAAAGCAAAAGGACGCTTGAAAATATTCCGCTCCGGATTGCGGTCGAAGAAGGGCAATAGCACCAGCATCAATCCAAGGAGGCCAGGCAACCCCATCGAACCGAGGAACTGTCCGAGTTCGCCGGAAAACATCTTGAGACGCAGATGCTGAAAGATGAACAAGAAGTACCATTCCGGTTCCGGATGATAATCGCCCGGGTCTGGGGTTGCCTCTTCCAACAAAACCACCGGTTCCCAGAAGGCCATCGCGCCGATACAGGCAAACACGACCGCCATCCCGACCACGTCCTTCCAAATCTGCCGTGGGAAAAAATAGTCGGTCTTCGCCTTCAGCTCTGCCGGCGCACCCCTGAATGGACCAGCTGGTCCCGCACATCGAAAGAGGAAGAGGTGCAACCCGGCCAATGCAATCAGGGCAGCCGGAAGCACCATGACGTGAATGACGAAGAACCGGCTCAAGGTCATCTGCCCGGGAGTCGGACCTCCCTTGAGAAAGCGCGCCAAGAAGTCTCCCAGGACCGGCATCTTATCCACGATCTCGACGCCGACGGTCGTGGCCCAATAGGCTCGTTGGTCCCACGGGAGCAAATAACCCGTAAAGCCGAATCCCATCACGAGGGCAAACAACGCTAACCCGACCAGCCAGATGAGTTCACGTGGTTTCTTATACGCGCCCCAGAGAAAGACTTGGGACATATGCGCGAAGACACAGACCACCATGGCGGTGGAGCCCCAGAAATGGTAACTCAGCAGGAACCAGCCGTAGTCGACGTCGTGAAGAATGTATTGGGTACTGGCGTAGGCATGGTCGGCGGTGGGGACATAGTAGAACATGAGCAGCACACCCGTGACCGCCTGCATGATGAAGATAAATAAGAGGATCGACCCGAAGACGTAGGCCCAGCGAGAGCCGCCCGGGACCGACTCGTTGAGCATCTTGGCAGCAAGCAGCTTCAGCCCCACCCGTTCATCGACAAAGGTGAAGATCTTTTCGGCGACCGTTGGCTGCGTGCCGGTAGAAGGAATGTCGCTCATTTATACAATCCGCGTTTGGGACTTCGTCCCGGCTTTGAATTCCATATCGATAATTTGCACCTCGCCACCCGCAGTCACCTGTATCGGCAGCAAGTCGAGAGGACGCGGGGCGGGACCGTCCAGCACCTTGCCGGACGCATCATAGATACTTAAATGGCAGGGGCAGAGGAAAACCTGCCCGAGCACTTTGTGTTTCCGCCATTTATATGCGCAACCGAGATGGGGGCATTTGCCGGAGAATGCGAGATAGGGCATGTCCTTCTTATTAGTCCAGATGGATTTTCCTGAAGAATCCAGGAATTCCATATCCTTTCCCTGATACACTTTCTCCAATACCGCCGGAGTCGCCTTGACAAGCCATACGTTCTTCTCAATCTCCGCTTCAGGCAAATAGACTTCTTTGATCTTGCGCTTATACTGGAACTGAATCCCGGCATCCTCTGACTTGATCTTCCCGATGTTGCCGATCTTCAGCCATCCGTTGTCGAGCGGCGCATACATCGGCTTCATCAAGAACTTCATCACGGGGTAGACCAGCGGCAATCCGATAAACAGCCCCGTCACGTAGGTCAAGTTCGCAAAAAATGCCCGCCGCTTGACGTTTCGTTCCAACTCAGGGAACGGCACCAGTACTTCGCCCGGTGTGACGTGAATATGTTTTTCAAGGCCCGGGATTTCGACTTCATGCAGCGTGACATAGTCCTCACGCTTAAAGGGCTCCATGCTCAGGACTTCCGACGAGGACGACCGCAGTTGCACCAGGCCGTCCGTCACAACCTGTACCGCCCCCATAGGCACTTGCCGTTCGCCCGCGCCGTTCATCGACACGACGAGGTGGCTGACCTCATGGGAGAGCGGGTCCATGATGATCTTGGACACCTCCCCGACTTCCCGGTCCAGACAGCGGACTTTCGACTTCAGTTGAGGCTGCATGCTATTTCTTTTTGATCGGCTTTGGTGTGTTCACAGACGTATTCTTGAATGTGCTCAGCCACGTGGCAAGGGCGGTGATGTCGTTGGGCTCCATGACGTCCTTAAACTTGTCCGGCATCTTGCCTTTCTCCCACTCCTTTTCAAACCCCTCTGCCATAAAGCTCTTGGGGTCCATAATTTTCTGCTTAATGTCATCGACCGTGAGGTAGGAACCGATGTTGTCCAGCTCCGGACCGCGCTTCTTTCCACCCTCACCCTTTAACTTATGGCAGTTGTAACATTCCTGCAGTTGCCACTGATCTTCACCCAGCCTCATAATGTCTCCGGCTACCGTCTTGGACACGACCGGGGACTCGGCGACCGGGGACTCGGCGACCGGGGACTCTTTCACCGCCCGACCTCCGCCCACCGACATGAGCCGCACCTCTAAGGCTTTCACCTGTTCATCGAGCGCTTTCACCCGTGCAATCAGTTCCTCAGCCTTTCCCTGTTCAGTCGCGGCCAGTTTGGGCTTTAATATCTTGGCAATCTTGCCCTTTTCATCTTCCGGATCGAACTGCGGCCACATCGAGGCGCCGGACACGAATACCGTGCACAACACGACGTAGAACACCACGGTGGCGATCACGGACTTCGTTCCGCTCATGGTCCTGACCGACGGCGCGTCCAGCAGTATGAAAACGGCAGCCCCGAATAGCGCCTGGCCGAAGAACATCATCTGGAAAACGAACGGGAACTCGAGCGCTCTCGAAATCCCGACAAGCGCGATGCCCGCTACCAGACCGATTGACAGCTTCTTAATTACATTCCACATGCAGACTCTCGATTACTTGGCCCTGGCAGGAACAGGACTGCCCTCCGGTACCGGATTCTTCGAGGCCGACGTCCGAAGGGTTACGATAACGGCGAAACTCACCACCGTGAAAAAGATGACAGTAATCCCCGTAATCCACCAAGCGGAATACGACAGCGTCGGCGTAAAGGACTCTGCGGTGAAGTCAGGCACCAAACCATAGGTATGGAAGTACTTCCGCACCAGCGAGCGGACAGCGCCCATCAAACCCATCGTCCAGATTGAAGTGAAGGCCAGGAAAATCAACACGAACTGGGAGGCAAAATCGATCTTTCCCCATACGATGATCCCCTGCCTGATGGCCCGGTTATACACGACATAGTTGAAGACCGTGATGACCACTAACGTGAAAATCGCAGAAAGTTTGCCCGGCATTCCCGCCAGGAAGTTCCAAGCCTCCGGCAACTCTAGCTCAGGCAACATCTTGGCGCCAGTGGCCGCGAATCCGTGGGGGGTGAGCCAGATCGCATCGCCCACGATGACCATCAAGAAGCCGACTTTCATGACGGTCCGTGCAGACACCGTCAACGGGATGAATCGACCGAAAACAAAAGGGGCAAAGATCAACGGAAGAAGGAACGCCAACGACATCGGGTCGGGAATCCAGTAGTAATTCATCACCACCATCATGACAAATGGGAACGCCACCATCACGATGGGAACCAGGATCGACATCCGGATCTTTTCGGCCCCCTCAATACGCTTCAGACTGAGCCAGACGTAATAGTTAATGGCCAGGAACATGAGTCCGACCATCGCTCCCTGCATTTCGAAAAACATCGAAAGCTGGTCGGCCATCATGTACGGGCAGAACGAAAAATCGTAATCGCACATCTCGTACGCCAACAGTAAGCCGGTGAAGGGCTGGAACAGCGTCGCGCCCACGGCGATCAGATTACCGGCAAACCCCATCCAATCGTAAAAGGCCCGTTCTTCCTGGGTTTTCGCCCCCATAAACATATAGGCGGCGATCAGGCCCGTCATAAATCCTCCGAACGCCACGTTACCGTCGATCCGGTGGAGATTGAGCGGCATCCAGGTCTGGTTGGCAATCTTGTCCCACAAGGTTGCACCTGTGAGGGCATCTTGTGGCGAGACTCCATCAGCCTTCACCGGAGTATTCATGAACGATGTCGGGCCATTGATCACAAAGAGTGTGACCAGGCCGATCAGAATCAAGAGCACGCCGAGAGCGATATGCCGCCCCTTCTTTTCACCCTTCCAGATGTCCCATGTGTAGGAATACATGTACAACACGACGGTCCCGCTGATGAACAACAGCGGGTAGATCACCGTGAACACGAGATGGAACTGATTGATGAACCAGGCGGTAAACTGCGGGTACGCCGCAAGCAGCACGAAAATAAACAGGCCACCGGTGAGGGCGGTCATGCTGAAGAGGATGACCGTTACCTTGGTCACTTCTTTGGCCAACCGCTCGTACCGGAGATCTTGTTTCCGATACCCCAGCCATTCTGAAATCACGACAAAGATCGGGGCGCCGAGAATGAACGCCCCAAACAGCGTATGCAACTGCGCGACGATCCAAACCGCAGTTCGATTCCCCGTATAGGGAAACGCTACCGGGATCGTGTCGGACACTTGGGCGTATGCCGTTCCTCCGAGCAACAGTAGAAGCGCATAGACCGCCACAAAACCGCGCTGCCACGCTTTCATAATAATTCGCCGCCCCTCTTCATTTGCTCGCATGACTCATGAATTACTCTAACACAATCGCCTTATTTGCCCGCCGGCTCCGGGGCAGCGGGAGCGGCGGCTGGAGCAGTCGAGACACCCGCCGTATCAAACCAGGTCTTCTTTTCGGCGTCCCATCCCTTTCCTGCCAATGCAAAACTCCGCTCATACAACACCAGCTTCCAGACATCTTCGTCCGACAGCTTGCTCTTCCACCCCTTCATCTTCGTATTGGGAACCCCATCGGCAATCCGCCAGGCCCACACGGAATCGGAGTAGAGCTTCATCCGTTCGCTCACACGGAAATCACGAGCGCCGGCCTTGGCCGGCTTGCCGTCCTTCCCATGACAACTGGCACAATTCACATCGGGGTTCGTTTCGCCGGCGTAGAGCTTCCGCCCTTCTTCCAGTTTAACTGCATCGGTCCACCAACCAGCCGGCATATGTTTATCGGCCCACTCGGCAGGAGCCGGAGGCGGTGGAACGACCGGCCCCTCTCCTCCTTCGCCTCCACATGCCGCCATGAAGAGCCCCACTCCCAGCACCACCGCAAGCTGCGAAACTTTCATCTGCCTCATAACCTTCACGCACTCCTTTTTCCCCGGTCACATCAACAAGTGATACTCTCACGTTAGCCTGCATCATTCACGAAAGCTTCTACCGCAACTGCCAATACACCACTGCCACTATTATCTCCCTTACCATTTCGGCTGTTTCAGCATAAATCTGTATGAATACTGTCAACTTAAGCGAAAAAAAACGCTTTCACAGAAGCGATCATCACCCCCGTAAAAGCGTCAGTTCTAAGTGAAGGCTGTGAAACCACGCGCACTCCCCCGCCACTTCGATTCACCGATCCAGAGAAGTACACATCAGCCCCACGGACCGCTTCGATTACTTTTTACGCTTGCCCTGCGACTTCCCTCGCTTCTGTTCCTGCTTCCGCCACGAACGAACCAGCTTGAACCCGATGAACCCACCGACTGCCGCCGCTACACCCCCGGCCCCTAGATACACCCACATCGGAACACTGTTCCGATCCTGTATACAGCCGGTTCCGAAATTAACCTGAATGACTCGCTCAGCTTCCAGATCCTTCGGGTCGAACGAGACTTTCTGATGTTGCTGCTGCCCATTGGCTTCGATCAGCAGCGGATCGCCAAGATTATCGTTATGAAGATGAAAGGCCGCCTTGTAGTATCCATTTGCATCGGTTTTGACGATCTGCCCGTAGGAGATTTTTGTATCCTTGACGAGCACGTCTACATTCTCGCCGCTTTTCCCATCCGCTCCGCAGACAAACCCCTCCACCGTAAACCGGTGGTCGGCTTCATGCGTCGCAAACACAACCGAGGGGAGACCACCCACCATAGCAATGGCGAGAACCCATTCACGCCATCCTGACTGACTTTGTGCGATCTGTCTGCGCCTCACATGCTCCCGACTGACATCTCTTTCCGTCGCCGAGCGCCGGCGTCCGCCTCACACAACGGAACCGAATGATCACCAATGGTCATAGTCAATTTAAGGCTGCACTTTTTAACATAGCCCCTGTGCCTTAGTCAACGAACTGACTACCAAGCTAGGTGGAGAGACAAGCCAATATCAAGGACTTGGGGGAGATCAACTCAACGCGTCTGTGTATGCAAAAGAGAGAAAATGCGATGCGATAGGACGGTGGGAAGCTTACAGAATTCCTCGTGTCTTTGCCTCGGCTGCGATACGGTCCACTTCAACTCGCCGCTCCGAATCTTTCTTGGCGATCCAAGTCTCCCAGGATTTCCCTGTAGCCGTATCCTCACCGGTAAAGGCAATGGCGGCAATTTGGTCGTAGCGAATGCGCCGAGCGGCAGAACTGTCGGAAGGAAACACCTCAAGGCAGGAGTCGGGACCATTGATCTGTCGATTGAAAAGATACCCGCTGAGGGATTCGCCGGTTTTCAACGACACCGTCACATCGCCACGATAATCAAACGCCAGCTCCACCGCTTCGGCAAGCTCAGCAAACGAAGCCGGCTGAAAGACGCGGCCTTCCGGTGATCCGGCTACTCCGGCAGCACTATGGTTCTTAGTGTCGGTCATCGGGTAACCGTGAGGCGTAAGGCGTGAGGGGTAAGGGGTAAGGGGTAAATCGGACGACATGAAAAGCGTCGGAAAGCTCCTAGGAACGACCACTGACGCGCCACGTTATCTATCATCGCGAGGTCGGGAGCATCGTCAACTTGACCGTCCGGCCAAACCCGGACAGGGTGCCGAACGTATCTTCGACGGCAGACGGTTCATAGCCACAATGGACCATGCAATCGGCGCATTTCTCATTCCGCCCAGTGCCGTAATGATCCCACTCCGTGCTGTCCATCAGTTCACGAAACGTCTTGGCATAGCCCTCTTGGAGCAAATAGCAGGGCTTCTGCCACCCGAACACGTTATAGGTCGGGTTTCCCCAAGGAGTGCATTCGTACTCCCGCCGCCCCATCAAGAAATCTAAGAACAGTGGCGACTGATTGAACTGCCACGTCTTTTTTGGACTTCCCAAAATACGGGAAAATAATTCCCTCGTGCGCTCTCGCTTTAGAAAATGCTGCTGGTCCGGCGCCTTTTGATAGCTGTACCCAGGCGAAATCATCATGCCCTCGACGCCAAGTTCCATCATCGCATCGAAGAATTTCCGCACGCGCTCAGGATTGGCGTCATCGAACAGGGTCGTATTGGTCGTGACCCTGTGCCCCCGCTTCAGCGCCGCCTTGATCGCCTTCACCGCCACGTCATAGACACCGTCGCGGCAAACCGCCAAGTCGTGCTCGTCTTTCAGTCCGTCCATATGGACGCTAAACGTAAGAAACTTCGAGGGCTGATACTCGTCGAGCTTTCGCTCCATCAGAATCGCATTGGTGCAGAGATAGATATACCGCTCCTGCTCAACCAGCCCGCGGACAATCGCCGGCATCTCGGGATGGATCATCGGTTCCCCGCCGGGAATGCTGACGATCGGGGCGCCGCATTCCATCGCCGCAGCCAAGCACTGTTCGACCGTGAGCCGCTTATCCAGCACATGATCCGGGTATTGAATCTTTCCGCAGCCGGCGCAGGCCAAATTGCATCGGAATAGGGGCTCCAACATCAGCACGAGCGGATACCGCTTCACCCGGTTCAGCTTCTGGGTGAGCACGTACTTTGTAACTGTAGCCATTTGGGAAATCGGAACGGCCATTCCTCTCTCCTTCTTTTCAGTCTGTATTGGTAACGGCAGTAGTCCGGCCACCGAACTAGCAGGTTGTAATCGTTGGGAATTCTAGCACCCATTCTCACCGTCCGTCAATTTCCAATGTATGTGGCGCAAATAGAACAACTCACACCACAGAACCTTACCTAGACTGCAAAGACACCCGGTACATTTTCTCTCTTCCAAAGATGAAGGGAGAGCGAAACCCTTACCGCGCCAGATTGAAGCCGCCCATCACCATTCGTCTAGACAAAGCGACAGTGGCCTATTTCAAGGGGCTCGCAACAGAACTGGGCATGCCTTACCAGAACCTCATTAACCTCTACTTGCGGGACTGCGCTCTCCATCACAAAAAACTCGACCTCAAGTGGGCCTCATAGGCAGCTCGAACTGATTGGCGCCGTCTCCTCACATCTGAACAACGTCAGACGTTCGTGCGGTGCAAAGTCAAGAACTGGTCCCGTCTTCTGTACGCAAACACCCAGAACAAATCACGATTCGTTGACCACATCCCGGTCTGGCGGTAAGGTGGTTGGGACTCCAAAGGAGGCCTCATGAGAACCATCTACCTGCTGCTCATCTTTGTTCTTAGTTTGCCCCAGATTAGCTGTGCGGGCTTGATCGAAGAGGAAGTTGGCGGCTATGAGCCCGTCGAGGTCACGCCCCAATTGCGGCAGGGTATCGAGCGGGTGAAGCGGGAGTTCCTGCAGCTTGAGGATCTCAAGATCGGTGATGGCCCCCTCGCTGCCTGGGGACGCAAAATCATGGCCGACATTGAAGTTTCGTACGCCGATGGCACTTTGGTCTATCGCGGTCCCGCGATCGCTTACGTCGGCATGAAAAGCACCCTTTGGATCCACAATGATATCCATGAGCATGGCATGCTGTCCCTGCAGCAGGACGGAATTATCTTGGGATTGAACGGCATGGCCGTCGGAGGAAAGCGCCGCATCGTCATCGCTCCCAATGTGGTTTGCTTCCAAGCCGGCGGCGTCGGCCAGTCCCCTGACAATCCAGTTAACCCCAGAGTTCACTGCGATTTGATCCAGGGCGAGAAAGGAATTCTTGACGTCCGCAAAGAAACCTTGATCGTCGAGGCCACGCTCACGGCCTCCTGTATTCCCGGCTTCATCGGCAATCCACGCGTTTTGGGCCGGATCGAGATCCGGTGTCGTGACTCCAAGGCGCCCCGCCGTGACCCCGGCGATCCCATCTGGCGTGCCTACTAATTGCACCCATCCCAGCCGCGCCGCTTCGATCACGGGACTGAAGGCAGCGGGACTCACCGGCTGCACGGCATCTGAAGTACCTCATGAGGTCGTTGCTTGACCTTGCACTCCCCTGCCGGCCATCGGCGACCTTGCCCCAGCCCACATTACTCATGAACACTTCTGCCGGGCCGCGCCCGGAAGGGTCGCTCCGAGAGGCAGAGAGCCGATGGCCGGCAGGGGAGTGCCGCTTTCTCTGAGGCTTCAGGCAAGCCGATTGGGTCGCTGCTTGACTTTGCGCTCCCTTGCCAGCCATCAATGCAACAGATGGGAATGGCGTGCGGCGATTGGCAAAACACTCGATTGAGATTCTCTATGAGTGAACGGGCATGACGCTTCTGAGGGAATGGTGGAGGTGGTTTAAGCGACAAAGTCGCCTCAACAAGGTTGTCATCGTTAGTTTTTTAGTCGCGTTGGTCATGTTCCTCGTTCCATTGATCGTGTCCTGGCTCAAGCCAACCCCACTCCATGTCGGCGTCGCCTTCTATACCTATGAACGCGCCTTCCTACTGGAGGGGAATACCAAGACCTATTTTTACGAAAATCGGAACCTGGTATCCGATTGCAGTCTCCGTCGAGTCGACCAAGCCTTGCCAAAGGGCCGCGCCAAGACGCCCGACCCACAGTCCTGGGTCGTGAGCAAATTTCTCCTTGAAAATATGACGGATCAGAACATCACAAAATTCCGCATGAGCTTCAAGTCTCCTCTCGTACGTCCCACTACCATACTATTTACGACACCGAACGTGAAGGCCACGGGAGCATGGGAAACGACGGCGCCTGACGCCCCCCACCTCTATGTGGTTTCTATTTCGGCCATCCCACCAATGACGTCAGCGGTTCTCAGCTTGAAGACTCCTATCGATGAGTCAGTGCGGCAGTTTGTCTATGTGGAGCATGGCCGGGTGACAGTCCAGGTGCCCTTCCTGTCAGCGGACCAGTTCGAGACCTTTCCACTCAAAATCTCTCGCCTCAACGCCATGCAGATTTTGAACCGGGAGACGGTCCTGCGAACCGGTGATGAAACCTTCGTGAATGAAAAGATCGAGGTGACAATGCTCCGCTCCGACGAACCGGACCTGAAGGAAGAAGCGACGGCCTATCAGCTTCTCCCAAAGGCGCGCACATGCCCGGAGGGAACAGCGGGAGATTGGTAACGAGATGGTCTATTTAGTCTGTTCGGTCTGTCTGGTCTATTTGGTTGAACCAGACCAACTCGATAAACGAAACAAACCAGATAGACCAGATGAACCAGACAGACTTCGCACGAAGTGCGCTGTGGAGGCGCCGAGCGGGGTCGAACCGCTGCATCGCAGTTTTGCAGACTGCTCCCTTAACCACTTGGGTACGGCGCCCTAGGCAGGCATTATAGTCTGGGCAAGGGGTGAGAGGCTAGCACAGGATGCTGAAAAAGTCCGCCAGCGGCGTTCTCGCGTCGCTCAGAAGCTCAACATACTGAAACGTATGCCTCGCCTCTTCGCTCACTGCGGCCTTGCTGGACAGCCTTTTTGAGCATCCTGCGAGAGGTGAGATCTACCGTTTACTGGAAAGAACCGGAATTTCTTTTCCGAGTGTCGAAGGCCGGTCTGATTCAGGCGCGAGAGGCTCCCATCCTTCACTCGAAGGAATAACGGCCTCCCCATTTCCTTCGGCGTCTTTTTCCTTGGCCATCAGCTCGACCTCTGAAATCAAGGTATCCATCAACTCTTCGATCGGCACCTTGCGAACGAGCTTGCCCTTCTTGAATAGGATGCCTTTGCCTTCGCCGCCGGCAATCCCGATATCCGCTTCCTTCCCTTCGCCGATCCCGTTCACGACACAGCCAAGGACCGACACATTGAGCGGAGTCTTGATATGCCCCAACTTCTTTTCCAGTTCGTTGGCCAGCTTCACCACGTCGATCTCCACGCGGCCACAGGTCGGACAGGCGATGACATTGATCCCCCGATGGCGCAGCTCGAGCGACTTCAAGATCTCGAACCCCACCTTCACTTCTTCAACCGGATCGGCAGCGAGCGACACGCGCAAGGTGTCACCAATCCCCTGCGAGAGCAGATATCCAAGCCCCATAGTGGACTTGACCGCCCCGGTCATCGCCGTCCCTGCCTCGGTAATACCGATGTGCAACGGATAGTCGGACTGGTGCGCAAACAACCAATAGGCATCGATCGCATGGTGCACATCCGAGGCCTTCAGCGACACCTTCATGTTCGTGAATCCCACGTCTTCTAACGCGTGGACGGCATTGAGTGCCGATTCGGCCAAGGCTTCGGGGGAGGGCCAGCCATATTTTTCTAAAAGATCCCGCTCCAGCGAGCCGCCGTTTACACCGACGCGCAGGGGAATCCCCCGCTCATTCACAGCTTTGATGACCTCTTCAACTTTCCACCAGGCCCCGATGTTGCCAGGATTGATCCGGACACAATCCACGACCGCAGCCGCTTTCAATGCCAGCCGATGGTCGAAATGAATGTCCGCAATCAGCGGCACGGTCATCGCTGCTTTAATCTTTGGCAACGCTGCCGCCG
>Ga0315271_10002494_pt1 | contig 11554 bp, 10 predicted proteins | sample C3_top_MG_FD_204664 | JGI IMG/M metagenome (GOLD analysis project Ga0315271, IMG submission 204664) | Sediment microbial communities from Yellowstone Lake, YNP, Wyoming, USA - C3_top | ecosystem: Environmental > Aquatic > Freshwater > Lake > Sediment | place: USA: Wyoming | collected 2017-08-01
CACCCCAGGACTGGTGTGCCACCGTCAAGGCGCTGTAGGCAACGTAGGTCACCACCAGCCAGACACCGGCCCACCACAGCAAGGCCCCGGGCTCGTGCAGCAGCGGCAAGAAGAGCAGCGAAAACCCGAGGACCAGCGCCACGGACGCCAGCGCCCCGAGGCGTAATACGGAACGCAGCGAGATGGAAAACAGGCGGTCGATCAGGCGGCCCAAGAGCGGGTCGATCACTGCGTCGAACAAGCGCACGCCCAGCAATAGCGCACCCAATGCTGCCAGCGACACACCCCACTGGCGCGCGTACAGATTAGGCATGACTATGTACAGCGGTAGCGCACAAAATGCCAGCGGCAGGCCCAGCATGCCGTAGCGCAGGCCGTCGCCCACGCTCCACGCGGCCGGTGCCGAGGCGGCGCTCATGGCGTGGCACCGCTGCGAGCTAGGGCTCTGGCCTGTGCAAGCAGCGCCTGCCGCAACTGTGGCTCGGAGGTTTGCGGCGAGAGCCAGATGCCGAAAAAGAGTTTCGCAAACCTGCTGTCGCGAACCTCTCCCAGCAAGCGGCCATTGCTCCAGAACAGGGCGCCTGCACCGGGCAAATGCACACCGGTGATACGGTCACCCGCTTTCACGTCGGGAAAGAGCGTGCGCATAAGGGTTTCCCAGTGCACCTGCAATTCGGCGTCCAGAGGAGCCTGACGGCGCATTTCGGCCATGGAGCGCTGGGCAATGTCGGCGCCCTTGAAGTCGCGCAGGTAAGCCAACTCCAGAGCAAAGGCACTTTGCGCATAGGACGACTCGACAAAGCCGGGCGCCACCCACAAGGTGGCCTGGTAGACCTCCAAACCCCAGAACGTCATTTTGGCCTGCCCCGACAACGAAGCCGCCGGCAAGACTGCCTGCAACTCCTGCGGCACAGGAGAAGCCTGGGCAGCCTGAGCGCCAAGAAGGCACACAGCTCCCGCCAAACGTGCGCAGACAGCAATGTTCTTCATAGCGATTGAATGGCCGGCTTGGCCAGCGTGTACTGCACCAGGCTGATGTCGCCGGTGTCAAACGCGGCCTCGCAGTACGCCAGGTAAAACTCCCAGATGCGGATGAAGCGCTGGTCGAACCCGAGAGCAGCCACTTCGGCCTTTCGCGCCAGAAACGCATCACGCCAGCGGCGCAGGGTTTCAGCGTAGTCGGCACCAAAGGCAAACTCGTCGACCAGTTCCAGACCGGCCGCCTCGGCCTGGCGCCGAAATTCACGCGGACAGGGCAGGCAGCCGCCCGGGAAGATGTACTGCTGAATGAAGTCGGTCGAGTCCACGTAGCGCTCAAACAGCGCGTCGTCAATCACGATGCTTTGCACGCAGGCGCGCCCGCCCGGCTTGAGCAGCCGGCTCAACGTTTTGAAGTACTGGGGCCAGTAGGCGCGCCCTACCGCCTCCACCATCTCGATGGAGCAGATCGCGTCAAACGGCGCGTCGCCGATGTCGCGGTAGTCCTGCAGGCGCAGGTCGGCGCGCGCACCCGCACCGGTGCTGACACCGAGGCGCTGCAGGCGGGAATTGGCGTAGTCGAGTTGCTCGGTGCTCAGCGTCACACCCACCACGCTGGCGCCGCATTCGACGGTGACCTGTTCGGCCAGTGCGCCCCAGCCGCAGCCGATTTCCAGCACGCGGTCTCCCGCCTGTACCCCGGCCATCTGCAGGGCGCGACGCACCTTGGCGTTTTGAGCATCGGGCAGGGCCCGGCTCAGGTCACCCTCAAACCAGGCGCTCGAGTAGTTCATCGTTTCATCCAGCCACAGACGGTAAAACGCGTTGCCGAGGTCGTAATGGGCGTGGATGTTCTTGCGGCTGTTGGCGCGGCTGTTGTGCTGCAACAGGTGCTTCACGCGGTACAGCAGGCGCCCAAGCCAGGTGCCAAAAATGATGGCGTCGACTTGCTGGCGGTTGGCAGAGAAGACTTTCAACAGTTCGGTCAGGTCCGGCGTGCTCCAGTCCCCGGCGATATAGCTTTCTGCAAAGCCGATGTCGCCGGATTTGAGCGCCGCCCCAAACACGTTCCAGTTGTGCAGGGTGATGCTGGCACTGGGATGCCTGGGGCTGTGCATGGTGTGCTGCTGCGGGTGCTCGCCAAAGCGGCGCTGCGAACCGTCGGGCAGGTGCAGCGTGAGGGCGCCGTGGCGCAGGTTCTGCAGCAGGCGCAGGGCGCTGCGGGCGGCAGCCGGCGCGCCTTTCGGAACGGTGTGACCGGTGACAGTGGTGGTGGCGGTGTTCATGGGCGGCTCCTGGAGTAGGGACTAGCGCGAGACAAAGGCAGTGGGCGGCGGCGGCTTGCGAAAGAACGGCACGTTCTTGAGCCAAAGGCGCAGCGCCTGCGTGTGGATGTGCAGCAGCACGCCCAACGTCATGGCCGGATGGCGCCACAGGGCTTTGCGCAGCACGGCGGGCGTGATGGGTTCCAGCGTGCCGCTGACGCTGGTTTGCAACAGGGCGGTGGCGCTGGTGCTATCGGCCACGTCGCTGTTGTAGTAGTCGACCCGCGCCACGCTGCGCTCCTGCCCGCCCTGCACGGTGCGCATGAAGCGAAATCGGTAGTGGCCTTGAACGGGGTTGAAGGGCGACACATGAAACACCTTGCTGGCACGCTGCTCGACCCCGTAATGCGGAGCGTCGAGCAGATAGCAGTGGCGCTCGCCAAAGGTGTTGTTGACTTCGACCACGATGGCGCGCAGGGCGCCGCCCTGATCGTCTGGCGCACGGTGGCAATACCAGAAGCTCACCGGCTTGAAGGTATAGCCCAGCACACGCGGGTAGGTATGCAGCCACACCTCGCCGCAGGCGTCATGGATGCCTTCGCGCTGCAGCAGTTCATCGAGCCATCCCAGGGCGCCGCCCTGCGCCGGCAAGCGGCCATCGCCATGGTCGCTCTCGAAAAAGCTCAGCGCGCCGGGGCGGTTGATGGTCCAGGCCGTGTTCTTTTCAGAGGCCTTGATGTCGGCTTTTTTCAGGCTGCGCAGGGGCAGCATCAGAAAGTAGGTGGGGTAGGCAAACGCGTGACGCTTGGGGCGCAGTCGCACATGGCGCACCTGGCCAAATCCGATCAGCGCAGAGTTCTGGTTCACGCCTTCGCCTCGGTTGCGCCTAGGTCGGCCAGCAACTGCGCGGCCGCTGCCAGACCGGCTTTGAGACCGTCCTCATGGAATCCATAGCCCATCCAGGCGCCGGCAAAGTAGCGGCCCTGCTGACCTTGCAGCGCGCCCATGCGAGCCTGCGCCGCCACGGCGGCCAGGTCAAACACGGGGTGGGCGTAGTCGTATTCACCCAAGATCTTGTCCTGCGCAATGGGGCGCACCGGGTTCAGCGACACCAGCACCGGCTGCTCCCACGGCAGCGGCTGCAGGCGGTTGATCAGGTAGTGCAGGCACACCCGCGCGCCCTCCCGGCCGCGTGCTGCGGCGCGCTCGTAATTCCAGGCCGCCCAGGCCGTTGGGCGCGTGGGCAGCACGGAGGCGTCGCAGTGCAGCAGCGCCTTGTTCGACTGGTAGCGAATCGCGCCCAGGGTGTAGCGCTCTTGCGCACTCGGGTCGGCCAGCAGTCGCAACGCCTGGTCCGAGTGGGTGGCGATGATGACCTTGTCGAACCACTGGCTTCCCGCGTCGGTGTCGATGCGCACACCGCGCGCCCCGTCGGCGTTGGCAGCCTCATGCTGGATGCGGCGCGCCGGCGTATTGAGATGTTTGTCGGCAATGCCGGCGGTGATCTTTTCCACGTAGTGCTTGGCGCCGCCCTGCACCGTCCACCACTGGGGCCGCTTGGTGATTTGCAGCAGGCCGTGGTTGTGGCAGAAGCGCACCATGGTGGCCACCGGAAACTGCAGCATCTGGGCCGTCGGGCAACTCCAGATGCAGGCCATCATGGGCAGGAAATACCAATCGCGAAACGCCGCGCCAAAGCCCTGCTCGCGCAGGAACTCGCCCAGGGGCTGCTTCAATTGCGCTTCGCTCCCGTTGGCGGCCATGCGGGTCGTGAGCGCATTGAAGCGCAGCAGGTCGCGCAACATGCCCCAAAAGCGCGGGTTGACCAGGTTGGCGCGCTGGGCAAACACCGTGTTCAGGCTGGAGCCGCTCCACTCCAAGAGACGAGCGCTGTCAAAGTCCTTGGCCTGCACCGAGAACGACATGTCCGATTTGACTGTCGCCACACCAAGTTCGGCCAGCAGGCCGATGAGTTGAGGATAGGTGCGCTCGTTGAGCACCAGAAAACCGGTGTCCAGGCCATGGGTAGCCGGCCCGCTCGGGGTGGGCAGGGTGACATCCACCGTGTGCGTGTGCCCGCCAAAGTAGTCCCCCGCTTCGAACAGCGTGAGATCGACCTTGCCCCGCAAGGCATGGGCTGCGGCCAGGCCGGAAATACCCGAACCCACGATGGCAACTTTGATCGACACACCCACTCCTTTAAATTGACGACACCAATTCTATACTATACAGTTCAATTGAGTACTAATTAGTATTGATAAAGACTTTAAGGTATATTTGAAAACCTATTCGGCTACAATCCCACTATGGCCACCGCTACCACCCCCAAGGTTTCTTTCAAGGCGCAAATGCTGCTGGCGCGCGAAGACGCCATCATTGCCTCGGTCAATCGCCTGCTTTCGGAGAAAGGCTTCGAGGCCATGACGGTGGACGAAGTGGCCGCCGATGTGGGCATTGCCAAGGCCAGCCTGTACAAGCATTTCCCCAGCAAGGAAGACCTGGCCGCGGCGGCCATGGTGTCTGTCATGCGCCGCGCGCAGGCCTTTCTGGACGCCTTGCCTGCCGACTCGTCCGCGATGGAAAAGCTTCGCACCGTCGTGCAATGGACCATGGGCCTGAAACTTGCCGGTGAAATGCCCTCGCTGCCCAGCCAGAACTCCGGCCTGCGCAGCGCATTGATGGGAAACAAGGGCTATATGGATGGCCTGATCGACGTCAGTGACCGCCTGGGCGCCTGGATCGAAACTGCGCAGGCGCAAGGTTTGCTCAATCCCAAGCTCCCCGCCATTGCCGTGCTCTACACCCTGTACGCCCGCGCCTGCGATCCCGTGCTCGAGTTCCTGAAAATAGGCGAGTTGTACAGCAACGACGAAATCATTGCCCTCGTGCTCAGCACCTGCTTTGAAGGGCTTGAAGCGCGGCAGCGGATTGACATGTAGTTGTTGGCTGACAAAGGACTCCCGCCACTGACTGCCATGGGCGCGTTGCCAAAGTCCACGAACGTCGATTCACCAACCTCCAGGATCATAAATTCTGACTTCCGGGAGCCTGCCGTTCGTGGTGGTCGGCCTCCGTAGCGTCACCCTGTGGCGCGCTCGCACAAACAGCAAGTGCTGCAAGAATTCAGTCGAAAGAGAAATCCGGAATGAAGTTCTTGGTGCCGGGCGTCACGGAATATTTTCCAGATCGGTGATGCCATGCGCTGCCAGCGCGCTGTCGTCGATATAGAAGTTGCAGCTACCTGCAGTCTGGCGCCCGCGGTGCTTGTGTTCACGTGGATCTTTTCCTGCGGTTCAAGCTTTTGAGAAATCCGGTTTGCGCTTTTCCATGAACGCCGTGAAGGCCTCTTTGGCGGCCGGCTCCGTCAGCAGGCGGGCAAAGCTGGCGCCTTCTTCGACCAGGCGTTCGGCGACGATGGCGGCCTGGCTTGTCTTCATCAGGCGCTTGGTCTCGATCAATGAAGCCAGGGGTTTGGCGGCGAGCTTGCGGGCCTGGCGCTGCGCCAGCGCCGCCGCCTCGCTTGGTGGCACGATACGGCTGATCAAGCCCATCTCCAAAGCGGCTTCGGCCAGAAAAGGTTCGCCCAGCAGCAGCGCCTCGGCGGCGCGGCCATAGCCCATGCGCTGCGGCGCCAGATGGCTCGATGCGGCTTCGGGGCACAGACCGAGGTTGACAAAGGGCATCGAAAACGCGGCGTTGTCCCCCGCGTAGACCAGATCGCAATGAAACAGCATGGTCGTTCCGATGCCCACCGCCGGGCCGCAGACGGCTGCGAGCAGGGGCTTCGAGAAGACGCTGATGGCGCGCAAGAACTGAAACGCCGGCGACTCCTGCCCGGTGGCCAGGCGATTCAGGAAATCACCGATGTCATTGCCGGCGCTGAAAATGGTTTCATGCCCCTGAATCACGACGGCACGCAGCGCCGCATCGGCGTCGGCCTGCGCCAGCGCCTCGGCCATGGCGGCGTACATGGCCCGGGTCAGGGAGTTCTTTTTCTCCAGGCGGTTCATGGTGAGCGTCATGACACTGTCGCTGCGGTCTATCAGAATTTCATTCATGCTGAATTCTCCTTAGCTGGCGAGCGCTTCGCGCACGAAATCGAGTCGGTCCTGGCCCCAGAACATCTGGTCGCCGACGAAGAAGGTGGGTGCGCCAAAGATGCCGCGCGCGACGGCCGCTTCGGTGTCTGCCTTCAACTTGTCCTTGACAGATTGATCGCCGGCCAAAGCCAGCAGCGCCGGCGCATCGAAGCCTGCCGACTGCAGCACGCTGGCTACCGTCGCGGGATCATTCATGTTTTGTGCGTCGACCCAGATGGCGCGGAACATGGCAGTGCAGTACTCCATGAAGAGCGGATCGTCGCGCATCTGCAGGCCGACCGCGATGCGCATCAGGGTGATGGTGTTGATCGGAAAGAACGGGTTGACTTTCAGGGGCACGCCGTAGCGCTGGGCGAAGCGGTGGAAGTCGCGGAAGATGTACTTGCCCTTGGCCGGCACGCTGGCCGGCGAGGCATTGCCAGTGGCGACGAAGACGCCACCGAGCAGCATCGGACGCCACAGCACCGTGGCGCCGGTGTCCGCCGCCAGCGCTTTCAATTGGGTCGAAGCCAGGTAGGCAGCGGGGCTGCCGAAATCAAAGTAATACTCGACGGTTCTGCTCACTTTGTTGTCTCCATTGAAGTGCGAGGTTTCAGAATTTTTCGAGCCAGGGGCGCAAATCCAGTTCATGCGTCCAGGCATCACGCGGCTGGCAGTGCAGCATCCAGTACTGATCGGCAATGTGTTCCGGGTTCAGGATGCCGCCTTGCTCCTTCAGGGCATAACGCTGCGGGAAATTATCGCGGATGAAGGCCGTGTCGATGGCGCCGTCCACCACCACATGCGCCACATGCACGCCCTGCGGGCCGAGCTCACGGGCCATGCTTTGCGCGAGCGCCCGCAGCGCATGCTTGGCGCCGGCAAAGGCGGCAAAGTTGGCCGCGCCACGCAGCGACGCGGTGGCGCCGGTGAAGATGATGGTCTGCCGGCGATCGGGGCTGCAACGCCGGACCATGCGTTTGGCAACCTCGCGGCCATTCAGAAAGCCGCTGAAGCAGGCCATTTCCCAGATCTTGAAGTACTTGCGCGCGCTCTCCTGCAAGATGCTGCTGGGCGCATTGGCGCCGATGTTGAACACCAGCACCTCGATCGGTCCAAGGGCGGATTCGACCTGCTCGACCAGGGCCACGACCTCTTCTTCCTTGCGCGCGTCGCTGGCAAAGCCATGCGCGGTGCCGCCCTCGGCTCTGATCTGATCCACCAGGGGCTGCAGTTTGTCCAGACTGCGCCTTGTCACGCAGGCGGTGAAGCCTTCACGCGCAAAGCGTCGCGCAATGGCACCGCCGGTAGCATCGCCGGCACCAATGACGAGTGCTACTTTGTTCATGATCACTCCTTGTAATAGACAATTTGGTTGGTCGTTGCCAGCAGCAGACCGGCCTCGTTCCACAACTGCGAGCTCTGGTCGAAAAATCCGTTGCGAAAGGCCTGAGCATGCGCCTGTCCGAGCAGGAAGCCCTCGCCCGATGCTCGCAATTGCGCCCCATCGGCATGGAAATAAACCGTCATCGAGACCGTGCCGGCTGGCACTCGAAAAGCGCGGCGCAGGTAGACGCGTGGAAAGAAGATGTCGGCCATCGAAGCCAGCGAACAGAAGTCCAGCGCCCGCGGCGGCGCGTCGCGCATCCAGAGCTGAGTCAGGCTGCTATCGCCATGACCATCCCATTGGGTGGGAAATGCACCTTCGACAAAGCGCATGTCATAGCGATGGATCCACTCGACCCCGGTCATCGGCTTCTCCTCGGGCAAACCGGCGGGCCGGGGTACTGCCGGCATCGGTGTGTCCTCGCTGCCCCAGGTCGGACGCCGGCTCGCAGTGAGGGCGATGGCCGTCAGCATGACCTCGTCGACACCCGCGGCATTGGCCTGCGTCATCTCGATCAGCCAGTGCTGCGTGGAGCGATTGGTGCGCCGCGGCGTCGCGGCGACCCTGAATGGCCCGGCCACCAGCGGGCCCGCATAATTCACGGTCAGCGAAACCGGCTCACCCAGCAAGGCCGGGTGCTGCAACACCGCGTTCAATGCCGTGGCTGCGGTGACGCCGCCAAACGGACCCACCATGTTCCAGTAGGCAGCTGAAGTGCTGCCCGAATAGAGGCCTGCCTGCTCCGCTGTCAGGCGCAGCGCAGCGTCAAACGGATGGTCGTTCATGACCACAGTATGCCTCCAGCGGCAGGCTGTTGCAGTCCTGTCGGTGACGTTTCAGACGCGCTCGAAAATTCCGGCGGCGCCCTGCCCCATGCCGACGCACATGGAGACCATGCCGTAGCGCAGCTTGTTGCGATGCAGGGCGTGGATGGCGGTTGCTGAGCGGATGGCACCGGTGGCCCCCAGCGGATGACCGAGCGCAATGGCGCCACCCATCGGGTTGACCTTGGCCGGGTCCAGCCCCAGCGTGTTGATGACGGCCAGCGACTGCGCGGCAAAGGCCTCGTTGAGTTCGATCCAGTCGATGGCATCCTGCTTCAGGCCGGCATAACGCAGCGCCGCAGGAATCGCCTCGATCGGGCCGATGCCCATGATGTGCGGCGGCACGCCCTTGGCGGCAAAGCTGACGAAGCGCGCCAGCGGTTTCAGGCCAAACTGCTTGACCGCCTTTTCGCTGGCCAGAATCAGGGCACCGGCACCGTCTGACGTTTGCGAACTGTTGCCGGCAGTGACCGAACCACGTGCAGCAAACACGGCCCTGAGCTTGGCCAGCCCTTCGAGCGTGGTGTCGGCGCGGGCCCCTTCGTCCAGACTGACCAGGCGCTTCGTTTCAATCACGCCACCGGTCGGCAAATCGGGCGCCCGGTCGGTCACCTCGATCGGCGTGATTTCGGCGGCAAAGTCACCTGCCGCCATGGCGGCCAGCGCTCTTCGATGCGAGGTGACCGCGAATTCGTCCTGCGCCTGGCGGCTGACTTTCCATTGCGTCGCGACTTTTTCGGCGGTCAATCCCATGCCGTAGGCAATGCCGATGTTCTCGTCGTTGTTGAACATCGCCGGCGACAGCGATGGCGCATTGCCCATCATGGGCACCATGCTCATGCTCTCGACGCCGGCGGCGATCATCACATCGGCTTCGCCGACACGGATGCGGTCGGCCGCCATCTGTATCGCAGACAGGCCGGAGGCGCAAAAGCGGTTCAGTGTGATGCCGCCGACGCTGGTCGGCAGGCCCGCCAGCACAGCGCCAATGCGCGCGATGTTCAGGCCCTGCTGACCCTCCGGAATCGCGCAACCGCAAACCAGGTCTTCGATGGCTTTCGGGTCAAGGCCGGGCACCTGCGCCAGCGCCGCCTGCAGCACCTTGACGAGCAAGTCGTCAGGACGCGTGTTGCGGAAAAAACCGCGGTGCGAACGACCGATCGGCGTGCGCGTGGCGGCAACAATGTAGGCTTCTTGGATTTGTTTCATTCGGGTTCTTTCAAAAGATCACTCAATCGGTGCTCGATGATTAGCGAAGTTCGGGATTGAGCAAGCGTAGCGAGGAGGCGTCAGGCTAGGCGCGGGCGCCCGAAAACAACCGCAACGTACTCCCGTACGTGAGGATTGTCTTGGGGCTGCAACGACGCATGGCGGCTCCGCAGTAGCTTGATCAGTTGCGAACAGGTTTGCCCGTTGACATCATTCCCATGATCCGCTCTTGCGTCTTGGGGTGCGTCAGCAGCGAGCAGAACGCCTTGCGCTCGAGCGCCATCACATACTCTTCGGTCACCAGACTGCCGGCATCGACATCGCCGCCGCAGACCACCTCGGCGATCAGGCTGGCAATATGGAAATCGTGCGCGCTGACAAAGCCGCCGTCGCGCATATTGACCAGCGAGCCCTTGATGGTGGCGACGCCGCTGCGCCCGGCCACCGCGAACGGGCGCTTGTGCGGCGCGCGGTAACCGGAATCGAACATGGCCTTGGCCTCGTTGATCGCGACAAACAGCAGTTCGTCCTTGTGCGGCACGATTACATCGCTGTCGAGCAGGTAACCGAGCTTGCGCGACTCCAGCGCGCTGGTTCCGACCTTGGCCATGGCCGCCGCCGTGAAGCCTTCGGTCAGGAAAGGCAGCAGGTCATTGCCGGTCGAAGCCGCTGCGTTCTCTGCCGCGCGCCTTGCGATGTAGGTCAGGCCGCCGGCGCCGGGTACCAGTCCGACGCCCACTTCGACCAGGCCGATGTAACTTTCCATGGCGACCACGCGTCGCGCCGAATAGGCTGCCAGTTCACAGCCACCGCCGAGCGCCAATCCGCGCACTGCCGACACCACCGGCACATTCGCATAACGCAGCTTCAGCATGGCCTGCTGCATCTCGGCCTCGGCGCCGTCGATCGCTTGGACGCCGCCCATGATGAAGCCAGGCAGCATGGCCTGCAGGTCAGCGCCGACCGAGAACATCTCGTCGGGCGACCAGATCACCAGGCCCTTGTAATTTGCCTCAACCAGCTCGAGGCCCTGCACAAGCCCCTCGACCACGCCCGGGCCGATGGCGTGCATCTTGGTCTTGATGCTGGCAATCAGGACCTCATCGTCAAGCGTCCACAGGCGTATGGCTTCGTCCTCATGCAGTGTCTTGCCAGCGCTTTCGGCCTTCGGCGCATTCGCACCGAGCACGCTCTCGGGGAAGTGCTGCCGCGCATAGACCGGCAGGCTGCGCGGCGGTACGAACTGACCGGTCGTCGGGCTCCACGAACCTTGCGCGGTGTGAACGCCGCCGGCATCGGCCACCGGGCCCTTGAAGACCCAGTCCGGCAGCGGCGCCTTGCACAGCGCCTTGCCGGCCTCGATGTCTTCCTTGATCATGTTGGCGACATTGAGCCAGCCGGCTTCCTGCCACAACTCGAACGGGCCCTGTTTCATGCCAAAACCCCAGCGCATGCAGAAGTCGACGTCGCGCGCATTGTCGGCAATCGATGCCAGATGCACGGCCGAGTAATGGAAACTGTTGCGCAGAATAGCCCACAGGAATTGCCCTTGCGCGCCTTCGCTGTTGCGCAACAGCCTGAGCCGCTCGGCGGCAGGCTTTTTCAGCATGCGGGCATAGACCTCATCGGCCTTCTGGCCGGCCGGCACATAGTCTTTGGACTTCAGGTCAAAGCGCAGCACTTCTCGCCCGACCTTCTTGAAAAATCCGGCCTTGGTCTTCTGCCCCAGATTGCCCATGTCAAGCAGGGTCTTGAGCACTTCCGGCGTGGCAAAGCTCTCGTAGAAAGGATCAACGTCGAGGCTGAGGGTGT
>Ga0315271_10002495_pt1 | contig 11554 bp, 11 predicted proteins | sample C3_top_MG_FD_204664 | JGI IMG/M metagenome (GOLD analysis project Ga0315271, IMG submission 204664) | Sediment microbial communities from Yellowstone Lake, YNP, Wyoming, USA - C3_top | ecosystem: Environmental > Aquatic > Freshwater > Lake > Sediment | place: USA: Wyoming | collected 2017-08-01
ACCTCCAACCGGGTCATAACTTCCGCAAAATGGCAAAGCCCGCTTTGGCGAAATACCGATCTTACTCCTGAATTTCCCGTCAGTTTTAAAAAAAAGCACACTATCTTTAATCACCAATCGATCGGAAGGAACTTTCCCAAAATAGTCATCGTTGACTATCTTTCCCAAATCAGTTTCCCTGCCTGCTTTGAAAGGGATAAAAACGATCCCTTCTTCGGAGGGGTTAAACATGGAAAGCATCCATATTGATAAAAATCCGGATGAAGGTGTCCAGTTGTTCGTGCCAGTATTCTTAAGAGAGTTCTCCGATTCATAGGCCACCAATGAAATCGAATCATCTAACTCAACGCCCAGAGCTTTCTCTGTTTCAGACATGCTCAAAAGCCTGACAATCCTGTCAATTCCAATCTGCATGACAGCTCCGGAAGCACTGGTAATGCTGAAATCCTTGTGGAAACCGGCAAAATCATTTCCTGATGATACCACTTTAAAAGCTAAAATATCAAGCTCTGCAGGTACCTTCCAGTTGGAAAACACCTGATCATCTCCTTTCCGGAAATAGACTGAGAAAGGCCCTCCTTCCGGTCCAAGCCAAAACCTTTCCTCTCCACCTATCGGATTAAACTGGGGGTTCACGGTTCCTGATTCGATAAGCTTATAATTAATCCATCCATAGCTTTTGCCCTGATTACCTTGTGAGGTGCTTGTCATTACCCTTCCCTGGTATCCCGGAGCGATTAAGACACTAGCCCCGGACAGACTGTCTCTTAATTCAATGGTACTTATCTTGTTCTTTACAAAAAATTCCTTGTCATATCCATAAGTTCCTTTCTGAATTTTGGTTTTCAAATTATTAGTGTTACGGTTTCCTGGCAATGAGCAGCCTATGGCTATCATGATTGAATATACAAGAGCCGGAATTTTCACAGCGGTTAAACTTTTCATGTTCATTTTTTACAATATTCATTTATTAATATATTCGAACTGGTCAGCACAAAGAGCCGCATCGGCAACTCCTCCCATGGTTGTCGTAGATATAACACATTCCACTTTTTCTCCTGAAGGGAAATGAAGATTTTCCTCTATCAGCCGTGCTGCGGATTGAGCCATATTCATTGTCTGTTGTTCAAGAGATTCCCTTATTCCCATTTCCCGGCCATCAATTACCGGGCGGATTCCTATCTTAGGGAGACGTCCTATAAGTCTGTAAAGCATGCTTAAGAAGTTTTTGAATATACCAGTTTAAGATTAATCGATTAAGCATTTTTATAAAAAAATCAACAAGAATTTCTGATTACAATTGAAGCATTAAGCATTATATGGCTTGTCTTGCTTGATCCGTTGATTATACCGTAAAGAATCCTGAACGCCTCCTGTCCCATCTCCTCCAGAGGTTGCTTTACATAAGTCAGAGGCGAGCGAAAGAGATCAAAGCAGTCGCCTCCGTCAAATCCGATGTAAGCCATATCCTCGGGTACCCTAATTTTGTTTTTCTGAGCAGTCAGTAAACCCGCTACCGAGAGGGCATTGTTGGCAAAGAGGATGGCATCGGGTTTCTTCCCATTTGCCACACTTGATATTAGGACGTTATCGACCTCCTTCTGGGTATGCTCGAACCTGATCTCCCTTACACAAATAAATTCAGCAAGCCCAGAACTCTGCATTGCTTCTGAATAGCCTCTTATACGCTCTCTCATATGTATAAGCGAAGATTTGTAAGCAACCAAACAGATGTTTTTGTATCCTTTCTCAACAAAAAGGCTGGTTGCATCGAAGGTTGCCTGAAAATTATCGAGAACGACATAATTGGTATTCACTTCTTGGAAATATCTGTCAATTAATACCAGCGGTACCTTTTTCCGCATGAGCGTTTTTATCTGACTGATTGTTCCTTCAGTGGGAACAATAATGAAGCCATCGACCTGTCGGTTCAACAAGGTCTTGATTAACAAATCGGATTTATGCGAATCCTCATCTGAACTTCCAAAAAGAACAGTATAAGAGTGATTCTTTGCCTCGTCTTCAATTACTCGTGCCAGGTGGCTGAAAAAAGGGTTTGCAATATCAGCCACAATAAGACCTATAGACTTTGTTGATCCCGTTCTTAGGCTGCGTGCTACCTGGTTCGGTTGATAATTAAGCTCTTCTGCGGCCTCCCTGATCCTCCTTGCAAGCTCCAAACCAACCCGCTTTTCCTTCTCCTGTCCATTCATAACATAGGAAATAGAAGCGATTGAAACCCCTACCTTTTTGGCAATATCCTTTAGTGAAACTCTTTTCTCCATCAGCTGGTTTGTATAAGCTATTCCATTTATTGAGCGAATATATGCTTAATCGTTTAAACAAACAAATTTATTTATTATTTATTTTCATTAGTGTCAACTTAATTAAAGCTGATTAACAGCTGGCTATAATTTAGTTCTTTGACATCTTTATAATCTGTATTTGTAAACAGCTCTTTTACAGGAGTTTTGTCCAGTAGAGAGATACCTAGCACCTGTATTATTTCATAGGTTGAACGGTCAATTTTGAGGTCGCAGCCTACAATTGCCACCAGACAATATGCACTTATTGCACAGAAAATCTGGATTGCCATTTCAGCATCCCTGGTTGTAATTATCGCAAAGCAGCAACTGAAACTGAAATACACACTTTATGAGATACTTCAACTTATCAGTCGGCGGGATCATCGCTGTTTTCCGACATGGAGCAACCGAAAACAAGCGCCTTGTAACAGTGAAGTATCTGGATCCGGCTGCGACTTCAATTCATTACCACTGTTCGCAAAATATCTTTTTTATACTGATGTGGGGTTTTGTTTACAATTCGAATAAACTGACGGTTAAAGTTCGATAAATTATGGAAGCCACTCAAATAGCAGATTTCAGAAATATTATACTGCTCACCGCTAAGCAGTTTACACGCATATCCTATCCTGACTTCATTTAAAAAATTGACAAATGTTTTTCGCGTTCTCTGTTTGAAAAAATTGCAAAATACATTGGGAGTCATGTGTACTATTTCGGCAACCTGATTTAGTGTTAAATCGGAAGTGAAGTTTTTCATGATAAAATCACAAACTTCTGTAATTTGCTCTGAGCCTGAAGTTTTAAAGTTCTGAATAAATCCGGGACTCGCCAGTTTTACTTTTTCAGGAGTGTCGGAAAGTAGGTAGAGTATGCTCAATAATTCAATAATCTTTGCCGGGCCTGACATTGCAAGCATGTCATTCATTTTTTGCGCAACCATTTGCCTGGCATTTCCAACTATTGAAAATCCCATAACGGATTCCTCCAGAAATTTGGCGATGTTCTCCATTTCGGGAATGCCAAAGAATCCGTTTCCAAGAAAATCGAGGTTGAAATGAATCACAATAGCCTCTGCCGTCAGCTCAAGATTTTCTTCGTAATAGCTTCTATTGTTGCGATAAACATGCGGAAGATTCGGCCCAAGGAATGCGAGGTCTCCATCGGTAAAACTGCTCATGTGGTCGCCTACAATTTTATCTCCTGAGCTTTTCAATACCAATACAAGTTCATACTCGGGGTGATGATGCCAGGGAGTAGGGTAGTGCGAAAAAACATCTTTCTGGAGAACGAATGAGGACTTCGCATCCTTGTTTAACCGTTCAATGATTAGCTTCATTATAATACGATTTTCTTGTAAACTACGCTAAAAAATTTGAAAAACTCAATGAAATAGTATCAGTTTTTAATGTTTTAATCTCCCAATTTTGATCAGGCGAAATGGTGCTAAAAATTCAAAATTGAAAAATTAAAATCAATATACAAAACGATGACATCGAAAGAACGATTTGATTTAACTGTTAACCACCAGCAACCTGACCATCTGGTTGTTGATTTCGGATCAACTTCCGTCACCGGGATTCATGCTCTGGCCATCGAAAACCTCCGGAGATATTATGGTCTTGAAAATAAATCGGTTCGAATTACTGACCCATACCAAATGTTGGGCGAAGTGGATGACGAATTGATTGAAATAATGGGTGTTGATGCAGTCGCTGCACGAGGCAGAAAAAACGGATTTGGATTCTATAACCACGAACCTTTGATCGAATACCTGACTCCATGGGGACAAACGGTACTGGTTCCTGAAGGTTTTCGCACCACCATCGATGGAAAGGGCGATGTGTTGATGTATCCGGAAGGCGATCTTTCAGCAACACCCTCAGGACGAATGCCATGTAGTAGTTATTTTTTCGATGCGATCATTCGCCAAAAACCTATTGTTGAGGAGGAACTTGATCCACGGGATAATCTCGAAGAATATGGATTGGTTTCGGACAGTGATCTGGAATATTGGGCGGTAGCTACCCAAAAAGCACGTGCCTCCGGAAAGGCAGTTGTTGCCGGATTGGGAGGAACAGCTCTGGGCGACATTGCCCATATTCCGGGCATAAAACTGAAGAACCCGAAAGGAATCCGGGATATTACTGAATGGTATATGAGCATCCTCATGCGACCCGATTATATTCGGGCAATATTCGACCGCCAGTCGGAAATTGCACTACAGAATTTCAGCCGTTTGCATGGTGTAATTGGCGACAATGTGGATGCCGTTTTTATCTGCGGAACAGATTTTGGGACACAGGATTCGACTTTTTGCGCCCCCGAACAGTTCGACGATTTATGGTTACCCTATTATCAACGGATTAATAATTGGGTTCATGCAAATACAAACTGGAAAACATTCAAACACTCCTGTGGCGCAGTTGAGCCATTTATGTCGCGGTTCATTGCTGCCGGATTCGATATCATTAATCCGGTGCAGGTAAATGCCAGCGGAATGGATCCTGTTCACCTGAAAAAAACCTATGGGAAAGACCTTGTTTTCTGGGGAGGTGGAATCGATACGCAGAAAACATTGCCGTATGCAACTTCTGAAAAAGTGCGTGAAGAAGTACTTCGTTTGTGCGAAATTTTTGCCAAAGACGGCGGTTTTGTATTCAACACGGTTCACAACATTCAGGCCAATGTTCCGGTAGAAAATTTAGTAGCAATGGTTGATGCAATAAAGGAATTCAATGGATAATAAATTTTTAACCAACAAAAACCTCGTCATTATCGGTGGCACCACCGGACTGGGTTTATCTGCTGCCAAAGCTTTTGTTGAAAGCGGTGCAAATGTAATTGTGGTGGGCCGAAATGAAGAAAGTGCGGCGGAAGCAAAAATTCTGCTGGGCAGCAATGCCGAAGCTATTGTTAGCGACGCCGTTCAACCTTTAACAGCTATTCATGCCATCGAGAATTGCATCAGTATATTTGGAAGCTTTAACGGACTTTACCATGTGGCCGGAGGTAGCGGACGTAAATTGGGTGATGGCCCCTTGCACGAACTGACTCTGGAAGGATGGAATAAAACCATGGAATTAAATCTGACTTCGCTGATGTTGTCGAACCAGGCGGCAATCCTCCAATTCTTAAAACAAAAAACAGGGGGTACTATCCTGAATATGAGTTCAGTTCTTGGCTATTCACCTTCACCACAATATTTTTCAACACATGCGTACGCGGCAGCTAAATCGGCAATAATCGGGTTCTCCAAATCAATTGCGGCATACTATGCCAAAAACAATATCCGGGTAAATGTGATTGCCCCAGCATTGGTCGAAACGCCAATGGCTCAACGCGCCGCAGAAGATGAAACAATTCTGTCGTTCATCAAAACCAAACAGCCATTAGACGGAGGTAGGATTGGGCATCCGTCTGATTTGGATGGACTGGCAGGTTATTTTATGAGCGACTTGTCAAAGTTCATAACCGCGCAGGTAGTGGCTGTTGATGGTGGCTGGACCGTTAGTGAAGGACAATTTTAAAGCAAATAACAAAACACAATATGTCAGAAATTGTAATTGGAATCGATCTGGGTGGTACACGAATAAAAGCAGTGGCCATTGATGAACAGGGAAATATTCTGCACCAACACTATCAACCTACGAATGATGGTGATGATTCAATCTGGAAGAATGCGATTTTGGATGCTGTTAATGAATTACAAAGCAAACTGCCTGGGAACAAGGTTGTAATTGGTATTTCTGCACCGGGTTTGCCCAACACCACTAACTCGGTCATCGCTTACATGCCCGGTCGGTTGCATGGTCTGGAAAATTTCGACTGGACAGATTTTCTAAAAACCAGGACTTTTGTGCTCAACGACGCCATTTCGGCTATGATGGCTGAAGCACGGTTTGGAGTTGCAAAGGGCAGAAAAAATGTAGTCATGCTCACTTTGGGCACGGGTGTTGGTGGTGCTATTCTGATTGAAGGCAAACCCTATCAGGGGTCTTTCAACAAGGCAGGACACCTCGGACACATGGTTATCGACAGCGATGGCGAAGCTGATTGTATAGGCATGCCGGGCAGTCTGGAAGATGCCATCGGAAATTGTACTATTCTGAAAAGAACGGCTGGAAAATTTAGCTCCACCCACGACTTGCTTGAAGCAGTCAGGAAGGGCGACAGTTTTGCCGCTGATGTATGGCTGACATCTGTAAAGAAGCTGGTCATTGGTCTGGCAGCTTTAACCAATATACTTTCACCTGAAATGATTGTACTTGGTGGCGGTATTACCGAAGCAGGGAATGAGTTATTTGAACCGTTGGAGAAATTCATGAGCAATTATGAATGGCGCGCAGGGGGTAATCAAACTGAGATTGTGAAAGCCCAGTATGGCGATTTGGCCGGCGCTGTTGGCGCAGCCACTTTTGCAAGGGAACAAAAAACAAATTTTAAAAACATAAAATGAACATTACAGAAGCATATTTACAGAAATGTACCGGAATTGTTGAAACCGTAAATGCTCAACAACCGCAAATCAGACAAGCTGCAAAATTATTTGCAGACACGATACTGGCAGGAAGGATGGTTCATGTGTTTGGTAGTGGACACAGTAGGATACTGGTAGAAGAGATGTGGCCACGCTACGGATCTTTTCCGGGTTTTAACCCAATTGTTGAACTCTCACTTACTTTTCACAACCTGGTTGTAGGCGCCAATGGGCAACGACAGGCCATGTTTCTCGAAAATGTGAGCGGACTGGCAGACCGCATTTTACGCAATTTTGATTTGAGTGAAGTTGATACGGCACTATTAATATCTTCGAGCGGTTGCAATATTGTTCCCATCGAAATAGCCGAAATATTTCAGAAGAACAAGATAAAAGTGGTATCAATTATCACCAAAGAGCATTCTGCAAAATCGACCAGCAAACGCAGTGACGGTAAAAAACTGGGTGACTTCTCTGACTTGGTTTTGGACACAGGCGCCCAAGTGGGTGATGCCATGGTTTACGTTCCGGGATTGGACACGCCCGTTGCACCAGGTTCAACTGTTGGAGGTACTTTGCTTGTCAATTGTATAAAAGCCGAATTGGCAGGATTATTAACTGAAGCAGGACAGCCACCAAAAGTATTGAGTAGCGCTGTTGTGGTGGGAGCCGAAAGGGCGGTGACCTTATTCGAAAGCGCTTACGACGAACATGCTCACCGCCTTGCGAAACTTTACGAAAATGTGGGAAATTCCAGATAATCTTTATGACAGACATTTTCAATCATAGAAATATTCCGCTACTGGCCGAAAGCGATGTCTTGGTAATTGGAGCCGGTTCTGCAGGCTGTATTGCAGCTTTGGCGGCAGCCAGTCAATCATCATATTCAGTGATGCTCGTTGAACGGTATGGCTTTCCGGGCGGAACTTCCACCCAAATGCTCGATACTTTTTATGGTTTTTTTACGCCCGGAATCAGTCCGAAAAAAATTGTGGGTGGATTGCCCGATCTCGTGGTGAACGAACTGGATAAAACCAATGATATTTTCTTGCGGCCCAACACATACGGCGCCGGTACTGGCGTTAACTACAATCCTGAACGACTGAAACTGGTTTGGGACAAGCTGATTACAGAATCCGGTATCAAGTACTTACTGCATACTTCTTTGGTAGATGTAATCAGGGAAGAAAGCGAGCGGATAACCTGTGTTTTCTGGAACAAATCAGGTTTTTATCAGGTCAAAGCCCGGAAAGTGATTGATGCCAGCGGTGATGCTGATTTTTGCGCTCTTTCAGGTCTTCAGTTTGAATTGGCCGGAGAAAAAGAACCGGCGCAAAGCATGACCACCACTTTCAGGATGTGTAACATCGATCAGCTAAAATTTGAAAAGGAGGGTGGCAATAAAATGTTGAAAGAGCGAATGTCTGATGCTTTTGAAAACCAAACTTACTTGTTGCCGCGAAAAGAAGGGTCAGCCCACGAAATGTGCCAACCGTCTTGCATTTCAACAGTTGCAGTAAAGGTTTCGAACCTCAGCGCACTAAAAAACAATGAACTGACTAAAGCCGAAATAGAAGGAAGGAAACAGGCTTTTGAATATGAAAGGTTTTTCAGGGATAAGATCCCGGGATATGAAGACTCAAAGATTATCGGGCTATCGAACCAGATTGGAGTTCGCGAAACCCGCAGGGTTTACGGAGAGCACAGGTTGACCAAAGAAGAATGCCTGGCCGGTGAAATACCGGACTCATCAGTTTTGCTTTGCGGAGCGCCGATCGAAGATCACCGGAAAGGCAAAGACGGTCAGGATGAAACGTATTGGGAATACATTCCCGCAACAGGTATTTACGGCATTCCTTACGGAACTCTAGTTCCTGCTGAAAGCAGCATGACTTGGGTGGTTGGTCGTTGTTTCTCAGCTACACACGATGCACATGCCTCCTGCCGTTCGATGGCGCAGACCATGAGCATGGGGCAAGCTGCAGGTTTGGCTGTAATTCAATCGTTGAAGAAAGATTGCGATGCCAACGAAATAGCTGTTCCGTTGCTCAGAAATGAGCTAATCGCACTTGGTCAGATATTGGAAATGCCTGATTCGGTTGCCGACACAAGCAGAAATGGATGGAGAAATAATAAATAATAAATCAAAAATAACTATGAATATGCCGATTGTAAGGACAGTATTGGGGGATATTGAACCTGAAGAAATGGGTTTAACCTATTCCCACGAGCACATCGTTATTGAGGAAAGTTTTCCCACCTTGGCCAATCCCGCGTTTATCCTGAACGATACGGTTCGGATCAGTGCAGAGCTGAAAGAGTTGTACCAGTTGGGAGGCCGGACTATGGTGGATACAATGCCTGCGGCCTGCGGAAGGAATATTCTCAAATTGGCTGAAGTTTCCCGAAATTCAGGTGTAAACATTATTGCCCCGACGGGAATACACCTTGAAATCTATTATCCGCCCAATCACTGGAGGTATCACTTGTCTGTTGACGAATTAACTGAATTATTTATCAAAGATATTATTGAAGGGGTTGACGAATACGATTATAATAGTCCGGTAGTAAAGCGAGCCTCGCATAAAGCCGGAATGATCAAACTCGCTACGGGAGATGAAAAAATAACAGACTATCAGCGCAAAATATTTGAAGCAGTGGTGAATGCCCACCTCGAAACCGGTGCGCCAATCCTGACACATACCAACGGCGGTAAACTGGCAATGGATCAGGTTGAATTGTTCATGAAATTAGGTGCCGATCTGAACCATGTCGTAATCTCGCATGTTGACAAACAAAAGGATTTGGCATTTCATCACGAACTGATGCAAACCGGGGTCTATGTGGAGTACGACAGCCATTTCCGTTTGATGTCCAAAGGAGATGACTGGACCTACCGATTGCTGGAAAGCATGTTGCCTAGTTATTCCGACCGCCTTGTAATAGGGATGGATATGGCAAAAAATACCTACTGGAAATCGTACGGAGGAAAACCCGGCTTGACTTATTTGCTCACTGAATTCAGGCAAGAGCTTGAAACAAGAGGAATTGGTGATCATTTCGAGAAAATGTTTTTCACCAATCCGCAGAAGTTATACACTTTCAACTCTAAAAAGAGTTAACGAAGAATAAAGAGATTAATAAACCGATACTACCAAACTAAAAAAACAATGAAATGAAAAAGAAAGATCTAAATCAGAGTTCTATTTCGCGCCGAAAATTTATTGGTATGACTGCTGCCAGTGGAGCTGCGTTAACAATTTTGCCGAGCTATGTTGTAGGTGGATTTGGGCAAGTTGCGCCCAGCGATCAATTGAATATCGCGGGGGTTGGTGTTGGTGGTATTGGCCGTCGCGACCTTGGTAAAATCACCGGGCAGAATATTATTGCACTCTGCGATGTCGACTGGGATTATGCAGCCAAAACATTTAAGGATTATCCGAATGCCAAAGTTTACAAGGATTACCGGATCATGCTCGAAAAACAAAAAGACATTGACGCGGTATTGGTTGCAACACCTGACCACTCTCACGCAATGATCGGCATGGCGGCAATGCGTGCCGGAAAACATGTGCTTATTCAAAAGCCATTGGCACATTCGGTGTACGAAACCAGAATACTAACAGAAACTGCCCGCAAATATAAAGTTGCCACCCAGATGGGAAATCAGGGTAACTCAAGCGAATCGGTTCGTAAAATTTGTGAATGGATTTGGGACGGTGCAATTGGCGAAATAAAAGAGGTTCATGCCTGGACAAACCGCCCCATCTGGCCACAAGGATTGGAACGTCCGAAGGAAACAATGAATATTCCTGCCAATCTCGATTGGGATTTATGGATCGGACCTACAGCTATGCGTCCTTATCATTCTGCCTATACTCCATGGAACTGGCGCGCATGGTGGGATTTTGGAACCGGCGCTCTTGGCGATATGGGCTGCCATATTCTCGACCCTGTATTTCAGGCATTAAAACTGAAGTACCCAACCAGTGTTCAGGGAAGTTCTTCGCAGGTAAATACCGAAAGTGCGCCTGTGGCATCGCGTATTAAATACGAATTCCCGGCACGTACAAACATGCCCAAATTAAATATGCCCGCGGTAATAGTTTATTGGTACGACGGAGGAATTATGCCCGATCGTCCTGAAGATCTGGAAGATGGTTTGGAAATGGGTGACGGAAATGGTGGGGCATTGTTTATTGGCACCAAGGGAAAAATTTCATGCGGACTTTTCGGCGATAATAATCTCATGTTCCCCAAAGAAGTGAGGGAGAAATATGTTGATCCGAAACCTTCGTTACGCAGGGTAATTGACGGTACCGACGGGCATTGGAACGATTGGGTGCGCGCCTGTAAAGAAAGCCCGGTAAACCGCGTGGAGGCCAGTTCAAACTTCGAATATTCCGGTCCGCTTACCGAAAGTGTGGTAATGGGTAATCTGGCTATACGCCTTCAGGAACTGAAGAAAACATTATTGTGGGATGGAGTAAATATGCGACTGACTAATGTGACCGATACTGATAAAGTAAACGTAGTTACATCCGACAAATTTACTGTAATCAACGGTGATCCGCGTTTTGATACACAGCGGGTAACCATGCCAGCAAAAGCCTCCGCTGAAGAGTGGATTAAACATACCTATCGCAATGGCTGGTCGTTGTAATACAATAAAGTTATTAATGCGAATTAAGAGTTGAAAATTAATATCATATAAGCTGCTGCGATTCTACCGAAGATATGTACTAGCAAACCTTTAGTTGATCGCACT
>Ga0315271_10002496_pt1 | contig 11548 bp, 9 predicted proteins | sample C3_top_MG_FD_204664 | JGI IMG/M metagenome (GOLD analysis project Ga0315271, IMG submission 204664) | Sediment microbial communities from Yellowstone Lake, YNP, Wyoming, USA - C3_top | ecosystem: Environmental > Aquatic > Freshwater > Lake > Sediment | place: USA: Wyoming | collected 2017-08-01
CGACATCGGCACCAGTCCGCTGTACGCGCTGAAGGAAGTGTTCGCGCATGGCCACGTGGCCCTCACGCCGGGCAACATCTACGGCGTGCTGTCGCTCGTGTTCTGGACCCTGACCGTGGTGGTCTCGATCAAGTACGTGGTGCTGATCCTGCGTGCCGACAACAACGGCGAAGGCGGGCTGATCGCGATGCTGGCGCTCGCCTCGCAAGCCGTGAAAGACAGGCCCGACCTGCGCCGCCGCCTGCTGTTGCTGGGCATCTTCGGCACCGCGATCTTCTTCGGTGACGGCGTCATCACGCCGGCCATCTCGGTGCTGTCGGCGATCGAGGGCCTGGAGGTGGCGGCGCCAGCGCTGCACCGCTACATCGTGCCGTTGACGCTGGTCGTGCTGACGGCCCTGTTCATGGTGCAGCGCCACGGCACCGCGAACGTGGGCCGGCTGTTCGGGCCGGTGATGGTGCTGTGGTTCGCGGTGCTCGCCGTGCTGGGCCTGCAGCACATCGTCCAGAACCCTGCGATCCTGTGGGCTCTGAGCCCGCACTACGCGCTCAAGTTCCTGATCGGCAACCCGGGCGTCGCCTTCATCGCGCTCGCCTCGGTGGTGCTGTGCGTGACCGGCGCCGAGGCGCTCTACGCCGACATGGGCCACTTCGGCAAGCGGCCGATCCGGCTGGCCTGGTTCGGCCTGGCGATGCCCGCGCTGGTGCTCAACTACTTCGGCCAGGGCGCGATGCTGCTCGAATACCCCGGCAACGTCGGCAACCCGTTCTACGAAATGGCGCCGGCCTGGGCGCTGTACCCGCTGATCGGCCTGGCCACCTGCGCCACGGTGATCGCCTCGCAGGCGCTGATCACCGCCGCGTTCTCGGTCACCAAGCAGGCGATCCAGCTCGGCTACCTGCCGCGGCTGCGCATCCTGCACACCTCCGTGCGCGAGGCCGGGCAGATCTTCGTGCCCTTCATCAACTGGGGCTTGTATGTCTGCATCGTGATTGCGGTGGTGGTGTTCCAGTCGACGACCAAGCTCGCAGCGGCCTATGGCATCGCGGTGACGATCGACATGCTGATCACGACGACGATGACCTTCTTCGTGATCCGCTACGGCTGGAAGTACCCGTGGTCGCTGTGCTTCGCGGCCACCTCGTTCTTCTTCGTCGTCGACCTCGTTTACTTCAGCGCCAACGTCGTCAAGGTCTTCGACGGCGGCTGGTTCCCGGTCGCCATCGGCGCCGTCATGTTCCTGCTGATGATGACCTGGAAGCAGGGCCGCCGCCTGATGGCGGCGCGGCTGCGCGAAGACGCCATCGACCTGAAGAGTTTCCTCGAAGCGGTGTTCGTGAGCCCGCCCACGCGGGTACAGGGCACCGCGGTGTTTCTCGTCAGCGAGCAGGGCATCACGCCGAACGCGCTGATGCATAACCTGAAGCACAACAAGGTGCTGCACGAGACCAACCTGTTCGTGACCGTGAAGCACCACGAGGTGCCTTGGATCGACGCCGACAAACGCAGCGAGATGGAACCGCTGGGCCATGACTGCTGGCAGGTCACGCTGCACTTCGGGTTCAAGAACGAGCCGGACGTGCCCGAGGCGCTGGCGCTGCTGCACAACCGCGGCTGCCACATCGACGACATGGACACTTCGTACTTCCTGTCGCGCGACATCGTCATCCCGACCATCGGCGGAGGCATGGCCGACTGGCGCGAGAAGCTGTTTGCAAGCATGCACCGCAACGCGGCCGCGGCGGCCGACTTCCTGAGCCTGCCGACGAACCGCGTGGTGGAACTGGGGTCGAAGGTCGAGATCTGACGCAACGACCGCGGACGGCGCGCAAGCTCAGCCGCTGCGGGCCTTGCGCGCGACCCGATAGCGCACCACCGGCTCCTGAACCAGCGGCCGCGCGCTGACCAGTTCGATGTGCGCCGCCTGGCCAACGGCCTGGGCGAACGTGAGCAAGCCCCGGTCGAGCGTTGCCAGGCACTGGCCGCGCAGCACGGCCAGGCCGAGCAGGTAGGCATCGGTGACTTGCCGGTGGCCCACCACGGCCACGCTGTTCAATGTCGACACGCTGAGCGGCTCGGGGGCGTCGGCCCAGTACTCATGCGCCGCGTGCGCCGTCATCGATGCCAACGCTTCCATGGCTTGCGCCGGCGTGATGCTTTCGCCAACGACGCGTGGGTTGCTGGTCAAGCGCACAAAGGCCAGTTGCGTCAGGGCGCAGCTGGCCCAGCGCCGCTTTCCGACCTGCCCGAACCACGCATGGGCCTCGCCATGGTGAACGTGAGCCGCGTGTGTGAGCGCAATGAGCAGGTTCGCGTCCAGCAGCCACACGCGCGGCGGCGCGGCTCGGGTCAAGCCTCGTCCTCGACGCTCTTCACGTCTTCGAGGGTGATCGGCTTGCCGGTCGCCGAACCGAAGACCGGGAACCCGCCTTTGCGCCCGGCCGGTGCGGCGGCCTGCAGGCCTTTCAGGATCAGTTCCGAGACGACGCTGCCGAGCGACTGGGCGCGGTGCGCCGCCAGTTGGCGTGCCGCTTCGAGTGCGGTGCTGTCGAGATCGAGGGTGGTGCGCACGGCAATGCTTTGATGCGTTGATGTTCAGACATCATATCATCGAGCAGGCTGCTTGCCCGGTGGCCTCGCCGCTATCCTCCCGCCGATGCGCCCCGCTCTCACTCCGCTTTCCGACCTCTCGCTCTCCGCCGCCACCGCCGGCTTCGTCGCCGTGCTGGTCGGCTTCACCAGTTCCGTGGCCATCGTGTTCCAGGCCGCCACCGCGCTCGGCGCGACGCCGGCGCAGCTGGGATCGTGGATGTGGGCGTTGGGCCTGGGCATGGGCCTGTGCAGCGTGCTGCCCTCGCTCTGGCTGCGCCAGCCAGTGATGGTGGCCTGGAGCACGCCGGGCGCCGCCGTGCTGGCCACTGCCGGGGCGGCCGGTGGTTTCGGCATGGCGCAGGCGACCGGCGCGTTCATCGTCTGCGCGCTGCTGATCACGCTGTTCGGCGTGACCGGCTGGTTCGAGCGCCTGCTCGGCCGCATCCCGATGCCGATCGCCAGCGCCCTGCTGGCCGGCGTGCTCACGCGCTTCGGGCTCGATGCGTTCGTGGCGCTCAAGTCGGCCTTCACGCTGGTGCTGCTGATGCTCTTGGCCTATCTTGTCGGCCGCCGCCTGTGGGCGCGCTACGCGGTGCCCGGCGTGCTGGTGGTGGGCGTCGCGTACGCGGCGGCGATGGGCCAGCTGCACCTGGGCGGCCTGCACTGGGGCCTGACGGTACCGGTGTTCACCGCGCCCGAATTCAGCTGGCAGGCCACCGTGAGCCTGGCGCTGCCCTTGTTCGTGGTGACGATGGCGTCGCAGAACCTGCCCGGCGTGGCCGCGATCCGCGCGGCCGGCTACGACATGCCGATCTCGAAGGTCATCACGCTGACCGGCCTGGCGACCCTGGTGCTCGCGCCGTTCGGCGCATTCGCGCTGAACCTGTCGGCCATCACTGCCGCCATCTGCATGGGCCGCGAGGCGCACCCTGACGCATCGAAGCGCTACATGGCCGCCGTCTCCTGCGGCGCGATCTACTGCGTCGTCGGCCTGTTCGGCGCCGCCGTCACCGGCGCGCTGAGCGCCTTCCCGCGCGAGCTGGTGGTGGCCATCGCCGGCCTGGCGCTGCTGGGCAGCATCGGCGGCGGGCTGGCGCTGGCGCTGCGTGAAGACGCGCACCGCGAGGCGGCGCTGATCACCTTCCTGGTCACGCTCAGCGGCGTCAGCCTGGCCGGCATCGGCTCGGCCTTCTGGGGCGTGGTGGCCGGCGCGTTCGCGCTGTTTGTGCAACAGTGGCGACCCCGCTGGATCGTTTGACGGTTGTCGATCCCCAGCACGATCATCGCTTGAGGCCACCCATGAAACTGCTGTTCATCGCCGACCCGCTCGAAGGCTTCAAGACCTACAAGGACTCCACCTTCGCGATGATGCGCGAGGCCGCCTCGCGCGGCCACACGCTGATGGCCTGCGGCCCGCAGGACGTGATGTGGCAGCGCGGCGGCCGCGTCACCGCCTTCGTGCGCGAGATCACGCTGACCGGCGTTGAATCGAAAGAGAAGCACGACTGGTTCGTCTCAAAGCAACAGGCGCCGCACGAACTGCCGGTGGCGCTGGCCGATGTCGATGCCGTCGTGATGCGCAAGGACCCGCCGTTCGACAGCGAATACTTCTACGCCACCCACCTGCTCGGCCAAGCCGAACGCGAAGGCGCGCGTGTGTTCAACAGCCCGCGCGCCTTGCGCGACCACCCCGAGAAGCTCGCGATCCTGGAGTTCCCTCAGTTCATCGGCCCGACGCTCGTCACGCGCGACGAATCCGACATCAAGCGCTTCCATGCGGAGCACCGAGACATCATCCTGAAGCCGCTCGACGGCATGGGCGGCATGGGCATCTTCCGCGTCGGGCCGGATGGCCTGAACCTGGGCAGCATCACCGAGACGCTGAACAAGGGCGGCGCCGAGACGGTGATGGTGCAGCGCTACCTGCCCGAGATCGTCAAGGGCGACAAGCGCATCCTGATCATCGGCGGCGTGCCGGTGCCGCATTGCCTGGCGCGCATTCCGCAAGGCACGGAAATTCGGGGCAACCTGGCGGTGGGCGGCAAGGGCGTGGCTCAGCCCTTGAGCGCCCGCGACCGCGAAATTGCCGAAGCCATCGGTCCGATCCTGGCGGCACGCGGGCTGTTGCTGATCGGCCTCGATGTGATCGGCGACTGCGTGACCGAGATCAACGTCACCAGCCCGACCGGCTTCCAGGAGATCACGCAGCAAAGCGGCTTCGATGTGGCGAAGATGTTCATCGACGCGCTGGAGGCGGCGCTCGGCTGAGCGTCTGGCTGAACGATCGGCTGAACGATCGGCCGATCGTTCAGCGCACACCGGTCAGAACGGCAACACCTTGAACATGAACAAGCGCTCGCACAGCCACACCGCCGCCAGCACCGCGATCGCGAGCGAGCCGCCCACCATCACCAGCCGGCGATAGAACCACGTGCTGCGCAGGCTGAATGCGAGCGGCAGGAACACGGCCACGATCGCCAGCTGACCGCACTCCACACCCAGGTTGAAGCCGACCAGCGCGAGCGCCAGCGCGTCGCGCGGCAGGCCCAGGTCTACCAGCACGCTGGCGAACCCGAAGCCGTGGATCAAGCCGAAGCCGAACGCGACCATCCAGCGCCGACCATGGAATACTGGCCACACGTTGTTCAAAGCGGCCAGCACGACCGAAGCGGCAATCGCCGATTCGACCCACCGCGACGGCAGCGACACATAGCCCAGCGTCGCCAGCGTCAGCGTGATCGAGTGTGCCGCCGTGAACGCGGTGACGACGCGCACGACACTCCAGAACGCCGCACGGAAGGTCTCGGCCGCGCGCCATTGGCGAACGCTCCAGACCAGCACCGCCGGCAGCAGCAGCGAGAGCAGGAACAGTATGTGGTCGAAGCCGACCCAGATGTGCCACACGCCATCGCGCAGGTAATCGAAGAACTGCGTGAGCCGGCTCGCTTCCTTCAGGTCGAAGGACTGGACCGGCGCCTGCGGGCCGAGCACCGCGGAGCGCGCCACGCCGCCGGCCTGCAGGTTGAGCAGGCCGCGGTGCTGCGGGTCCAGGTCGGCGAACAGGCGGTAGTCGATCGCCAATCGCTTCGGAAGCGTCGGGCAACGGATCGTCAGCGGCAATACCGAATAGGCGCCGTCGGTGTGATCGTCGATGGCCTGCGCGCCGACCTCAATCGTGCACTTCTGGCCATCGGCGCCATTGACGCGCAATGCCAGCCGCGCCAGCGCATACGCCGCGATCTCGGCATGCCGGGCGCGCACTTCGCCCCAGGTGATCGCGCCATCGCCGTCGGCATCGAGGCCGATCGCGAAGTCGAGGTCGCGCAACGCGATGTCCCAGCGGCCGGTGATCGTGGCGTCGGCCAGCGTGATCGTCAGGTAGCTGTCGGACGGCTTGTGAGCCTGCGCCGGCGCGTGCATCGCCAGTGCCAGAACCAACGCCAAAAACGCGGCGGTGCGATGCAGCACGGCCCTCATCGCAGCGCCTTGATGCGGGCGGCGAGCGCCTGCAAGGTCACACCCTCGACGCCCGAGGCGGCCATCCATTGCAGCACCGGCGCGGCTGCCGCGGGCTGGCGTGCGGCGAGCGCGGCTTCGAGCAGGATGCGAGCGTCGGCGACCTCGCGTTGCAGCGCGTAGTTCGCCTGCGCCAGCGCCAGCGCGCGTTCCGCCTGCCCTTGCATGCCCAGTGCGAAGCGGGCCTCTTCCTTCTGGTGCGTGGTGTCGCCACGTGCCTGCGCAGCGGCGAAGCGGGCCGCCAGGTCGGCAGTCCAGCCAGCTTGCGCGGGGTCCTTGGCCTGCTTCGCGGCCAGCGCCAGGCGCAGCAACAACACGTCGGCACGCGCCCGGTCCTTCAGCAGCACCAGCACCTCGGGAGCCCGGTTCTGGTCGAGCAGGAAGTCGGCATAGGCGGCGAGCAGGTAGACATCGGTCCGGTCCAGGCCCAGCGCCTCGCGGTAGGCCGCTTCGGCCGGGGCGATGGCGCCACGGTGCTCCTCGATCTCGGCGAGCCGCGTCAGCGCCCATTGGCGCTGCGCCGCGCTGGCGCCGCCTCCGGCCCGAAGCGCCGTGCGCAGCGCTTCAGCGGCCGGCCCGGCGCGGCCCGTCACCGAGTCGACGTAGGCGACGCAACCGGTCGCGATCAGTGGCGGAGCGAGCGGGGCCAGCGCGGTGCAGGCGCGGCGGGCCTGCGTGTAGTCGGCCTGCACCATGTGGATGCCGGCCAGCCAGGCCCATGCCTCGCCGAGGCCGGGTTGCTGCACCACAGCGGCGTCGAGGTCGGCCACGGCCTCGGCGAAGCGGTGGCCGTACTGCAGCAGGATGGCCCGCATCACGCGCACGCTCAGTGGCGGGTCGGGCTGATCCCACCACCGGCCGATGGCCGCTTGGGCGTGGCCGATGTAGCGCGGATCCCCTTCGGCGGCCGCTTGGTCGAAATACGCCTGCGCAAGCCGCACGGCCACGTCAGCATCGGCCGGGTCGCGGCGCCAGGCAGCGCGCAGTTCGATCAGTTCGCGCATGCGCGGGTCGGTGGCGCGTGCCGGCAGGCGCTCGACAACCACGCTGTCCGCAGACGGAACATGCGGCACGGCGCAGGCCGGCAGCGAGGCGGCAGACCACAGTGCGGGAAGCAGGATCAGGCGGAGCAGGGAAGACAGGGTGGGAGCAGTGTGTGGAACTGTGGGCACAGGTGACCTCTGGGATGCGGGGCGCCGCTGTCAACGCAACGCGATCTGAAGCGTTATGCTACGCGGCCGCCGAAATGGCAGTGCTTCCACGGGCTGCTGCGAGATGGCCAAAAGGCAGAGGGCTGGCGTCCGGAATGGCACCGCGAGGTGACGACCCGGCCCGATTCAAGCTCCTCGATCACCACCGTTGTTCGATTCACTCATAGAGACTGTTATGACCAAGCTCCTGTCGACCCTGTTGTTCGCCGCTTCCGTGGCCGTGTCTTTCAGCGCCCAAGCTGCTTCGCACGCCGCCGCCGCTCCGATGGCCAAGGCCAGCGAAATGAAGAAGGACGAAAAGGCTGCCGCCAAGCCGGCCGCCGCCGCCAGCGCTGCCAGCACGCCCGCCAAGAAGTAAGCGTTAGACACGCACGCTGCCCCAGGCAGCAGCGCAAGAGGCAGGGGCTCAAACCCCTGCCTTTTTTTGTTTGGCAGGTGCCGTGCTGGCAGCCGCGCTGCCCCGTCGATCACTCTGCGTGGAGCGCCGCGCAGAAAGGCGGCGCGCAGAGTCAGCGCGGATAATCAGCGTTTTCCCTGAATGCCGTGCGGGCCTTGCCCGCGGGCCCCCCGGTGCATCCATGGCTGTCCTTTCCTTTTCCAACGCCCACCTGGCCTTTGGCCACGTGGCCCTGCTCGACGGCGCCGCGTTTTCGCTCGACGCCGGCGAACGGCTCGGCCTGATCGGCCGCAATGGCGCGGGCAAGTCGTCGATGCTGAAGATCATCGCCGGCCTTGAAAAGCTCGACGACGGCCTGCTGCAGATGACGCAGGGCGTGCGCATCTGCTACGTGCCGCAAGAGCCTTCGTTCGAGCCCGGCCACAGCGTCTACGAGGCCGTGAGCGAAGGTGTGGCCGAGGCGCGTGCCGCCCGCCAGGCTTATGAGGAACATGCCGACGGCGTCGATCTCGATGCGCTGCAGACACGCATCGAGGCGCTCGACGCCTGGAACTGGGAGCAGCGCGTCGACACCACGCTGGCGCAGCTTCACCTCGACGGCGCGCGCGAGATCAGCCAGCTCTCCGGCGGCATGAAGAAGCGGGTCGCGCTGGCGCAGGCGCTGGTCGCGGTGCCCGATGTGCTGCTGCTCGACGAGCCCACCAACCACCTCGACCTCGATTCCATCGCGTGGCTGGAGGAGCTCCTCCGCGGCTTCAAGGGCAGCGTGATGCTGATCACCCACGACCGCGCCTTCCTCGACGGCGTGGCCACGCGCATCATCGAACTCGACCGCGGCATCATCCGCAGCTACCCCGGTAACTTCACGGCCTACGAGCGTCTGAAGGAAGACCAGCTGGCGTCAGACGCGCTGGCCAACGCCCGCGCCGACAAGCTGCTGGCGCAGGAAGAGGTCTGGATCCGCAAGGGCGTGGAAGCGCGCCGCACCCGCAGCGTGGCGCGCATCCAGCGCCTCGAAGTGCTGCGCGACCAGCGCCAGAAGCGGCGCGATTCGCTCGGCCAGGTTCGGCTCGAAGTCGACAGCGGTGCGCCCAGCGGCAAGATCGTCGCCGAGCTGCGCGACGTGACCATGGAGTTCCACGACCGCGACACGCGCAAGCTCATCGTCAAGGATTTCAGCGCCACCATCCTGCGTGGCGACAAGGTCGGCCTGATCGGGCCGAACGGCGCCGGCAAGACGACGCTGCTCAAGCTCATCCTCGGCGAGCTGCAACCCACCAGCGGCAAGATCCGCCAGGGCAGCAAGATCGAGGTCGCGTACTTCGACCAGATGCGCAGCACGCTGAACCTCGACGCCACGCTGGCCGACACCATCAGCCCGGGCAGTGAGTGGGTCGAGTTCGCGGGCCAGCGCAAGCACGTGATGAGCTACCTGAACGACTTCCTGTTCTCACCCGAGCGCGCCAACTCGCCGGTGCGCACGCTCAGCGGTGGCGAGCGCAACCGCGTGTTGCTCGCCCGCCTGTTTGCCTTGCCCGCCAATGTGCTGGTGCTCGACGAGCCGACCAACGACCTCGACATCGACACGCTGGAACTGCTGGAAGAACTGCTGCAGGCCTACAAGGGCACGGTCTTCCTCGTCAGCCACGACCGGCGCTTCCTCGACAACGTGGTGACCAGCACCATCGTCTGGGAAGGCGACGAGTCGCCCGGCCGCTGGCGCGAGTACGAAGGCGGTTATGAGGACTGGAAGATCCAGCGCGACCGCGCGAAGTCGCTGCGCGAGCAGGCGGCGCGCGATGCCGCCAAGGCCGGCAAGTCGAAAGACACGCCGCCCGCTTTGAAACCGCCGGCGGCCTCCGCACCGGTCGCCGTGAAGGCGCGCAAGCTCAGCTACAAGGAGCAGCGCGAGCTCGATGAACTGCCCAAGCGGATCGAGGCACTGGAGGCCGAGCAAAAGGCGCTCGGCGCGTTCCTCGCCCAACCCGAGTCGTACACGAAGGAGGCCGACCGGGCGATGAAGTCGCAGGCCCGCGTCGCGGTGATCGACGACGAGTTGCTGGCTGCGATGGAGCGCTGGGAAGTGCTCGGCACCCGCTGAGCGCGCGCCGCGAACACGCGGCGCAAGCGGTGCCGGCGCGTCGCAGTGGCCGCAGCGGCTAGAACCAGCCCTCGCGCACCGCGTCCGGGTGCGAGCGGCTGACGATCAGCCCGGACTGCAGGTACAGCGCATTGAGCAGCCGGGAAGCCCGGCCGCGGTCGAGCGCGGGCCAGCTGGCGATTTCGGTCAGGTTGGCGGCTTGGCGGCGCAGGCGCTCGATCGCCGCCTTCAGCACGCCGCTGGCCGGCAGCGCGGCCGTGTCGAGCCCGGGCGCAACGCGGTACACCGCGGGTCCGACGATCTCGGGCAACAGCTCGCGGCGCGGGCCACGCATCGCCAGCTCCCACAGCAGCGGCGCGAGCGGGTGGTGCAGGTGGCTTTCACCGACGAGTGCCGGCTGCGGGTCGCCCGGCGGGCGAAGCAGCGCCGGCTCGACATTCATGACCCGCAACTCGGCCAGGTGACGCTCGATCAGTTCGGCCATGTCCATCGGGCAATGCGCCAGCTGTTCGGGGGCGAACACCGTGAGCGGCACGACGCGGTCATGGCAGTGCAGATGGATCGTCAGCCGCGCCGCATGCCGGATGCACGCGGCCACGACCTCCACCGCCTCCGACCCACTGCCCCCCTGCTCAAAACGCATCAGGTCGGCCTGCATGGACGGGCTCAATTGCGACAGGCGACTGCCATTCCCGGAGACCGTGGCTTCAGCCGCCAGCTCGTCGAGGTAGCGGCGGTAGGTGCTCGCACGCATCAACTCCGGCGCGCCAAAGGGGATCGTGGAGTCGAACAGTTCGCCGTGCATGACACCCGCATTTTCACCTGTTACTGCCGCTTGCGGAAGCGCCGCCGCGTTCGACACCTCCGAGCCGGACTCGCGCGGCGACGAGCGCGCGCCAGAACCGCACGTCCTGGCTGGTCGCGAAGTTGATGCGCATCAGCGTCGTCGGCCGGTGCGCCGCGTGGAACAGCGCGCCCGGCGCGATCAGCCAGTCGTCGAGCATGACTTGCGCGAGGCGCTCGGTGTCCACGCCCACATCGACCCAGCCGAACAGCCCGCGCGGCGGTGACGCGAAACGGCAGCCGTGCGCCTCGGCGAGCTTGACGGTGCGTGACCGGGCGGCTTCGAGCTTGTGCATCACGCGCTCGGTGTGGCGACGCAGCAGGCCCTGTTCGAGGCAGTGCGCGAGCGCCACCTCGGTGATGCCCGGCGTGGTCAGGGTGGTCAGCAGCTTGGTGTCGACCAGGCGGTCGACCAATGCGAGCGGCGCCGCCATGAAGCCGACGCGCCAGTTCGGCACCAGGATCTTCGAGAAGCCCGAGATGTAGATCGTGCGCTCCAGCGCGTCGAGCGCGGCCATGCGCGGCAGGTGCGCGGGCGCGAGGTGAGCGTAGGTGTCGTCCTCGACGATGTGCAGGTCGTGCGCCTGCGCGAGCTGCAACACGCGGTGCGCCGACTGCAGCGACAGCGACGCGCCGGTCGGGTTGTTCAGCACCGACACCGTGACGTACAGGCGCGGGCGCTGTGCGGGCTTCTGCGCGTCGATCAGGCGCTGCATGGCCGCCAGGTCGGGCCCGTCTTCACCGCGCGGCACCGGCAGCACACGCATGCCCAGCGCCGCCAGCCGCGCGTACTCGACCGACCAGCCCGGCTCGTCGACGAGCACGCTGTCGCCGGCACGCAGCAGCGTGCGGGTGACCACGTCGAGCGCCTGCGTCGCGCCGATGGTG
>Ga0315271_10002498_pt1 | contig 11545 bp, 9 predicted proteins | sample C3_top_MG_FD_204664 | JGI IMG/M metagenome (GOLD analysis project Ga0315271, IMG submission 204664) | Sediment microbial communities from Yellowstone Lake, YNP, Wyoming, USA - C3_top | ecosystem: Environmental > Aquatic > Freshwater > Lake > Sediment | place: USA: Wyoming | collected 2017-08-01
CAGCCATCATCGAGGCATCTCAACAAGTCGAGTTATACGACGAAACACTCCGGTGTGAGCCCTACCGGGAATGGGGCGGAGTTGCCACCATCCGCTCACTCGACCTGGACGGCAAAGTCGATCGGCAGGCAGTGGATGCAATCGACGCGTTTGTCACTCCTCACGTTGGAACTGGGCGTTTCATCGTTACTTTGACAGGGGAACATACCGGAGCGCTTGGGGCCATCCGGGCCCATGCTCGTCGCTATCCGGATCTGTGCGTGGTGCAAATCGATGCGCATGGCGACTTGCGAAAGGCCTATCAAGGGAACCCCTACAGCCACGCCAGCGTGATGGCCCGCGTGGTCGACGACGGGTTGCCGTTAGTCCAAGTCGGTATTCGTTCCATTTCCCATGAGGAAATCGATCGCATTACGAACACCGATCGGATCGCCACGTTCTTTGCCGCCGAGATCCTTGACCCATCCGGCCTCTACGAAGGCAAGGCCTCTCGCTGGGTTCCCGATGTCGTGAAGGCCTGTCGCGGGCCGGTCTATTTGACTTTCGATTGTGATGGACTTGATGCCTCGCTAGTCCCCGCGCTCGGCACTCCCGAGCCCGGTGGGTTGGGGTGGTACGATACGCTGAATCTCATCACTGCCTTAGCCAATGGACCTGGTATTCTCGGGATGGACATCAGCGAGATTGCTCCGATTGAAGGGTTTGTCGCTCCCCAGTTTTGTATCGCCCGATTGATCTACCGTATGCTGGGCCGGATCAAAGTGGGCCGCCGCGTCCACTAGTAGGAAGCTGAAAAGCCTGCCAACGGCGTGCCACCCCGTGACCGACATGCTTCGTATCAATAAATTTTTCACACACCACGGCATCTGTTCTCGCCGGGAAGCCGATCGCCTGATTGAGGCTGGTCGCGTAACCATCAATCAGCGGGTAGCCTGCTTAGGAGATCAGGTCGGTCCTGACGACGTCATTGCGCGAGACGGACAGGCAATTCCCTGGGGGACGGCCTCGCTCTATATCAAGTATTACAAGCCAGTGGGTGTGACAACGACCAGCGAGTCGCATGTGCCCCGTAACATCATCGCGGAGATCGGCCATCCAGAGCGAATCTTTCCAATCGGCCGACTCGACAAGGACTCATCCGGCCTCATTCTTCTCACGAACGACGGGGACATCGTGAATGAGATACTACGAACCGAGCATGGGCATGAACGGGAATACGAGGTCTCTGTAGATCATCCCTTCGATCAGTCATTCATCGATCGCATGGCTCAAGGAGTTGACATTCTCGACCGTCCGACTAGACCCTGCCGGATTGAGCGCCTCAGTCCCGCACGATTCCGCATCATCCTCACCGAAGGTCGCAATCGACAGATTCGACGCATGTGCCAAGTGTTGGGTTATCGGGTGCTCGACCTGCATCGTGTCAGGATCATGCATGTGACGCTTGACGGATTGGTATCTGGAGCGTGGAAACCGCTCACCGGTGAGGAACGCACGCAACTCTTTCAGGCTGTCGGACGAGGCAGCAGTCCTGGCCCGCATGATTCATGAGGCTTCTGCTGTAATCGCGGATCCGTTGCTGCGGTGAGTTTTCAGATGGCAGGCTAGCCGACAGATACCTCGATTGACAAACCCGCCTTTGGAACTCACACTAGCCCGCGTATCACCCACGGAGAACGACGCCCTGTATGGTCACTGCCTGGTGGAGCCCCCAACTCAATGCCCTGCTTGGCAGCCTCGTCGTGGCGGCAGGTGCTTGGCTGGCGTGGGACTCGCTTCCAGTCTGGGGAGTCTTTCTCATTGGTGGCGTTGTCGCAGGATTTCTGATCTGGCAGGGGCGCACGATTGGATTGGTCTGGGCTTGGGCTACCCTGTTGCTCGGCCTGGAGAGTCTTGCCTGGCCCATTGTCACGATGGTTCAATTCCGCTCGATTACGACAGAGCCGACCGATGAACAGTTGGGAACGATGCTCTCAGCGGTTCTTATGGGGCTCGTCTCTGCTGTCTTTTGGATCACATTTTCCTATGGGTTTTTCAAGCGAGCCCGTCAGCCCGGCACTGTCTCATCAGTCGATGCAACCGACAACTATCCTCCAACGTCATAATCAGGCTCCATAAAAAAGAAGGAACCCCTACCACATCTCGATCGGATCGACGTCGACATCGAACTTGATGGCTCGGCGCAGGTAAGTCCGTTCCATCTCCTTGACTGTCATACGTACCGCTTCGAGGCCCGCTTCCCGTTCGGACGATTTCACGAGGATTTGCCAACGATACCGCCCCCTGAGTCTCGGCACCGGAGAAGGGACCGGTCCCAAGACAGTAAGACGGTCGGATCGACCGATCGATTGATCCTTTGCAGAGACCTTTGCCAAGACCGCCTGTCCGGCCACGGACGGTGAAGAGCAGGCGGTAAGTCGAGCTACCCAGGCCATGGCAGCATCGCGAACTATTTTCTCGTTGGTTCCCGATGCGAGGAGAGCAATCAGATTCACCGACGGCGGATACCCCAATGCAGCCCGCTGAGACAGTTCTTCCAAGAAAAAGACCGATTCGTCATTTTTCGCCACAGCCTGAATCGCATGATGGGATGACAGACAGGTCTGCAGGATAACCTGACCGCCGACTCCTGCCGGATCGGCGAGACTAACCGCGTCGAGGAGCATATGATAGGTACGTTCGGCGGATCGGAAATCCGGCACGCTGAATCCTGCGTCCGCCTGCACAATCCCAACCAGGCCCATCGTCGGAAGAGGCCCGTGCCGCAGCAGTAATTGCGTTCCGACGATGATATCCCACCTCCCCTGCTTGATCCTCCGCCAGAGAGCTTCCGCCTGCACTGGTCGCCGCATGGTATCTCCATCGAGCCGAATCACTGATGCCTGAGGAAACAAGCGCTTCGCATCTTCTTCTACCCGCTCTGTGCCTTCCCCAATCAACTGCATGCGAGGTCCGGAACAGGAGCCGCATGTCTCGGGAATAGAGGCAGTGTCTCCGCAGTAGGAACAGGACAGACGAGCTGCCTGCCGAGAATACATCAACGCTACGTGGCAGGCGGGACAGCGAGGAGCCTGGCCACAGTCCAGGCAGATGAGGGCGCCGGCATAGCCCTTCCGGTTGAGAAACAACAGGACGCCCGCCCGGCGACCGATCGCCTGCCCGATAGCCTGAACAAGCGGCTGGCTCAGCACTGTACCGCGACCATAATCACGTAGCTCAACGACCTGTACGTTCGGCCGGGCATCGGACGGCATGATGTTACGTAAAAAGATTCCACGATGTTCCACCGCTGCTTTGGTTTCAAGCGAGGGATGGGGCGAACTCAGCACCAGCACCGCCTGTTCGCCCTGTGCCCTCAACCAAGCCACTTCCCGTGCATGGTAGCGGGGTTCTTGCGGTTCCTTGAGCGCCGCATCGTCCTCTCCTTCGACCCAAATCACCCCAATGGCTGTCAATGGAAGAAAAACGGTCGACCGGGTTCCTACGATCACACGAACTGCCTGCCGATGAATCTGATCCCACATCTCGGATTTCAGCTGGTCTGAAAGACCGCTATGGAAACAGACCGGGGAGATGCCCGCCTCATCATTACGGATCAACCCGGCAACCCATTGGGCCCGTTCTGTTTCGCCAACAATGATGAGGACCGTTTGTCCACGGTCAAGCACCAGGCGAATCGCCCGTTGCAACAGCTTCAATCGGTCGGACCAGGGAGCCTGCACGAGAACCTGCTTGGATCCCGGGCCTTTTAGCGCCTCGAACAGTGGCTCCGCCCAAGACATTGCTGGGTCAGGAGTCAACGATGTAGAGATGTCTGAATCGTCCTGGTTAGCCGGTCTGTTTGGTTGGATGAAGGGCGCCATCGTGGCCAATGGCAAGGCCTGGATCTCTGCTACCCATCCACGGGACTTGAGATCGTGCAATATGTCGGCAGGGCCAGGGCTGCGGGATGACCGGCGGAGTCCTGACGGTTTTTCCCCAAGACGCGTGAGAAGTGCCCGCGCCTTCACCGAGCAGGGCTCTCGAGCCGAAAGTGCGACTCGCCCTTGTTCCGTCAGTTCGTAGTGGCTAACCTGCGCCCGCGGTTTGGACGCCGGAGGCAACACCAGCCGAAGACATTGTCCCCATGGCGCAACATACTGTTCGGCCACTTGCCGTGAGAGCTGGAATAGATTCGAGGACACATCTGTTTCAGCCCCCTCCGAGAGCAACGAGCAAATTTCCTTGAGGCGTGTCCGATCAAGGCCCTGAGGAAGAACTTGGGAGAGGGCAATTACAGCTCCTTGGAGAACCGATCGTCCGAAAGGCACGAGCACTCGATGTCCAATCCGTAGTGTGGGTCGGAGCGACAAGGGCACGATGTAGGTGAACGGGCCTGCCAGATGCCGTGGAACAATGACATCTGCAAACAGAACCTCTGGCTCTGTGCGTGGAGGAGTTACCAGTGACGAAATCATGCGGCATTGTAGCAGCATGAGAAAAGGGGGGACAACGAGGGAGAAAGAACGGAAAGGTTCCCAGGGGAAATCGGTGAGGGTCGACGTTGAATCGTCAACCCTCCACGATATCGATGGATTTACTGTGGGGGAACGACCGGAGCAGTGGATTTCTGGTCTGAATTGCCCTGGCCGCCTGATGCCGGAATCGTTGCCGAAGCCGGCTCATCGGATGAAGATGAAGACTTTACCTTGGACGAGCCAGTTGGGACTGCTGGGATCGTCTGGTCCACTGCAGGGATCGGATCTCCGCTTTCCGCTGCGCTGAGACGGGACATGCTGAAACCGTTAGCGCCGGTCTCAGTCGGCTTCGCCGTCGGCCCAGACTGTTCACTGGGTGACTCGGGCGAATAGAGCACGATATCAACACGCCGATTCCTCTGCCGACCCACGTCAGTCGCATTGCCGGCTATCGGCTTCGTATCGCCATAGCCAACTGATGACAGCTTCACTGAATCGATCCCTCCCTTCTCAATCAAGTAACGGAGGACGATCCCAGCCCGAGCCTTGGACAAGTCCCAATTCGTCTGGTAGGTCGATTTCAGGGAAGGGCCGATTTCCATGTTATCTGCATGGCCCTCGACTCGAATCAGCCGATCGCCGGCAGTGGTCCGCAGATACGCAATAAGCTCATCGAGAACCTGATAGCCCTCGGACTTGATCGTGGCTTCCCCCGACTCAAACCGAAGCTGCTTCATCAAATCACCAAGGCTGATTCGGGTTTCACCTGCGGCATTCTGAACCTGGAACTTGCTTTGAGAAGAAGCCACAGCAGGGGAGACATCCAGAGACTGTTGGGGTGATTGAGAAATCGGCATGGCCTCAGAAACAGGGGCATGAACCTGCACTCTAAAGCGATCGCCCTTCAGAATACGGGAAACCGATTTTGTGACCAGCGCCGTGGCCGTTCGATCTTCTATGGACAGGATTTTCAATTCGCCCACGACCCGTCGAGGAAGGTTCCCTCCTGATCGAATCACGTCCATTCGATCCCCAGGCCTGATCCCGTCTTCTCGTCCCCGGTCCAGGTAAACGACATTTCTTTGCGCCACAAGATTCATGATTCCCATGTTGGATTGAAACTCCACAACCCTTCCCTCTATATCGCCGGCGGAAGGTTGGTCAACTGCTGCTCCCTCGTCGGCCGGAGGCACGAACTTCATCACCGGATCACCCGGCGATACAGGTCCATAGGCCCGTATGATCTGAACAGTGGTCAGATCCTTGTCAACGTCAATCACCTCAACCACAGCGAGACGATTGACCAAATGCCCCATGTACTGACCAGTAATAGGATGGAATACCTTGTGCGATCGTCTGTAGATTGTGAAAGGATCTCCAGGCGCGACATCGCCGGGATTCTTCAGTCGGAGGTATAGAATATCCCTGCTGCCCAAAATCATGTGATCCCCAGTGGTCTGATTGTCACCGGTGACCACATTCACAAATCCATCTTGGGGAGTCGACCGCTGGATGGAGCCGGATGAATAGGCCAAAGCCGGATCTCCGAATCGGACCGAGTTAAATTCGTCTGCCCCCCAGGCCAGAGGAAGGAGTGGCGCGGCCAAGATCCAAACCATGAGAGAGATGACACATTTCATTGAATAATTAACCATGGTGGTTGTCCTTCATGTAGGGCACATATTACTGTCAGCAACCATAGCAAATAGTCCTGCATTGTCAAGAATATTGAGGCCTTGTCCACATTGACCTGCTAATTCAACCGATGGTATGGTGACTCGGAAAGTGACTTCTCGCAGGAGGGGAACCAATATCATGCTGCCTGACAAGTCCCCGACCCGCATTGCCCAACTCCAAGGTCGCCCTCGCATCGAGACTCAGATTCATCGACGCAAGAAAGCCAAGGCCTTCTCGGCCTTGGAGCCTGAATGGGATCAAATTGACCAAGTATCACCCTCCCATCTGCGCATGCCATCAGATCGTATGTCACCCACCCCGCCCAATAGAGCGAAAAACCCCTCATAAATAAGCTGCCATGGCAATGCATCTCAACGAAACAGAGCATAGGACTTTCGGGTCGGTTCTACAGGTCTTATGAACGCTTGCTATCCCCGTAATCCAAAGTCTAAACTCCAAACTATCCTTGCATCTCAAGCTGTTGAAAGGTTAGCCCTATGAGCGGCTCTGAGTTACTTCTTGAGTATCTGACCAGATACTTTCCGATTATGTTTTTCATTGTCTTAGCGCTCGTGTTCGGCATATGGACGCTGGTCGTCAGTTCTTTACTCCAGCCGAAATACCCTGAACCGGAGAAGCTCTCAGTCTATGAATGCGGATCTGAGCCATTCTCGGATGCTCGGATGCCCTTCCCGGTTCGATATTATATTTTTGCGATGCTCTTCGTTATTTTCGATATCGAGGTCATCTTTCTGTATCCTTGGGCCGTAGTCTTCACCAAGATCGCGTTAATCGGGTTGATTGAAATGCTGGTCTTCATCGGATTATTTCTGGTGGCCTATGTCTATGCTTGGCGCAAGGGAGCCCTGGAATGGGACTGATCCAAATCGGTCGTCATGATAAGGATGGCACACCGGACATCGTCACCACGACAGTGGAGAAGGCCGTCAATTGGGCTCGCAAGGGGTCACTATGGCCCATGACATTCGGTCTGGCCTGCTGCGCGATTGAAATGATTGCCGCCGTCTCGTCACGGTACGATATGGACCGCTATGGCGCCGGTGTGTTCCGGGCCTCACCGCGCCAGTCTGATTTGATGATTGTGGCTGGTACCGTCTGTCGACGGATGGCCCCCGTCATCCGAAAACTATATGATCAGATGCCTGAACCAAAATATGTCATTGCCATGGGATCTTGCGCAACCTCAGGAAATATCTACGACAGTTATAGTGTCGTCCAAGGGGTCGACCGCTTTGTGCCGGTCGATATCTATGTGCCTGGTTGCCCTCCAACACCGGAAGCGCTCTTCGACGGCATCCTCAAGTTGCAAGAACGAATCATGCTGAAACGCGTGTTTCTAAAACAGCCGGATCAGGTCAACCCCAGCCTTAAAATATAGGTCTCAATCGATGTCATTACAGGAACTGGCCAGCCGGCTCCAAGAAGATTTTGCCACCGGCCTCATCAAAGCCGTCGAATGGCGCGGAGAGCTTGCGGTAACCGTGATGCGGGGTCGGCTCCATGAGATCGCCCAATTCCTTCACGACGACCCGGCTATGGACTTCGACTACATTGTGCATGTGAGTTCGGTCGACTGGCCCGACGACGAAGAACGGTTTGAAGTCGTGTACGAGTTCTATTCGATCCGGAAACGTCACCGCATCCGGCTCAAGACCAGGGTGCCGGAGTCGGATTGCATCGTGGATTCCCTAACGGATCTCTGGAAGGGCGCGGACTTCATGGAGCGCGAAGTCTACGACATGATGGGAATCCGCTTCCGAAATCATCCGGATCTTCGCCGAATCCTCCTGCCGGATGATTATACCGAAGGCTATCCGTTGCGAAAAGATTTTCCGCTCCGCGGGAAGGGCTGGCGCGACACATTCGAGTTCCTGGACGAAACAGCCCGGTAGGACAGACAATGGCCTTTGAAGATCAACGAACAACTGTCTACAAGCTCGACCCGGCCCATCCGGGGAGTGAGACTCTCCCGACTCTGCGCTCGGAGGAGCTCCTGCTCAACATGGGCCCCCAGCATCCCGCCACCCATGGGGTGCTGAAAGTGATCCTTGAATTGGAAGGAGAACGCCTCGTCAAGTCTACCCCTGTGCTGGGTTTCCTGCATCGCGGCGTGGAGAAGCTCGCGGAGGACGGCACCTATCACCAATTTATTCCCCATACGGACAGACTCGACTATGTCTGTGCGATGTACAACAACTTTGCGTACTGCCGCGCGGTCGAAAAACTCATGAATATCACCGTGCCGGACCGTGCCGAGTATCTGCGCACGATCGTGGCGGAGGTCCAACGGATCATCGGCCATCAGTTTTGGCTCGGCACCCAAGCGCTCGACATCGGAGCTATGACCGTCTTTTTCTATTGTTTCCGCGATCGAGAAATTCTGATGGATTGGTTCGATGAACTCTGCGGTGCGCGCCTCACCACCAGTTGGTATCGCATCGGCGGCGTCGAGCGTGACTTCACGCCCTCACTGCTCGATAAACTGAAGCAGTTCCTGGACTACTTCCCGCCAAAAATCGACGAGTATGTGATCTTCCTGGAGACAAACCGGATTTGGGTCGGGCGGACCAAGGGAGTGGCCATCATCTCGGCGGAAGACGCCGTGAGTTTCGGCCTGAGCGGGCCGACGCTCCGCGGCTCGGGCGTCGACTACGACCTCCGCAAAGCCGAACCCTATTCAGCCTATCCGAATTGCGAGTTCAGTGTGCCGCTCGGGAAAAACGGCGACACCTACGATCGATACTGGATCCGCGTCCAGGAACTCTATGAGAGCGTGAAGATCATCCGGCAATGTCTGGAACAAATGCAGGACGGCCCCATCATGGCCGATGTGCCCAGCGTCACGCTGCCGCCGAAGCAACGAGTCTTTACGAATCTGGAATCCATGATCCAGCAATTCAAGCTCTTCTCGCAAGGCTTCGACGCCCCTCCGGGAGAGATCTATTGCGGGACTGAAGCGCACAAGGGGGAGTTGGGATTCTACATCGTCAGCACGGGCGGCGGGAAACCCTACCGCTTGAAGATTCGCGCTCCCTCGTTTATTCACATGGGTGCATTCGACCATATGTCCAGAGGCTACATGATCTCCGATGCGGTCACGATTTTTGGAACTTACGACATTGTGATGGGGGAATGTGATCGGTAGGCGTGAAACGTGAGATTGAAAAGTAAAAGGTAGTGCGGCAATTTCGTTTCGCGTTTTACGTTTCACTTTTCACGAGGAAGAAATATGGGACTGAAGCCGGCAAGCAATCCTGACGTAGACGCAGCCACGATCGAACTGTCGATCGATGGGAAGTCCGTGACGGCCAAGAGCGGGGTCTCGCTCTACGACGTGATCTCGAGCACGGGCAAGATCATCCCGGCCATGTGCTACCACTATACCTTCGATCCATTCGGTTCCTGCGGCATGTGTTTGGTCATGCAGGAAGGCAAGAAAGCGCCCGTCCGTTCCTGCACCGCCAAAGCGGCGGCCGGCATGATCATCAAAACCGAGGGGGAGGAACTCTTCCTGGCCCGTAAGAAGGCAGTGGAAAAACATCTCTCCGTCCATCCGCTCGATTGCCCGGTCTGCGACGCCGACGGCCACTGTGAACTGCAAGACATGGCCTTCCAACACGGGGTCACAAACCTGGCCAACGCGAAGCAGAAATTCATTCCGGAAGATACGCGCAGTCCGGTGCTCGACTTTAATATGAACCGCTGCATCGCCTGCGCGGAATGCATCAACGTCTGTAAAGACGTGTTAATGATCGATGCGCTTCAATTCATGAAAAAGGGCGGATTCAATCAAGTAGTGCCGAAGGGAGATTTCGCACTATCCTGCGAGTTCTGCGGAGACTGTCTTGCCGTCTGCCCGGTCGGCGCCATCACGAACAAATTCTCTAAATATTTGTACAAGCCGTGGCAGATGAAGAAAACCACGACGACCTGTAACTATTGCGGGGACGGCTGCCAGATGTACCTTGAGACCAAGGACGCGGAAGTCGTTCGCGTGACCTCACCTCTGTCCTGGAAAAACAAATGGGGCGACCGGGCCGACACAGCCAAGGGGCACGGCGGGCTCTGCGTGCGGGGGCGTTTCGGGTTCGAATACATCGATAGCGCTGCACGTTTGAAGCAACCGCTCCTTCGCAAGGGCAATCAACTCGTCGAAACTCCCTGGCTCGAAACCATGCACCAGGTAGCTGATCGGTTCTCCGAAATCCGGCGCAAGCACGGACCAGACGCGATCGCTGGCCTGATCACCGCCCGTTGCACCAACGAAGAACTGTATCTCTTTCAGAAACTCATGCGCGCCGGGTTCCAGACCAACCAGTTCGACAGCAGTGCGCGCTACGGCCACCTGAACTTTGTCCACGCCTCCCGGCACGCCTTGGGAATCGGGCGAAGCCCGAACGACTGGGAAGACCTGACGAAAGCCAAAGCTGTGATTCTCATCGGCTCCAACATCACGGAAACAAACCCGCTCACGGCTGTGCGCATCAAAGAAGCAATTCGCGTCTATAAGGCACAAGTGGTGGTCATCGATTCCGCTGTCACGAACATAGCCAAGCTCGCATCCCATCCGGTCCTGATCACGCCGGGAACGGAAGGACTCGTGATCGACGGACTCGTGAAAGCCGCCCTGGAGCTGGACTTGGTCGACGAGACCAGTGTCAAGAAATACCCCCTGGCCTTCGAAGCCCTAAAGGCTTCTGTGGCCCACATCTCACTGGCGCAGGTGGCTTCGCAGACCGGCATGTCGGTCGAATCGTTGCAAGACACCGTGGCGATCTTTGCCGAAGCGCCTCGATCCATTATCCTCTGCGCTGAAGGGATTGTCCGCCGGCCTGATGGGTACCAGAATGTCTTGAAACTGATTGATCTCGCCTGGATCACCGGCAAGTTGGACCAACCAGGCTGCGGGGTAAATACAGTCACGGAAGAGCCGAACGAGCAGGGGGCCGTGGACATGGGCGCCGCGCCGGAATTTCTCCCTGGTCAAGCCTTATTCAGCGATCAAACCGCTCGTGACCGTTTTGCCAAGGCCTGGGACGTCACGCTCCCGGCGGCTAACTCCGGGGCAGATCTCGTCGAAATTCTCAATCGCTGCAGGAGCGGCCAAATCCGCGCGCTCTATGTCATCGGAGAAAACCCGCTGGCTACGTTGCCCGCATCGATGGAGGTCCGTGCCGCGCTGGATCGGCTCGAGTTGCTCGTCGTCCAGGATCCGTTCCTGACCGATACGGCGCGCATGGCGCATGCGGTGCTACCGGCTTGCACCTCTGCGGAGAAGGACGGCACCTTCACCAATCTGGAAGGCCGAGTCCTGCGCGTCCGCGAGGCCATCGATCCAATCGGAGAAAGTTTGCCGGATTGGCACATCATGACGGCGCTGGCCAACGCGC
>Ga0315271_10002499_pt1 | contig 11543 bp, 8 predicted proteins | sample C3_top_MG_FD_204664 | JGI IMG/M metagenome (GOLD analysis project Ga0315271, IMG submission 204664) | Sediment microbial communities from Yellowstone Lake, YNP, Wyoming, USA - C3_top | ecosystem: Environmental > Aquatic > Freshwater > Lake > Sediment | place: USA: Wyoming | collected 2017-08-01
CAATGCCGGCCAGGCCGCCGGTCGTGGTGATGATCATCGTCTCGATGAGGAACTGCCGGATGATGTCCTTGCGGCGGGCGCCGACGGCGCGGCGGACGCCGATCTCGCGCGTGCGCTCGAGGACGCTCGCCAGCATGATGTTCATGATCCCGATGCCGCCGACCAGCAGCGAGATGGACGCGATGGCGACCATGACGATCTGGAAGATCCGCCGCGTGCGCTGCTGCTCGGCCAGCAGTTCGGCGGGCACGATGACACTGAAGTCGCCTGCGCCGCGGTGGGCCGCCTCCAGCAGGCCGCGCACGGCGGCTCCGGCCAGCGCGATATCGCCCTCGGCCACCATCGTCAGGTAGATCCCGTCGATCTCGTCCTTCCGGAAACTCTGCGGGTCTTCGACGCGGAGCATCGCCGCCATGAGCGGCACGTAGATCACGTTGTTGCGGTCCTGCGCGGGCAGGCCGCCCATGTCGCTCTGCGCCGCCAGTTGCGGGCCCGCGACGCCGATCGCGCGGAACCACTGCTGGTTCACCTTCACGTGGCGGCCGACGGGGTCCTCGGTCCCGAACAGCGAGGCGGCCGCGGCCTGGCCGAGCACCGCGACCGCGCCGGCGTCGCCGTCGCCGGCGTCGAAGAACCGTCCGGCCGAGACGTGCAGGCCGGCGATGCCCGCATACGAGGGCGCGACGCCGTAGACCACCGGCATCTCGCTCTGCGGCTTCGGCAGCATCTTGACGGGCATCACGCGCTTGCGCGGGCTCACGGCCGCGAGTTTGTCGACGTTGGTCTGAACGGCGCGCACATCCTGCAGCGTGAGGCCGGTCGACAGCTTGCGCACCTGTTCGAGCGTCGTGCCATCGGGTGCCTCGCGGGCCTCGATGATGACGTTGCGGACGCCGAGCTGCTCGATGAAGGCGATCACTTCCTGCTGCGCGCCGGCGCCAATCGACATCATGGCGACCACGGCCGCCACGCCGAAGATCATGCCGAGCATGGTCAGCAGCGATCGCAGCTTGCGCGATCGCAGGTTGTCGATGCCCTGGGCGAACTCGGGCGCGATGTCCTGGAACTGCCGCTTCCAGAAGACGACCTGCGCCGGGGCCTTCGCGGCGCTCATCGCCGACCTCCACCAGCGGGCGCGGGCGCAGCCGCTGGTGAGGGCGCCGGGGCCGCGGATCCAGGCCTGGTGTCCGAGGTCGAGGTCTGCGCGGAGGCGACGGGGTTGATGAGCGCGATCTCGGCGCCTTCCTCGACACCCTCGATCGCGGTGCGGCTTTCGGACTGGCCGACGACCTTGACGGCAATCGGCTCGAAGCCGTCGCCGCGTCGCAGGTAGACCACCGACCGGCCGTCCTGCTGGAACACCGCCTGCCGGGGCACGGTGAGCGCGTTGGCGAGTTCGCGGCCCTGGATGGTGAGGCCGACCGTCGTGCCCGGCCGCAGCCGGGTGTCGGGCGCGTCGAGGCGCAGCGTGACCTCGAACTGCCGCAGCGGCCCGGCCTGTTCCCGCGAGCGGACCGCGACGCCGGACAGCGCCGTGATCTTCGCCGGAAGGGGCTGTCCGGGCAGCGCGTTCGCGCGGACGATCGCCTGCTGCCCAAGCTCCAGTGTGGTGCGCTCCTGCTCGTTCACCCGCGCGGTGATTTCCATGTTGGCCGTGTCCGACACGTCGACGATGGGCCGGCCCGAGGGGATGTTGTCGCCGAGCCGGTACTCGGGCAGCGACATCCCGGAGAAGAACACGCCGCCGGTCGCGTCCCGGTTCTCGCGCACGAGCACCAGGCCGTCGATCGGGGCGCGGACAACCAGGCTGTCGATGATCGAGCGGGCGCGATTCGCGTTGATCCTCGATCGGTTGCGGCCCTCTTCGACCACGTTGAGGTTGGCTTCGCGCGTCACGCGCCTCGAGACGACGTCGCGCTCGGTCTGCACCAGCCGGCGCTTGACCTCCTCCACCGTCAGCAGGCGCTTCTTGTAGTCGTTGGCCGGGATCAGGCGTTCGGGCGTCTTCGCGTCCAGCTCCGCGCGGCGGACGGCGTAGCGGGCGTTGAGCAGGCCGACCTCGTCTCCCGCCGCCTGCGTCTTGATCGAGGCCTGGGTGATGATGACGCTCTGCTCGGCCTCCGCCAGTTCGGTCATCGCCTGCTCGAGCGCGTACTGCTGCTCGGCCGGATCGAACTCCATCACGACGTCGCCCGCCTTCACGGCGGTCCCCGTGTCGGCCAGGCGGATCAGCCGGAGTCCGCCGCCGGTGGACGGCGCGGCGAGCGACACGACGCGGGTCGCCTTGAACTCGCCGGTCGTCCAGACGTCGAGCTTCAGCGAACCGCGCGTGACCTGCGCCGTTGGCGCGCGGCGGGAAGGCGCCGCGCCGGCCGCCTCGCACGCGAGCGATCCGGCGGCCGCCAGCGCGGCAGCCGCCAGCGCGCCACCGATGCGCAGGGCGCGCGTCATTTCCGCGCTCCTGTCGGCGCGGAGGGATTGCCGATCGCAATCCGGTCGCCCGCGTTCACGCCCGACTTCAGCGCAATCTGATCGCGGCCCCGCTTCGCGATGACGACGGCCTGCGGCGTGATCGACGAACCGCGCTGCACGAACACGGTGGGCTGCCCGTTGACCAGCGTGACGGCCTTGGCCGGCACGATCAGCGTGTTCGGGTGCCTGGCCACCGCGATGCGCACCGTCGCCGTCATCCCCGGCTTCAGCCGCACGTCGGGGTCGGCCATGTTCAGCTCGAGGTCGAAGTCGCGCGCCGGCGGCCAGCTGGTGGCGAAGTCGACGCGGGCGAGCAGGGAGATCTTCGACACGATCGAGTGATACGGGCGGTCGGGGACCGCGTCCAGGTGCACGGTGGCCGTCTGTTCCACGACCACGCGCCCGCGGTCGGCTTCGTCGAGGCGCGCCGTCAAGTGCACCGAGGACAGGTCGGGCAGTTCGACAATTGGCGCACCCGGCCACGCGCGATCGCCCTCGCGGAAGTCCTGGCTGTTGCGAGACTGCCCCCCGCCGCCCCCGCCGCCCGATCGCGGGTTGGGCATGAGGCTGGCCGTGCCGTCCGACGGGGCGCGCACCACCAGGCTCTCGATGGCGGCATCGATCCGGTCCAGATCCTCCTGGGTGCGCTGCTGCCGGCGCTGGCGCCGGAGGACATCGGTCCGGGCGGAGGCCACGTCCGCCACCTGCCGCTTCTCGGCTTCCTTCAGGCGCTGCTCGGCGTCCGAGAGCGCCAGCTTCGCCCGCTCGTACTCGATGCGCGCCACGAAGTCGCGGTCCACCACGTCCAGCTTCGCGCGGTTGACATCGAAGCGCGCGCGCATCAGGTTGGTGGCGCTGGCTTCCTCCACGATGCGGGCCTGCGCCTGCGTCTGGTCGGTCTCGGCCTGGGACTGCTTCAGCTCCGCGCGCCGGTCGGTCTGCTGCCGGAGCAGCTGGGTGGCATCGAACTCGATCACGACGTCGCCCGCCTTCACGGGCGTCCCGTTCTTCACCAGGCGCACGATCTGGAGATCGCCCGATTGGGTGGGGGCGCCGAGCACGACCGACCGCACGGGCCGGATGTCGCCGCGCAGCTCCACTACGTCCACGAACTCGCCGCGCGTCACCACCGTGGTCGGCACGCTGGCCTGCGAGCGGCCGACGCCCGCGCAGTACGCGCCCAGTGCCAGTCCCGCGATGGCGCCTGCCGCCGTCAGCGAGCGCCACCGTGATGCAAGCACACGCCATCGCGACGCCATGTCAGTTCACCCCCGCGGCACGCCGGGCCACGACCGCGCCCTCGGCCACGCCCGACACGACAATCGCCTGCAGGTCGCTCACGCCGCCGAGCGTCACCTTCTGGCGCACGAACGATCCGCCCTGCTTGAGTTGCACCCACGCGCCCGCCGCGTCGATGATCACCGCGTCGCGAGGCAGCACGAGCACGTTCTCGCGCCGATCGACGACGATGTCGGCGGCGGCCGAGAGGTCGGGCATCAGCGTCGCGTCGGATCCCGACACGGTGACCAGCGTGACGAAGGCGCGGACCACCGGCGTCACCGAACTGGTGATGGCCAGCGGCGCAACCTGCTTCACCGTGCCGGCGAAACTCGAGCCCGGGTACGCGTCCAGCGAAACGCGCGCGCGCTGCCCGGCGGTGACCAGCCCGGCGTCGATCTGGCTCACGCGCGCCCGGACCTGCATCGACGAGGGGTCGACAATCTGCGCGATCGGCACGCCCGCGCGGACCTCGTCGCCTTCCTGGATCTCGGTCAGCGCCGATCCTCTGAAGATCGGCTGCATCACGATGAGCCCGTCAAACGGCGCCCGCACCACCATGTTCTGCGTGTTCTGCTCGGCGTGCGTCATGGCGCGTTCCGAGCGCCCGCGCCGGATCTGGAGCCGCTTCAACTCGGCCTCGGCGGTCTGGCGCCGGAGCATGCGCGCTTCGCGCACCTCTTTTTCCCGCGCCTCGGCCTCTTCGAGCGCCAGCGTGTTCTTCTCGGCTTCGATCGCGGGGAGCACCTTGTTCTTGCGGAATTCGAGCTGCGCGCGCGCCACGTCGTTGGTGGCCTGCGTCATCGCCGTCTCGTCGCCGGCCCAGGCGGCCGCCTGTTCGGCTTCGACGCGGCGGATCTGCTGCTCGAGATCCTGAAAGTCCGTCCGCCGATCGAAGGCCGCGCGGATCTGCTCCTGCTGATCGAATTCGACCAGCACATCGTCCGCTTTCGCGCGCGTGCCGCCCTTGACCAGTTTCGTGATGACCAGCGTCGGGGACGACTGGCCCGCGAGGCGGGGGGCGATGGCGGCCGACGCGCGGATGGCTTCGGTGATCCCGGCCACACGGACGGTCCGCTCGAAGGTGCCGCGGGCCACGGCGACGGTGGCCGACGAGCTGCCCTCGGCAGGCGACGACCCCGACCCTGCCGAGCAGGCGATCCAGGCGGCCGACGCGGCCATCATGACCGCGGCCGCTGCGACGATACGAACGACGCCGGGTCTTCTCATCGACTCCTGTCAGACCGCACACGGATGCCTGCGGTCGCGCCATTATAGTCGGGGGATGGAATGTGCCTCGCAGGCATGGGGCGGGGGCGGCCGCCTGTACCCCAGTTACGCCCCCGAGCGACGTCCTGTTTACCGGGGCCGCCGCGCGCCAAACCCCTGGTCCGGCCGGATTCTGCCGTATGATGACGGCCTCACTACGCGGAAGGAGACCGGCGGATGGCTGTGAAGCTCCTCATTGCGATCCCGAACTATCGGGACAGCGTGCCGGGCAAGTTCCTGGATTCGTTCGTGCGGCTGGCGGTGCACCTGGCGCGCCGGTTCGCGCCCGGTGAACTGCAGTACATGCGCATCGGCCTCGTCTACATCGACATCGTGCGCAGCAAGATCTGGACCCATGCGCGGGAGTGCGGGGCCGAGAACCTGTTGTGCCTCGACGATGACGTGACGTTCACGCCCGAGACCTTCGACACGGTCTGGAACACGCCCGCTGATGTCGTGAGCGCCCTGTGCTTCGCCCGGCGCGAACCGCCGACGACCCCGTTGATGTACCGGCGGGCCGCCGACGGTTCGTACGGCGCGATCCTCTCGTACCGCCAGAACGAGGTCGTGCCCGTTGACGCGGTCGGCATGGGCTTCACGCTGATCAGGAAGCCCGTCATCGACGCGCTGCCGGCACCCTTCGTGCGCGATTCGGCGAAAGGCGAAGACATCGTCTTCTGCGAGCGGGCAAAAGCGGCGGGGTTCAGCGTCGTCGTGAACACCGCCGCCAAGTGCGGTCATCTGTACACGTACCCGTTCGAGATCAACGAGGCGAATGCGGGCGGATCGGTGGACGACCTCTACCGCTCCCTGGACCCGGCCGCGCCGCCGCGGACGAACGGATTTCCGCGGCCGGCGGCCGACGACCCGGGCAGGTAGGCCATCGCGCCCGGAGTCGGCGACTGCGAGCGGGATCGCGTCCGCGAGCGCGGCGGGCGGGAAGAGGCCGGTTGTCGGCGTCACCCTCGCGGCAACACGCAGTCGAACGTCCCGACGTGCCGATGGACGCGGCCGCCGAAGCCCCGCTTGAACCGGTAGAGACTCCACCAGCCGCCGGTCTGCCGGCTGTACTCCGCCTCCAGCACGTCTTCGTCGAAGTCGGGCACGCCGAAGAAGTCGTACGCCGTGCAGCCCCGTTTCCGCGCCCACTGCATCGCGGTCCAGTGCAGCAACTGGTTCGGGTTGAGCTGCCGCGCGGCGGCCGACCCCGCCGAGGCCCCCCACAGGTAGGTCGCGGTCGTGCCGAACACGAACACCATGATGCCGGCCAGATCCGTCCCGTCGGCATTGGCGAGGAACAGCCGCATCGTGTCGCGCGCCCCGAAGTGGCGCTCGGCCAGGAAGAACTGGTCCGGACGTCCGAGGCGCAGGCCGTGTCGCGCGTTCGTCTCCTCGAACAACCGCGCGAAGGTCGCCGTGTCACCGGCGCCGCCCTCCCGAACGGACACGCCGCGCTTTTCCGCCAGGCGGATACGATTCCGCGTGTTCGAGCGGAAGGCCGCCCAGATCGCGTCGGGCGGCGGACGAAGGTCGACGATCACGGTCCGCGGCGGCATGATGTGCTGACGGGCGGCCGCGAAGCCTCGCCGTTCCAGCAGTACGACCGACGCCGCGTTGTCCGCCCACTGAGGCTCCAGCCGGACGAGGTCGGCGCCGGCGCCGACGCTCACCGCTACGGCGGCGTCCACGAGGCGCCCGGCCAGCAGCAGGTTCTCCCGATCGACCACGGGTCCCCGCGCGACGACGCTGAACACCCGGGAGCCGGTGTCGAACACCAGCACCTGGACGGCGCCGACGACCCGGCCATTGTCCATCGCGGCGACGCGAACGGGCGTCGCCCCCAGTCCCACCTGCAACTCGCCCCACTCCCACGACTGGAAGAGGTGGCCATCGGGACAGGCGGCGACAAACCCGTTCCACCCGTCACGACCGTCGTCGCCCTGCACCACCAGCGGCGGGAGCACGTCGTTGACGGGCGCGCCGATGGCCGTCAGCGACTTCGAGACGCCGCGGGTCTCTCCGCAGTACGACACGAATGGCCCGATCCGCCGGTGGGTGAACGTCACCATCTCGGGGAACTGGTCCGTCGTCACGAACGTGCAGCGGGCGTCGGTCCCCAGCAGCGGCCGGATCGAAGCCACCAGCAGGGGCAGCATCAGTCCCCACCGCTGCAGGTCGGCACGCACGAAGCACGAGGTGTAACGGACGATGTTCGGGGGAATCCGATGCGTGATGATCCAGCCGACCACCTCGCCGCGCTTGCGCAAGCCGACGCTCGAAGTGGCATCGAAGTGCTCACCGCAGCTCCACGGCTCGAGAATCTGGGGGATCCACGGCGCCTCGGCCTGCGACCGCTTCAGGCCTTCGTACTCCTCGCGCGGCAGGTCGGCCCACGGGAAGATCACACAACTGGAGGGCAGCTTCGCCCGCTGGTACCACTCGGTGCGCGATGCTTCGTCGGGCGTGCACTGCACGACGACCTTGCGCAGCTGCGGCGGCGTGAAGCCCCGCTTTTCGAAGACGCGTTCGAGGGCCGCCGTGGCGGGTTTGCCGGCCATGTAGACACCCGTGACCTCGCAAACGCCAAGGGCCGCGAGGTCCTCCTCCAGGCTCGCGACGAGCGCCGTGGCCACGCCGAGGCCGCGCATATGGGGCACGACGAAGAGGGAGAGCAGCTCGGCGGACGGCCGCTCGGCTGTCGGCAGCTCCGCGACGAGCAACCCCACCGGTTCGTCGCCTGCCCGCGCGAGCCGTGCGACGGGCCGGCTGCCGCCGGGGTCGGCCACGCCCGTGCCCAGCAGGGCCAGCAGGGGCCGGTACATCGGAAACGTCATGCCCGCCCACGCGTCCCCGAGCGGACCCGCCGCGACTTCGATGACGAACGCAGACATGTGCCTCCTTCGGGCCGACGCCGCCCACGACCGACCGCTAGTCCCGGTGCGAACGCAGCATCACCGACGCGAAATCGTCCACCGTCTCGACGTCGACGATGTCGTCCAGCGGCAGGTCCAGGCCTCCGCGTGTCTCGATTTCGTGCACGAGGCTCATGCGCCCGGTCGAGTCGATCGGCAGGTCGGTCATCAGCGTGTCGGGCGACGCCGAGAAGTCCGCCAGGTCCGGAGGGAGCAGGCCGGTCCGGGCCAGGTTCTGCAGGGACTGGTTGAACAGCGCGAGCGCCTGTTCCTTCGTCATGACGCGCCATCTCCTGACGGTGTGCCGTGCAGCGCGTTCTCCAGGAACAGCGTCCGGCACAGCTGTCGTTGAACCTTGCCGCTCGTGGTTCGCGGGATCGAGCCCGGCGCCACCAGTTCCACGCGATCCACCTGAAGTCCGACGTCGGCCAGGACCTGGGCCCGGATGGACGCGACCACCTGCTCGGCGGCTTCGTCCTTCCGCCGCGTCTCCGCCACCACCACGACTTCTTCGCGGGCGAGTTCGAGCCGCACGCACGAGAACGCGGCGGCGCGCGACACGTCCCCTCCGGGCACCGAGAGGGCCGCGAATTCGATATCCTGGGGCGCGACGTTCATCCCGGAGCGAATGATGACGTCCTTGGCACGGCCGGTGATGTACAGGTCGCCGTCGTGCGTGAATCCGAGGTCGCCCGTATCGAACCAGCCGTCCGGATCGGGCCCGCCGTCGCGGCGATCGAGGCCGACGTAGCCTTCCATCACGCTCGGCCCTCGCATCAGCACGCGGCCTTCGCGGTAGGCACCCGCGTCGGCCCCGTCGCTCGCCGCGATGCTGATCTCGAAAATGTCGAGCGGGTGGCCGTTGCCGACGAGCACGAGCGCGCCGGCCTGTCCCGGGGCGACGATCTCCACCTCCCCGTGCTCACGCAGCGCGGCGCCGTCCACGCTCAGTGTGCGCCAGCGTTGCTCCGCGAACGCCGCGCTCACGCACAGTGTGCCCTCCGCGAGGCCGTAGACCGGGTGCAGCGTCTCCTCCGGCAGTCCCTTCGGCCTGAACCGCTCCTGGAAGCGGGCCAGCTGGCCTTCGAACACCGGTTCGGCCCCCACCCAGGCGTACCGGAAGCCGGAGAGGTCGAGGCCCTCGAGACGGTGATCCGACACGAGACGCCCGAGGACGTCGAACGCGAAGGTCGGAGCCGGCGACACCGTCCCGCCGAAGTCCGACAGCAGGCGGAGCCAGCTGGACGGATTGCGGATGAACTTCTCCGGAGACGACAGGACGAGGCCCGCCCCCCAGAGCAGGGGCACGCACAGCGCCCCGACGAATCCCATGTCGTGGTACACCGGCAGCCAGCTGACCAGGATGTCCTCGGGCGTCATGCGCGCCCGCAGTCCGATCTGCCGGACGTTGGCGTGAATCTGCCGATGGCGCACGGGCACGCCCCGGGGCAGGCCGGTGCTCCCCGACGTGAACTGCACGAGTGCGAGATCGTCGGGTTGCGCCATGGCGCCGGCGGTGGCGCCGCCGCGACAAGAGTCGATCGCCGACTCCGTGACCAGTTGGGTGCCGTGCGGACATCCCGCCGACGAGACGAGCGCCAGCGCATCGTCGGTGCCGACCACCAGGCGTGGTGCCGCGACCTCCAGCACCGCCGCCACGCGGCGGCGCACGAGTTCCCCGCGGCGCTTGGGCCCGGTGGAGGCAAGCGGCACGATCGCCGCGCGGCACATCCAGGCGCCGAACATCGTCTCGAGGAAGGTCCGTCCGTTCGGCAGGAACGTCGCGACCCGGTCACCAGGCTCGACGCCCATGCTCCGAAACGCGGCGGCCACTTCCGCCCCGCGTTCGAGCAGGCGTGCCCTGGTCAGCCGTTCGGTGGATTCAGTGTTGGCGCCGACGAGATGGATGGGACCCTCGTCCGGGTGATCCAGGACAGCGTGAAGGATGGTCTCGATCAACGGGGCCTCCGCACAGGGCGGCGCGTACGCAGAACGCCTCGGACGTTGGTGGCGAGTCTATGAGGCGGGCGAACGGCCTGTCAACCAACGCGGTCCGCGAACGCGGTCCGCGAACGCGCGACGATCGGTTGCTACGCTGCAAAGAACCTGCTATGGTGCGGAGCATCTCCAGACCGGCCACTGGGCACACAGCCTGCCTGGGATTCCCCTTGTCGTGCGGAAGCGGAGAACGAGATGTCCAGCGATCCTCTTGTCCGTGAAACCGAGATCCTCGACCAGCTCGTCGAACTCAGGAAGAAGCAGACCGCCCTCGAGCAGTACCGCGAGCGCGCGGAGGGCCTGAAGAAGGACGTGCGCGGCATCGTGTACCAGCGGGTCCTGGACGAGTACGCCGCCCGGTCGCGGGACCTCGACACGCAGGCGTCGCCGCTTCGCATCGAGGCCCGCACGGAATACGAGAAACTGCAGGCCGCGTACCGCGAGGTCCAGGAGGCGCAGGAGCGCGCGTCGATCGAGCAGGAAGAGCTCCAGTTCCGCCACAAGGTCGGCGAGTTCGACGAGGCCACCCTGAAGGACCGGATCCGGCAGCCTGAGCAGACGCTCGCCGAGTGCGCCGAAGCCGTGACGGCCCTCGACGCCCGCAAGGGCCGCTTCCTGGAGGCCTTCGGTGGAGACGCGGCGCTCGAAGCGTTCATGGCAGCCGCGGCGCCCAAGCCGCCCTCGGCGGCCAAGCCCGCTGCGCCGCTGCCGAAACCGCCCGAGCCCGTTCCGCCACCGCCGCCCCCGGCGGCCAGAGCCACTCCGCCGCTGCCGCCACCGCCCGAGCCGGAGCCCGAGCCCGAGTCCGCGACGATGTTCGTGGCCCAGCCGGTGGCCGCACGGGAGCCAGACAGCGACGGTACCAGGATGATCTCCCTCGATTCGCTGCCTTCGGCGGATCAGGTGGCGACGGCAGATGTGTCCGGCGCGGCGGGCCAGGCCAGCGAACCCATGACCGTCATGTTCCCGAACGCCGTGCTGCACGTCAGCATCAAGTCGGCGGCTCCTGTCGACCTGCCGCTCGGCCCGATGACCACGATCGGCCGTTCCGACCAGAACGTCCTCTGCATCCCCAAGAAGAACGTGTCGCGCGAGCACGCGGTGATTGCGGCCGGGCCTGCCGGGTTCGTCATCAGGGATCTCGGGTCGCAGAACGGCACGTTCGTGAACGGCCAGCCGGCGGATGATCGGGTCCTCGAAGACGGGGACCTCATCGTGATCGGTGATGCGCAGATGGAGTTCCGCCTGTCCGGACGCGGTAAGCCCGGCAGGTGATCGGGGCTGAGCATGGCTGCAGAACCCCGGGTCACGAAGCGCGGCGACGTCCTCGTGCTCGAGCTCGACGGCGTCATCGACGGGAAGGCGTCGGCCGATCTCGAGCAGACGATCGCCAAGCACGTCTCCGCCGACGTGCGTTTCGTGGTGGCGGACTTCGGCCGGGTCTCGTTGCTCACCAGCGCCGGCATCCGGGTCCTGCTGCTCCTGAGGAAACGGCTGTCCTCGGCGCGTGGCGGGCTGGTCCTGTGCGCCGTGAGCGAGCGCGTCTGCACGCTCCTGGAGATCTCCGGGCTACTGGGGCAGTTCCATCTCGCGGCCACGCGCGACGCGGCGTTG
>Ga0315271_10002500_pt1 | contig 11540 bp, 10 predicted proteins | sample C3_top_MG_FD_204664 | JGI IMG/M metagenome (GOLD analysis project Ga0315271, IMG submission 204664) | Sediment microbial communities from Yellowstone Lake, YNP, Wyoming, USA - C3_top | ecosystem: Environmental > Aquatic > Freshwater > Lake > Sediment | place: USA: Wyoming | collected 2017-08-01
CAGAGGAGGTTCGCCTTCATCTGCCCGCTATTCCAGGAGATATTGTACTCACGGACGGGAGCGTCATTGGGAGGCATCAGGGACTCTCAGCATACACTATTGGCCAGCGATCGGGTCTTGGCATCAGTGGATCCGTTCCCCTTTACGTTCTCGAAAAGCGAACTTCAGCAAACCAGCTGATTGTGGGACCGCGCGATGTCTGCATGAGAGACCGCCTGGAAGCTGTTGACCTCAAGTGGCAGCACTTTCCCACCGGCGAACTGGAGCGATTTGAGGCGGATGTCGTCACCCGATACCGTTCGAGACCAGTCAAGGCCGCTATTCATCGTATTGACAGGGATAGGGTTGCGATCAGGTTGAACGAGGCCGTATTTGCCATTACTCCGGGCCAAGCCGTGGTGTTCTATCGTGATCAGTGTATACTTGGAGGAGGAACGATAGTCTAGAACTTGCTTGTGGCGTTTGTGTATGAATTGTGGTAAAAAATGGGAATTTGTGGTATACTTACGCCATGAACAAGGAGAATAGTTTCATCGGGGAATACCGCTATTCGATGGACGACAAGGGACGAACCATGTTCCCTGCCCACTACCGCTGCGACACCGGTTCTCCTTACGTTCTCACCAAGGGCATGGATCGATGCCTTTACCTGTTTGATGACAGAGTGTGGACCTCAATCATCGAACGGTTCTATGGTGACCTCATACCTGTCTCATCCGACAATCGGGCTTTTGTCCGCATTCTTTTCAGCGGAGCAGCAACGGTTGAACTCGACAAGATTGGTCGTATTTCCATACCGCAGCATTTGCGAGAGTACGCTTCACTGGACAAAGAGGTCGTATTTGCCGGTGCACTAACGCACCTGGAGATTTGGGACGTTCACATCTGGGAAACCTATCGGGCTCAAGCGGAGAAGGTTTTTGAACAGAATATCGGAGCATTGCAAGCCAGATGAATGAGTTTGCACACACCCCGGTCCTTTTGGACGAGGTCACGACATACCTGCAGATTCGGCCGGACGGAACCTATCTGGATTGCACTACAGGGGAAGGCGGACACGCGTACGAGGTTGGGCGCCAACTTTCGAGCGAAGGGACGCTTTTCATGCTGGATGTTGATCCACAAGTTCTTGCTGTTGCCCGCGAGCGGCTAAAGGAAACTGCCGCCCGCAAGGTTATCATCCGCGGAAACTTTCGGGACATGACGCGGTTGTTGAAGGATTATCCAGACATAGGGTTCGACGGAATCCTGATGGACCTGGGTTTTTCTTCAGAGCAGCTCACGGGTACAGGAAAGGGATTCTCATTCAGCCATGACCAGCCATTGGACATGCGCCTGGATGATGATCTCAAGGTCACTGCCAGGGATATCGTGAACTCGTTTCCAGAAGAAGACATCGCCGACATCCTGTGGAAGTACGGCGAAGAGGGGAGGTCGCGCCAGGTCGCTCGTGCGATTGTGCGTCGTCGGCAACGATCGCAAATCGAGACCACAGGCGAATTGGCGGAGACAGTAGCCGCTGTCTTCCCAACCAGGCACGCCCGCATACATCCTGCTACGAAATCTTTCCAAGCTTTGCGCATCTATGTTAACGATGAACTCAACGCCCTCGAGCATGGTCTCAAGTCCGCAGCATCGTTCTTGAATCTGAATGGAAGACTCCTGGTCATCAGTTATCATTCGCTCGAAGATAGAATTGTTAAGAGGAGCTACCTGGCTCTCTGCGAGAAACCGGTCTCGGGAGAGCCAGGATTTCGTCTGGTCAACAAAAAGGTCATCCGTCCGACAGATTCCGAGGTTGCTGAAAATAGACGCTCTCGGAGCGCCAAACTGCGCGTCCTGGAGAGGATAACGCCATGAGCATTGCTGTACGCGGTAATTACACAACAGTTCGCCATCCCTCAACTACGGTTCATATCACAGCTGCGTCGCGAAAGACCGCACGTCGATACGTCGTCTTGAGTCTGACGATTGTCGGTCTGCTTTGTGCATACGGCTATGTCTACAGCACTACACTGTTCATGGAACATCAGGTTGAATTGAATCGAACCGCCATTCAAGCGCAGCTTCAGCTTCAGGAGTCTCTGCTTGAGCGTGACATCAAGCTCACTTCACCGGACCGAATGAGGTCAGCCGCAGGTGCCATTGGAATGACGGCCAACAATACGGCGGTGATTGGCACACTGGATAGTCTCCATTAGCAGGAAGCCTCGCGTTAAGGCTGCGTAAATCAATGAAGAGAGGCGTCGCGTCTTTCAATGACCTGTTCAGGCGACGTCTTGTTGTCATTTTTGTTGCCTTCCTGGTTGCAGTGTTAGGAATTGAGTCCAGGTTTGTGTACCTGCAGGTGGTTGCTCGTCCCAGCCTTGTGGACTTGGCGAACCAGCAGCTGGACACCGACTCCATTCCCATCAAGGCAAAGCGAGGAATGATCCTTGACTCCACGGGACGTGTGCTGGCAGAGGATGTTGCAACATGGTCCCTTGGCCTTTACATGAAGGAAGTCAAAGATGCTCACCTGACTGCTGTCAGTATCAGTCCCATCATCAAAGTCCCTGTCGCGGCACTTGAGAAACAGATACGCGGTGCTTCCTCGACTTTCATCTACCTCAAAAAACAAGTAGGCGCCACCGAATACGACCAACTGAGCAAGCTGGACGTGCCTGGGATCGTGCTCGACAAGGGCTATCGGCGCGTCTATCCCTTGGGAGCTCTCGTTTCTTCTGTGGTAGGGGTCACGGGTGCAGACAATCAGGGTCTGTCAGGCATAGAGTTTCAGTATGACAAGGAACTCAGCGGCGTGGACGGCAAGCATACCTATCGGGTTTCCGGGTCAAATCCCGGTGAGCCGGCCGTCACCGAAGATGTGCAGGATCCGATTCAGGGCAAGGACATCGTCCTGACCATCGATGCGAACATCCAATACTTCGCACAGCAAGCGCTCATGGAGACGCTGAAGACGTATGCTGGAAAGCGCGCGACGTGCACTATCCTTGACCCGAAGACTGATGCCGTTCTGGCCATGGTGGACGTACCAAGCGTAGACCCTGCGCATTGGCAGGATGCCGGCATGAGTGCACTCTCGGAGAAGGTTGTCAGTGCCAACTATGAGCCCGGCTCAGTGTTCAAGGCTGTGACATCGGTCGCCGGCCTTGAAACGGGTACCATCAATCTCAAGAGCACATTCTACAGCGGCGGCACCCTCAAAGTGTTCGGAACAGTTATCCACGAAGTGAATGACTACGCATATGGGAACATGGACCTGTATGCAATGCTCGAACACTCGTCCAACGTGGGATTTGCCCAGTTGAGCATGAAAATCGGCGCAAAGTCCTTCTATGACTGTGTTACTCGGTACGGCTTCGGCAAGCCGACAGGCATCGATCTGCCCGGCGAAGAGTCGGGCATTCTTCTCCCTCCCTCTCTCTGGTCAAAGACGACTCTGCCGACAATGGGCTTTGGCCAGGGCGTAGCAGTGACGGCAATACAGATGGCGAATTTCTATGCCACCATAGCCAATGGAGGCCTCATGCAGCGCCCCTATGTTGTGGACCACATCGTCGATGCTTCGGGTGCGAGCCAGAAGACAGATACGCCTGGTGTTGTCGGTCAGCTGTTCAAGCCGGAGACAGCCAAGGCCATGCTCGAAGGCCTGCACGGGGTTGTCCAGAAGGACATCGGGGTCTTCAGTGCGTACATTCCCGGATATCAAGTAGCAGGGAAAACCGGGACTGCGCAGGTTGCCGCGCCTGGAGGCGGCTATCTCCAGAATGGGACGTATGTTTACAGCTTTGCCGGCATTCTGACGGCAAACGATCCGAGAGTCGTGGTGTTTCTCAGCATCCATGAGACCACCAAAGGAGAGCGGACCTCGTTTCGGGTGGCGGGGCCAACCTTCAAGAAGATTGCGCTGGACCTGATACAGTATCTGAGGTTGAAACCATGAAATATCCTGTTCAAAAACGGGAGCTTTCGCAGCTCCTTCATATGCTGCCCTCGGGGTCCTGGATTCCTGGGCGATCGTCCATGGAACTGAATCCGTGGATTGAGCTGATTACGCCAGATTCTCGCGAGTGCACTCCCAATGCCCTGTTTGTAGCGATCCCCGGGACAAGGGTGGACGGAGCATCGTTCATTCCGCAAGCGATTGCTGCAGGAGCCGCCTGTGTCGTCAGCGAGGACGAGCATCCTGAAGTTCAGAATGTGCCCGTGATTGTCGTCCCGAACGCCCGCGAATTCCTGAGCCTGTCTTCGCAGGCATTCTTTGACTTTCCTGCCCAGCACCTGAAGATGGTAGGAATCACCGGAACCAGTGGAAAAACGAGCACTGCCTACTTGCTTCGGCACATGCTGAATGCAGTGCATGTCCCAACGGTCATGTTGGGAACGACGGGCTATTTCATGCCGGACGGGGAGGTTTTCGCTCCTGACGCACTGCCGGCAACAACTCCGGAACCATTCAGGCTCAACTGGCTTCTCAACAGAGCCCTCAAACGGGGGGCGGAAATTGCCGTGCTTGAGGTCTCGTCTTTTGCACTGGCGTTTGACAGAGTTCATGGAATGCACTTTGATTGCGCGGTATTTACGAATTTCTCACAGGACCATCTTGGCTACCATCGAACCATGGATGCATATTTGGCAGCAAAGCTCCGTCTGTTTGCTTCACTCGAGGAAGGTTCGACAGCAGTTCTCAATGCTGATGATGGCGCATTTCGTCATTTTGAGGCTGCGGCAAAGCACTCCTTGATCAGGACGTTTGCTCTTGGACGCTCCGCCGACTTCATGGGAGAGGACGTTGTGTCGAGCTCGGGGACAACAAGATTCCGCATGATCGTCGATCAGCGTGAGCCGTTCGATGTTGAACTCTCCATTGGGCCGGCATTTCAGGCATCGAATTGTCTCGCAGCGATAGGAGCTTTTCGATCCATAGAACCTGCAATTGGTCTGCAGGTGCCTGTGCAGTCGCTTGCGCTGCCCTTGTACATTCCAGGACGCTACGAGCGCATCGATTGTGGACAGCCGTTTGAGGTCGTCGTGGATTATGCACATACGCCTGACGAGTTTGCTGCCTTATTCAGAGCGGTTCGTCCAACGGTAAAGGGCGATCTTCTGGCTGTCTTTGGTTCGGTTGGAGCTGATGACCGTGAGAAGCGTCCGATCATGGCACACCTCTCGGAGGAAGCCTGTCGATGGTCATACGTGACCGTCGAAGACCCGCGTCATGAGGATGCACTGATCTCTGTACGGGACATAGAAGCCGGGTTTGTGACGGATCACTTCAGCATCATTGAAGACCGGAGAAAGGCGATTTACGCCGCCGTGAGCGCTGCCCGACCCGGTGACATGGTGCTTATTCTGGGCCGCGGGCACGAGACGGTCATGTATTATGAGCACGAAGATGTTGCTCTGGACGATCGGCAGGAGGCCCGGAGGGCCCTGCGCAGCCTCGGTTACGTTGAGTGTGGCGAACCGGCATCGGCGGAGGCAAACGCATCATGACCATTCAAGCTGCTCTGCTGCTTACGCTTGGCCTCAGCCTTGCTGATTTGATGCTCTTTCCGGTTCTCATCTCGTGGCTTCGGAAAAATCGCTTCACCCAATTGATTCGCGAAGAAGGTCCATCCTCTCATAAGTCCAAGGCGGGCACGCCAACGGGTGGAGGCCTCATGCTGTTCGCCAATATTGTTGTCACGGCGTTCTTGTATGTGGGCATGGCAAAAGGATGGAGTCTGACTCATCTGGACGTTGCTGGCCTCGTCTTTGTGGCAGTCAACCTCCTGTCCGGCTTGACCGATGATTGGCTCAAAGAGATCAAGCACAGGAACGATGGGCTCCTCGGGTATCAGAAGCTGCTCATACAGACAGCCGCAGCAGCACTCTTCTTCTGCCTGGCACGTCCAAATCCAGCCTGGAGCATCAGGCTTGCGAGTGGTGCTGTCCTGCTCGGTGGTTGGCTGTTCTATGGAGTCGCCACTGTCTATGCTGTTGGCATGGTCAATGCGTTCAATCTGACCGATGGGCTCGATGGTTTGCTGTCGAAGACGAGTCTTCCCGTCTTTGTGGTGGCTGCCGTCTCCTCCATTATTCATCCAGTCGGGCTCACAGGTGTTCTCCCTCTGGCCGCTCTGGCATTTGTCATCGCGTTCCTGTGGTTTAATGGAACAAAGGCATCCATTTTTATGGGTGATACCGGTTCCCTTGCCTTGGGCGCGGTGTTCATTGCCTGGGCATTTGCCTCCCAGAACATTGTATCGTCGATGCTTGTGGGAGGGCTGTTCCTTGTGGAAGCTCTCAGCGTCATGATCCAGGTGCTTGTCTTCAAAGCATCGGGACGCAGAAAGAGAGTCTTTCTCATGGCACCGATTCATCACCATTTTGAGAAGCTTGGGTGGGATGAACCAAAAATCGTGGACCGCTTCTTTGTTGTGAGCACGCTGTTCGTAGTAGCAGGTGCATTGACAATGGCTTGGAGGTAAGTGGTGATTCCATTTGATTCGGCGTTCGTGGTCGGAGCACTCCCGAGCGGGTTGTTCGCAGCACTTTACCTGCATAATCATGGCGTACGGGTTTTCGTGTCCGAACACCGGGACGAGTGTGATGATCAACGGTTCGAGCTCGCGGTTCAACTCCTGGGTGAGGCCGGCATCCCTTACGAGTTTGGCGGGAATACGATCAGCGTCATGGCTGGTTTTGACGCGATTGTCGTCTCTCCCGGGGTGCCACTGGAGGCCCCCATTCTTGTTGCGGCAAGAGAGCGAGGGAAGCCGGTCATTGGCGAAACCGAGATTGCCGCGTATGCCGGGCTTTCTGTTCTTGCGGTGACGGGGAGCAATGGCAAAAGCACGACGACTGCGCTGCTCGGCGACATTGTTGCCCAGCAGTATCCGGACTGCGTGACCGGTGGGAATCTGGGAACACCTGTTTCACAGCTCCTTGTCGAACATCCGGAAGCGCGCAGAGCGGTGCTGGAGGTGAGCTGCTTCCAGCTTGAGACGATTCATGCGTTTCACCCGCAGATCGCGGTTTTTTCTAACCTCGTGCCAAACCATCTGGATCGCTACGGGACAATGGATCGGTACTTTGAAACGAAGAAACGCCTTTTCGAAAACATGGATGAGAGCGATGCGGTCGTTCTCAATTGGGATGATGCTGCGCTGAGGAACCTGGGTCCAGTTCTGACCCCCCGTGTGTTCTATTTTGGGGTTGGCGAAGGGGTCTACCCCGGCGTTACCATTAACGACGGAATTGCGCTTTTCAGAGACGAACGACGCACTGTGGAACTCTTCAGACAAAGCGATCTGCGCATCCCTGGGCGGCACAATGTGGCGAATGCAATGAGCGCGGCGCTGGCGGCCTTTCTCTATGGCATCGCGCCGGACGCCATTCGGCGGGGGATCAGGCAGTTTAATGGCCTTCCTCATCGTTTGGAGCATGTCGCCACGATTGACGGGGTGACGTTCGTCAATGATTCTAAGGCAACAACACCTGAATCCGTCATGACGGCCGCCGATGCCATGTCGGGAGCATATGTGGTGATCCTGGGTGGTAGTTCGAAGGGCGTCTCCTTTGATGCCATGGCAGCACATCTGGCTCGGGACCGCAACCTTGTTGCCGCTGTTGTGTTTGGGGCGACCGGGCCTGCCATCGAAGCATCGCTCCTAAGTGCAGGAGTGACAAGGATTTTGCATGCGGTTTCCCTGGAGGATGCTGTCTCAAGTGGAAGGAGCCTGTTGAGTGCGGGTGGCACGCTCCTGCTCTCTCCAGCCTGTGCCAGCTTTGATATGTTCAGGGACTTCGAGGAGCGTGGAGATCGGTTCAAGGAGATCGTCCACGATATTGGTGCGTCCCTGCCGTGAGGCGCCTCCTTATTCTTGTAGCGATACTGCTTTGTCTGGGCGTCCTGCAGAACTACAGCATAACGGTCAGTCTCAGTGCAGCCCGTGGCCAGCTGGTTGCGGTCACGTCAAGCGTCGTGAAGCAGGCGGTGATTGTTGTCGTGGGGATTGCGGCCTACTGGATCTGCTCGCGCTTCAAGTACATTCGTTGGGCAGACATTGCAGAGCTGCTTACCTACGGCCTGGGGGTTTTGCTGGTTGCGGTTCTTATTCCTGGTGTGGGCAGAAGTATCAACGGGTCGAGCAGATGGCTTGGAACGAATTCAATAGGCATACAGCCATCGCAGGCTGCCATTCTCGTGGTGCCACTTCTTGCGGCAAAGCTCTTCAGTGGCAAGTACCTCAACAGGTATGACCATCGCTACTATACGATATTTCTGCTGTTCGTGCTGGCATTCTTGGGTTTGGTAGCTCTAGAACCAGACTTTGGAACTGCTTTTGTCATTGCCGGGTCCTCGTTTGCGATCTTGCTAGCTGTGGGCGCTCCGTTCTGGTATTGGACCAGTCGCGTGGCAGGCCTCGGTCTATTGGCAGCGCTTGCCATAAGCCTGAAGTCTTCGTGGAAAGTCAGAATGACCTCGTTCATCAATCCTCTTGCTGCCGATAAGGCGAAGGGAGTGGCGTATCAGCTGGTCAATTCAATGTTCGCCGTTGCAAGGGGTGGCGTACTCGGCAGGGGTTTCATGCGCAGCGTCCAGAAGTTCATCCACTTCCCAGCGCAGGAGAACGACTTCGTTTTTGCCATATTCTCAGAAGAATTCGGACTGATCGGCGTCACTGCGGTTCTTGGCATCTATCTCTGGATCATGTTCGAGCTGTTCAGGATTGCCTCGCGCTCAACAGAGCCATTTGCCCGGATCTACACAATGAGCCTTGCGATATTTCTGACAGTTCAAGCCCTCGTCAACATTGGCGTGGTGGTGGGAGTCCTGCCAACGACTGGTGTTCCACTTCCCTTCTTCAGCCAGGGAGGCAACCACATCGTCTTTGAGATGGCTGCGCTTGGCATAGTGGGTGCAATCGTTCGCAGCCCCGAGGCGAGATCATGAACTACGTGATCGCCGGTGGGGGCACGGGGGGACACATCTACCCCGCGGTGGCGATTGCAGAACGCTTGGCTGGAAGTGGGAGCGTAACCATGCTGGCACGATCAGGAAGCATGGAACAACGGGTATTTGAGTCGCAGGGTCTGACGGTGGCTACGGTCTCATCGGCGCCCTTGCTCTACTCTCTCCGGTCGCTGTGGCGCTTGGCCATCGCGACAACCAGCGGAGTGAGATTGGCTCGCAAAGTGATGGTCGCCGATCACGCTGACGCATTCATTGGCACTGGTGGATATGTGTCGGTTCCAGGCATTATTGCAGCGCTGATGACGCGCGTGCCGGTTTTTCTCCTCGAACAGAACACGGTGATGGGAAGGGCAAACAAACTCTTTGCGCACGGCGCAAGACGTGTCTTCCTTGGGTTTCCGCTTGAGCACGCACATGGTCCCAGGTATGTCGTGACAGGGAACCCTCTACGGAGGGAGCTTTACATGGCCCTCGCGGAGTGTCGATCAACTGGTTCGACCGCGAACGGATTGTTGTTTCTTGGGGGAAGTGGTGGCGCACGCTTTGTGAATGACCTGTTTCTGCAGGCAGTCCGGCAGCTGGATACCGAGGGACGGGACCTCGAGGTCATCGTTGTAACCGGAAATGATGACTATGGGAGGATTTGCGACGAAGTGGCCCGGCTGAAACTGCAGCACGTCGTTCCCTCGATCGTTGCATATGAAGACCATATGGAACGGCTGTACTGCAAGACTCGAGTAGCGGTGACACGAGGTGGTGCCTTGGCGCTGACTGAGCTTGCAGTTGGGGGAATCTTTGCTGTGATCGTCCCGTATCCGTATGCTGTAGGCCATCATCAGTCAAGAAATGCAGCCTATCTGGAGAGCCAGGGACTTGGAATTTGCATGGAACAGAACTCACTGAATTTCGAGAAGTTTCTGTCAACCGTCAAGGGTGCGCTGGACGGTGGCAAGACGAGAATGCTCGATCAGGAAAGCATCTTTGCGACTGATGCGGGTGACCTGATAGCGAGCGCCATCGAACAGGAGTGTCAGCATGGCTGAGCCCCAGCAGGAACAACCCCGTTTCTTCCTGATTGGCATTTGCGGCGCAGGCATGAGTTCACTTGCGCTTCTGTTGCACAGCCTGAAGATGAATGTGCGCGGCTCTGATGCCGTGCGCGACGGGTCGGTGGTCGACAGGCTGGCTTTGGCTGGCATACCGGTGATGACGGAGGAGGAAGCTGCGGGTGCCATCAAGGCTGATGATACGATCGTCTATTCGTCAGCAATTCATCAGGACAATATTGTCATGGCAGCTGCAGTAGCGAGACATATGAGATTGCGGCATCGGGCCGACCTGTTGGCAGAGATTGCCTCACGCTACTTTCTGGTGGCGGTCGCGGGAACGCACGGCAAGACGACCACAGCGGGGATGATCGGCTATGCGCTCGCCAAGGGAGGCTTCACCCCAACTGTCTATGTTGGGGGCCATATCATGGGATTTGACAAAGAATTCCCGATGGAGTCACTACAGAAGCCTGTGGTCAGTGGGCGCCCGGTCATGGTCCTCGAAACAGACGAGTCCGATGCATCCTTCCTGAAGTTTCATCCAGACGTGGCTATTATGACGAATATCGACAAGGACCATCTTGGCACCTATGGGGGACGCTTTGAAAGCTTGGTTGACGCCTTTGAAAAGTTTGCATGGCAATGCTCAGAGCGTTCAGGCCTCGTCATAGGGTTTGGCGACGACGCTGCTGTGGCTCGCATTGCAAGCAGCACGCCAAAGCATGTCCTTTATGGAGAGAGCGCATCTAGTCAAATCCAGGTGGTCTATGACAGGGGCTTGAACACGGCGACAATTCTCAGAAATGGCCACCTCATTCCATTTGCGATGCAGCGAGGCGATGAGAAGGGCTACTTGAATGCCGTGGCAGCTTCTCTTGCCTGTGAGGCGGTCGGCATGCCTTTTGACGATGCACTGCATGCGCTTGAGGAATTTCCTGGAATGGAGCGGAGAATGCAGGTTCTGTCAGTGTTTCAGGGAGTGACTATCCTGACAGATCATGCGGACCACCCCACCGAAATCAAGGCAACTATGCAGGCCATTTCTGCAAGATATCCCGGAAGGCCGATTACCCTTGTTCTGCAGCCGCATCGCTATTCGCGTGTGAGCACCTGTCTGCAGGACTACGGTCCGGCTATGAAGGGAGCAGCCAGAGTTGTGTTGCTGGGTATTTTTCCTGCAGGAGAGACTGCCCAGAACCCTGAAGAGCTGAATGCCGCGCTTCGCAAGCATGTTCTAGAAGCTGTGGGGGAAGCGCTTGAGCCCTGGTCGACTTCTGACGATGTCCTCACTCATCTGCAGACAAGTCTTCTGCCCAATGACGTAGTCGTGTTCATGGGTCCTGGTGACGTCAACAGGCTCGGTTCGCGTTTTTGCGCCTTGCTCAAAAGCGACAATGCGGTAAAATCACAGTTACCCTCACCTCGTGAGGAATCACAGAGACGGGAGAATGACCGATGACGAGTTCTGTCCTAGACAAGTTCAGGGGTCGCGTTGCCCAACGAGTTCTCACAAGGGAGCCCCTTGC
>Ga0315271_10002501_pt1 | contig 11537 bp, 14 predicted proteins | sample C3_top_MG_FD_204664 | JGI IMG/M metagenome (GOLD analysis project Ga0315271, IMG submission 204664) | Sediment microbial communities from Yellowstone Lake, YNP, Wyoming, USA - C3_top | ecosystem: Environmental > Aquatic > Freshwater > Lake > Sediment | place: USA: Wyoming | collected 2017-08-01
CGCCAGGGCACAGGCGGTGAGCGCCCCGGTCCAGATCTTGGGCGCGTGGTCGTTGCTGATGCCGTTGAAGATCAATGTGCCCAGGCCGCCGGCGTTCACGTACGCCGCGACGACGGCGACGCTGACCACGGTGACGGTGGCGATGCGCAGACCGGCGACGATGACCGGCGCGGCCAGCGGCAACTCGACCCGCACGAGGATCTGCCACGCCGTCAGGCCCATCCCGCGCGCGGCGTCGATCACCTCGGCGTCGACGCCGCGAATGCCGATGGCCACGTTGCGGATCAAGATCATCAGCGAGAACGCAACCATGCAGATGATGGCATTGCTGCGACCCAGGCCGACGATCGGGATCAACAAGGCCAGAAAGGCCAGCGTGGGCACCGTGTACAAGATGCCGCTGGCCGCCAGGGCCCAGCGCAATACCCGTTCGTTGCGCGCGGCCCAGATGCCGAGCGCAAGCGAGATCACCGAGGCGATGGCCAGCGTGACGACGACGATCAGCAGGTGTTCGTAGAGTGCGACCAGCACCTGGTCCCAGTTGTTGAGGAACCACTTCATCGCGCGAGCAGGTCCGAGATGGGCAATCTGCCCCCACCGATCAGTGCCGCGACCGCCTCGATGTCCGGCCCGAGCGGGCGGTCCTCGACCAGCATCGGCACGGCTCCGCGCAGCATTTCATACGCGCCTGCGGCGCCGCGGCCCATCGCTGCCGCCGCTACGGGGCGCAGGTCGACCGCCTGCGCCGCGCTGAGCAGCTCGATTGCGGCCAGGTAGCGCAGCAGCGGCAGCATCGCTGCGATGCGGGCCACGGCGTTGCAGGCCATTGGCGCGTGGTCCTCGACGGCTTCGGAAACCGGCAAGCCGTCGAGCGAGCTCGGGTTGGCAAGATGGCGGACCTGGTTGTACAGCGAGGTCAAGGTCTTCTGCACCGTGGCGAAGCCAGAGTGCGAAGGGCCCAGCGTGGTGAGTTGCAGGGGCAGGCCCGACAACGCGGGGTTGTAGAGCTTCTGGCAGCGCATGACGACAAGCATCGCCACCTGCGCCAACGCCAGGCCCAGGCCGTCGAGCGCGAGCGCCAGCGCCGGAATGTGGAAGTTGCCGTTCGAGACGAGCTGCACGTCATCGACCAGCACCAATGGGCTGTCGGCCGCGCTGTTGAGTTCGAGCTCGACATCGTCGCGCGCAAGCCGCAGCGCGGCCAGCGCGGCCCCGTGGACCTGGCTCACGCAGCGCAGCGACAGCGGGTCCTGCACGCGGCGCGCGACGCCGTCGTGCCACAGGCCGCTGCCTTCGAGCAGCTCGCGCAGGCGCTCGGCGATGGCGACCTGCCCGCGCGCGGGGCGGGCAGCCTGCACGCGCGCATCGAGCGGGCCGAGGTTGGCGCAAAAGGCCTCGAAGCTCAAGGCCACCGCGACGTTGAAGTTGTCGAGTGCAGCGGCGGCGTCGTGCAGCACAAGCGCTGCGTGGCCGACCGTCGCCGCGTTCGCGCTGATCAGCGCCAGCCCATCCTTGGGGCCGAGTGCGACCGCTTGCAGCCCGGCGCGCGCTAGCGCCTCGCGACCGCTCGAGACCTCGCCGCGGTATTCGGCCCGACCTTCGCCGACCAGTGGCAGCGCCAGATGCGACAGCGGCGCCAGGTCGGCCACACCAATCGATCCGATCGAGGGCACGACCGGGTGCACGCCGGCATTGAGCATTGCACTCAGTGCATCGAGCACCGGTGGCGACACACCCGAGCCGCCGACCGCCATGCCGGCAAGGCGCGCAAACATCATTGCGCGCACGACGTCAGTGGCAAACGCCGGGCCAACGCCGACGGCCCGTGCGCGCACCGCGCGCACCTGGTACTCGCTTCGTTCGCCTTCGGGGATGGGCAGCCCGGTGTTGGCGCCGAGCGCGCTGGTCAGGCCGTAGATTGACTGCTCGGAGCTCAGCAGCCGATCGACGACGCCGCGTGCCGCGGCAACACGCGCACGGGCCTGGGCATGCAGCGCGACCGGCGCCGCCTCGCGCGCGACGCGAACCAGGTCCGCAATCGTGACGCCGCGGCCGGCGAGCGTGATCGTCGCAGTCGTCAACGACTTACTTCAGAACGCCCTTGGCTTTCAGGAACGCCTGGGCCACGTCCCTGGGTTCCTGCTTGTCGCCGTCGACCTTGAAGTTCAACTCGGCCATCGCTGCCTCGTCGAGCAGCGCGCTGGTGCGGTTCAAGACCTCGGCGATCTTCGGGTTGGCGTCGAGCACTTCCTTGCGCACCACCGGCGCCAGGTAGTACGGCGGCCAGAGGTTCTTGTCGTCCTTCAGGCGTTTTAATTTCAACGCGCTGATCATGCCGTCGGTGGCGTAGCCATTGACGACGTCGATCTGCCTGGCAGACAAGGCCTGGTAACGCAGGCCGATGGCCATCTGCAGGTCTTCCTTGAAGTCGATGTCGTACTTGGCCTTCAGACCGGGCAGGCCGTCTTTGCGATCGCGAAATTCGGGGCCGGCGCCGAGCTTGAGTTCCTTGGCCACCTTGGCCAGGTCCGACAGCGTCTCGAGCTTGTACTGCACCGCGGTTTCGGGCCTTACGACCATGTTGTAGGTGTTGTTCATCGGCGCTTCGTTGAGGACCGTCAAGCCCTTGGCCGCGTACTCGGTCTTGACCTTGTCGTAGACCGCTTTGCGGTCGGTCATGACCTCGCCCTTCAACACCGCCAGCAGCATCGTGCCGGTGTACTCGGGGTACATGTCGATCTGCTTTTCCTCGAGCGCCTTGTGCGCGATCAGCGTGCCACCGAGGTTGAGCTTGCGCTCGACCTTGATGCCGGCGGCTTCCAGCGCCTGGGCGTAGATCTCGGCGACGACGAACTGCTCGGTGAAGTTTTTCGAGCCGACCTTGACTTGCGCCAGCGTGGGGCTGGCCGCCAACAGCAGGGCGCTGAAGCTGGCCACCAGGGTGCGTGCAGTGAACATGGGGGGAACTCCTGTCAGATTGAGGTTCAGGCCAGCTGCACGTAGCCCAGCCTGTCGGCCTGGTCTGCGGCAACCATGTTTGCATGGTACGCAGAGGCCGGAATCCGTGCGAACCCGTGCAGCAATAACCTGGCGCGAGGCGGTGCCAACTCGGCGGCAGCCTGGACCTCGAGCAGCGCCGCGGTGAGGCGCTGCGCGGCAGCAGGGTCCAGGCCGGGCGCGCCGACCAGCGCCGGGATCGGGGTCAACGGCGTCGACGCGATCACGGTTAGACGTGCGGCGAGCTGCGGCTCGTGCAGACGCAGCAGGTCGTGCGCGTAGCTGTCGAGCGGCCCGAGGTCGGCCTCGCCGGCCAGCACGGCATCGACCACGCCGCGCGGCGTCAGCAGCGGGCCGACGGTGCCAGCAAACAGCTTGCCGCCACGCGCCGCGCCGAACGGTGCGAAGAAGCGGCGCGGCGCCTGATAGCCCGACATCGAATCGGGCGTCGTGAAAGCCATGCGCTTGCCCCACGCGTCAGCCAGCGTGGCGATGCCGCCGTCGGCGCGCGCGACCAGGTCGGTGCAATACACCGGCCGGCCGGCATAGCGCGCCGGGCTCGGCACAGGCGCGGCCAACACCAGCGGCTGGGGCTTCGTGCGCGCCAGCGGGTAGCCGCACATGAAGGCACAAGCCATGTCAGTGCGGGCCCACAGCGTGGCCAGGGCTTGCGGCGCCGGGTAGTCGATGACTGTGGCGTCGACGTCGGCGCGCGCGATCACCCACTCCAGCAAGGTGCGCCAGGCCGCGCTGACGGCCGGGTTGAGCGAGTACATGCGCGCGTTGGCGAACATGCGCTTGACTCACGGCTCGCGCACGCGCTGCGCCAGCTCGGCGCGCAGCGTCGGGGCACCGAGCGTGCCGGCGCCGACATGCGCACGCGGGATGGCGAACTGTCCGCGCGTGGCCAGCCAGAGGGTTTTCAGCAGCGGCTCGGGGCACTCGAGTCGCGAGGCTTGGACCGCGTCGAAGATCCTGTCGTTGATCCGCGTCATCGCGGCCACCTCGGGCGCGTTCAGGTTCCCGTTGAGGCGCTCGCCCGGGCCGGCTGCTGGCGTGGGAGCCATGGCAACTCAGTGCTTGAGCTCGAAGCGCTGCCCGCGAAACGACAGCACGGTCGATTTCAGCCCGATCTGTTCGACCAGCAACCCATCCACAGGCTGGTCGCCTTCGCGAAACACCTGGCCATTCAGGATCACGATGCGGCTGGCCGCGGCCGCCGAGTAGACCGAGCCGCCGACGGCCAGTGCCGGCAACTGGGCGCGCAGGCCGGCCGGCAGTTCGGCCAGCGTGGCCAGCGGCGCTGGGCTGGCAGCCGATGCGCTCAGCGTGGGTTTGCGCGGCGGCGGGTTTGACGGCGTGGGTGCAGTCACCGCGCGCGCCGGTGCGGTGACGGCCGCTGCCGTCGTCTGCGGCAGGGCCGCGGGCAACTGCGGCTGTGGCACGCTGAGCGGCAATGGCGAGAGAACCGGTTCGGCAGACCGTATCGGCTCGGCTGTCGTCGCGCCAAACCCGACCCAAACCAGTCCTGCCAGCAGCACCGCCAGCAACGCCAGCAGCAACCACATCAACCCGTGTGATGAGGCCCGGGCGCCTTCGTCCGCGGCATCGCCCTGGGCGTACAGGTCGGGCACGGCGGCGGCGTCGCGTGCGCGTTCGGCGTCGGCCTTCTTCAGCGCATCCAGGATGTACGACATCAATGGCTGCCGGTGAGCCGCGGCTCGTTGCGCGTGCCGGTGGTGTCCAACGCACGCGCCAGCTGCATGAAGGTGGCGGGGCCTGCCAGGCCGTCGGGTTGGATGCCATGGGCCAACTGCAAGCTTTGCACGCGCGACTTCATGCTCGCGTCGTAGCGCTGCGCCCCGACAGGCGCCGGTTCGCCGCGCAAGGCCGCCAGTTGTGCGGCGAGTTGATCGACCAGAGCACCGCCGTCGCCGTCGCTGACCATGCGCCGATAGCCGGCCGGAGCCCGCCAGTAGGTGGCGAAGTCGCCGTGCCACAGGTTGGCCAGCGACACCAGCGCGACCCTCACGCTCTGCCCGCCCAGTCTGAGCGTGGCACTGCGCTCGTCGAGCCCCACCAACAAGGCGTACACGGGGCGGCCAGTTTCGTCGCGCAGCGTCAGCAGGCCCGGCCGATCAAGCTGACGGATCAGTGCCAGGCCGCCGTTGCTGCTCTTGAAGCATTGCCATGTTGGCGTTGCGTCGCTTGCGCCGGTGGCACAGGGATCGGTCGTGCTGGCGTCGGGCCCGCCCGTGGACCACAGCGGCGCCAGTTCGCGCCAGGCGTCGGCCTCGCGCCGAAGCAGGCTTGAAAACCGTGTCGTCAAGTCGGCGGCAGTGATGAAGATCGGCGCGTTGGGCATGGCGGCTGCCACGGCGCCCGACGCGGGCGCGGCCATGGCCGACGCCGACGCCGACGCCGACGCCGCGGCTGGCACCAGCGGAGCCACCGCGGCGGCCTTCAATGCAGGGGCTAGCGGCGGGTCGCGCTGCAGCCACAGCGCTGCAGCGCTGGCCAGCGCCGCGCCGACGGCCATTCCCAGGCCCCATGGCGCCAGGCGGCTGAGCCGCTGCAGGCGCTCGTCGGGCCCGAAGACCTCGTCCGCGGCCTGCTCGACGATGCGGTGGTCGACGCGCGCCACGCCGTCGGCATAGGCGCCGAGCAGGGCACGGTCGGCCAGCAGGTTGATGCGCCGCGGCACGCCGCGTGAACGCCGGTGGATGCGCTGCATTGCGCGCCGCGTGAACGGATTGGCCGTCGCCAACCCGGCGACGCCCATGCGGTGCTGCAGGTACTTTGCGGTCTCGACTTCGCTCAGCGCGTCGAGGTGGTAGCGCGCGATCACGCGCTGCGCCAGTTGCTCGAGCTCAGGCCGGGCCAACATCGTGCGCAGCTCGGGTTGGCCGATGAGCACGATCTGCAGCAGCTTGCGCTGGTTGGTCTCCAGGTTCGTCAACAGGCGCAGCTGTTCGAGCACGTCGCTCGAAAGGTTCTGCGCCTCGTCGATGATCAGCACGTTGTTCAGGCCTACGGCGTGCGTCTTGAGCAGGAACGCGTTCAAGGGGTCGAGGTAGTCCTTCACCGTCGGGTGGCCCGGGCCGTCGTGCGCGTAAGGTACGTGGAACTCGTCGCACACGGTCTTCAACAACTCCAGCGCGGTCAGCTTGGGGTTGAAGATGTAAGCCACGTCGCAGTGCCTGGGAATTTGTTCCAGCAGGCAGCGGCAGACGGTGGTCTTGCCCGCGCCGATTTCGCCGGTCAGCAGCACGAAGCCGCCGCCGGCACCCTTCACGCCGTAAAGCAGGTGCGCCAGCGCCTCGCGATGGCGCTCGCTCATGTAGAGATAGCGCGGATCCGGCGCGATCGAGAACGGCTCGTGCTTGAGGCCGAAGAATGACGCGTACATGGGCGCAGAGGATAGCGCTGTGGCCCTCAGGCGAGCAGCCCGCGCGTCTGGATGAAGCGCACGATCGCGGCCAGGCCGTCGCCGCTGCGCAGGTTGCTCATCACGTAGGGCCGGGTGCTGGCGTGCAGCGGGCGCATGCGCCGGGTGTCGGCTTCCATCACGCCCAGGTCGGCACCGACGTGCGCTGCCAGGTCGGTCTTGTTGATCACCAGCAGGTCGCTCTTGGTGATGCCGGGGCCGCCCTTGCGCGGGATCTTCTCGCCACCGGCGACGTCGATGACGTACAGCGTCAGGTCCGACAACTCGGGGCTGAAGGTGGCGGCCAGGTTGTCGCCGCCGGACTCGATGAAGACGATGTCGGCGTCGGGGAACTTGTCGAGCATGCGGTCCACCGCCTCGAGATTGATGCTGGCGTCTTCGCGGATCGCGGTGTGCGGGCAGCCGCCGGTCTCGACACCCATGATGCGTTCGGGGGCCAATGCACCGGCCACGGTGAGCAGGCGCTGGTCTTCCTTGGTGTAGATGTCGTTGGTGACGACCACCAGGTCCCAGCGCTCGCGCATCGCCTTGCAGAGCTTTTCCACCAGTGTGGTCTTGCCCGAGCCGACCGGGCCGCCGACGCCCACGCGAAGCGGCGGGAGCTTCTTCGTGCGCCGGGGGGTGTCATGAAGAGTCGATGTCATGAGCGGAAGAGCCTCGAGTACTGGGTTTCGTGTTGGGCCGACAGAATGGCGAGCATTGGCGTGAAGGTCTGGCGCGCATCATCGGGCTTGGTCAGCGCGGCTTGGACAACCGATGGCAGCGCGGCGGCCAACGCACCCAGGATGCGCTGGCCTGCGCTCTGGCCCAGCGGCACGGACTTGAGAGCGGCCTGGACCATATTTTCGGCCCAGCCGAAACCGAAGCTGAGCAGCGCATCGCGCGGCGCAGCGCCGCTTTGTGCCGCGGCCAGTGCGAAGGCAATCGGCCAGGCAGGCGCCGGGACGAGTTGCGCGAGCGTGGCGATGCGCGGGTCGTCTGGCGTGCGCTGGCGCAGCCACTCCAGCATCGAGCGGCCCATCTGCTCGGCCTGGCGGCGCAGCTCGCTGGTTTCGCGCGTGGCCAGGGCCCATTCGTTGAGGGTGGCCACGCGCACGGTATCGTGGTCGGCCCATGCGACCGTGGCTTGTGCGAGCAGCGGCAACTCGCTGCGGCCCAGACCCAGATGCAATTGATCGAGCAGCCAGGCTTGTGCGCTGGCTTGGTCCTTCACCGCACCGGCTTCGATCGCCGATTCGAGCCCTTCCGAATAGCTGAAGCCGCCGACCGGCAGCGCCGGTGAGGCCAGCCAGATCAGTTGCAGCAGCGGGGCGGGCGCGAGGCTCATCCGTGCGAATGCTCGTGAGCGTGGTCGTCGTGCGCGTGATCGTGACGCGTGTGACTGGCCTGCGCATACGCGCCGCTCTCGGGCTCGAAGGGTGCGTTCAATTCGGCCACGATCAGGTGCATCGACCGCAGCATCTCGGCCAATACCGGGTCGGGTTCGAGCTGCAGATGATCGGCGTGCACTTCAAGAGCCACATGCCGGTTGCCCAGGTGGTAGGCCGCGCGCGGCAGGTCCAGGGCCGTGCCATGCCGGGCGCAGGCCGTCACGCGCAATACCGGCTGCGGGGCCGCCAGCACGCGCACCAGCGAACCGTCCTCGGCCACCAGCACATCATCGCCGCGCACCACGCTGCCGCGCGGCAGGAACACGCCGAGGTGGCGCCCGGCGCTGTCGGTGGCGTCGAAGCGGCTCTTGCTTCGTGTGTCCCAGTCGAGCTCGACCGTCGCTGCGCGGCGCAGCAACGCCGGGGCCAGGCCGCGGCCCTGGGGCAGGCGTTTGTTCACATGCAGCATGGCGATTGCCCGTGTCGTGGAATGAGGGTAGTATAACAATCGTTATAACAAGGAGTCGGCGATGACGGCACTCAAACTGACCCAGATCGGCAACTCCGTCGGCGTGATCCTGCCCAAGGAAGTACTGGCGCGGTTGAAGCTCGAGAAGGGCGATACCTTGTACCTTACAGACGCGGCAAACGGGGTGATGTTGACGCCCTACAGCGCCGAGTTTGAAACGCAGATGACGGCGGCGCGCAGCGTCATGAAGAAGCGCCGCAACGTCTTGCGCGAGCTGGCGAAGTGAAGCCGCGCAAATGGGTCTGGCTCGATGCCGATGTGTTGCGTGCCGTCCATGAAGAACAACTGGCGGAGCACGGCGGCGCAACGGGTACGCGCGACGACAGGCTGTTGGAGTCTGCACTGGCGCGACCAAAAAACGTCGCGGGCTATGGCGACCCGGACTCTGCCGACCCGGCCGCCGCGTATGGCATTGGCATTGCGCGCAACCATCCGTTCATCGACGGCAACAAACGCACCGCCTTTGTCGCAGTTGAACTCTTCCTCGATCTCAACGGATTCGAATTGACGGCCGGCGACTCCGACTGCGTGCTCATGACGCTCGCCGTCGCCGCGGGCCAGATGGACGAACCCACTTTCGCATGCTGGCTGCGCCAGCACAGTCAGAAAAGAAAATAGCGCTGCGCCATCGGCAGCACTGCCGCCGGCTCGCAAGTCAGCAACTGGCCATCGGCTCGCACTTCATAGGTTTGGGCATCGATCTGCATCGCCGGCAGGTAGTCGTTGTGAATCATGTCGGCCTTTTTCACCGTGCGGCAGGCCTTCACCGCCGCCATGCGCTTGTGCAGGCAATAGCCCGCGGCCACACCCGAAGCCAGCGCGGCCTGACTGACAAAGCTAAGCGAGGTGCGCGCCAGCGCGCCGCCGAAGGCGCCGAACATCGGCCGGTAGTGCACTGGCTGCGGCGTCGGGATGCTGGCGTTGGCGTCGCCCATCGCCGCGGCGGCGATGAAGCCGCCCTTCATCACCAGGCTCGGCTTGACGCCGAAGAAGGCCGGGCGCCAGAACACCAGGTCGGCCCATTTGCCGGGCTCGACGCTGCCGACTTCATGGGCGATGCCCTGCGCGCGCGCCGGGTTGATGGTGAGTTTGGCGATATAGCGTTTGGCGCGGAAGTTGTCGTTCTTGGCGCCGTCGCCAGGTAGCGCACCGCGCTGCGTCTTCATCTTGTGCGCCGTCTGCCAGCAGCGGATCGTCACCTCGCCGACGCGACCCATGGCCTGGCTGTCAGAGCTGAACATGCTGATCGCACCGAGGTCGTGCGGGATGCCTTCGGCGGCGATGGTCTCGCGGCCGATGCGGCTCTCGGCGAAGGCCAGGCCCTCGGCTATTGCCGCGTCCAGGTGGTGGCAGACCATCAGCATGTCGAGGCGCTCGTCGAGCGTGTTGACGGTGTAGGGCCGGGTCGGGTTGGTCGAGGAGGGCAGCACATTGGCCTCACCGACCACGCGCATGATGTCGGGCGCGTGGCCGCCACCGGCGTCTTCGGTGTGCAAGCTGTGGATCGTGCGGCCCTTGAAGGCGGCGATTTGTCGGGCGGTCAGCAGCAGCAACTCGCGATCGCGCGGGCGCTGGTTGCTGGCCCGAAACTGCTGATGCTCGACGAGCCGACCGAGGGCATCCAGCCAAGCATCATCAAGGACATCGGCCGCGTCATCCGCATGCTGGCCGACCGCAAGACAATGGCCATCGTGCTGGTCGAGCAGTACTACGATTTGGCTGCCGAGATCGCCGACCGCTACCTGGTTATGGAGCGTGGCGAGATCATCTCGCGTGGCCGCCGCGCCGACCTGGCCACCGATGGCGTGCGTCAGAAAGTGTCGATCTGACGCCTGGTGCGGCGGCGTCAGGTCTGCCAGACCCGCGGCGCACAGGCCGGCAAGTCCCAGGCTTGTTGGCGCCAGGCCGCGCGCACCTGCTGCAACAGGGCCATCGCCGGCTCCACGCGTGCGGCCAGCGCGCGCAACACGATCATGCCGTCATGCGGGCTGGTCACGCCACAGCGTGCGGCCAGCGGCGTGCCGCCAATTCGCGCGCGTGCAGCATCCAGCAAGGCATCGCGCCGCGCCGAAGCCAAGCCTGCGCCGGCGGCGAACCATGCCGTGGCCAGCACGCGCACGCCGGCCAGGCCGAGCGGCGATTCGAGCAGGCGCAGATCGCTGGCGGCGATGCGTGCGCGTTCGAGCCAGTGGCCGAGCCATTCGACGTGCTGGCTGAAGGAGCCGGCAGCGAATGCCTGGCCCGCTGCCGGCAGGCCCAGCGCCAGCACATCCCAGCCAATCATCTGCGCACCGTCGGCGAGTTCGACCTGCACGCGGCTCTCGGCAATGCAACCGCTGTAGGCAATTGTCTCCAGCGGCAGCCATTCGAGGCGCGCGCCGTGGGCCACGCGCAGCACGGTGCGCTGCGCCGCGGCGTCACCAAGGCTGCGGTAAAAGCGTGTCGCGCCCGGCGTGGTGATCAGCGCATGCGTGCCGGCATCGAGCGTGGCAACGATCTCGAGCACATCGCCACCGACGATGCCCCCCGGTGGGTGCACCAGCACATGGTGGCAAATGCCGGGGCCCTCGGGATACAGCGCCTTGAGCACGCGCAGCGGGCCGGCGTGGCGGTCGTGCGCAACACTGCGTTCGCCGTTGCGCGTGTAGTGCAGCGCGAGCTGGCCGTGCCAGCCGGCACGGCCCATCGACGACGCGGCGTCGGGGGATGCTTCAATGCGCACGCCAGAAGCCTTGATGCAGGGCGGCGATCTCGGCCTGGACTTCGGCGAACGGCCCGAACACCTCGACCAGCTTCTGCCCGCGTGCAAACACCTCGCGGCAGGGCAGGTCCAGCGTCGGGTTCTGTTCGTGGTTGCCGGTCAACTCGAGCAGGCGCCGCTCGCTCATGCCGTAGACGAGCCGACCGATGTGGGCCCAGTACTGTGTTCCAGCGCACATCGCACAGGGCTCGACGGTAGTGACCAGCGTGCACTGCCACAGCATCGCAGCGTCGTGGTGCCGCGCCGCCATGCGGGCAATCACGGCCTCGGCGTGGTTCAGCGTGTCGACGTTGCCCTGCGTGAGCAAGACCGTCTCGCCGTCCGCGGCCACCAGCAGCGCGCCGAACGGATGGCGGCCGCGCGCCATCGTGGCACGGGCCACGTCGTTGGCGCTGCGCAAGTGGCGCAGCATCTGGTCCGCTATCATTGGCT
>Ga0315271_10002502_pt1 | contig 11532 bp, 7 predicted proteins | sample C3_top_MG_FD_204664 | JGI IMG/M metagenome (GOLD analysis project Ga0315271, IMG submission 204664) | Sediment microbial communities from Yellowstone Lake, YNP, Wyoming, USA - C3_top | ecosystem: Environmental > Aquatic > Freshwater > Lake > Sediment | place: USA: Wyoming | collected 2017-08-01
ACCTTCACCATCCTGCATACCAACGACATGCACGCGAGCTTTATCGGCATGGGTCCGGCTTCGGATTACACCCCGTTTACGATCAACGATGACACCACCCGTGGCGGATACGCGCGGCTGGCCGCGTTGATCGCGCAGCGGAAGGCGGCACGAAAAGATCAGGGCCCGGTGTTGGTGCTCGACGCGGGCGATTACAGCATGGGGACGGCGTTCAGCGCCGCGACGCGCGAGACCGGCGGAGAACTGCACCTCATGGGCAAGATGGGGTATGACGCCACCACCTTCGGCAATCATGAATTCGATCTCGGGCCTGCCGGCCTGGGCAAGTCCATTGGCGCCGCCGTCAAGGCCGGCCGGATTCCAGCGGTGCTCGCTGCGAATACAAGTTTCCTCGGGAGCGACGCCACGTTGGCCGATCTCCAGCGCCTGACCCAAGAAGGCGTGATCCGCCGCTACCTGGTGATCGAACAGGGCGGCCTCCGCTTCGGCCTCTTCGGGTTGCTCGGCAAGGAAGCCATGATCTACACCAGTGGCGGAGCCACGACCTTTGCCGACCCCACCACAGCGGCCAAGGAGGTGGTGAAAATCCTGCGCGAGACCGAGAAGGTGGATGTGGTCATCGCGCTCAGCCACGGCGGCCTGGAGAAAGGGGAAGACGGGCGCTACAGCGGCGGCGAGGATGTGCTCCTGGCCAGGGACGTGCCGGGCATCGACGTGGTGATCAGCGGCCACAGCCACACTGAGCTGCAAGAGGCGATCATCGTCAACGGCAGCACGCCCGTCGTCCAGACCGGGAAGGAAAGCAGGAATCTCGGCGAACTGGTCATCGCCATGGATGGCGGCAAGCCGAAGGTCGTGTCCTATAACCTCCTGCCGATCGACGACACCATCGTTGGCGACCGCGCCATCGCCGCCGAGATCGAACAGCTCAAGAAGGCGGTCACCGGAGCCGCATTCGCGTCGCGCGGGTACCGTGTCGATCAGCCGCTGGCCATCGCGCCGCGCGATTTACCCAATACCTACACCGACATCGCCGCCGGAACCCTCCTGGCCAACCTCGTTACCGACTCGTTTCGCGAAGCCACGAAGGCCGACATCGGGTTCACCGCCAACGGCATGATGCGTGCCGGTCTGTCCCGCGGGAAGACAGGTGTGCAGACCGTCTACGATATATTTGCCGTGGCTCCCCTCGGCTCCGGGGTGCTTGATCCGACACCCGGCAGCACGCTCGTAACCGGTTATTTCACCGGCCAGGACCTGAAGAATCTGCTCGAGTTTTTGCTCGTGGATAACCCGGCTCATCCCGGCGAATATTTCCCCCGCAGCTCCGGCATGAGGTTCCGCTACGATTCGTCGCGCCCGAAGTTTGACGTGGTGACGGCGATCGAACTGGGCGACCTTGATCGCGGGTACAAGGCAATCGACATCAGCGGAAAGGACGAGCATTTGTACAGCCTGACGTGTCCGTTGATGCTCGGCCCAATCATCGTGGCCATCCCCAAATACACCAAGGGCAAGCTGGCACTGGTGCCCAAGAAGAAGGACGGCACGCCCCTCACGTCGAGGGTCGATGCGCTCGAAATGCCTCGCGAAAACTCGGGCTACCTGCTGCCGCCGCCGGGGACAACAGACCCGGCCAGTGTCGCCACCGCGGTTGGGAAGCACGCCGGCCTCGAGATCAAGGAATGGCAGGCGATCATGGATCACCTGCGCAGCCTGCCCGCCAAGAATGGCGCACTGCCGGTGATCCCGGTGGATGCGCGCGCCGCAGAGGTTCGGGCGATCAAGGTGTGCTGATTAAGCGTAACCACCGTTGCAAGGCGGAGGGTGCAGCAAGCAATCAAAAAAAGAACATCTGCTCCACGTTCAGTAACAGACAGTTATGAATCGGAAGCCCAAGGTCTCTTCAGGGTCGATCTCAGACCCTGCATTCACATCACCACCATGCTCGTGTAACTTTGTGCCTCGTCTCCATTCGTCACGGATGTTCCAACCATGACTACCCTCACCCTCGTCATCGGCAACAAGAGCTACTCGTCCTGGTCGATGCGGCCCTGGCTGGTGCTGCGCCAGGCGGGCATTCCATTTGAGGAGGTGCGCATTCCGCTTTACGTGCCGGGGTCGGAAGCCGAACTGTCGAAGTGGTCGCCTTCGGGCAAGGTACCAGCGCTGCACGATGGCGACATCTGCGTGTGGGATTCGCTGGCGATTTGCGAGTACCTGCACGAACGTTTTCCTGAACATGAGTTGTGGCCGGCCGATGCGGCGGTGCGGGCGGTGGCGCGTTCGGTGAGCGCGGAGATGCATGCGGAATTCGGCGCGCTGCGCGAGCACATGTCGATGAACATTCGCGCCCGCTACCCGGGCCAGGGGCGCACGTCGGAATGCCTGGCGGATATCGAACGCATCCTGGCGATCTGGACGGATTGCCGCGCGCGCTTTGGCAATGGCGGCGATTTTCTGTTCGGGCGCTTTGGCATTGCCGATGCGATGTTTGCGCCGGTGGTGCTGCGCTTTCAGACCTATGGGGTGGCGCTGGAAAGCGCGGCGCGCGCCTATGCCGACGCGATTCGGGCGCTGCCGGCGATGCAGGCTTGGGTGGCAGATGCGATGGCGGAAAACGAGCGGATCGAGAAGTTCGATCTCTGCGAATAAGGGAAACGTTGGACATGCCCTTCGACAAGCTAAGGACGAACGGCAAGTAATTAGTTCCGTTCGTGGTGAGCCCTTCGACTTCGCTCAGGAGAGCCTTGTCGAACCACAAACGGAATCAACGCATTAAGCTGTTCCAACACGCCACCCTTATTTGAATGCAACGATGGGACGCCGGGACCACTATCACGTCTATGTGATCGAACTGTCGAAAGACGTTTTATTCGAAGGCCGATTCAAAAAAGCCAACCCCGGTTACGTCACCGGCAAGCCGTGCGTTTACGTCGGCATGACAGGACTGGATCCCGACGTGCGCTTCGACAAACACAAGGCCGGTATCCAGTCGAATCGATTCGTCAAGGAATTCGGCCTGCGCTTGTTGCCTGAGCTGTACGAACTGTATAACCCGCTGTCCTATGACCACGCGCGCGACCTGGAAGTGGAGCTGGCGATCGATTTCCGTGAAGCCGGGTACGGGGTTTGGCAGGCGTGAGCATGATGCCGCGCTGAAACCATTCCGCCGCCGATCCCTTTGCCTGCCGCCGCCTTTAGCGCGCCCGCGCCCTGGCGAGCTTGGCCTTCAACTCCGGCATGATGGCAGCGGCGGCCTTCTCGCCCTCCAGGATGGCCAGGTGCCGGCCCTCGAAATCGGTGCTGCTCACCGCTGCCGTATTCGGCCGGATCACCACATCTGCATCCTCCAGCTCGTGGCGGCTGATGGTATGGCCCATGATGGTGAAGGTCTGCAACAGCACGTCCAGGGTGCCACTGAGCTTGTCCCGGCGGCTCACGTTAGAGATGTCCACGGCGATGACGAAGTCCGCCCCCATGGTGCGCGCGGACTGGGCCGGGACCGGCGAGGTGAGGCCGCCGTCCACATACTCCCGGCCGCTGATCTCGACAGGTTGGAACAGCCCCGGCACGGCGCTGGAGGCACGAACCGCCATGCCCGTGTTGCCCGTACGGAACAGCGTCATCTCGCCGCTTTGCAGATCGGTGGCCACCACGCCCAGAGGCTTGGGCAGCTTTTGTATGGTCAGGTTTTTCACTTTCTGATTGATGAAGTCCTGCAGGGCCTCACCCTTCAATACGCCCCGGTTGGGCAGGGTCCAGTCTTCCAGCATGTTCTCTTGCATCTGCAGGGCCAGGCTCTGCAACTCGAAGCCGCTCATGCCCGAGGCGTAGAGCGCGCCCACCACGGAACCCGCGCTGGTGCCCACCACCATGTCCGGCACGATGCCCTGGGCCTCCAGCGCCTTGATTACGCCGATGTGGGCAAATCCCCGCGCCGCGCCGCCGCCCAGCACCAGCGCGATCCTGAGCGGCGGCTTGGGTGTCGGGATGGGCGTCGGTGCCGGAGGTGGGGCCGCACAGGCGGAAAGCAGGATGGCGATCAGGAGCACGGTCAGACGGCGCATGAAAATCGATCTCGGGTTGGATGACTGGATGATGGACGGGTGATCGAACCGGCAGGTTCATCCCGCCTTGCCGAGGCATCAGCATGCTGCCGACGGATGCCAGCTTAATACAGCCTGCCCCGTCCGGCTTATTTGGTGAGCGCCACAAACAACTCCGGCAGCCGCTCCGGCAGCCGTTCGATGTTGTCGATGACGGTGTAGTGGCGGCCAAAGATGTCGCTGACGTATTCGTCGGCCTTGGGGTCGAGGCTGATGCAGTACGGAAAGATGCCTTGCTGGTCGAGCTCTTTCACCGCGCGGCGGGTGTCTTCGATCAGCAGGCGTTCGTCGTGCGCGTCGACATCGGACGGTTTGCCATCGGTGAGGATAAGCATGAGTTTCTTGTCGGCCTGTTGCGCATCGAGGTAATGCGCGGCGTGGCGCATCGCCGCGCCCATGCGGGTGGAATAGCCCGCCTGCATCGCGGCCAGGCGCGCTTTGACGTCGTCGTCCCAATGCTCGCTGTAGCCCTTGATGTGCAGGTAGCGCACGTCGTGGCGGGTGTTGGAGTGAAAGCCGGCGATGGCGAACGGGTCACCCAGTTTTTCAATCGCCCAGGCCAGGAGCGAGACCGCTTCCTGGCTGAGTTCCAGGATGGTCTGGTCGCTGCCCGCCGCTTTATCGTTGAGTGACTCGGACAGGTCCAGCAACAGCATGACGGCGATGTTGCGGCCGGAGGTCTGGTGGCTCATGTTGATGCGCGGGTCAGGCGTGGCGCCGCCCTTGAAATCGATCAGCGAGCGGATGGCGACGTCGAGATCGAGCTCGCTGCCTTCTTCCTGGTAGCGGATGCGCACCTTGTCCTGCGGCTTCAACATATCAAGGATGCGCTTCAGGCGCTTGGCAAGCGCGGCATGCTTGTCGAGCAGGCGGTCGATGTCGCCCGCATTGCCGCTGGGGTGCAGGCGTTCGTACAGGCTCACCCAGTCGGGGCGGTAGGTCTGGCTGCTGTAATCCCACTCGGGGTAATGGCGCGGCGGCAGGCCTTTGAATTCCTCGTCCGGCGCGGCTTTGCGTTCTTCGTCGAAGGTTTCTTCTTCGTCGCCCGCTTCGATGAACTGCCACATGTGGCGATTGTCGTCGCGGTAGTCCACCACCGTATTTTCAAAGTGGACGCGGGCGAACTGGTCGCTCTGGAGACGGGTCCGGGCGACATAGCTCAGCGCCAGCGCGGCGATCTCCCGGGTGCTGGATTCGCCGTCTTTCATCAGGGCGTGGAAACGCTGCGTGAAATCGAGCAGATTGGCATCGTGATAGCCATGATCCGGGTCGAGCAGCGCACGCGACAACATCGCCATGCGATGACGCAGGCAGGAAGTGGTTTCCTCGTCGCACGCGCCCTCCACTGGCTTGGGGTGCAGCGCCAGCAAGATGCGGCGCAGGCCGGGGTACTCGCGGCAAAGCAGGGTTTCGATGCGGCAATCTTCAAAAAACTCGACCGCCATGCGCTGGAACGGACTCCAGTTATCGGCGATCTGGGCAGAAGTCCAGCGCCGGTGGCCAACCATGTGCGCCAGCGTGGCGCGATAGCGGTCGAGGCCGCTGACGCCATGTGCATCGTCCTGCACATCCGGCACGCGCATGCCGAGCTTGTCGTAATACGGCACCGGTTTGCGCAGCTCGTCGAAAGCGGTGGAATACGGCACCAGTTGTTCTGCGTCGTTCCACAGACCGCGCAGATACAAATCCAGCTTGCGCTCGACGTCCATGAACAGGGTGCCGTGGCGTTCGCGTTGCAGCACCGCGCGGCTGTCGGCGGACTGCACGCTGAAGTAATCCTTCTGCCGCTCGGGATGTGTGCGGTAGTTGCGGATGCCGTATTCCACCCAGTTTTTCAAACCCGCCAGGCTGAGCTGGCTCAACAGGAACGGTGCCTGGGCAAAAAACTCCGGCAGGCCGGGGCTGGGGAAGGTGGTGTGGTGGCCGTGGACAGAGCCGGTGGTGCGCTCCATGAAATCCAGCGTGAGTGCGAGGTAATGCCCCATCTGCTCCTGCGAGTGCAGACGACGCGCGACCGGTGCCAGGGTTTGCAGGAAGGGCGTGATGGCGCTGCTGTTGGGCGACTTTTGCATGCGCTGCACCACCGCCATGACGGCAGGCAGCGCGTCTTCGCCGATGGCCTTGGCGGCGGACGGCCATTCCTCCATGAACGCCAGCATCGGCTCGACGCCGCGCCCCAGCTTGCCAATCACGCGGGCAGCTTCGAGGTAGGTGTTGATCCCTTCACGCGTGAGGATCGCCAGCGCTTCCGCCATGACGTCCTCGAACACCGTCTCCACCTGCGGGAAGCGGGTGTCGATCTGCGCCCAGTAGGCGCGCATCAGCGGGTGCTGGTATTCGGTTTCGGTCATGGGTTGGATGCTGCAAACCTGTTAACCACAGAGGCACAGAGACACAGAGAAGAGCATTCAACACTCGATGCAAATTCGTGAGTCAAGTTCATTCCCCAAATACCGGGTTCTGTTTTTCTCTCTGTGCCTCTGTGTCTCTGTGGTGAAAGCATTTCAAGCAAACGTCGCATCGATCGCGTGGTCCAGCGTGTCGCGAATATCCGCATCGTCGGTGATCGGCCGCACCAGTGCCATGCGACAGGCGTCGCGCGGATCCACGCCGTCCTTGATCAGCGTCGCTGCGTACACCAGCAGACGGGTCGAGATGCCTTCGTCGAGACCGTGGCCTTTGAGGCCGCGTGCGACTGCGCCGATTTTCACCAGCTTGGCCGCCACAGCGGCGTCGGCGCCGGTTTCTTTCGCCACAATTTCGGTTTCCAGCGCCGCGTCGGGGTAGTCGAAATCGAAGCCGGTGAAACGCTGCTTGGTCGACTGTTTCAAATCCTTCATCAGCGTCTGGTAGCCGGGATTGTAGGAAATCACCAGCTGAAAATCCGGGTGCGCGTGGATCAGCTCGCCCTTCTTGTCCAGCGGCAGGGTACGGCGGTGGTCGGTGAGCGGGTGGATCACCACGGTGGTGTCCTGGCGTGCCTCGACGATTTCATCGAGGTAGCAGATGGCGCCGATGCGCGCGGCGACGGTGAGCGGGCCATCGAGCCAGCGGGTGCCGTTGGCTTCCAGTAAATATCGCCCGACCAGATCGCTGGCGGTCATGTCTTCATTGCAGGCCACGGTAATCAGCGGCTTGTTCAGCTTCCACGCCATGTATTCGATGAAGCGCGATTTACCACAGCCGGTCGGGCCTTTCACCATCACCGGCAGGCGGTTGCGGTAGGCGGCCTCGTACAGCGCGACTTCGTTCTTCTGCTGCTGATAGAACGGTTCCTGCTGAACCTTGTATTGATCTTTGTCAGTCATGATTTTTCCTTGTGCGGAAGAAAAACGCCCCCAGCGAACCGGAGGCGTTTCTTGCAGCTCAGTGCATAAGCAGATTACTTGTGCACGCCCAGCTTTTCACGCCAGCCGGGGAAGATTTTGTCGGCATCGCCGGGGAAGGACTCGAAGGCGCGGGCGAACTCTTTGTGCTCTTTCGCGTATTCGATCGGATCCGCACCCGACTTCCAGCACTCGTACGACTGACGCAGCGAGATCGCGCCGGCCGCCGGGCTGTCGATGTGGCCGTAGGAGCCGCCGCCGGAGGTGTTGATGACGTTGCCGTGACCCAGGTTCTCGAAGAAGCCGGGCAGACGCAGTGCGTTCATGCCGCCGGAGATGATGGAGGTGGTGGGTTTCATGCCGTACCATTTCTGGAAGTAGACCGGGCCCTGGCACTCGTCACGCTCAAGCATGTAGCAAATGATTTTGTCGGACTGATCGCCTTCCATCTTGCCGTAGCCCATGGTGCCGACGTGGATGCCGGAAGCCCCCTGCAGGCGGGAGATTTTCCCCAGCACGAAGGCGGTGTAACCCCGCTTGGCGGACGGCGAGGTGATCATGCCGTGACCGGCGCGGTGGTAGTGCAGGTACTGGCCGGGGTACTGACGACGGGCGGTGGTAATCATGCCGGGGCCGCCAACGAAACCGTCAACCAGGAAAGCCAGCTTGTCGGCATCGGGACCGAAGGTTTCCAGACCGAAATCAGCACGCGCCATCATCTCGTAGTGGTCGTCAGCGGTGATGTTCAGCGAGAACAATTTGGCCTGACCGGTTTCGTCCTGAGCGCGCTTCATCGCGTCATACACCAGCGGCAGCACTTTCTTCAGCGGGCAGAACACCTGGTTGCCTTGCGGTTCGTCGTTCTTGATGAAGTCGCCACCGAGCCAGAACTGGTAGGCGGCAGCCGCGAACGGCTCGGGACGCAGGCCCAGCTTGGGCTTGATGATGGTGCCGGAGATGTAGCCGCCATCCTTGATGGGGCGACCGAGGATGCGCCACATGTCGGAGATGTCGCGCGACGGGCCGTCGAACATCTGAATGGCGCGCTCGGGCATGTAGAAGTCATGGATCTTGGCGTGCTCGATGTCGCCCATGCCCTGGTTGTTACCAATCACCAGGGTCAGGAAGGAAACGATCATGAAGCGGCCGTCGGTGACGTTGCGGTCGAACAGCTCGATCGGGTAGGCGATCCGCATGTCTTCGGTCGCTTCGTCGATGTAATAGACCAGCGCGTCGACGCCCTTGGTGAAGTCGTCGGTGGTGGACACTTCAACGTTGGTGCCGGTGGACGACTCGGCGGCGAAGTGGGCGGCGCAGGACAGATAGCTGCCAAACCCGGGCTTCGGCTTCATCTTGTAAGCGACGAGGATGTGGCGGCCGCCCTTGATGAGGTCTTCTTCTTTCAGGCTGAGGTCGGAATAACGTGCTGACTGATCCATTGCATGACTCCTGGTTAGGTCAATTAAAGCGCCAGGAGCCAATTCCCCTGAGCACGACAGGGGCGAACTATACGCACGGGTTTCTATAATTAATATTAAATTGTTATGATTAAAACCATATCATTTACCTTATACATTGAACCTAAAAACCGCAATTGACCGCTCAATGACTTAATGAGAGTTGCATGAATACTTTTTTTTCTGCCTTCGTTCACCTTCATCTCCCGGGTGACGCCGCTACGCACCCGCTGGCACGTCCGGTCGCGCGTCTGCCTTTGTCGCGCCTCCTTGCCTACCGCGGTAGGCTTCGTCGTTGCTTCGCGGCAGACACCCGCCCAAACGCACCATCGGGTGCGTCCAACTGCGGTTTCTAGGTTCATGCGCCGCCTGACGCTACGCCAATTCCGGGTGTTTGATGCAGTCGCCCGCCATCTTTCCTTTTCCCGGGCAGCCGAGGAATTGCATCTGTCGCAGCCCGCCGTCTCCATGCAGGTGCGGGGAATCGAAGTGATTCTGGGGCTGCCGCTCACCGAACAGATAGGGAAGAAAATCTTTCTCACCGAGGCTGGGCGCGAGGTATTGCACGCCAGCCAGGCCATCACCGCACGACTGGACGATTTGCAGGCCAATCTGGCGCAGCTTCGCGGGGTGGACAGCGGCCGTCTCAACCTGGCCGCCACCTCGACCGTGAACGCCGTCGCCACCGACATCCTCGCCCGCTTTCGGGGAAAGCATTCCGGGGTGTCGATCCATCTCGACGTGTCCAACCGCGCAGCGGTGCTGAATCTGCTGGCCACCAACCACACCGATATCGCCATCATGGGACAGGTGCCCGAAGACCTCGGCCTGGAAGCGACCCGTTTCATGGACAACCCGCTGGTGGTGATCGCCCCGCCCGAGCATCCACTGGTCAATAAAAAAAGAGTGGCGGTTCAGGACATGGCGTCCGAATCGTTCCTGGTGCGCGAAACGGGGTCGGGCACCCGCGGTGCGATGGAACGCTTTTTCGCCGCCAAAGGTCTGGAAATCCGCACCAGCATGGAAATGAGCAGCAACGAGGCGATCAAGCAGGCGGTTCAGGCCGGGCTGGGGCTGGGCATCCTCTCGCTGCAAACACTGGAAATGGAACTGGCGCTCAAGCGGCTGGTCGTGCTCAAGGTCGAAGGCTTCCCCATCATGCGTCACTGGTACATCGTCCACCGCGCCGACAAACGGCTGTCGCCGGCGGCGCAGGCATTCAAGGCGTTTGTGCTGGAACCCGCGCAGCCGGCGGCGGCAATACCCAATCATTAACACCCGATTGGGCACTTGACTGGCCGGGGATAGGCGTATGCTCGCGCAAGCGGGTGCCCAATTGTGCTCGCACCGACGGTTGAATAAAAAATATCAACGGCTATTCATAGAGTTGCCGCAACCGGCTCAGCCATTCCAAACAGGGGGAAACACATGGAAAAACAGCTTTCAGGCATCAAGCGTACTTCATGGAAAACACGGGCATTGCGGGGTGCGGGAACGGCGCTTGTCGCCGCCCAGTTCTGCAATGTGGCGATCGCCGCACCGGAGCAGGCGGATATCGACGCATTACGCCAGCAAGTGGTGGAGCAATCCAGAAAGCTGGCCGAACAGCAGCAACTGCTGGAAGCCGAGCTGAAAAAACTGGAGCAGAACAAACAATCGCTGGAAGAAACCCGGCGCAGTATCGAGGCGATGCAGGTGCAACTGGGCATGCCGGTGAACATCAATCCGCAGCAGGTTTCCCAGGCCGAACAGTCGATGTACCGGGGCCGCGGGCCTGATGCGCCTGATACGGCCGAGCGCGTGGATAACATCCTGGAAGCGGTGAACCTGTTTACCGAGCCCAGCATTATGACGCCCAAGGGCACCTTCGTTTTCGACCCCTATCTGCAATACGCTTACGATTCGTCGGATCGCCTCTCTGTCATCGGCTTCAGCGTACTGAATGCAGTATTGATCGGCGAAATCAACGTGAGCCGCGCCAACCGCACCAACTGGATCGTGAACCTGGGCGGACGTTACGGGGTGACCGATCGATTCGAGGTCGAAGCCCGTGTGCCCTATATCTATCGCACCGACGACACGCTGGCGCGCCCCATTACCGCCTCCTCGCAAGATCAATTATTCAGCTCGGACGGTAGCGGGCTGGGCGATGTCGAACTGGCTGCGCGCTATCAGCTCAATGCGCCGAGGGACGATGGCGCTTTCTATATCGCCGGACTGCGCTTCAAAAGCCGCACCGGCAAGGATATCTACTCTGTCGGCTACGACCCGCTCACCAACCTTCCCACCGAGCTTGCAACCGGTTCCGGCTTTTACAGTTTGCAGCCCAGTTTGAGCGGAGTGTTGCCTTCTGATCCGGTAGTGTTCTTCGGCGGCATTAATTACACCTGGAACATCAAGCGGGACGTCAATGCAGTGATCGGCGCCGGCGCCGACACCCAGCACATCGGCGAAGTCGATCCGGGCGATTCGGTCGGCCTCAATTTCGGCATGGGCTTGTCGCTCAACGAACGCAGTTCGTTCAGCCTGAGTTACGAACACACCTGGATCGGAAAATCCACGTTCGATGGCCAGGAACCACACAATGCGCTTGGGGTACCCACTACGCTCGATGTACAACTGGGTACCTTGCAGACAACG
>Ga0315271_10002503_pt1 | contig 11532 bp, 10 predicted proteins | sample C3_top_MG_FD_204664 | JGI IMG/M metagenome (GOLD analysis project Ga0315271, IMG submission 204664) | Sediment microbial communities from Yellowstone Lake, YNP, Wyoming, USA - C3_top | ecosystem: Environmental > Aquatic > Freshwater > Lake > Sediment | place: USA: Wyoming | collected 2017-08-01
AATCTCAGCGCTCCACTCGGGCGAGTGGCGGAATTGGCAGACGCGCAGGCTTCAGGTGCCTGTGTCCGAAAGGATGTGGGGGTTCAAGTCCCCCCTCGCCCACTGGCGACGAGACGCGAACGTGCTGGTCGCGCCGTCTGCAGGTGCATCGCGAAGGTCAGTTTCGGGCCCCGTGGTCACGGTTTGGTCACGGACGCCGGTTGCGGCGCGGTCGCGAGCACCGAAGATGAGCTGCGCCACGGTTTCCGCGGCGTCCGTCTGCATTGCCGGCGTGACGTGCTGGTAAATGTCCCAAGTGATCTTGGCGCTGGCGTGACCAAGTCGATCGGACACGATCTTCACGTCTATACCGGCATGCAGTGCGAGCGTCGCCCACGTGTGGCGAAGGTCGTGCAGCCGGATGCGCGGCAGGTGGTAGCGCGCGATCCGGCGGTCGAACGCCTGGGAAAAGTTGTCCGGATTGATCGACGTGCCGTCCGGCTGAGCAAACACCAAGTCAAGGTCGGTGTAGCCCGAGCCGAAGAGCAAGCGCTCTTCGGCCTGGCGCACGCGGACCGTTCGCAGCGTCCCGACGGTCGCGGAGTCCAGGTCGATGGCTCGTGGCTTGCCGGACTTGGTTCGCGGGGAGATCCGGGTCACGTGATCGACCGACTGCACGGTCTGGCGGATGACGCAGCGCCCGGCATCGAGATCGACGTCGTGCCAGCGGAGGCCCAAAGCCTCACCGCGCCGGCACCCGGTTGTAGCGAGGAACAGCCATGTCGCGTAGTGGCGTTCGTGTTCGACATGGTCCAGGAAGCGGCCGAGAGTCTCCTCGTCCCAAGTCCGCATCTCCGGCGAGGCCGCCTGGCTGGCAGTCGGCGGAGTCGCACGCTGCGCGACGTTGCGCGGCACCCGGTCCCAGTCCACGGCCTCGCGCAGCGCACGACTGATGATGGTGTGGATGTACCGGACGGTCCGCCCTGAGAGCCCACCCGGCTTGCTGTCGCGCCGACCGTTCTCGAGCAGGTCCGCGTAGAGCTTGTTCAGTACGCCAGCGTCGAGGCGTTGTAGCCCGATGCCGCCGATTCGTGGAACGACATGGATTCGGATGTACCGGGCGTATGACGCATGTGTCGATGGCTCCACGGTGGCGCGGATCGCGGGCAGCCAGTCGTCGAGGAGGAACTCACCGAAGGTCTGATGGACGGGGGCCACGTAGCCGCCGCGGCGAACGCCGACTCGGAGGTCGTCGAGTGCCGCTTGTGCCGCTGCCTTCGTCGCGAATCCGCGCCGCTTGGCTTGATGGCGACGACCGTCGCCACCGGGTGGGAGCTCGACGACGAACCACCACGTCCCGCTTTTAGGATCTCGGCGTGGCGTTGCGCTCATGACGGCGGTCCGCTCTTCTTCTTCGACGATGTGTGTGTCGTGGTGGGTCGTGTCGTCTCGTTCGGCGCGTCGTGGGTGAGGAACTCGTCGTCGATCGTCTTCTCCGCGAGGAAACCGCGTAGGCCGACCTGGCGGAGGTGGTCGACGACGCGACCGAGTTCGTCGACGGCAGTATCGAACTGGTCCTGGTGTTCGTCGAGCAGAGCGAGGAGCAGATCCTTCCGCCGTTCGCGGTAGGACCACTGTTTCGCGTCGCTTGGCACGCCGGTGAGGTTCTCGACGGTGTCGTCTGCTGTCGTCGGGTCCGCGATACCGATCTCACGCAGCCGCTCGTAGACAGGCTCGAGCTGGTCGGGTCGGCCGAACAGGTAGGTGTAGAGCTCGTCGATCGGCCTGGTCGTGTTCCGTATCAGCCGGTGCTCACCCACCGGAGGGAGAAGGAACCAGATCATCGGAAGTTCGAAGACCATCGCGAACATCAGCATCTCGTGGGCGTCGAACTCGCGGCGGCGGTCCCCGTCCCACGCCCGTTCGATGGCCGACACCGACGCCTGGGATAGGCGCTGACCGAGGTAGGGCTCGAGTCGATCGGCGAACTCATCCTGGGTCCACCCCCGAAGCTCACGAGCGGCGCGGACGTTGTAGGCGACGACCTGATTGAGGTCGACGTCCTCAGGCGGAGGAGGCGCAGTCTCGGAGCGGCGTCGGGGCACGGACGCCACCGTACTATGCAAAAGCCCTAGCTGCACTAGCCACAAGCGGTGTCTGGGAGTACAATCCCCACCTACTATGGAAACAGTTGTGGGGTTGTGCAAATGAAGGACGGGCTACCACCCTTTTTGACGGTCGAAGAGGCCGCGAAGCGGCTGCGGATCGGTCGGACGCTCGCGTACCAGCTCGCTCGCCGTTACCGCTCCACGGGCGGTGTCGAGGGTCTGCCCGTGGTCGCGTTCGGCAGCACCTTGCGTGTCCCGCGGGCGAAGCTCGAAGAACTCGCGGGTGGACCGATCGACGACGTCGAGCCGGCCCCCGTCGTTGCGCTCGACCTGCGGCGCGCCGAGGCGCCTCCAGTGTCGAAACCCGCGCGTCGCCCACGCAAGACCACACGTGCCATCGCGCAGCCTGCGCTTCCGTTCACCGCGACTGACGCGAGCTGAACATGCACCCTCCAGCCGTTTTGACACCTCACCCCTGTTACGTCGACGCACTTGCACCTGCCGGTTGCTGCCGGGTCGTCCGCCGCCCGACGACGTGGGCGGTCGGGCCGTGTTGAGCGTCGGGAAGCTGGCGCCGGGCCAGCAGCAGTACTACCTCGACACCGTCGCCGGCGGTGCGGAGGAGTACTACACGGGTGGGAAGGAAGCGCCCGGCGTGTGGATCGGTGCCGGCGGGTCACAGCTCGGACTGGAGGGTGAGGTCGACGCCGAGGCCCTCGGCCGGATCCTTGAACATGTCGATCCGACCAGCAGCGGTCGGTTGACCGCGGCTCGTTCGGTGCCGACGGTGGCGGGGTTCGACGCGACGTTCTGCGCACCGAAGTCGGTGTCGCTCCTGTTCGCGCTCGGCACTCCGGAGGTGTCGAACGAGGTCCGCAACAGCGCGGACGCGGCCGTCCGCGCGTCACTGCACGTTCTTGAGGACGCGGCGTGTCGGGTCCGCCGGGGTAAGGGTGGTCACACCGTCCTCGAGGGCGATGGGTTCGTCGCGGCCGGGTTCCGGCATCGCACGTCCCGCGCCGGGGACCCGCACCTCCACACCCACGTCGTGATCGCCAACCTCGCACACGCGGCGGCGGATGGCCGGTGGACTGCGCTTGACGCGAGGCCGTTGTACGCGTGGCTCTCGCCGGTGGGATATCTGTATGAGGCGCATCTCCGGTGGGAACTCACCCGTCGGCTCGGTGTCGAGTGGGAACCGGTCCGGAACGGCATTGCCGATATCGCGGGTATCCCACGTTCGGTGTTGCGAGAGTTCTCGACTCGGCGCCGAGAGATCGAGGCGCATCTCGATGAGCACGGCCAACACAGTGCGAAGGCAGCGCAGGTCGCGACCTACGCCACCCGCCGCGCCAAAGACGACCGCGCAGACCCGGCCGGGCTCCTGCCGGCCTGGCGCCAACGGGCCGAGACGTTGGGCCTCGACAGTGAGACGCTGGCCGGCGTCCTCGATCGAACCCCAGCGGTCGAACCACCGGCGGTCGGCAGCGTCCTGGCCGAGCAGTTATACCGATGGTTGGCATCCTCGGATGGCCTGACTGCTTCGGTGAGCACGTTCGGTCAGCGTGACGTCATCAAAGCGGTCTGCAACGCGTTGCCGTCAGGTGGGCGAGTCGACCAGGTCCTCGCCCTCGCTGACGGGTTCCTACGCTCCGAACACGTTCTCCCGGTGCGGGTCGATGACCGGGCGGCGGTCATCTACCGCCAGGACGGCGTTGTCATCGCGGCCCGGACCGACGAATACCGGTGGACCACCCCGGAGATGCTCGACACCGAGCGCCGTCTCCTCGCCTCGGCACTCGACCGGCGCGCAACCGGCGTCGGAGTGGCAGACGGCGGGGCGATCGAGGCTGCGGGGGCGTCGCGGCCCTCCCTCGCCGGGGAGCAACAGGAGATGGTGCGCACGATCTGTTCGTCGGGCGACGGGGTTGAGATCGTCGAAGGCGTCGCCGGTGCGGGCAAGACCTTCGCGCTCGCCGCCGCGCGCGAAGCCTGGAACGCGTCCGGGTATCGGGTCGTCGGTTGTTCGCTCGCGGCCCGGGCCGCGAAACAACTCGAAGACGACGCCGGTATCCCTGCGTCGACGATCGACCGGCTCCTCGTCGGCATCGACCGGCACACCACGACACTCGACACCACCACGGTGCTCGTCGTTGATGAAGCCGCGATGGTTGGAACCCGCAAGCTCGCCCGCCTCCTCGCCCAGGCCAAGGCCGCCGGCACGAAGGTCGTCCTCGTCGGTGATCCGTGCCAGCTGCCCGAGATCGAAGCCGGCGGCAGCTTCGCCGGTCTCCAAGACCGGCTCGGCGCCAGCCATCTCAGGGACAATCGCCGCCAATCCGACGCGTGGGAGCGAGCGACCCTCGCTGAACTCCGCGCCGGCGACCCGAACCGTGCGCTCGACGACTACATCAGTCACGACCGTGTCCACCACGCTGATACCGACGACGCGGTTCGTGATCGGCTCGTCGACGCGTGGATGAACGCCCGCGTCGAAGGCGACGACGTCCTCATGGTCGCCGCGCGCCTCGCAGATGTCGACGACCTCAACCGTCGAGCACGCGACGTGCTCCGGGACGAGGGACAGCTCGGTGACGATCTGGTGGTGCTCGGCGGTCGACCCTTCGCCGAACGCGACCAGGTCCTCGCGTTGCGGAACGACTACCAGCTCGGTCTCCTCAACGGCACGCGCGCCACGGTTGAACGGATCGACACCAGCCGACACGAGATGGCCCTCACCACCACGAACCGGGAGAGGCTCGTCGTGCCGTTCGCGTACGTCGACGCAGGGCATCTCGCCCATGGCTATGCGACCACGATCCACAAGGCTCAAGGAGCGACCGTCGACCGTTGCTACATCCTCGCTGACGACACCCTCACCCGCGAACACGCCTACACCGCCCTGTCCCGCGGCCGGCACGGCAACGAACTCTTCATCGTCGCCGAGGACCGACGGGCCGACGAGCGACACGCTCCCGAGGTCGATTCTGATCCGCTCGACGCAGTCCGCCAGGCGATCGTCCGACGCGTCGCCAAACGCCTGGCCGTCGACCAAGTCGAGCCGACGGTTCCGTCGCTTGAGCAACTCTGTCGTGAACGCGACAGCATCCGCGCCCGCCTCGGCCCCGGGCCGGTCGACCCGTCCCGCGACTACCGCCATCTCACCGACGCACTCGCACGCGAGAAGGACCATCGCGAGAACGCACAGTGGCGGCTCGAGAACGCGAGCAACTCGCTCGACCGGCTCGGCCCTATCGGTCGCCGGACCCACCGAGCGGAGCGGCGCGAGTTCGAACGTCGAATCGCCGACTTCGAAGCCGAGATCAACCGACATGACGGGAAGGCGACGGGCCTCGAGACGCAGCTGGCAGCATGCACACCCGAGATGCGGACACGCAGCCGCTGGGAGCACGGACACCGGACCGAACTCGACCGCCTCGACACGCTCGACCGTCAGATCGACCACGGTCAGCGACTCGAACGGGCCGCGAGCCGTCAGCGCGAGCGCGGCGCGGAACGCGGGCTCGAGATCGAGCTGTGAGCGAGGATCCCACCCTTTCGCCGCTCCACGCACAATCTTGCTCCAAGTCAGAGGGCGACGTGTCTCCGATGTGGCGGAGCGCGCGGTCGGCTGACAATGCCGGTGTGGTTGGCGTTCGCGACCTTCCCATGGTCGCGTAGGCCCCCGAGATCTGTTGCTTCCAGCTCAGCGAGCCCGCAACGCGGTGAAGCGCCGGCTCGCGTGTCGTCGGGATCGTCACCCAACGACGGCGCCGTGATTTCGCCTCGCCGCCTCTGGCTCGATGAGCTTCCAAACCCGGGGAACCTCACACGCGGCAGGAAATTGGGTGTTACCCGGACCCGCAGAGGTCGTAGCCAACTTCTCCGTTGGTGGAAGGATCGAATGACTCGCGGCGTCCGGGGAAGAACACTGCGAGGTGTCGGTATATGAGCTTGCCGTCGCACACCTGCAGGTCGTAGGCCACGAGCCGGATGGGCTCATTGTGTGTCCCTCGGCGACGACGGTACCTGGTTGCTCGTCGACATCAAGGCCCACGACACGTTCGCGGCGAACGCGGCGAAGAACCCGATGGCATCGCTGATGTACGGCGTCAGCGTGTTGTCGTGTATGTCCTCCGCGATGTCGGCGCCCGACGGGGCTGGCCTCGGAACCCTTGGCCTCTCCGAAGCCACGGCCGAGGAGATGGCGCGCGCTGCGGGGTTCAGCCGGTTCCGTCGGCTCGACATTGACCATCCGGTCAATGCGTTCTACGAGATCCGTCCGTGAATCACCAAAGCGCGGGCGACGTTGGCTAGCGTCGCGGCCGAGGCGCGGAGGAGGGCTCATGTCGGACGGGACTGATGCTGGTGAGGTGCCCCGCGTGGTCGCTGGAGTGTTCTCGGATCGTGAGGCGCTCGAGTCCGCGGCATCGGAACTGCGCGGGATCGGCCTCACCGATGCCGATCTCGGGGTCGGTATCGCGGAGCCTGGGCACTACCACGTCGGGGACGGTGAAACCTTCGCCGAGGGTGCCAGAGCGATCGGCCGAGGCGCGGCGGTCGGAGGCTCCCTCGGGGTGATCGCCGGACTCGCGGTGACCGCGGTGGCGGTGCCGGGTGTCGGAGCGCTGGGGCTAGCGGGTTACCTCCTCACCGCATTCGGGTCCGGAGGCTTCGGCGCGGTGATCGGCGGTTCCGCCGGGATCGCAACTCGACTCGAGGTCGACGACGACCGGTGGTGCGAGATTCCGTTGGGCGCGGATCAGCTCCTGCTGGTCGCGCAGGCCGCAGGACATGGCGCAGCGGCGCGTGACGTCATGCGGCGACACGGCGCCCGCTGCTTCCTCGACCCCAACATCTGACGCGTGATGTCGGGGCGCTGAATGCGTGGGCCCCTAATACGCGGCCGGCCCGACCTGCAGGACGGCCGACGCCCCGCGCTCATCTGGATCTAGCACGGGAATACCACTGAAGAGATTCTTGACAATATCCAGAATATTGTTCATAGTGTGATTATGTCCACGGAGGCACCGAGCGACCCGGCCCGTGTGCTTCGACGCCACGGTGTTCAGGTGACGGCGCAGCGTCTGGCCGTCGTCCGGGCGGTGTCTCGTCAGCCGCATGGTACAGCGGACGAGATCGAGGAGATCGTGCGAACCGAGATCGGTGCCATCTCGCGACAAGCCGTCTACGACGCCCTGGGCACCCTGACCGACAAGGGCATCATTCGGCGCATCCAGCCGGCGCGCTCGCCCGCCCGTTACGAGGACCGGGTCGATGACAATCATCACCACATCGTCTGTCGCACCTGTGGGACCACGGTCGACGTCGACTGCGCGGTCGGGCGCAGGCCGTGCCTGGAGACCGCCGATGATCACGGGTTCATCATCGACGAAGCCGAGGTCATCTACTGGGGCTCCTGCCCTGCGTGCCAACAGACAGCGTATGAACAGCGTTCGACACCATCAGCTACGTGACGAGAGGCAGCACGATGAGCGACGAACAGACCGGCCCGGTCGCCACGACCGACGAGGACCACGCGCGAGGGGCGAAGTGCCCGGTGTTGAGCCACGCGAACACGGCGACGGGATCGATGGCGAACCTGCACTGGTGGCCAGAGCAGTTGAATCTGAGGGTGCTGAACAAGAACTCGCCGCAGATCGATCCGATGGGCGAGGGGTTCGATTATGCGGCCGCGTTCGCGAGCCTGGATCTCGCGGCGGTGAAGGCCGATATCGACGCGGTGATGACGACGTCGCAGGACTGGTGGCCGGCCGACTACGGCCACTACGGGCCATTGTTCATCCGGATGGCGTGGCACGACGCCGGCACCTACCGGATCCACGACGGCCGGGGCGGTGCCGGCTCGGGCACGCAGCGCTTCGCGCCGCTCAACAGCTGGCCCGATAACGCGAACCTCGATAAGTCACGCCGTCTGCTGTGGCCGGTCAAGCAGAAGTACGGCCGGCGGATCTCCTGGGCCGACCTGATGATCCTCGCGGGGAACTGCGCGCTGGAGTCGATGGGCCTCACAACGTTCGGCTTCGGCGGCGGGCGTGAGGACGTCTGGGAACCTGAGGAGGACATCTACTGGGGGCCCGAGGACACCTGGCTCGGAGATGAGCGCTACAGCGGCGATCGTGACCTCGCGAATCCGCTCGGCGCGGTGCAGATGGGTCTGATCTATGTGAACCCCGAGGGGCCGAACGGCAACCCCGATCCCGTGGCGGCGGCTCGCGACATCCGGGAGACGTTCGCCCGCATGGCCATGAACGACGAGGAGACGGTCGCGCTCATCGCCGGTGGGCACACCTTCGGCAAGAACCATGGCGCCGCCGACGCGGACGAGTATGTCGGCCGGGAGCCCGAGGGTGCTCGGATGGAGGAGCAGGGTCTGGGCTGGAAGAACACCTTCGGCAGCGGCAAGGCCGGTGACGCGATCACCAGTGGGCTCGAGGGCGCCTGGACCCCCACCCCGACCACGTGGGACAACAGCTTCTTCGACACCTTGTTCGGCTACGACTGGGAACTCACGAAGAGTCCCGCGGGCGCGCACCAGTGGCGGCCCACGGACCGGGCTGCGGACGACATGGTGCCCGACGCCCACGATCCGTCGAAGCGACACGCCCCCATCATGCTCACGACGGACCTGTCGCTGCGGTTCGATCCGATCTACGAGCCGATCTCGCGACGCTTCCACCAGAACCCCGACGAGTTCGCCGACGCCTTCGCCCGGGCCTGGTACAAGCTCACCCACCGCGACATGGGACCCATCTCGCGGTACCTCGGACCGGAGGTCGCAGGCGAGCCGCTGATCTGGCAGGACCCGGTCCCCGCCGTCGAACACGAGCTGGTCGACGAGCAGGCCGTCGCGGTGCTGAAGCGCATGATCCTCGCATCCGGACTATCCGTCTCCGAGTTGGTCTCGACCGCCTGGGCGTCGGCGTCGACGTTCCGTGACAGCGACAAGCGCGGCGGTGCCAACGGGGCCCGCGTGCACCTCGCTCCGCAGAAGGACTGGGAGGTGAACGACCCGGCAGCACTAGGGAAGGTGCTCGCGACCCTGGAGCGGATTCAGGCCGACTTCAACCGCCAGAGTGATGCCACGAAGGTGTCCCTCGCCGATCTGATCGTCCTCGGCGGGTGTGCAGCCGTCGAGCAGGCGGCGAGCAACGCCGGAGATGACGTGCAGGTTCCGTTCTCTCCGGGACGTACGGACGCCTCCCAGGAGCAGACCGACGTCGAGACGTTCGCGGTGCTCGAACCGACCGCTGACGGGTTCCGCAACTACTTCCGAGCCGGCGATAAGCGGCGCCCCGAAGCGCTGCTGGTCGATCGAGCGAGCCAGCTGACCTTGACCGCTCCGGAGATGACGGTTCTCGTCGGGGGCCTGCGCGTCCTCGGCGCGAATGCCGGGCCCGTCGACCACGGGGTTCTCACCGACCGGCCGGAAATGTTGACCAACGACTTCTTCGTGAACTTGCTCGACATGGGCACGGAGTGGCAGGTCTCGTCCCAAGAGCACGTCTACGAGGGCCGCGATCGTGGTACCGGGCAGGTCAAGTGGACGGGCACTGCCGTCGACCTCGTCTTCGGTTCGAACTCCCAGCTCCGCGCCATCGCCGAGGTCTACGGGAGTCAAGACGCTCACCAGAAGTTCGTGCAGGACTTCGCGGCAGTGTGGGCCAAAGTCATGAACCTCGATCGCTTCGACCTCGCCTGATCCCGGAAGGACTGTCATGGACCACTTCTTGACCGATGTCGAGACCCTCCGTGCCCGCGCTCGCGAGCACATCGACCAAGGTCCCATTACTGCCGCGTACGGTGCGGACCGTGAGCGCGTCGTCGATGTGCTCAACGAAGCGCTCGCGACCGAAATTGTCTGCGTGCTGCGTTACAAGCGCCACTACTACACCGCGACCGGTATCAACGCGGGCCCGGTCGCGGCCGAGTTTCTTCAACACGCTAACGAGGAACTTGCGCACGCCGACCGGATCGCGATGCGCATCGTGCAGCTGCAAGGCTCACCGAACTTCGATCCCGCGGACCTCACCGACCGCGCTCATTCCGAATACGACGCCAGCGACGACCTGGTCGCGATGATCCGAGAAGATCTCGTGGCCGAACGCGTCGCGATTGCTTCCTACAGCGAGATCATCCGCTGGCTGGGCGACAACGACGTCACCACTCGCCGACTCCTCGAGGACATCCTCGCCATGGAAGAGGAGCACGCCGACGACCTCCTCACCCTCCTGACCGAACTGCGTCCATCCTAGATGTGACGACCGGGCACGCTTCCCGGCCCTTGCTGCCAAGAGTCCCGCGGTACTCGACGCGGCGCGCTCGGCGACGTCCGAGGCGCTCGATCGTTCGTCGCCGCTTCCGTTGTGGGCGCAGATGCAGCGGACGCTGCGGGATCGGGTGTCTCCATAGGGGCGTTCGATCCGGGTTTCCCCGCCGACGGGGAGCTGATGGCGGAGTATTCGGTGAGCAACCCACCGCGCAGATCGCCGCGGACCTCGGCATGAGTCAACCACCTCGGTCGTGCCGCGTCCCGTGTCGATCGACGCTGTTCGCGAGCCTGAGCCGGCAGCGCTCGCAGCTCGGCACGGGCGGGTCGCCTGGCCAGCCGAAATTGCTGGCGATCGTCGGCCGCGTCCGGGTCGCCAGAGTCGGCGAGCGAATGAAACACCGACAAGATGTGACCATTCAGGGTCGGGTCGCGTCTACACGATGACGGCCGTGGGTCGCCGATTGCTTACACGGAGGTTCATCATGTCCTTTTCTCGTTTCATGGCCGGTCCGGTCGGTCGAGGTGTCCGAGTCGCTGCTGGAGTGGCAATGATCGTCGCCGGTCTGGTCATCGGATCGACCGGCGGATACATCCTCGCCGCGGTCGGGCTGCTCCCGCTCGTTGCCGGCGTCGCCAACGTGTGCGTTCTGGGCCCCCTCATGAAGGCACCCTTCAGCGGCAAGGCGGTCCTGCAGAGGAAGTGATCCCCGGCACCCGGGCGGTGGAGCAGACTGCAGCGTGTGACGTCCTCTGGTCTTGAGCATCTCGACGATCCCTTGGCCTGGCTCGTCGAGATGTTCGAGACCAACGCCGATTCGGTCTTCAACGTGGCGTATCGCATCGTGTGGAATCGTGCCGACGCGCAAGATGTGGTGCAGAACGCGTTCATCAAGGCGCTGCAACGGTTCGATCAATTGCGCGATCCGGCCACGGTCCGTGGTTGGCTGCTCGCGGTCAGCTACCGCGAGGCGCTCATGGTGCTGCGCCGCCGTCGCGACGTCCCCACCGATCCCTTTGAGATGCCGGGGTCGGTGAGTGCGATCGGTGATCCTGTAAGTGCCGTGCTCGACGGCGAACTCGCCGCTGTCATGCGTGCTGCCATCGACAAGTTGCCGGACCGCCTGCGGGCCGCGTTCGTGTTGCGTGACGTGG
>Ga0315271_10002504_pt1 | contig 11532 bp, 12 predicted proteins | sample C3_top_MG_FD_204664 | JGI IMG/M metagenome (GOLD analysis project Ga0315271, IMG submission 204664) | Sediment microbial communities from Yellowstone Lake, YNP, Wyoming, USA - C3_top | ecosystem: Environmental > Aquatic > Freshwater > Lake > Sediment | place: USA: Wyoming | collected 2017-08-01
CCGCGCAGCTGCGAGAGGTCCACGATCACCCCCTCGCCCACCGCGCCGCCGGCCATCCCGCTCCCGCTGCCGCGCGGGATCAGCGAGGTCTTCGTGTCGCGGGCCCAGAGAAGGAGCGCGCGAACATCGTCCGCGTCCGCCGGGACGGCGACGGCGCGCGGGATGATGCGCGCGATCCCCGCGGCTTCGGAATAGACGGCGCGGGCCAGTTCATCGTCGCGGAAGACGCCGCGGAATCCGGAGGGTCGCACGCTGGGGACGATGCTGAATGACTCCGTCGTTGACAAGCATCTCACGCGCCGGGCATTATCCGGCATGGCAATTGACAGCACGCGGCAGGGCGGGCATCTGATCAAGATCGAGACCGACCGGCGGCTCGGCCACGAGTGGGACGAGTGGGACGGAACGGCGCTCGACAACGGGGGTGATTTCGGCTCCCCGGCCCGGCTCTACTTCGGATTCACCGCCGCAGGCTTCATCATCGTCGCCGGGATCCTGGCGATGGGGGTCTGGCTGCTGGGTCCCAGGCTTGGGGCCCTGTTCGGGGGGCTCCCGGGAGTCCTCTACTATAGTATAGGCGGGGGGCTGGTCCTGGGGCTCATTTGGCTGGGGTTGATCGCCGTGGCGGTCTATTCCGGGCGGGCGGTGCTGCCGGAGCGGCTCGCCGAACGGGGGCTGCTCCTCAAGACGATGAATCTGGCTTGGCGGACCGGGGAGCTCTTCGGGGTGCGCCGAGATTGGACGGGGCACGCTTCGGTGGCCGTGTACGACCGACTGGCGCTCGCCCGGCAGCGCTCAGTATCGCCGGATGAATTGCTCATTCTCATTCCGCGCTGTCTCTCGCGCGATGCTTTGGATGGCGTCCTGGACATCGCGAAGCGGAACAATGTCTCGGCGTTCGTCGCGACGCGCGGTCAGCTCGCCCGGCGCGTGATCAAGGAACGGCGTCCGAAGGCTGTCGTCGCGGTGGCCTGCGAGCGCGACATGGTCTCCGGATTGCACGATGTCGCGGGGCGAGTGCCCGTGCTTGGCCTCACCATGACGCTGCCGAACGGGCCGTGCAAGGACGCTTCCATCGATCTCGGGAAGATGGAGGAATTCGTGCGGAAGTATCTGGGGAAGGGCAGCTAGAGCTCGATCGGTCCGGGCTCGCTGCCATTGGCCTTCGCTTCGCCCCGACCCCCCGTCCGAGCCTCCAGGGGCGACAGCGCGCCTCGTTCCCCGCCGGATGACGAAGTGATGAGTCCGTGATGAGGTCCGGACGTGAGCGTGCCCCGAGGCACAGGATGGACCACAACCACCTCGGGGGACATTATGCGATACACACGAAGGGGCACGTGGGAGCCGATCGGGCTCTCGGCGCTGGCAGTGCTACTCGCAGTCGTGGCTTGCAGCCCGGATTCGCCGAATCCGGCGAGTCCACTGCTGAGTCCCATTACCGCCAGGCTGGAATGTTCGGGGCGCGGGAGCGACTGCACTTCGTCGAAGAACGGCCGAATCGCTTTCTCGCGAGGGAACGATGCGACGGGGTCGTTCGTACTCTTCACGACGAAGGCAGACGGCAGCGACCCGCGTCAGCTGACCGCCGGAGGCTCCACATTCGACGATAATCAGGCGGAGTGGTCGCCCGACGGCTCGACGCTCGTCTTCGAGCGCGATTACTGGACCGGGATCTCTCAGCAGCTGTTCCGGGTCAACGCCGATGGCAGCGGCCTGACTCAGCTCTTCGACTGCTCGGGAAAGTGTCTAGGGGTCTCCGACCCGATCTATTCGCCGGACGGGAAGTCGATCGCCTTTGACGAGGCCAACGGCGACGACAACTACGTGTCGGTCGGGATCTGGATCATGAACGCCGATGGTAGCAACCAGCGACAGGCCACGAACCGACAGGCCGGTGCGACCGGTGAGGATCACTATGCGAGCTTCTCTCCCGATGGCAGAAAGCTCGCGTTCACTCGGAGCTATTACAATGCCCAGCCGGTGAGGCAGGCCATCTTCGTCAGCAACCTCGATGGCAGTGACCTCCACCGGATCACCCCTTGGCAGCTCAACGCCTACGGCCCCGATTGGTCGCCCGATGGAAAGCTGATCCTCTTTACTTCCCACTATGACGTCGAGCCCGCGGGGAACGAACAACTCTTCACGGTGCACCCGGATGGCAGCGACCTGAAGCAAGTGGTGCCCAGCGGCCTGGGGCAGCCATCCAACGAGTCTGGACGGTTCTCGCCGGACGGCAAGAAGATCGTGTTCATGCACGTCAACGATCCGTTCCCCGCTTCCCCGATCTACACGATGAACCTGGACGGAAGCGACGTGACGATGATCTTGTCCCCGGCGTACCAAAACCAATATCCGGCCTGGGGCACACACAAGTAGCCTGTCTCAACGGGACGGCATCGCGAGGGCAGGCCAGGTACCAACCCCGCCGGGGGTTCGATCACCCGGCGGGGTTCGTACGTGTCCTCGACCTTTCCTTCCTGGTTCATGCGCAGCGAGTCCTCGCCGCGCCACGCCGTGCACACTAGTCCGTGGCCGGAGAGCCCGATCAACGCGAGCGCCGCCAACATCGCGGCGCCCGCGAGCGCGGCGCTGGCGCGCGCTCCCATCAGGTCCAGGTGGTCCCGAGCAGCGCGAACAGGCCGAAGACCAGGAAGACCAGCGCCAGCGCAGCGGAGGCGAGCGCCCCCCATTGTATGAACAGATAGAGGCTGGCGATGGAGCCTGTCGCGGTCTCACGGAAGCGCAGCGCGAGCGACCAGAGGCGCGTGGACGCGACGGCGATGAGCAGGACGCCGAGTGGCCAGAGGCGGGGCCAGAGGAGGAGGATCGCCGTCGCGCCCGCGATCTCGAAGACGATGGCGGTTGAGAGGAGGCGCACGGAGAAGCGCCGCATCCGGGCGGCCACGTTGTCGAGGATGTTCATCGCGCGGTCCGCCCCCTAGTCCTGCGCCTCGATCATCTTGTGGGCCTCGGCGAGATCCTTCTTCTGCTCGGCGCTCACGGAAGGGTACTTGAGGTCGAGCGACTCGAGGGCGTCGATCACGGCGCCGGCGACGACGAGGCGGGTGAACCACTTGTTGTCGGCGGGGACGACGTACCAGGGCGCGTGCGGCGTGCTGGTGCGGCGGATCATGTCCTCGTAGCAGATCATGTACTGGTCCCAGTAGCCGCGCTCGCGCGCGTCGGCGCTGGAGAACTTCCAGTTGCGGTTCTTGTCCTCGAGGCGGCCAAGGAAGCGCTTCTTCTGCTCGTCCTTGGAGACGTTGAGGAAGAACTTCCGGACGAGGACGCCGTTGCGGTGCAGGTAGGCCTCGAAGTTGTTGATGTCCTCGAAGCGGTTGGTCCAGATCTTCTTGTTGATGAGCTTCTTGGGGATCTTCTGCTTGGCGAGGAAGGCTTCGTGCACGCGGACTGCGAGGACCTCCTCGTAGTACGACCGGTTGAAGATGCCGATGCGGCCGCGCTCGGGGAGGTTCTTGGTGGTGCGCCAGAGGAAGTCGTGGTCGAGCTCCTCCGACGAAGGCGACTTGAAGGAATAGACCTGGCAGCCCTGCGGATTGACGCCGGACATCACGTGCTTGATCGCGCCGTCCTTTCCCGCGGCATCCATCGCCTGGAAGATGAGCAGGACGGCCCAGCTGTCGGACGCGTAGAGCTTGTCCTGCAACTCGGCGAGCATCTTCACGCCGTCCTTGAGGACCTTCTTGGCCTGCTTCTTGTCCTCGAGGCCGCGGGTGTCGTTGGGATCGATGCTGTCGAGACGGAAGCCCTTTCCGTCGGTGACCCGGTAGTCTTTGATGAACGACTCGATGTCGTATGCCATGGGGATCCTCGCGGTATTGAGCGAAGATAGCGCGTTCGAGTGGGGAGTGCGAATGGCCGTGATAGTGCTCGTGTTCGTGCTCGGCGCTCGGCGCTCGGCAACGAACACGAGCACCAACACAAGCACCAACACGAGCACGAACACGAGTCCCCTCCCCCCACCGTTGCCCCCTCTGCGGCTTGTCCCTAGATTCCCCCTTCAACCGCCAGGGGTACTTCGGGCCACCGAAGTTGAGAGAGTCCCTTGGAACCTGATCCGGGTCGAGCCGGCGTAGGGAGAGCGGTGTGTGGCATGGGCCATTTCGCGCGCGCCACTATCCCTCCCGCCGCCGCCACCCGGGCAGAGCCCCCGCTGCGAGGGAACGAGAGCCATGATCGCGAAGCCCAATGGTGCGCCGGCCGCCGGCGCCGACTACCCGGATGCCTTTCCTAATTCGAGCAAAGTGTACGTGCGCGGGCCGCGCGGCGTGCGCGTGCCGGTGCGCGAGATCGCGCTCTCCGGCGGCGAGCCGCCGCTCCGCGTCTACGACACGAGCGGGCCGCGCGGGCACGATGTGCGCGCGGGACTCCCGAAGCTGCGCGAGCCGTGGATCGCCGCGCGGCGCGGCGGCGCGGTGATCACGCAGATGGAGTTCGCGCGCCGCGGGGAGATCACGGAGGAAATGGAATTCGTGGCGCTGCGCGAGAGGCTCCCCGCCGAGTTCGTGCGGAGCGAGATCGCGCGCGGGCGGGCGATCATCCCGGCGAACATCAATCACCCGGAAGTCGAGCCGATGATCATCGGCCGGAACTTCGCAGTCAAGATCAACGCCAATATCGGGAATTCGGCGGTCAGTTCGTCCATCGAGGAAGAGGTCGAGAAGCTCCGCTGGGCGACGCTCTGGGGGGCGGACACGGTGATGGACCTCTCGACGGGGAAGAACATCCACGAGACCCGCGAGTGGATCATGCGTAATTCGCCGGTCCCCATCGGGACGGTGCCGATCTACCAGGCGCTCGAGAAGTGCGGCGGCGCTCCTGAAGACCTCACCTGGGAGATCTACCGCGATGTGCTCGTGGAGCAGGCGGAGCAGGGGGTCGACTACTTCACCGTGCACGCCGGCGTGCTGCTGCGCTATGTGCCGATGACGGCGATGCGAATGACGGGCATCGTGTCGCGCGGCGGCTCGATCATCGCCCAGTGGTGCCTCGCGCATCACCAGGAGAACTTCCTCTACACGCACTTCCGCGAGATCTGCGAGATCATGCGGGCGTACGATGTGTCCTTCTCCCTCGGTGACGGGCTCCGTCCCGGTTCGATCGCGGACGCCAACGACGAAGCACAGTTCGCGGAGTTGAAGACACAAGGGGAACTCAACAAGATCGCCTGGGAGTTCAACGTCCAGACGATGAACGAAGGGCCGGGCCACGTTCCCATGCATCTCATCAAGGAGAACATGGAGAAGCAGCTCGACTGGTGCGGGGAGGCGCCCTTCTACACGCTCGGGCCGCTGACCACCGACATCGCGCCGGGCTACGACCACATCACGAGCGCGATCGGCGCCGCGATGATCGGCTGGTTCGGCACGGCCATGTTGTGCTACGTGACGCCGAAGGAACATCTCGGCCTTCCGAACCGGGACGACGTGAAGGCGGGGGTCATCGCCTACAAGATCGCGGCGCACGCGGCCGACCTCGCGAAGGGGCACCCCCGCGCGCGCGAGTGGGACGACGCGCTCTCCAAGGCGCGTTTCGAGTTCCGCTGGCGCGACCAATTCAATCTCGCGCTCGATCCGATCACCGCGGCGGCCTTCCACGACGAGACACTTCCCGCCGAGGGGGCGAAGGTGGCGCACTTCTGCTCGATGTGCGGGCCGAAGTTCTGCTCGATGCAGCTGACGCACCAGCTGCGCGCGCAGGCGCTGGCGGGGATGAAGGAGAAGTCGGAGGAGTTCGTGGCCGAGGGGGCGCAGATCTACGTGCCGCTCAAGCCGGAAGCGTGAGATGACGGTGAACGGCGAATCGCGCGCCTATCGTCCCGGCCTGAAGCTCCATGCGCTGCTGGAGGAGCTGAAGGTGGACGCGCGCGCGGTGGCGGTGATGGTGGGAGAGGAGGTATATCGGCCGGGCCGGATCCCCGACGTCGCGCTCGCCGAGGGCGACGTCATCGAGGTGGTCAGCATGATGCAGGGAGGCTGAGATGCAGGACGCACTCACGATCGGCGGAAAGGACTTCTCCTCGCGGCTGATGCTCGGCACGGGGAAGTACAAGGATTTCGGCCTGATGCGCGACGCGCTGGAGGCGTCGGGGACGCAGATCGTCACCGTGAGCATCCGACGTGTCGAACTCGGCGCGCCGGGGCACACGGGGCTGATGGACGTGCTGCAGAAGGGGAGCTACCAGCTGCTGCCGAACACCGCGGGCTGCAAGACGGCCGAAGAAGCGGTGCGTGTGGCCAAGCTCGCACGGGCGATGACGGGGACCGACTGGCTGAAGCTCGAGGTGATCCCGGATGCGAAGTATCTGTTGCCGGATCCGATCGGGACGCTGAAGGCGGCGGAGATCCTGGTGAAGGAGGGGTTCGTGGTGCTCCCCTACATGCATGCGGATCCGGTGCTAGCGCGGCAGCTGGAGGCGGTGGGGTGCGCGACGGTGATGCCGCTGGCGTCGCCGATCGGGTCGGGGCGGGGAGTGCTGACGCGCGCGAGCATCCAGATCATCATCGAGGAGGCGGGTGTGCCGGTGGTGGTGGATGCGGGGCTCGGGGTGCCGAGTGACGCGGCGAGCGTCATGGAGATCGGGGCGAAGGCGGTGCTGGTGAACACGGCGATCGCGGAGGCGGAGAGTCCGGTGCAGATGGCGGAGGGGTTCAAGCTGGGAGTAGAGGCCGGACGGATCGCGTACCTGGCAGGGAGGATGGCGGTGCGGACGACGGCGAGCCCATCGAGTCCGGCGGCGGGGGTAGTGGGGCTGGCGCAGCCGGAGATGCCGGTTTGAAGGGCGATACTGCTTGGGCGGGTATCATATCGAGGGAAGGCAGTCCGAAGTCCGAAGTCCGAAGTGGGTGACAAGTGACGGGTGAGGGGGGCAGGGCGCGCGAGCGCTGCTGCCCCCACTTCGTTCACCTCACAGCGACGCGAGGTCGGCGATCACGTCCTTGTCGTTCAGGTGCAGCGGCGGCCAGGTGCCGTCGCCGACGGGGACGATCGGGCCGGCCATCGCCGATTCCGCGCCGCCGATGATCGTGTGGCCGGTGGGGTTGTCGTAGGTGGCGATCAGGCGGTAGCGGTGGCCGGCCTCGAGACGGAGGGCGGAGCCGTGGAAGCCGAAGATGAACCGGCCGACGCTCTTCACCGTGCCATCGGGGCGGCGATCGGCTTCGAGGAGCACGAGGGTATGTCCCGTTTCGCAGTCGACGAGACGGAGCTCGGTGCCGTAGTCGCGCAGGTGTCCGCCGAGGGCGAGCACGAGGATGGACATCGGCGGTGTGAATTCCGTCGTGCGCGAGGAGTGGCCGGGGGGGAGGTCGTAGGACGCCGGCTGGCCGGGGACGAAGTTGACGTCGATGTGCCAGGGGAGGATGGAGAGCGGACGGAAGAAGCGGCGGCGCGGGGTGTAGTCGAGGAAGAGCGTGATCGTCGCGCCATCGGTGGTCTCGCCGGGCTCGGCGCGGATGCACACGTACATGAGGAGCGAATCGCCGGCGCCGATCGGGACGCCGAGGAAGCTGGGGAGGGTGACCGCATCGGTCTCGCCGCCGGCGGCGAAGAGTCGCTGGAGCTGCGGATAGAGGAATTCGCGGCGCGCCATGTTGGCGACGCCGGCGTAGCGCAGGTGATCCCGCGAGAGCGGCCGCTTGTTCCGGTCATGGAGTTCCACGCGGAAGCCGCGCAGGTAGCCATTCACCTTCCAGGCGAAGCGGGCGGAGCTCGGGCGTTCCGGTACTGTCTCGTTCCCTTTGGTGGCGCAGTTGAGGAAGGGTCCGGCCGTGACGACGAGCTGTTCCTGTACCGAGTCGATGCGAACGGCGGACGCGACGATCGGTGGATTCCAGGTGGCGGAATCGGGGAGGGCGAGTGCGAGCAGGACCGCTGCGGTGTACATGGCGAGCCTCGATCGAGGGCGGTTGGTCGAACCGATCCGGCCGTCCAAGGAGGGTGGCGTGGCCGATGAAGCTCGACCCGAGCTCCATGGGCGCGAACGTAAGGGGGAGGGCTCAACCCGGAGTCAATTTCCCGGAACGCTGAAGAGCGGGCCGCCGTCGATCCGCGTAGGGGAATGCAGAGGGGGCAGAGCCGCTCCTGCGCTCTGCCCCCTCTAATCACTTGTCACCCACTTCGGACTTCGGACTTCGGACTGCCTTCACTAGAGCCCCAGCTCATTCACCTTCGGCGGATCCTGGCTGTAGTCATAGAATCCCTTCCCCGACTTCCGCCCAAACATCCCCGCCATGACCATGCGCTTGAGGAGCGGCGGCGGCGCGTACCGCTTCTCGCGGTATTCGTCGAACATGATCTCCGCGATCTTGTACGTGGTATCGAGGCCCACGAAATCGAGCAGGGTGAAGGGTCCCATCGGGTAGCCCGTGCCGAGCATCATCCCCTTATCGATGTCATCGACGGTCGCGACGCCGTGCTCCAGGGCATTGATCGCGTCGATGAGGTAGGGGACGAGGAGCAGGTTCACGACGAAGCCGGAGTTGTCCTTCGCGGCGATCGGCTCCTTGTTGAGCTTCTTCGCGAAGTCGAAGGCGCGCTTGAAGGACTCCTCGCTCGTCGTCACGGTCTTCACGACCTCGACGAGCTTCATCACCGGCACCGGATTGAAGAAGTGCAGGCCGACCATCCGGTCGGGGCGCGTCGTGGCGGCGGCCATCGCGGCGATCGTCAGGCTCGAGGTGTTCGAGGCGAAGATCGTGTGCGCGGGGCACAGGGCGTCGAGCTCCTTCCACATCGCGTTCTTGACGTCGAGCTCCTCGATCACCGCCTCGATCACGATGTCGCAGTCCTTCAGGTCCTTCACGGCGGTGGTGAAGCTGAGGCGGCCCAGCGTGGCGTCGCGTTGCTCGGCGGTCAGCTTTCCCTTTTCGATGGCCTTGTTGAGCTGCTTCTCGATGCCGGCCTTGCCGCGCTGGCAGAGTGCGTCGGACACCTCGCGCACGCGCGTGGTGAATCCGCTCGCGGCGGCCACCTGCGCGATGCCGGCGCCCATGAGGCCGGCACCGAGGACGCCCACGGTCTTGATCTCGGACATGCTTCCCCGAAGGTAAGAGTGGCTAGTGAGATGCGGCGGTCACCGCGGCCGCGCCGGCGTCACGATCGACGCGAGGAGCGAGGGACGCGGTCGTTCATTCCGCTCGAGGCGGTCCAACACCTGCTCCAGCGCGAGCTGCGCCCGCTGGCGGGCGCGACGATGAGTGCGGGCGACGACCCAGCCCACGCCCAGGAAGAAGATCGCCGGGAGAGCGGCGATAACCGGCGGGAAGGGCAGCAGGAACATCGCGGCGCTCGAGATACCGCCCAGAACGGCGATGATCGCTCCGATGCCGATCCCCTGTGCCCGGGCGGCGGCGAGCGAGGCATCGAGCCGCACGAGCGTCCGCTCGCCATCCACCGCGACCACGGTCGCGCCCACATCATCGGTGCGCGCCAGATGGTAGCCGCGTCCCGCGAGGTCGAAGGCGCGGCTCAGATTCGCGACGATCCCCGGGGCGCGCTCCCAGAGCGTCCGGTCGGAAAAGCGACGTTTGACGCGCAGCCCCTCTTCCTGCTGCATGGTGAGATCGAGCGCGTTGAGGACCACGTCGGGAGTTCCGCGCACGGTGCGCGACGATGACGCGAGCGCGCTCCCGAACATGAGATCCATCGTGCCGCGCGCCGCGGGGGCATCGCCGCCCGAACGTTCCTCGGCGAGCGCTTGCCGCAGATTCGCCGGCGCGAGGCCGACCTCCTTCGCGATCTCCACGAGTTGTGCATCGCTGAGACCGGGCCCATCGCTCTCCCCTTCCGCCGCCTGCAGCTCGGCGGCGCGGGCGAGGACGCGCTCGAGGGCGGAGCGGTCGAGCGGGGCTCTCACAGGCAGGTCGCGCTGGTCGTCGCCCACGGCTCAGATGCCGGTGGTGGTCGCGTCCATCGCCTGCTTCATCGCGTCGAGGATCACATCCGGGAGCGGGAAGGCGGACCGGAAGGCGAGCCGTTCCTGTCCCGGGGCGAAGGGGACGCCGGCGGCGCGGAGATAGAAGGCCATGTAGCCCTCCGCCAATTCCGGTGCGACGCGGGTGATGAGCATCTCGCCGCCGCGCACGGTGGCGATGGCGAGGTATTTCTCCGCGGTCCCGTTGCGCTTCTCGACGGGGGTGGTATTGTCGCCCACCGCGGTGCCGGCGACGTTGCCGACGGCCTCGTGCGCGATCACGTAGACGGCCTGCGCCGCGGAATCCGGGACGAGCGGGAAGATGACGGCGATGCTGTTCTGCCTTTTCCCGCCGAGAACAGTGCGTCCTTCGGCGCCGAGGGGGAAGGAGAGGAAGATCTCGCCGCGCTCCTCGTTCGAGGCCGACTGGAAGCGGCGGAGTCGCCGCGCGTAGGCGCGCGACCAGATCGAGTCTACCGCGATGAGCACCGGGCGGTGCTTGTTCTCCGCCTGGAGCCAGAACTGGTGGTAGAACTTCACGTCTTCGTCCGCCAGCGCTTCGGCGAACATCGCGAGCCATTTCCGGTCGGCGGCGCCGGGGAAGCTCTGCGCGAAGAAGGCGACCATCTGCTGCGAGGCCTGGTCCTTCACCTTCCGTGGGTCGCCGTTCGCGGCGAGGAAGACCTTGATGTCGTTCTGCAGCTCGGTCCACTCGTGCTCATAGAGCGGGATGAACTGCGCGCCGCTGAGCGCCGAATGCGCGTTGAGATAGTCGGCGAGGGAATCGTGCCGGGTGTCGAGCTGGGTGGTGATGCGGAGCATGTTCTTCTCGACGATCATCCGGTCGCGGTAGCCGGCGCGGAAGAGCGGGATGCGCGAGCTGTCGTTCGAGAGGAGCGCGAAGCCGTGGAGCCAGAGGTCGAGAACGTACTTCGTCTTGACCGGCCAGGCCTGCTCGTCGAACGCGCGCGGTTCGGTGCCGGGGGCGCCGGCATTGCCCGGCGGCTGGCCCGGGGCGGGCTGCGGCGGGCGGGCCGGCGCCTCCGGCTGGCCGCCGGCACAGGCACCGGCGGCGATGAGCGCCGCGGCGAGCACCAGCGACCGGCGGAGCGTCACCCGAGCGCCTCGATGATCACCGTGATCCCCTGGCCGCCGCCGATGCAGGCGGAGCCGAGTCCGTAGCGCTTGCCGGCCTTGCGGAGGGAGTGGATGAGATGCGCGGTGATGCGCGCGCCGCTCGCGGCGAGCGGATGACTGAGCGCGATGGCGCCGCCGTGGATGTTGAACTTGTCGCGCGGGATGCCGAGTTCCTTCTCGCAGGCGGTGACCTGCGGTGCGAACGCTTCATTGATCTCGATCAGGTCCATCTGGTCCATCGTCATGCCGGCCCTCTGGAGCGCGATGCGGCTCGCGGGCACCGGGCCGATCCCCATGATCGTCGGATCGACGCCGGCGACTCCCCAGGAGACCAGCCGGGCGAGGGGCTTGGCGCCCTTCTTCTTCGCCCAGGCGGCGTCGGCGATGACCATCGCGCCGCCGCCATCGCCGATGCCGCTCGCGTTGCCGGCGGTGACGACGCCATCCGCCTTGAAGACGGG
>Ga0315271_10002505_pt1 | contig 11527 bp, 6 predicted proteins | sample C3_top_MG_FD_204664 | JGI IMG/M metagenome (GOLD analysis project Ga0315271, IMG submission 204664) | Sediment microbial communities from Yellowstone Lake, YNP, Wyoming, USA - C3_top | ecosystem: Environmental > Aquatic > Freshwater > Lake > Sediment | place: USA: Wyoming | collected 2017-08-01
CCGGCGACGGCGCCGCGGTGATCTTCTCCGGCCTGCTGGGCGGCCCGCCCAACACCACCTACGGCGAGAACATCGGCGTCATGGCGGTGACCCGGGTCTTCTCGGTCTGGGTCATCGGCGGCGCGGCTGTCCTGGCCATCGCCATGTCGTTCCTGCCCAAGGTCGGCGCCCTCATCGGCTCGATCCCGGTCCACGTCATGGGCGGCATCTGCATCCTGCTCTTCGGGATCATCGCCTCGGCAGGCGTGCGCATGATGGTCGAGGCCAAGACCGACTTCTCGCAGAAGCGGAACCTGATCATCGTCTCGGTCATCCTGGTGATCGGCATCGGCGGCGCCAAGCTGCACTTCGGCGCCACCGAGATCGGCGAGATGTCGCTGGCCACCTACGTCGGCGTGCTGCTCAACCTGATCCTGCCGAAGCACTCGCCCGCGGACGCATAGCGCTGGCGCTGACCCCTGGAGCGTCAGCGCGAGCTTCGAGGGTTGGCTCGGAGATGACACGGCCCGCGCCCCACGAGATGGGGATGCGGGCCGTTTCACGAGCGGAGGGTATTGACACATCTTGCGTCGGGGCTGCTGGAAGCCAGCCCCGCCGCGACTAGACGAACGCGTTGTTCATGATCTCCCCGAACCCACCCCCGCCGGGGACGATGTACTGGTGGTCGTCGAGGCCGCGCTCCTCCTCCCAGCGGGTGCCGGGCACGGTGTCGAGCACCTCGGGCGGCGAGAGGCCGCGGTCGACGCGCAGGGCGTAGACCAGCACGTCCGGGTGCGCCGTGGTCATGGTCTTCAGGTACTCCGGCGTGACGATCAGGTGGAGGTTGATGATCCGCCTGGGCGTCCCCGGGACCTTCTTCTTGTAGGTGTCGATGGCGGTGGCCAGCGAGCCGCCGGTGGCGCCCATGGGGTCGGGAAAGAGCAGGAAGGCGTTGTCGACGTCGCCGCCGATCTTCATCCCGCCGATGCCGGCGCCGACCACCTGGTCGTGGTCGCCGAGCATGCGGCTCATGATGATGTGGTCCTGGCGCACCAGCGTCGGGTCGACCGTCTCGTTGAGCAGGTCGTAGGCCACCTGCGACGGCACGGCGCCGGCGCGGGCGATGTTGACGGTCACCACGCGGACCTGGCGGTCGACCACCTCGCCCTCGAAGATGGCGCGGGGCGAGGAGTCGATCATGCGCGTCGGCACCGAGACGCTGCGGCGCGGGAACTCGGCGGCGATGACGGTCCGGACCAGGTCCTCGTAGAGGATGCGGACCAGCCGGTTGATGTTCGGCTGCACCGTCTCCTTGGAGCAGAGGGTGGCGAGGTGGCCGAGCAGGAACGGGTTCGCCAGGATATGGACGTTCTGGCCGTAGCGGTGCTCGATCTCGCTGATGCGATACGGGATGGTGACGTAGGCGCGATCTCTCATGGCGCGCAGCATACCCGAGGGGCCGGGTGCCCGCCGCCCCCACTCCCCGCTACCAGGCCAGGTACTGGATGCCGACAGTCAAGGACGGCAGCACGTCCTGCTCGCCGTCCAGCTTCTTGACGAGCGGGACCTGCCCGCGGGCGAAGAGCCAGAACCCGGCGGAGGCGTCGACGTAGACCCCCGGCGCCAGCGACCAGACCGTACCCCCGGTGTTCTCCACCGCGTCGGTCACGGTCCCGTCGGAGGCCACCGCCCGGTCGGGCCTGGCGTCACGGCCGTCGACGCCGAGGTCGAGCGCCACCCGCCGGGCCAGCAGGACCTGGCCGTGAGCGCTCCAGAGCAGCGCGTCGCCGAACTTGTACCTGCTGCCGTCGAAGTAGGAGGCCTCGGCGCGGTGGCGCCAGGAGAGGCCGGCGTAGCCTGTCCAGTCACCCTGCTCGTACCGGTAGTGGATCCCCGCGAAGGGGCCCCAGGCCCCGGTGCCGAGCTGGCCGTGCGGGTCGATCAACTCGCCGGCCTCCTTGGCCTCGCTGGCCCCGGTCGGGATGGTGGTGCCGGCGGCGATCGCGAGCTCCTGCGCGCGCATCGCCCCGACCTGCACCGAGCGCCAGGGGACGTAGCGGGCGCTCACCTCGACGTCACCGAGCCCGGTCAGGTCGGATGCGACGACCGCCGGGCCGACCCCCACCGCGGTGATGGTCTTCGAGAGAATCGGCACGGTGGCGCTCAGGGTCAGGGCCTCGATCGGCCTGTAGACCGCGTTGAGCCGGTAGGAGAGTTGCTTCAGCTGGTCGGTGCTGCCCGGGACACCGTCGGTGCCGGCGTCGACTCGCAGGTACTCGAAGTCGAGCTGGAGCCGCAGCGTCCCGACGATGGCCGCCGGGTCGCTGGCGCTCAGGATCGGGTCACCGCAGCCGCAGACCGAGCAGGCCTGCGCCGTCCGGGCCGACAGCGCAGCCGCCGCCGAGAGGACCAGCAGCAGTCCTCGCGCGGCCTGCCTCCCGGGGAGGATGGAACCGACCGAGGTGAGGCGCTGCTGGACCGGGGGCATGGACTTCCTTCCTCAAGAGAGGCGGGGGAATGACATCAGGACTCCTTGGCGCTGCGGAGGAGATAGGGGGCTGCCACCGGTGCCGCCACGGCGAGTTCGCCTCCATGGTCGGCGGGTCGCGCCGTCCGCCGCCTGGCCGGGAGCCCGAGCAGCAGCCTGGCCCTGACCGCGCTCACCGAGAGGCTGACTTCGAGGAGCCGGGCCGCCTGCTCCAGCTCGGTCGGCTCGAGCAGGTTCACCATGACCTGCCGGAAGGCCTCGAGCCGCTGCTCGAGCCCCCGGATGCGGTGGGCCGCCTGCTCGACGCCGAGCGGCGAAGGCGCCACCGTCTCCAGCGGCGTCTGGAGCAGCCCGGCCTTGCGTCGCCACCGGCCCAGCGTCAACTCGGAGACACCGAAGCGGTGGCAGACCTCCGGCACGCGGACCCCGGCCTCGACGGCCTGGAGCGCCTCGGCGATCTGGTTGGGACTGAAGAGCTTTCGCGTCATGTGAGCCCCCCCGCGCAGGAGGGGCCTGTGGAGTGTGAAGACATGTGTCGACCTCGATGGAGGGTGAGGACATGGTCCGGCGCTGCCACGGCCCCGGCTCGACCGCCGCGACACGGACCACGAGGCCACGGCCCGACGACTGGGCGAGGCTCGGATCGGTCGAGGTGGACTCCCCGGGGGGCCACGCCAAGGGGCGACGGGTCCGGCCATCCAGGGAGGATGAACGGGCCCCGTCGAGCCTGGCGCAGGCCGAGCTAGGCGCGTCGCGGAGGCGGTGTCTCGGGCTCGCTGGGTGCCATGATGACGAGCCCGGCGGCGACCTCCACCCCGGCGCTCCATTCGACCAACGCCACGTGCCAGCCGGCCGGCACGGTGAAGCGCTCGATGGCCGGCGGCGGCTGCAGCTTCCCGTCGGCGGTCCCGCAGGTGCTGGTCAGGCAGGGGGCCGTGCTGGACCGCCGCTGCGCGGCCTGCTCGGCCTCGGCGCGAGTCCTGGTCGCGAGCGCCCTGTGGCAGGTCGGCAGGCTGGGATCGTCAGCGGCGCCGCTTCCCCGGCGCGCCGCCTCGGAATGGCAGAGCGGGCAGTCGCACTCGTGCTTGCCTTCGCGCACCGGGCAGTGGCAGCGGTGACCGGCTGAGTGCGACGGCGGCTCGACCAGCTCGGGCAGGCCGGAGAGCGCGAGCGCCACCGCTCCGGCGGCGCACCTGCTGACGACGCTCTGGGCCAGGTGGAGCATCTCTCCAGGATGATAGTCCGCCGCGGGCTTCTTCGCACACCTTCGAGGCCCGATGGGCATCAACGGGAGGAGTGCCCCCGATTCGCGGGACAGCGCCTGCTCGGACCCGTTTGCGACAGCGCCGCTGGTCAAGCATCAGGACGGCGGCGAGGTCGGGGGCTTCAGTGGGCCCTCGCCACGCCGTCGCCGCCGGATCCTCCGGCTAGAACCGTCCCGCCAGCACCAGCCCGGCCCCGCCCTCCATCGGGACCGGCAGCGCCGTCACCGCGCCGCCGCCCAGCAGCGCCTCGCCATCGACGCCGGAGGCGTAGGCGTCGACCACGTTGATGACCCAGACCACCGCAGCGCCGCCGATCAGCCAGTTGCGCGTGCGGTAGAGCGAGGCGGCCTTGTCGTACTTGGCTTGCGCCTCGCTGGTCGGGCTGCTGCCGCCCCCGCCGTATGCCAGGTAGTCGTCGTAGGCCTGAGTCCCGAGCACCTGGGCGGCGACCGCGCCGCCGATGAGCGCCACCTCGGTGCCGAGGAAGACCCAGCCCTTGGCCGGCTGCCGGTTGTAGAACTGCCCGAGCCCGGGGACCAGCAGGCTGCGGAAGGCGGCGTCACCGCGGGAACGGAGCACCACGGCACCGGAGGCGATGGCCGCCATGCTGGCGTCGGCCACCGAGACCGACTCGGCCGCCAGCGTTTCACCAGTCTGGGTGGCGACGATTCGGGCGGTGACCAGGTAGCGGTCCCCGGCCTCGGCCACCGAGCCGAGCACCAGCGCCTGGGCATCGGCCAGCTGTCCGATGCGGCTTGCCTGGGCGGCGTCGGGAGAGGCCATCTCCTGGAGCTTCAGCTCCCCCATCACCTCGCCGAGCTTGGCCCGCTCCACCAGGAACAGGCCATGGTCCCGCTTCAGGTTGGTGGCCACCTCGGCGGTGACGATGAGCCCGAGCTTCTTCTTCTGAACCTCCGCCCCCACCTCGGCGAAGGTGAGCACCGCCAGGCGGCGGTAGCGGGTGTTGCCCGGCAGCTTGGCGAAGCCGGCGGCCAGCCCGTCAGAGAGGCGGCGCATGGCCACCTCGATCGAGGCCGACTCGGCGCCGGCCGGCCGGGCGCTCCCCCTGGAAGGCACGTCGGCGAAGGCCTGGGCGGTGCCGATCAGCTTGCCCCCCGGCAGGGCGGTGAGCCTGATCTGGAGTCTCCAGCGCTCACCCTCGGAGCTGATCTGTCCCGAGATGACCGCCTTGGCCCCGGCCCGTGTCGAGAGGTCGGGATCCTCCACGCGCCCCGACCCGAGCATCGCCTGGAGCCGCTGCTCCCCCAGCGCCGCCCTGAGCGCCGCCTCGTCGAGCACCTTGACCATCGCCGCCTGAGCAAACCGCGTCCCGACGAGGTCGGCGGCGGTCCGCCCCTGCCCGGCAGCCACCCCGCTCTCGGTGAGCGGCAGGATCGCCACCACCTTCACGTTCCCCGCGTCGGCGCTTCCGGCCAGCGCCGTGGCCAGGGCATCCGCGGCTCGACGCGCTGCGGCAGGGAGGTCCTCGGCCTGGGCCGGATGCCCGGCCAGCACGGCCACCAGGCAGAGGAGACGGCGGGAGACCGACATGTTCACCTCACGGGGATGTGGGATGGCTTCCGATGATGGCAGTAGCATATCGTGCGACAATTCGTCATTGGGGGTCAGCTATGCGTCCTCTCGTCGTCGCATTCGCCTTGGTCACGCTCGCCTGCGGCGACTTGAAGCACGAGAACCCGTTCGACCCCGCCACGCCGACGGCGCAGCAGGCGCGGGCCACGCTGGCCGGCCAGGTGACGCTCGAGGCCAGCGGTGGCGTGGCGCCTTCGCTGGCCGGCGTCCAGGTGGCCATCCCGGGCACCGGGCTGCAGGCCGTCACCGACTCGGCCGGGAGCTTCCAGATCACCCAGGTGCCACGGGGCACCTGGACCTTGCAGGCGACCCGCCAAGGCTTCGTGGACGCCCTGGTGACCGGCATCACCGTCACCCTCGACGACGGCAACAGCACCCTCCAGGTCCCGACCCTGGCGCTGGCGCTGGCACGCGGCGACGTGCTCGGCCGGGTGGCCCTCCAGCTCGACGCCACGGCAGGCACCTACGAGTCGAACGCCTCTGGCGCCACGGTGACGCTCTCCAGCCACCCAGGCGCCCAGCAGACCGACCCGACGGGCGAGTACGCATTCACCCGCGTGCCGGTCGGGATCTACGCCCTCACGGCCAGCAAGTCCGGCTTCAAGCCCGCCACGCTCGACATCGTGCTGGTCACGCAGGACGGGGTCACCACCCTCGCCCAGCTGGTGCTGCCTCCCGACCCAGGGGCCCTGCAGGGGACCGTGCTGGTGAGCGGCGCTGCCGACTCCTTCGGCGTGACGGTGCGTGCCAGCGGCACCACCTTGAGCGGGACTCCGGCCCAGGTCACCACCACCTCCCCGGCCGGCGGGAACTACCTGATCGCCCCCCTCCCGGCCGGGAACTACAACGTCACGTTCGAGAAGGCCGACTACGCCACCGTGGCCACCTCCACCACCGTGGCACCCGGCGCCACCACCGACCTGCCAGGCGTCACGCTCCAGCGCGACACCGGAGCGGTGATCGGCACTGCCACGTTGCAAGGCAGCGGTGACAGCTCGGGCATCCAGGTCTCGATCACCACGCCGGGCACCTCCACGGCCGTGGCCGCCGCCATCACCGATCCCTCCGGGAGCTGGCGCGCCGACGGCGTGCCGGTCGGGACCTACACGCTCACCTACCGCAAGCAGCCCGGCTACCTCGACCAGTCGGGCACCATCCTCGTCCTCTCCAGCCGGCTGGTCGCCGCCCTCCCCGCCCTGCTCCCCTCCATCCCGGGGATGATCAAGGGACGGGTCCAGCTGGAGGGTGGCGGGGTCGCCGGGAACGCCGGCGTCACCGTGCGGGTGGAAGGGGCCACCGGCGTCCAGACCGTCACCCTGGCCGACGGCAGCTACACCCTCTCCGGCGTCGGGGCCGGCGCCCAGACGGTGGCCGTCGAGCGGACCGGCTTCGACACCCAGCGCATCCAGGCGGTGCTCAGCCCTGGCGAGACCATCACCCTCTTCGATGTCAGCCTGGCGGCCTCGCGCGGCTCGGCCGGCGGCTCCGTCTCCGCCACCGGGGCCCTGTCGCTGGCCGGCACGGTGGTCACCGTCGCCGGCGGTCCGGACACCGCCAGCACCGTCACCAGCGCCACCGGGGCCTGGCGCATCGACGGCCTCCGGGTCGGCGCGGGCTACTCCGCCACCTTCTCGCGCCCCGCCTACGCCTCGCAGGCCAGCGCCGCCTTCACGGTGGCCGGCTCCACCACCAGCGCGGTCCCGGCCGCCACGCTCGCACTCGACGTGACCGGCCGCATCTCGGGCGTGGCCACCTACCAGCGCCCCGCCAGCGGGCCGCACGCCGGGATCACGGTCACGCTCTCCGGGCGGGACGTGAACGGCGCCCCGGTCACCTCCTCCACCTCGACGGCGGCCGATGGCGCCTTCCAGCTCGGCGGCTTGCCCCAGGGGACCTACACGCTCGCCTACGCGAGGCCCAACTACGATACCCAGTCCCAGCCCGGCCTCTTCCTGGCGGCCGGGACGCAGGTGGTCGCCAGCGCCGTCGTGCTGCCCGTGGCCACGGGGACGGTGGCCGGCGCCGTCTCGCTGACCGCCGGGAGCGTCATCGGATTCACCGTCGGCACCGACTTCTCCGGCGCCGTCATCACCCTCTCGGGGACCGACGTCCCGGTGTCGAGCGTGGTCACCAACGCCAGCGGCGCCTACCGCTTCACCGACGTGCCGGTGAGCCTGGCCGGCGCCCTCTTCACCATCACCGCCTCCAAGCCCTTCTTCACCGGCGCCTCCACCACCGTGGCGGCCGTCCCGTCCTCCACCGTCAGCGCCACCGCCATGGCGCTCGCCGTGGCCCACGGCACGATCTCGGGCACGACCTTGTTGCGCGACAACGTGGGTGGGACGGGCGACAACGCCACCCATGCCGGGGTGACCATCGGCCTTTCGGGCACCGCCTTCAACGGCGTCGGCTTCTCGATCGCCCCCTCCTCGGCCGCCAACGGCGCCTGGGGGAGCGGCGCGTTGCCGCCCGGGACCTTCGACGTCAGCGCCACCAGCGCCGGCCGTCTCTGCGCCTCCTACCCGCGCACCGCGCTGACCGCCTCCGGGGCGGTGGCGCTGGGGATCGTCCGATGCCTCGACACCCAGGCGCCGACCGGGCTGGTGCTCGGGGCGCCGACCCCCTCGGCCGGCGCCGACGCCGGCTACACCGCCGGCACCACCGTGGTCGTCCCCGTCACCACCGGTGCCACCGACCCGACCACGCCGTCGAGCAACTTCAAGGGCTACCAGGTGGCGGTCGGCAGCTCGCCGAACTGGGCCACCGCCACCCTGGTGGCCGGTTCACCCACCTCGCTCACGTTCACCGGGCTGGTGCCCGGCGGCCGCAACCTCCTCTGGGCCAGGGCCGTCGACTGGCTCGACAACGCCGGAACGGAGACCAGCACCGAGGTGGTCGTCGACAAGGTGGCGCCTCCCCAGCCGACGATCACCACCCCGCGGGCGCTGGTCGACGCCACCACCACCTCGGTCACCCTCTCCGGCTCGGAGAGCGACGCCACCTTCAAGGGCTACGAGTCCTGCAAGGTCGACATCGGCCCCACCGCCACCTGCAGCGCCACGGCGCCGGTCGGCTGCGCCTGGGCTGCGGTGGCCCCCAGCTTCGCGCTCTCCCTCACCGCCAGCCAGAAGGCCTGCCTCTACGCCCGGGCCGTCGACCACGCCGGCAACGTCAGCACCGAGGCCAGCAGCTCGGTGGTGAGCGACCTGGTCCCGCCCTCGGCGCCGACCGTGTCGCCGCTCTACGACCCGACCATCTTCGTGGCCGACGCCGACTACGTCGACTTCTTCGTCACCGCGGCCGCCACCGACTTGCCGGCCGGCACCGGGGCCTGGAGCAACGTGGCCTGGGTCGAGGTCGACACCGGGGCCGGCTTCTCGCCGCTCTGCCCCAACCCCACCTGCCGACCCGGCAGCGTCTACAGCCCGTGCAGCGCCGCCTGTGCCTGCTCCGACGCCCGCCTCCTCTGCCGCGGGACCGAGTTCGCCGGCGTGCGCATGCCGCTGCTCGGCGGCACCGCCAACCGCTTCTCCATCCGCGCCGTCGACGTGGCCGGCAACGTCGGCTCGGGCGCCACCCAGCAGGTCAACACCGGCAGCCCGAACACGCTCATCTCCGGGACCTTCTACGACGAGGGGGTCCCGCGGGTCCGCGGCCGGCTGCTGACGCTCACCGGCAACCCGGTCTCCGTGGTTGGCGCCTTCACGGCCCGCCTCATCGTGCTGGGGAGCGACCTGCGCTTCCAGCCCGGCGACACCAGCTGCGACCTCGACACGCCCTACAACTCGGGGACCTACCCGAGCGCCGAGGCCATCAGCCCGACCGCAGTGGTCCACGTGGGCGGCTTCGGCCGGACCTTGAAGCTCCGCCGCGCCGGCGCCGCCGGGTTCTGCACCACCGACACCACCTCCACGCTGGTCGACCTGGGGACCAGCGCCTTCATCTACAGCGCGGCCGGCTCGAAGGACGGCACCGGCACCAGGGAGCGGGTGGCCTGGATGGAGGGAAACACCCCCGGCCCCTACTCGATCAAGGTGAGAGAGCCTGGCGCCAACAACCTGATCGACCTGGCCGGCGACGACGTCACCTACACCGTCGCCACGGTGCCGGCCACGGACTACTTCGGCGAGATCTTCCTGGGCGGGGACGTGCTGCTCTACCACGCGCTCTACGGAGGTTACGTGGTGGTGACCGCCGCCACCGGATCCTTCGGCGGGTCGCTCACTTCCTGGGCGCTCCCGGCCGGCACGGTGGCGGCCGCCATCGACACCACCGGGACCACCCTGGCCTGGGTCGACGGCGCCTCCACCGTCACCGTCCGCACCAAGGGCCCCGACGGGCGGTTCGGCACCGCCGACGACGTCTCGGCCACCCGCGCCTTCGCCGGCCCCGGCTTCTTCAACCAGGGCGGCATCGCGGTCGAGGCAGGTCACGTGGTGGTGACCGAGGCTGGAAGCGCTGCGACCTACTACGTCGACCACTGGTACGCCGGGGGCGACGGCGTCTTCGGCACGGCCGACGACTCCTCCTCCCGTGGCCTGCCCAGCTCGAGGGCGCGGAGCTTCCCGGCCCTGGCCGGCGGGATCGCCGCCGGCACCGCCTACTTCCAGGTGGGCCGGAGCAACGTCACCGGCGAGAACCCCGACCTGCTGGCCACCGACCTCTCGGCGCGCCGCTGGGAGGTGGCCAGCGACGGGGCGCTCTCCCTGCCCCGCTCCAACGGCCTCGGCACCCTCTTCTACCGGAACGGCAATGGCCAGGTGCTGGCCCGCTCCAGCGACGGCCGGGAGCGGCGCAGCACCTATTACAGCAGCACCTATGCCGCCGACGGGACCAGCGCCTACATCGCCTCCGGCGGCAACCTCTGGCTCTCCAAGCCGGACGCCAGCGGGCTCTGGTTCAGCAGCACCGCCCCGGCCGACACCGTCATCTCGACCAAGATGGTCGGCGGCGCCATCGAGGCCAACGACGGCTACGTGGTCGCCGACATGTCCGACCCCGTGGCCGGCTCGATCTCCCTCCTGCGCAACACCGGCTCAGGCTGGGTCGCCACCCGGCTGGACAACCTGGTGGCCGGGACCACCGGCCTCTCCTCGCTTGGCCTCGGCGTCTCCTCCCTGCACGTGGCCTGGGACTGCCGTGAGGGCGGCAACGACCGGGTCTGTGTCCGCTCGGCCGGCCCCGACGGCCTCCTCGGCACCTCCGACGACATCCCGGCGGCCAAGCTCAACCGGAGGAGCACCGGCCTCCCCTACGACTACGTCCGCGCGGTGCGGGTCTGGGGCAACAGGATCATGACCACGACCTTCTTCGGCACCGGGAACCACCTGGTGGTCGTCGACGCTGGCCCCGACAAGAGGTTCAACACCGCCGACGACGTGGAGACCGATCTCGGGCTGGTCACCGAGTCCTCCAACGAGCCCTATGACCTGCGGGGCAACATGGTGGCCTGGTCCTCCGTGGTCGGCACCACCGGCGGCACCCAGGTCTTCATCTACGACCTGGGCGACGCCACCACCAGGCAGATCACCTCCCACTACTCCTTCAAGCCCGAGGTGCGGGTGGAGCCTTCGGGGCGGGTCTACTGGACCGACACCCTGCTCCAGGCCAGGGCCATCTTCGTCAGCGCCCCCTGACGCCTCGCGTTGCTGGCCGCGGCAGGCCCGTGACCCGGCCGTGACCGGCCGGCCGTAGATCCCAACATGCCCGACCATGCCAGGGTAACCTTCCAGCCTGCCAGCCCCTTCCACGCCGACTTGAAGGCGCGCGTCGAAGCCTACTTCGCCAGGACCGGGCGCTCGCCGCGGGGCGGCTGGCGGCTCGCCCTCGAGTCGGCAGCCGTCATCGGCTGGTTCCTCGCCTCCTACCTGGGGCTGGTCTTCGGCCACCCGGCCGCCTGGCAGGTCCCCCTGCTGGCCATCTCGCTCGGGCTGGCCTGGGCCGGCATCGGCTTCGTGGTCATGCACGACGCCAACCACGGCAGCTCCGCCAAGCGGGCCGGCTGGAACCGGCTCTTCGCCTTCTCGGCCGACCTGATCGGCGGCGCCGGCGCGGTCTGGCGGCAGAAGCACAACGTCCTGCACCACACCTTCACCAACGTCCTCGGGCTCGACTCGGACATCGAGAGCGGCTCGCTGCTGCGGCTCGCGCCGGGCCAGCCGCGCCGCCCCGGTCACCGATTCCAGCACCTCTACGCCTGGGG
>Ga0315271_10002506_pt1 | contig 11527 bp, 19 predicted proteins | sample C3_top_MG_FD_204664 | JGI IMG/M metagenome (GOLD analysis project Ga0315271, IMG submission 204664) | Sediment microbial communities from Yellowstone Lake, YNP, Wyoming, USA - C3_top | ecosystem: Environmental > Aquatic > Freshwater > Lake > Sediment | place: USA: Wyoming | collected 2017-08-01
GCTAGCACTCGCCGTTGAGCACGATCTCCGTGAAGAGCGTGCCCAGCGGTGAGTGTGTGAGGGTCGCGGCTGTAGTCGCGACCCTCACACCTGAAGGTCAGCCCTTCAGCGCCTTGTACGTTGCCCGCGTGGCCTTCACCTGTGCAGGCGTGAGCCTGAACTGCTTGGCGATGACCGCGAACGTCATCGTGCTCTTCCACGCGTGCGCTGGCAGCGCATGGGCATTACCCTCGGCGTCATTCCACGCCGACGGGATGCACGAGACGTTGCACAGGAGCGTGGGCTCCGATGCCGCGACGCTTGTGACGTCGCCACACGTGCGGAACTTCGATGGCAGGGCAGCGACCAGCGCCTTTGACCCATCCGCGCGGCGGAACATGTACCCGGACCCGACCGGGATAAGGGTCATGCGGGTCCAGTCGAGACCAACGAGTCCCTGACACGTCAGGGCGGTAGTGCTTGCGCTCACTTGCGCACCGTTCCTCTCTGGCCCCTAGGGGCCACTAGAGCACCAATCTGGCACTCGCCAGAGACCCCTAAGGAAGGGTCTCTCGTGAGGGTCAGTCGTCGGGGTAGAGCTCGTCGTCGATGTCGTCTTGCATCTTGCGAGCACCTTGCACCTTGGCGATGAACACGGGGTTCGGGCCATCGATGGCAATCTCGGTCTCGCACCAATCGATGTAGACGGTGAGAGCACGGCGCAACTCCATCAACTCGTCTCGAGTGAACATGGTTCGACTCCTCTCGCCCATCCGGGCATGCGGCTAGCCCGCCGCAGGGGCCGGGCATGGTGAAGGGTCGCCCGCTGTTCGCTGGCGACCCTTTCCTTGTCCTCGGCCTCAAGCATAACCCCGGCCACCGGTCGCGTCGACCCACGGCTCACACAGGGTCCCTCTTCTAGGAAAGATCCTCATCTCCACACACCCCACGTCAGTCACAAGTCCGACACTGACACGTTCCGTCACACTCCGTAACACTTTGTAACACTCTGTAACACACCGTCTGTTGCATAACGTAACGTTCTGTAGCAGACTGCTACACATGAAGACCGTAGGGCTCAGATCCCTCTATAGCGTGGCTCCTTCCATCACGGAACCGGTCCTGGTCTTGCATGACCGGCGCATCATCGGGACGTACACGCCCAGCCACAGCGACGGCGAGGTTACTGGCGTCCTTGGTCTAGGAAAGCACGTGACGGAGGCGACCGTGGACGAAGTCAAGAAAGCGATCGAGCCAGACAAGGTGCGGGAGTCGAGGGGCCGGCTCACCAAGGGGTTGGGAGAGGTTCCGGGGGTGACACCGAAACCGGATCCGACGTTTGCCCAGTTTCGGCCGGCACCGAGGCCTGGCAAGAAGTGAGTCGAGAGTCGTGGGCGATGCTCTTGCTTGAGGGGAGCCTGATCGGGTTGAGCATCGGGCTCATCCTGGGGTTGCTGGTCGTGGCGACACGATGAAGCAACCGCGCTGTCGGATCGGGTTGCGGGTCGAGAACGGGGCGCAGAAGTTCGCCACGAGGTGCAGCAAGAAGCCAGGCCATAACGGTCCCCATCAAGGACCCCACTTAGCGGAGTTGCCGTATCAGAAGATCACCTGGTACCAGGGCGATGGTCGGGAGTTCGAGACCGACCGAAACGTGGTCTACGCATGGAGGAGTAAGTGATGGATGTGATGTGGATCCGGGTGAGCGAGGATGCCGAGAGCTGGCACATCGTCAAGGACGATTCGGAGCTCATCACGCGCTGCAACCGGACCGGTGACGAGATGACGAAGCGACCGAACCGACCACCTAACCGGAAGACCTGTGAGATCTGCTTCCGAACGCTCGATCTCGATACCCCGGTCGCGCCCGTGTGAGTGAGCCGCTGACCGATCTCGCGGTGCTCAACGCCATCGTCGCGGCGCTGTTGATCCGGGAGGGCGGCAAGGTGTCGCTTTCCAGGGTCGAATGGGAGAAGGCCGTCGTCCACCAGGGGAGTCTCTACATCGTGCGCAAGGAACTCACCGATCCGCTGGAGGTTTCGTTGCTCCGTCCGACCGAAGACAGACTCGACGCATGACGTTCATGGATGGGTTCATCGAACGAATCAACGACTCGGTGGTGAACCTTGAGATCTCTGGGGTCCGAGTTCAGAGCGTCCACATGAGTCCGCTCACGGTCTTGGCCCTGATCCCGACCCTGATCCCGAGCCTGATCTCGACGAGCGCGCGGCAGAACCTCCTGATCCAGACGGCGTTTGGCCCGATCTCGGTCGAGGTGGAACCACAGATGGCCGATGACATCTTCCTTCTTGGGATTCGATGAAACAGCTTGCCGTCCGGGAATTCCTACGCGGTGGCTACCAGACCATCACCGAGCCCACGGTCATCAGCAGTCGTGGCTACATCCTGTTCACCGTATTCCCGGGTCCGCCCCGGAAGAAAGCATCGCCAACGGCACAACAGAGTGGTACAGTCCGCACAGGCTCGACCGGGCCCAGCCCGAATGGCGGGTGACGTAGACGTGTTTCGAGGTCCCCGCCGCTGATGCGGTACATCGCCAGTGCTTCCGTTTCGTTCGGAGCCGGTCACTCCCTCGGTCTCGAGAGCTGGTGCGGCATCCATGCCCATGGCCATTCCTACCAGGTCACCGTAAGCTGGATCCGTGAAGGCTTCGCGGCGACCGACCTTGATGCGTGGATGCTCAACCGACAACGGCTCCTTGACCTGGCGCTCGAACTCAAGAACCGTGATCTGGCGAAGATGCTCGGCGCACAGGTACCGAATGTCTTCGGCGTTGCCTCCTTCTTCATGGAACGGCTCTCACTCAACATCAACGTCACAAGGGTGGAGGTCCGTGAAGACAACGACCCCGTCGCCATCATCGAGCGCGACACCGACTACTAGGTTCGACTTCATCGCGACGACGGTCATCGACGCGAACCCCTGGAACCCGAACCGCATGACGGCGGCGATGTACGCCAAGGCCATCGAATCCATCACCCTCTATGGCTTCGTCGATCCGCTGACCGTGCGCGATGTCGGCCGGTTCCGCTACGAGATCATCGACGGCGAGCACCGCTTCAACGCTGGCCGCGACCTGGGCATGACCGAGTTCCCGTGCATCGTCATCAGCGGCCTGACCGACACGGCGGCCAAGAAGCTGACCATCGTGATGAACGAACTGCACGGCCAGGCGGATCCCGGACGGATGGGCGATCTGCTCACCGAGATCCTGTCCTTCTCTTCGATGGAAGAACTGCTCGTCGGCCTGCCCTATGACGAATCGATCCTGGCGGGCTTCATCGGCCTGCCCGAGTTGCCCGAACTGCCGGACTTGCCCAAGACCAAGGACCCCGACGAGTCCAAGGAAGTCTGGGTCGAGCGGCTGTACCGGATGCCCAAGTCGGTGTCGTTGGTGGTCGACGAGGCGATCGAAAAGGCGAAGGACGGCGACGAGCTCGAACCCTGGCAGGGTCTCGAACGAATGGCGGCCGACTACCTCGCGACGTAAGACGACTGAGCGGTGGCGTCGGGGGAGCGTGGAAAACCGTGGTCTTCCTATCGAAGGTCTCCGGTTGACTCTGTCCCCGTGGCTTTGCGGCGATTGGTTTCATGCGACGATCCCAACGCCACCGCTCAGTCGTCTTGCAGGTGGCCATGACCAGAGAACAGCAACGAGCCTTGCTCGTGAAGTACGGTTTCGCACCACATGAACCCGCGCTCTATGAGCCGCCCCATTGGCTCTCGTCGCGTCAACGTGAAACGTTGGAGCTGTACGCCAAGCTCGGCACCCAGAAGGCGGTCGCGGCTGCGATGGGCGTCAGTCTTCAGACGGTCAAGAACCACACGGCCGATGCGTACCGCCGACTCGACGCGACCAACGCCATCGAGGCGTTCACCGAACTCGGTTGGCTGGTCATTCGACCGGCCGGCTGGCTCGATGAACCGGAAACCATGACCGACGGCTGCTATTGGACGCTGCGGTTCACCTCCGGGGAGGACGAGTATGTCCGGGACTCGCACACATCCTGACGCGATGCACGAGAGTCGGCGGCGTCAAACCTGGCGAACCAGCCAAAAATGGCTGGAAATGGACGAAGAACTCGTCGAAACGCCAGAATATGACGAGAAACGGGAAAAGGAGCCAGAAGATGACGATCGGCCGCTCGATAGCTGACTACAAGGAGTCCGAGCGTCTCTATGTCATCGAGGGCAAGAGCCTCCGAGAGATCGCCACGATCATGGGCCTCAAGTCCAACTCCAGCGTCTCGACGGTCGCCCGTCGAGAGGATTGGAAGGGCAAGCGTCAGGCATACCTCTCTTCCATCGCTCGCCGGAGCTACGAGACAGCGGCAGCCACGGTCGCGAGTGAGCAGAACGCCATTCGGGACGAGGCGGTACTCGCTGGACGGGCTACCATTCGCACCTACTTGACCAAGCTCGCGGCAGGCGAGATCACGGTGTCAGCCAAGGACGCGCTGGTCTGGGCCCAGTTCCTGGTCGCCGAGATGACAGCGGCCCCTGGTATGAGCACGGAGGCACCGGATGCTAGAAACGTCACTCCCCCCGACGCCGAGCTCCTCCGACGAGTTGTCGACGCTGCTCGCGAACGGGTCGCTCCCTCCGGAGGTGTGGGGCCAACTGCTCTGGTCCTCGCTACGGACACTCGCGCCAACTGACGTCCTCGCGTATGGGGAATACGTCTTCCGTCTGCGGCCAGAGCCGCACCACGTCGAGATGATCAACTTCATCCTCGACCGGCTGGAACACCGCGAGAACGGCGTCGTGCTCGAACCACGCGGTCATGCCAAGACGACCTGGGCCAATTCGATCCTGCTGTCCTGGCTCCAGTCACGGCACCCGAACCTGCGGGTCGGGCTCATCAGCAACACGGCCAAGCAGGCCAACGCCTTTTCTCGTGCGGTGCGCTTCACGCTCGAGGCCAACGAGTACCAGCACGACATCTTCGGCAACCTGGCCGGCAAGCACAAGTGGAACGACGTCGAGTGGATCCAGCTCAACTCGGCCCTGATCGGGACCAAGGACGTCAACATGTACTCCACGGGCGCGGGTGGTGCGATCATCAGCAAGCGCTTCGATCTCATCCTGTGTGACGACATCCTCGATGAGGACAACTCGGCTAACCCCGAACAGCGTGAGAAGGTCGAGAACTGGTTCTGGAAGACGCTCAAGCCGTGTCTCGTGCCGGGTGGGTCGATGATCGTCATCGGGACGCGATGGGCCGAGAGCGACCTGTACCAGAAGCTCATCGAAGAGAAGAAGTGGCCATCCCTGGTCAGGGGTGCGATCTACTACGACAACGAGGACAAGGACCAGAAGAAGCCCCACGCCCTGTGGCCAGCGATGTGGCCGCTCGACAAGCTCGAGCAGGAGCGTCGGGACATGGGCAGCGCGATGTTCGCCTGTTCCTACCTCAACGATATCAGCGGACTGATGTCGGGCAACATCTTCCGGCGCGAGTGGTTCGCCAACAAATACTTCACCCAGCTACCCGCGAACCCGGGTGGCTACGTCTGGAAGATGGGCGTCGACCTGGCCAGTTCCGAGAAGCAGCGTGCTGACTGGACGGCCCGGGTGGTCGTGGCCCAGGACGACCAGGGCAACTCGTATGTCTTCGATGTGGCACGGGCCAAGATCGAAACGGGCCATCGTGAGTTCGTCATGGATGGCGCGAAGGCGAATCCGCTCATCAGCAAGATCATCGTCGAGAACAACCAGTTCCAGGGTGCGTTCGTCAAGGACATGATCAACTCGACCATGTTGCCCATCGTGGGCAAGAAGGCCGAAGTCGACAAGGTCACGCGAGCCCGTTCGGTCGCGGCACGCTACGAGTCCGGCAAGGTCTTCCACCACCAGAGTCTCGCCGGTTCGGACTTCGAGATCGAACTGCTCCAGTTCCCGAAGGGTCATGACGACATGATCGATGCGCTGGGCTACGCCATGGAGACCGGCGTCGGCGGCGCGTTCTTCGGGGCACTGGGTAAGAAGAGGAGCTTCTGAATGGCGCTCAACAAGTTCGAGCGTGCGATGGCTCGTCAGCATCTCCATGCCAGCGACCAGATCGTGTCCCTGGTCGGAGCGACGGACCTGCGTCATGCGATGCACAAGATCCAGCACATGCACACCTCTGACCAGGTCGTCACCGTGACCACCCTCAATGACCTCCAGCGAGCGAACTTCGGGCCGCACATCCATACGACGGACCAGGTCGTGTCCTGATGGCTGTCGAGGTGGAGTTCCGTGATGGCGTGCAGGCGGTGGCCGACCATGTCTACCTCCTCTTGCGTGGCATCGACACGCATTCCCTCACCAAGGAAGAAGCGATCCGTGCATCCGAGACCCAGATGGTGAAGAACTACCTCAACTCGACGCAGCGCAAGCTGGTCGCCAAGCACTTCCGGGACCACGGACGATGAGCGGCGCGATCACCAGGCTGGTCCGGCGGGACCAGGCGCTTGTCGTGCAGCGCGAACAGGCGCTTCAGGTCCAGAAGGATCGCCAGGCATCGCCGGCCAACCTGCCGCAGGGCGGGGCCATCGCGGCTGGCTTCACCTGGGATGGCAAGGTCCCCGTCCAGAACGCCCGGGTCTACCGACACTGGGCCAAGACGAGCGAGTGGGTCCGTGGTGCGGTCCAGATCCGGCGCACCCAGGTCAGTTCGGCCGAGTGGGACATCGTCCCGTTCGACCAGCGCCGCCCCTACAGCAAGCGCCAGCAAGACGTCATCCGCAAGCTCTTCCGTCAGCCGAACCCAGCCAACGACTCCTACCGTGGGTTCATCGAACCGGTCACCGATGACCTCCTCATCCTGGACGCTGGCTGCATCGAGAAGGTGCGTGACCTGTCGGGCAACCTCCGTGAGCTGTGGCCGACCAATGCGGCCCAGATCAAGGTCAACGCCATGTGGGACGGCAACCCCAATGCCGCCCGCTACTTCTGGTATCCCGATGGGATCAACGAGAAGGCGCGTTGGTCGAACGAAGACTTCATCTACATGATGATGAACCCCCGGACGGACAGCCCGGTCGGCCTTCCGGCACTCGAGACGCTGCGAGCATCGGTCGAAGCCGAACTGGCCGCCTCGGAGTACAACCGCCGGCAGGTCGAGAACGCCGCCCCCGATGGCATCATCAACCTGGGTGAAGGATTCACCGAGCCGCAGGTCGAGAAGTTCCGTGACTTCTTCGAGTCCGAGGTCGCCGGTCGGGGCCCATTAGGGTTCATCGGTGGCAGCAAGGCCCCGTCCTTCATCAAGTTCCGCGACAGCAACCGGGACCAGCAGTTCCTCGAGTGGCAGATCTACCTCGTGCGTAAGATCGCCGTGGTGTTCGGCCTGACCCCCCAGGACCTGGGCGTCACGTTCGATGTCAACCGCTCCACCTCTGAGATCCAGATGCAGGTGAGCGAGGACCGTGGGCTCCGGCCGCTCATGTCCAACATCCAGGAGTACCTGACCGAAGAGGTCGTCTGGGACAAGAGCTTCGGCGGCATGGCCAACAACCTGGCCTTCCGCTTCACCGCGCTCAACCTCAAGGAAAGCACGGCCAAAGCCGCCATCTATGAAAAGGCCCTGGCCGGCGTGCCCTGGCGCTTCATCAATGAAGCCAGGCTCGATGAAGGCCGAGAGCCCATCCCGGAGATGGAAGGCAAGCTGATCATGGCCACACCCCAGGGTGCGGTCGATATCAGCGATGTCCCGACCGTTCGCGAGATGCTCGAGATGCAGCAGGCCAGTAAGGCCGTCGCCGTCTCGTCAAGCAAGTCGGCCGAGGAGATGGCGACCGCCCTGGCCCCATTGATCGTCAAGCAGGTCCTCGACGCGCAGCCCAAGAAGAACAGCGACATCGACTTGATCGGCGTCGTGACGGGCATCCAGTCCTTGTTCAAGGACCACTTCGAGCGTGATCGTCAGGATTCAGCCGACCACACCGAGTTGCTGCTCAAGGCCGTCAACCAGGTCCAGACGACGCGAGCGGCCAAGACACCGGACATCAACCGGGACGGCAACAACAAGACCGTCGAGATCTCCTTCTCCGATGAGCCGAAGCGGACGGTCATCGAACGCGATGCGAATGGGAGGATCTCAGGGGTACGCCAGGAGCCCGCTCCATGAGCATGGAAGAGGAGATCATCGCGGCGCTGATCGCTCGTGAAGAACTCCCGCCCGAGATCGGCCCGACCGGACCGCGAGGCGTCACTGGCCCGATGGGGGTTACGGGTGACGTTGGCCCGATCGGTCTCAAGGGTGATCTTGGCCCGATGGGGGTTACGGGTGCGGCTGGGCCGACTGGATCCGATGGGATCGTCGGACCGGCTGGTGAGCGGGGTCCGCGTGGCATCGAGGGACCGCCTGGTGCGACCGGCCCACAGGGTGAGCCTGGCGAGAAGGGGCCGCGTGGAGACGTCACCATCCTCGCCGGCGGTGGTCGTCGTTCTGGTAGTGGTGTCACGGGTCCGACCGGACCGACCGGGCCGATGGGGCCTCCTGGTCCAGGTTCGACTGGTTCCGGTTCGATCGGAGCCACGGGTGAGACCGGCCCGACTGGGGCCGATGGCGCGACCGGGGCGACTGGGGTAGCCGGAGCCGATGGCGCGACTGGCGCGACCGGCGAAACGGGACCGACTGGTGCGACCGGTGCTGCCGGAGGCGAAGGGGCGACAGGTGTCGCTGGGGCTGATGGTGCTACCGGTGCCACTGGCCCGACTGGCACGACTGGTGCCCAGGGCATCACAGGTCCGACAGGTACGACGGGCTCACAGGGTACCGCCGGGGTCACAGGTCCGACAGGAACAACGGGTAGCGTTGGTGCGACGGGCCCAACTGGGACTACGGGTGCCCAGGGCACGGCAGGCGCAGCAGGTAGCACAGGCCCGACTGGGCCGACTGGTGCCACTGGATCGCAGGGCCCAGCGGGTACTGCTGGTGTCACTGGAGCTACGGGGACGACTGGCGCGACCGGTACGACTGGATCTGCGGGAGCAACAGGCCCGACGGGTACCACTGGTTCCCAGGGTGCCACCGGTCCTACCGGTACGACGGGTGCGCAAGGAACGGTTGGTTCGACTGGGCCCACTGGCACGACTGGGTCTATAGGAGCTACTGGTCCCACTGGGACAACCGGTGCCCAGGGTACCCAAGGGATCACTGGTCCGACCGGCACGACCGGAGCGCAAGGAACTGTCGGTGCCACTGGACCGACAGGCACTACCGGTGCCCAGGGTACGGCTGGGGCGACGGGTAGTACCGGAACCACGGGTCCCACGGGGACGACCGGAGCACAAGGGATCACCGGCCCTACGGGAACCACTGGTTCAGTTGGCCCAACAGGGCCGACCGGGACCACCGGAACTGTTGGCTCTACTGGTCCTACGGGACCAACTGGCACCACTGGCTCGCAAGGCCCAGCGGGTACTGCTGGCACGACCGGCCCGACAGGCACCACTGGTGCTGTTGGTGCCACGGGCCCGACAGGGCCAACGGGAACGACTGGATCGCAAGGCGCAGCAGGTACGGCAGGGGCCACCGGTTCTACCGGAACGACTGGCCCTACGGGTACGACTGGTGCTGCTGGAGCAACCGGCCCGACCGGGACGACCGGTCCGACAGGCACCACGGGTGCTCAGGGCTCAGTCGGTGCGACGGGTCCCACTGGCACCACCGGACCGACCGGACCGACCGGAACGACAGGATCCACGGGTACGACTGGTCCAACCGGTACGACAGGAGCTGTTGGTGCCACTGGGCCCACGGGCCCCACGGGCACGACAGGTGCAGCGGGAGCAGCGGGCACGGCTGGGGCTACCGGGAATACTGGAACCACGGGTCCAACAGGGACCACGGGAGCAGTTGGTTCGACTGGCCCGACCGGGACGACTGGTGCGCAGGGCACTGTCGGTGCTACTGGACCCACCGGCACGACCGGTGCTCAGGGCACGGCTGGGGCAACGGGTACGACTGGACCGACTGGTACTACTGGGTCCACAGGTACGACTGGCCCCACTGGTACTACGGGTGCTGTTGGCCCGACCGGGCCAACCGGCACAACGGGTGCTGCTGGAGCAACAGGTCCGACTGGCCTAGGTCTATCAAAGGCCAGCACTGGAACGCAGACGTCAGTGGCTTCGTCGGCCTCAGATGTCACGATCCTGGCGGCGAATGCGAACCGATACGGTGCGGCGGTCTTCAACGACTCAACGGCTGTGCTCTATCTGTTGCTTGGAGCCGGGACCGCCAGTAATACGAACTACACGGTCAAGCTCGCTTCGATGGGTTACTTCGAGACCCCGTGGGACTTCACCGCCATCATCAAGGGCATCTGGGCGTCGGCTAACGGTTCGGCTCGAGTCACGGAGTACACGGCCTGATGGCACAGACGAACGTCCTGGCGTCCATCACGGACGTCACGATCCTTGACTCGAACAGTTCCCGTAAGAGCGCTGATGTCTTCAACGACTCCGCCGCCACGCTCTACATCCTCTGCCAGAACGCCACCAGCTCGACGACCAAGTGCTCGTGCATCGTTCCTCCTGGTGGGTTCTACGAACCGCCGTTTGGCTACTCCGGTGTCCTCAAGGGGATCTGGTCCAGTGCGGATGGCGGGTATGCCAGAGTGACGGAGAACTGATGGCACACCCCCTCAGCGACGCGATGGTCGGCATGACGCCCGAAGAGCGGGCCGCGTACAAGGCCGGGCAGTACGGCGCGATGGCGACGCCGACGCTCAACATCATGGTCGGTCGAATGGTGTCCATCGTCGAAGGACCGACGCTCGTTGACGGCATGGTCAAGGTCGTGCTGGCGTTGTGGATCGACTCGGGTGTCGGCTGGGAGCTGATCGACATCAGTGCGGCCAACCCCTTCTACTTCCGCAACCCGCCCATCCTCGTCCCTGATGCTGGCGGCGATATCGAGCGCACCTTCACCGACCCAACCACGGGCACCGTCTCATCCGTGTTCTACCGCGAAGACCCAGACGCCGCGCTAGAGCAGATGTGCTACGACGCGGTGGAGCACTTCACCGGTAGCGGGGGTGAGATGTGAGCACCCTCGTCGTCTACTCGGACACGACAGATGGATTTCTTTTCTCAGAGGACTCATTTGGGACTGGCTATTCCGCAGCGCGGGATGGGACCGGGAACGTTGGTATTACGACTGATACCGGCACCAATCTGCGGACTGGGCAAACCCGGATCGGTGGCGCGACATACGACGTCTGGGAAGCGTTCATCGCTTTTGACACGTCTAGTCTCACTGCTGGAGCTACGGTCAGCGCCGCTGTCCTAAATCTGACGGCGCAGATTGATAGCAGCACCACTGACTTTACTGTTGAAGCGCGTCTTCGTGACTGGGGGACGAGCGTTGACACGGGCGACTGGGTAGCGGGGGGCGGCCTCTCGGCGCTGACGCTTCTTGCGCACTACGCCACGTCGGGCGGTTTTGTCCCCGATACCGCGTATGACCTTGTCAACGATACGTTCCCGGCGAATGTCAATAAGACGGGCAGCACACGACTGATCCTGAGCAGTA
>Ga0315271_10002507_pt1 | contig 11521 bp, 12 predicted proteins | sample C3_top_MG_FD_204664 | JGI IMG/M metagenome (GOLD analysis project Ga0315271, IMG submission 204664) | Sediment microbial communities from Yellowstone Lake, YNP, Wyoming, USA - C3_top | ecosystem: Environmental > Aquatic > Freshwater > Lake > Sediment | place: USA: Wyoming | collected 2017-08-01
GTTGAAGCCGAATTCCTCGAACAGCGTGCCGGGCGTGACCATGCCCTTCATGTGCTCCTCGGCGCGCTTGGCCAGTTCGCGGATCGGCGGCGCCACCGATAACACCTTTTCACCGGCGCGGCGCGCGGCGGCGTAAAACTTGCCCGACATCAGCCGTGCCAGATAGTTGTTGAGCGCGCCGACATTGGGTGAGATCGACATGTCGTTGTCGTTCAGCACCACCAGCAGCGGCAGGTCGGTGGCGCCTGCATTGTTCAACGCCTCGAACGCCATGCCTGCGGTCATCGCGCCGTCGCCGATCACCGCGACCGCGCGCTGGCTGGAGCCAGTCTGGCGAAAGGCTTCCGCCATGCCGAGTGCGGCCGAAATCGAGGTGCTGGAGTGCCCCACGCCAAAGGCGTCGTATTCGCTTTCGGTACGGCGCGGGAAACCGGCGATGCCGCCCGCCTGGCGCAGCCCCGCCATCGCCGCGCGACGGCCGCTGAGAATTTTGTGGGTGTAACTCTGGTGGCCGACGTCCCACACGATGCGATCCGCCGGGGTATCGAACACATAGTGCAGCGCCAGCGTCAGCTCCACCGCGCCCAGATTCGAAGCCAGGTGGCCGCCGGTGTGCGCGACCGAATCGACCAGAAAATCGCGCAGTTCAGCAGCGAGCCGGGGCAGATCGGCGGGCGGCAGGGCGCGCAGGTCGGCGGGCGTGTGCAGGGTGTCGAGTAAAGGCGTGGTCATCTTTGATTAAAACGCGCGCTCGACGACAAAATCGGCCAGTTGGCGCAGCCGTTCGGCGGGCGCGCCCAGGCCGTTGAGCGCAGCATGTGCGTCGGTGCGCAGTTCCTGCGCCAGTTCGCGCGCACGCGCCACGCCGAGCAGGCTGACGTAAGTCGGTTTGTGGTTGGCCGCATCCTTGCCGGCGGTTTTCCCCAGGGTGGCGGTGGAGGCTTCGGCGTCGAGCACGTCGTCGACCACCTGGAACGCCAGGCCGATGCACTTGGCGTAATGGTCGAGCGCGGCGGCAGTCGTGTCAGTGAGGCTGCCGCACTGCGCGCCGAGCAGCACCGAGGCGCGGATCAACGCACCGGTTTTGTGGATGTGCATGTATTCGAGTTCGGTCAGGTCGAGCGGTTTGCCGACGCTGGCCAGGTCGATCGCCTGGCCGCCCGCCATACCGCGCGAGCCAGTCGCCTGCGCCAGCAACTGCACCATCTTCAACTGGCTGGCTGCATCGTTCGCCAGCGGCTGCGCGGCGAGAATGTCGAACGCCAGGCTTTGCAGCGCATCGCCCACCAACAGCGCGGTGGCTTCGTCGAATTCGACATGCACCGTGGGTTTGCCGCGCCGCAGCGCGTCGTTGTCCATCGCCGGCATGTCGTCATGCACCAGCGAGTAGGCGTGGATTAGTTCAACGGCGGCGGCGGCGTGTTGCACCTGTTCAATGTGGGCGCCGGTGACTTCGCCCGCAGCAAACGCCAGCAGCGGACGCACGCGTTTGCCGCCGCCCAGCACCGCATAACGCATCGCTTCGTGCAGACGCTCGGGCGCAATGCTGGCAGCGGGGAGATGGCCAGCCAGCACGCTTTCGATGCGGGCCTGACAGGCCAGGGTCCAGGCAGCAAAATCAGTCATCAGCGTCGTCGGTCTTGAAATTGGACTCGGCCTTGAAATTGAGCAAGCTGCCGTTTTCCAGAATCTTCACCTGCTGTTCGGCATCGGTCAGTTGCTGGCGGCAGTAATGCAATAGCTCGGCGCCGCGCTTGTAAGCGGCGAGCGAGGCTTCCAGTGGCAACTGGCCGGACTCCATGTCGGCCACAAGGGCTTCGAGTTCGGCGAGTGCTGATTCGTAATCTTTGGGAGGAGCGGCGGCGCGGGATTTGGCCATTCAGATGAACCCGGCTGTAACAAAGACCGCTACTTTAACAAATTCGGTGTAGGGCTGCTTTTCGGGCTGAAGGCCTATGCTAGAATTTTGCGCTTTCCCTGCGCTGGTTTAGGGAGTCATTCGTTCACGCTTGCCGCTTCCGGCGCAAACCGGAAGGGGGCTTGGTTTAGTAGGGTACGCCATGAGCGATCTCGCCGAATCCAGCGCCTTGTCGCTCACTTCGCCGCAGTTGCCAGTTTCCTGGTATTTCGATCCAGCCATCTACGCGCTGGAATTAAAACATCTGTTCGGGCACGGTTCCGGCTATGCGGGTCATCTCGTCACCTGCGATGACCTGAAGTGGGAATACGGCGACTGGTGGTCGGTGCAGACCGTTGGCGTGAATCGCGGCCTGGCCAAAGCCGGCTCGCCGGTGTATCAGCATTGGCACCAGCAGGTGCTGGCCTACCAGCAGGGCAAGGCGCCTGCGCAGGGCTCGATCTGGCTGACTTATTACCCCGGCCTGATGGTCGAGTGGTATCCGCACGTGCTGGTGTCGTCGATCATTCCCACCGGCGTCGAATCCTGCCGCAACGTGGTCGAGTTCTATTACCCCGAAGACATCGTCCTGTTCGAGCGCGCCTTCATCGAGGCCGAGCAGGCGGCGTATCAGGAAACGGCGGAAGACGACGACATCTGCGCGCGCATGCACAAAGGTCGGCGTGCGCTGTATCAGCAGGGCATCTCGGAAACCGGGCCGTACCAGTCGCCGCTGGAAGACGGCATGATGCATTTCCATGCGTTCCTGCGGCGAGAACTCTCGCCGCACCTGGAACAGGCGCAGCGGCGTGAGATCGAGCCGCATCTCAAATGAGTTTTTTCAAACTTTCCAACGGGCGGCGCACACCGCCCATTTTTTTCGCCCGTCTTCAATGAGCTGCCACTAAATGAAATCAAGCTGGATGCTGGTCGCCGCCGCGCTGTTCGCGCTGATGGGCGTGCTGGTCAAGCACCTGTCCGGCGCGTTTTCGCCCGCCGAGCTGGTGTTCTACCGTTCGGTGTTCGGGCTGCTGGCAATAGGCGGCGTGATCGCGGTGCAGAATCGCGGGCTGTGCGCACCGCTGGCCACGCCCCACTTGCAAGCGCACTTCTGGCGCGGCTTGTCCGGGTTCATCGCGCTGGTGCTGTTTTTCTACGCCATCGCGCGACTGCCGCTGGCGACTGCGGTGACGCTGAATTACACCGCGCCGCTGTTTCTCGCCGCGCTGTCGGCCTGGTGGCTGCGCGAGCGTCATGGGCGTGGGCTGATCGGCGCGGTGTTGCTCGGTTTTGTCGGCATTGTGTTGCTGCTGCGGCCGCAATTGCAGGATCAGGCCTGGCTGCCTGCGCTGGCCGGGCTGGTGTCGGGGATGCTGGCGGCGGTGGCGTATGTCAACGTCAAGCAGCTCGGCAAACTGGGCGAGCCGGAATGGCGAGTGGTGTTTTATTTCACCTTGCTGGCGACGCTGGGCGGCGGGGCGTGGATGGCGGTGGCCGGGTTTCACCGGCCGCACGCGGCGGACTGGCCGCTGCTGATCGGTCTGGGCGTGACCGCCACGCTGGCGCAACTGGCGCTGACGCGCGCCTACCATCGCGGCCGCACGCTCATCGTGGGCGCGCTGGCGTACACCACGGTGGGATTTTCAGCGGTATATGGGGTGATTTTGTTTGGTGAGCGGCTGCCGCTGCTGGCCTGGGCGGGCATGGCGGTGGTGGCGCTGGCAGGTATTTGGGCGGTGCGTGCGTCTGCGCCCGCCAATTCGCTATAGTGGAAGCTATTTCCTGAGGAGCACGTCATGATCAGTCTCGACATCAAAAACAACCTGATTGCGGTTTCCGTCATGGGTCAGTTCACCCTCGACGATTACCGCGAATTCGAGCAGGCAGTGTGCTACGGCATCCAGTTCCAGGGCAGCGTCGATCTGCTATTCGATTTGCGCGACATGTTGTCGTATAGCCTGGACGTGGCGTGGGAAGAACTGAAGTTCTCGCGCGAACATAAAAACGATTTCGGCCGCATCGCGATCCTGACCGACGACCAGTGGATGGCGTGGAGCATGTGGGTCAACCGCATGTTCATGTCAGCGGATATTCGTCTGTTTGATGATCTGGCGATGGCGCAGGACTGGGTGGCGGGGGGGGAGTTGCCGCTACCGGCGGCTTGATGCGCGCGGGGCGGAATATGCGCGTGTTGGCGTAATACGCTGCTTGCGCGTTTGCCTCATCCCATCCCGGCACGCCCTGCACCGGCAACGCTGCGAGTTGGTGCGGTGAATCGATGGTTTTGAGTGCCGCAACTGCGATCGATTCCGTATCGAGGCCACGCGCATCCGCATCCAGTATCAGACATTTTCCGGTAACCGTCGGATAGGGCGTCAGCAGCTTTTCCAGCAGCGCGTGCCCGACCACCACGAAGTTCATCGCCGTTTCGACAGCATGGCGTTGATCCCAAAACAAGGTCTGCCAGGCGTGCTCAGTCAGCAAGGCAGGCAAAGCGGGATCGCGGCTCATCACCCACACGCCCGATTCATCCAGCATGGTCAGTGCATCGCGGCGACGGCCGCGCGTGGCGCTTGTCTCCAGTGCAATCGCTTCACCGTGTGCCGCGTTCAGCGCGGCCTTGAACCGTGGGAAGTGCAGCCATACCAATGCATTCAGCACGTCGTGCCAGGTGTCGGCGCGGGTTGGCGCCTGGCCGGTTTGCAGGATGTGGGTTTCGTAATCGCGCGCCGACAGGCGGCCATCGGGTTCGAAAAAACGCAATGGCAGCCCGTGTGCCTGGGTGGTGCCGTGCGCGGTTGCCAGGGCGTTGAGTGCATCGAGCGAGGGGCGTTCATGCACTAAACCCAGCGCGTCGATCAATTCCCGATAGGGCGCAAAGGCGGGATGCTCGAACTTCAATGCAGCGATTCGGACAAGGCTCGGCGGTATTGCCGCGTCAGCGGGTGCGCAGCGCCGAGCAGATCGAACAGCGCGAGCAGGCTGGTGCGGCCGATATCGTGGCGGAAGCCGCGGTCGGTGCGGGCGATGAACAGCAATTCAGCCATCGCGCCGTCCATGTCGTCGTCTGCCAGCAAGCGTGCGGCGCGCCGGTAATGCGCATCGAGATCGTCAGCGTGGAGCAGGAGATACGCATCGAGCTCAGCCAATGATGGCGCCAGCCGGGCGGTTTCAGCCAGATTGAGATGCACGTGCAGGCGGGCGATGTCGGGTTGCGCCCGCGCTTCCAGCGGCAGACTGTCGAGCAGCTTCAAGGCCTGTTCGCCTTCGCCTTCAGTCCACAGCAGCTTGGCCAGATCGCGCGGAATCGCCAGGTTGTCGGGTTCGGCCATCGCCGCGTTGGCGAGCAGCATGCGCGCCTGCCCGATGTTGCCCGACTGCCAGGCTTTGAGGCCCAGCGCATGGGCGCGATGGGCGTCACCGGCGATGAAGCGGTCGAGAATTGCGCGAAAGCTGCTGTCGGGATCGGCGCCGTGAATGGTGTGGGCGACTTCGCCGCGCCAGAAAAACTTCACCGTCGGCACCGAGTTCACGGAAAAGCGCCGTGTCAGTTCCGGCAGGTCGTCGGTGTTTAACATCACCAGCAGAAACTTGCCGCCGTATTCGGCCGCGAGCTTGACCAGGCGCGGCATCAGGATGAAACAGGGGCCGGCCTTGGGGGTCCAGAAATGCACCAGCACCGGGCCCTTGTGCGAATTTTCCAGCACCAGCCGGTTGAAATTGTCGGCGCTGGCGTCGAAGACGTGGGGTGACAGCGCCATCAGTCGAACGCTCCGGTTTTGGCGAAGCGGTCGCACGCAGCCACCAGCTCGCGTGCAATCCCCGGTTCGAACGCCGAATGTCCGGCGTCCGCCACGACCACATAACGCGCCTCGGGCCAGGCGCGCGCCAGTTCGTCAGCCGAGACGATCGGGCAGACGGCGTCGTAGCGCCCCTGCACGATGATCGCCGGAATGTTGCGCAGGCGGTGAACGTTGGCGAGCAGGCTGTTGTCGGGCAGGAAAATGTTGTGGACGAAATAATGCGCCTCGATCCTTGAAAGCGATAAGGCGGTTTGGTCGCTGCCAAATGCGGCGACAAGTTCGGGACTGGGTAGCAGGGTCGAGCACGAAGCCTCGAAGGTCGCCCACTGAAATGCGGCGGGCTGATGCACTGCCGGATCGGGGTCGATCAGGCGACGGTGATACGCAGTGAGCAGATCGTCGCGCTCGCTTGCCGGGATGAACTCGGCGAGTTGACGCTGCGCCTCGGGGAACAGGGCGCGAATGCCGGTGAGAAACCAGTCGATCTCGCTGCTGCGGCAAAGGAATATCCCGCGCAACACCAGTCCGCGACAGCATTCAGGGTGCGCTTCAGCGTAGGCCAGCGCCAGCGTCGATCCCCACGAGCCGCCGAACACCAGCCAGGAATCGACGCCGAGTTCGCACCGCAGCGCTTCCATGTCGGCGATCAGATGCGGCGTAGTGTTGTCAGTGAGTTCGCCGTGCGGCGTCGAGCGACCGCAGCCGCGCTGGTCGAACAGAATGATGCGGTAGCGCGCCGGATCGAAAAACTGCCGCTGCTTGGGTGAAGTGCCGGAGCCGGGGCCGCCATGAACGAACAGCGCCGGGATGCCGTCGGGGTTGCCCGAGGTTTCCCAGTAAATGCGGTGCAGGCCGCTGGTGTCCAGCATGCCGCTGGCGTAGGGATCGATGGGCGGATGGAGCGCAGAAATTTCTGACATGGATGCGGGGCGGAGCGTAGAGGTTTGGCATATTATCGTGGACATTCCTTCCCGCTTCACGGTTCGCGCTTATCGCCATGACCTCACCCTTCAAATTCGCCCACGCCAGTCACCCCGACTGGACCGCCGCCGCGCAAGATTGCATGGCGCAGTTGGGGGCGATTCCGCAGACGGCGACGCTGGGGTTTTTGTATGTGGCGGATGCTTATGCGGGCGATCTCGGCGCGATTCTGGATTTTTTCAAGAGCGCGACCGGGGTGCCGCACTGGACTGGCAGCGTCGGGGTGGGGATCTGCGCGACCGGCGTGGAGTATCTGGAACAACCGGCAATGGCGCTGATGCTGGGTGAATTTCCAACAACCGATTTCAGTATGCTGCCGCTGCTGCGCACGCCGCATGACATCGCTGCGCAGCCGTCGGATGCCTACTTTGCGCTGGCGCATGGCGACCCGGCGAATAACCGCATTCAGGAACTGATCGAAAGTCTCTCGGCGCATGTGACGAGCGGGTTTGTCGTTGGCGGCCTGTCGAGTTCGAGCGGCGAGACGGTGCAAATCAGCGATGGCGTAGTGAGCGGCGGCTTGTCCGGCGTACTGTTTTCCGAGCGGGTGAAGCTGGCGACGCGGCTGACGCAAGGCATCTCGCCGTTAGGGCCGCGCCATCTTGTCACCATGGCCAACAAAAACATCATCGGCAGTCTGGATCATCGCCCCGCGCTGGAGGTGATGAAGGACGAAATCGGCGAGGTGCTGGCGCACGACCTGCAACGCGCGGCGGGCTATATTTTCGTCGGCCTGCCGGTGCGCGGGTCGGATACCGGCGATTATCTGGTGCGCAATATACTCGGGGTCGATCCGCAAAACAATCTGGTGGCGATCGGCGAAACGATCGAGGCGGGGGACGCATTGCTGTTCTGCCGCCGCGACCAGCAAACCGCCGAAGACGATCTGCTGCGGATGCTTGCGGCGATCGGGGCGCAATTGAACGCACCGATCCGGGGCGGCGTGTATTATTCTTGCTTGGGGCGCGGCCAGCACATGTTCGGCGCGCCCAATCGGGAGCTGGGATTGATACGCGACACCCTGGGCGATTTCCCGCTGGTGGGTTTTTTTGCCAACGGCGAGATTTCGCATAATCGCCTGTATGGCTACACAGGGGTGCTTACCCTGTTTGGTTGAACGGGTCAGATGATCTGACCAAAAATAACGGAGACAACATGAGCCTGCACGCCACCAAAGAAGATGAAGTTCGCCTGTTACGCGATGAAGTCGACATGCTGATGCACGAGCGCCGCCAGTTGTTGCAGGTGACCGGCGCGGCGGCGGTGTTCGTCGCCAACCTCGATACCGACAGCCTGCCTGACGAGGCCGACACCATCGACGCGGCAGAAATGCTGGCCGAGCAGTTGAACGGTCTGTCCGAAGAAACCCTCAAGGACGCGCTGGAGTCGGTGCGTGCCGAACTCGACCCCGTCGCACAATCCCTCACCGCATAAAACGGGCGCCGTCTTGCGCCGTCTGGCACTCCCCGCTCCCGCTGAAATCAGGCGCTTTGCGCTGATTGCCGGGCTGACCGCGCTGGCTTACGCGCTGGCGGGCTGGGTCAGTCTCAAACTGGCGGCCTACATGGCCGGCGTGGTTGCCGTCGTCTGGCTGGCTGCCGGTATCGGCGCCATGGCCAGCCTGCGTTTCGGCGCGGCAGGGGTGGCGGGGGTATTGCTGGGGTCGTTTGCGATCAACAGCCAGTTCCTGCCGCCAGACGCTGCATTCCGCTTTGCCCTTGGCGCGGCAGCGGGGGCGGCGATCATGGGCTATCTGCCGCGTCGCCTGCAGCCTTTCAGTCTCACCCTCGATTACGTGTCCAGCGTCGCCAAGTTTGCGCTGGTGGCTGCGCCTTTGGGTTGCGCGGTGAGCACGCTGACCGGGGTGTTCAGCCTGTATTTCTTTGGTGACCTGCCTGCCAGTATGGTGTTGCGAGGTTTGTGGGTAGGGTGGCTGGGCGAGTTGCTCGGGGTGTATCTGATTGCGCCGCTGCTGCTGACGGCGTCGCGCTGGGATTTGCTGCCGACCACCCGGGGCGCACGGCTGGAAGGCCTGGTGCTGCTGCTCAGCATGATGCTGCTGACGCGGGTGATGATGCAGTACGCCGAGCCCTTGCGACCGGCTGAAGTGGTGCTGTTCGTTCTGCTGCCGGGCGTATTGTGGGCCGCGCTGCGTTTTTCGGTGACCGGGGCGAGCGCGGCCATTTTCCTGTCGGCGCTGATCGTGCTGGGGATCGCCGTGGTGACCTATGGCGGACTGACGGGCGCCACCACCCCGCGCGATATTTTCGCGCTGCAAATCAGCATGATCATGATGGCGCTGGGCGGGTTGTTCGTGTCGGCGGCGCTCACCGAGCGGCGCTATTCCGAAATGCGACTCGACATGCTGGCCAACCACGACCCGTTGACCGGACTGCCCAATCGCTCGTATTTCCAGGACTTTCTCGGCCACGCGCTGGCGCGCGCGCAGCGTGAAAAATCACAGGTGTCGCTGCTGTTCATCGACCTCGACCGCTTCAAGCACATCAACGATACGCAGGGGCACGAAGTGGGCGACCAGGTGTTGCGCGTCGTGGGCAACCGGCTGGACGAACAATTGCGTGCCGACGATTTCGTCGCCCGGCTGGGCGGCGACGAGTTCGCAGTCGTCCTGACCCATCCGCCCGCCTCGCACGCCGCCAGCCGGGTGGCGGGCAAATTGCTCAAGGCGCTGGCCGAATCGTTCAAACTTCAGCAGCGGCGCTATGCCATCAGCGCCAGCATCGGCATCAGCGTGTATCCGGACGACGGACTCGACGCCAACACGCTGCTGCGCCAGGCCGACCTGGCGATGTATCAGGCCAAGCAACGCCGCAGCGGGTTTGAATATTTCAGCGATGAATTGAATACCGTGGCGCAGCAGCAGTTGTCGCTCGAAAGCGGTCTGCGTCAGGCGCTCGAACGCAAGGAACTGGTGCTGGTCTATCAACCCAAAGTCGATCTCGCCAGCGGTCGGGTGGTGGGGGTGGAGGCGCTGGTGCGCTGGCTTTCCCGCTCCGGCGGCATGATCGGCCCCGACCAGTTCATCCCGGTGGCCGAGGAAACCGGCCTGATCCTGCCCTTGGGGCGCTGGGTGGCGCAGGCGGCCTGCGAGCAGTGGATCATCTGGCGCGATGCCGGCTTCAATCCGCCGCCGGTGGCGATCAACCTGTCGCCACGCCAGTTTAACGATGCGCGCCTGATCGACGACATCGACGCCATCCTCAAGAATACCGGCATGGATGCCGCGCAGTTGCAACTGGAAGTCACCGAAAGCGCGGCGATGGAAAACCCGGTGCGCACCTTCGACATGCTCAACGCCCTGCGCCAGCGCGGCCTGCACGTCTACATCGACGATTTCGGCACCGGACATTCCAATCTGGCGCAGTTGAAGCGGATGCCGATCGACACGCTGAAAATCGACAAGAGCTTTATCGACGATGTGCTGACCGACAGCGACGACGCCGAAATCGTCAACGCCATCATTCGCCTGGCGCACGCGCTCAACCTGCGCGTGGTGGCTGAAGGGGTGGAAACGCCGGAGCAGGTGGCGTTTCTGAAAAATCGTGACTGCGACGAAATCCAGGGTTATGTGGTCGCCAAACCGCTGCCGCCCGACAGGGTCAGCGCACTGTTTGCGCAGACCTTCAGCTTTGGCTGAGTGTGTCGCTGCAGGATAAAAATCGGGGCGCTCGCAGCGCCCCGTTGATCGATCCGTAGCGGCGGTTCAAAGCGTCCGTGTAATGACGACGGCGCCGCGCAACTCCCCTTCTTTGTATCCGGTGGCTTGGTCAAGCGGATAGTCAGCGCGCAAGCGTGCTTTCACACCTTCTGAAATCGTTTCGGCTGGGCCGTGGCAGGTCAGGCACATCGGCTGGATGGCGATGGCTTTGGCGTAATGCAGGTGTTTGCCGGACGAATCGGTGACCACTTCGGAAAATTCCATGGTGTCGGCTTTCTCACCCTGTTTCATGCGTTCTGAAAACGATGCCAGCGCCTGGGCTTGCCATGCGTTGGCAACGCCGGTTCCGGCATTGCGTGCGCGGGTTCCCACGCGGCTGACTTGCCAGCCGGTTTGCCTGGATAAATCAGTCGCGATTTGCGGAGCGATTTCCTTGCAGACGCTAATCGATTCTGCGGGGCCGTTCTTGCTCATGGACTCCTTGAGCTTGCCGCCCAGTTGTGTCGCGAGGGTTTTCGCAACCGCGCGGCTTTCTTCGATCTGTTTGGGTTGCGCGGCCTCGACTTGGGTTTCGACCTTGGATTCGCTCGTTGCGCAGGCGGTCAGCAGCAGGGTAAGGGTAACAATCAGCGGGGTTTTCATCGGGGACTCCAGTGGGTTAAGTAAAAAAGTGGTTGGGACGGGGGGGAGTGCGCAGCGGGCAGGGCGTGTTTCAATGCCCTTCGACGCAGATTTCCTTGCGTGTCACCGCAAGCACCGTGCGCCACACCAGCATGGCGATCACCAGACTCAGCACGCCAAGCAGGCCTGCACCGAGCCAGGTGTAGACGGCCAGCCCGGTTTCTCTTGCCATCAGCAGGGTCGCGATGGTGATGGCCGCGATGGGAAAGGAATACGCCCACCACGAGAGAAAGAACTTGAGCCGGGTGAAATAGCGGATTTGTGACGCCAGCAGCAGCGTGAAAAAGAGACCGACAAAGTACAGCACGCGCGCGAAAGCATCCACCCCGCCTACCAGGTTGAACCATGAAATAAACCCCACGGCGGGCGGGGCGATGAAGATGAATAGCGTTGGCATGAAGCGATCCGGCAGGCTGCCGTGGAAGATCAGGCGGTTGAAAATGATCGCGGTGAGGATCGGCCAGAAAAATAGCCCGATAC
>Ga0315271_10002508_pt1 | contig 11519 bp, 12 predicted proteins | sample C3_top_MG_FD_204664 | JGI IMG/M metagenome (GOLD analysis project Ga0315271, IMG submission 204664) | Sediment microbial communities from Yellowstone Lake, YNP, Wyoming, USA - C3_top | ecosystem: Environmental > Aquatic > Freshwater > Lake > Sediment | place: USA: Wyoming | collected 2017-08-01
ACGCCCCGCATGACGAGGCGCACTTCGCCTACGCCGTACCGCTCCGGCTGATTCGCGGCTCGCTCGCGCGGCTCCAACTCGACAGCCGTGGCCAGCGCGCGGAACTCGCGACGACCGGCGCCCGCGCGGCAGGCCGCGCATCCAATCTCCGCGTGGAACGGTCCGGCAACGCCACGACGGTCCGCTGGAACGCCACCGACTATCCTCTCGCCGTCCTCCGTGACGCTGCCACCGGGCGCATTCTCTCGCTCGCCCCCGGCGGCAGCGTGACCCTCGACGACGCGTCGGGCGCGTTGGACGTGACCCTCTCGGATCGCACGCGGAGCCGGACGGAGCGATCCCGCTAGCCAGTCCCCCCATTCCCACATGGTGGAGAGGGGGACAGGGAGTGAGGACACTGGACCCCGGCTTTCGCCGGGGTGACGGCCGCCCGGCCGCCCCGCTGCCCCGCAGCCCCCCGGCCCCGCTATTTTCCCTCATGCGCCGCTTCCTGCAAACCCTGGGCTCCGCGTGGGCCTGGCTCGCCATCGCCATCGTGATCATCCTGTGGTTTCCCACGATGTGCGTGATGTATGTCGTCACCCTTCCGTTCGACCGGGGTCGTTACGCTGTCGGCTGGTGGTTCCGGCGCATGGGCGTCGCCATGGCCGCGGTCAATCCCTACTGGCGCTTCAGTCGAGCCGGGATGGCCATCGCCGACCCGCGCCGACCCTACGTGGTCGTCTCGAACCACGAGTCCTTCGCCGACATCCTGCTGATCTGCCATCTCCCGTTCGAGATGAAATGGCTCTCGAAAGTGGAGATCCTCGGGATTCCGTTTGTCGGCTGGATGATGCGAATGGCGGGGGATATCCCCCTCAAGCGGGGGTACGGGCCAAGTGCCGCCGAGGCGATGGAACGCTGCCGGGAGACGCTGCGGAATCGGGTGTCGGTGATCTTCTTTCCGGAGGGGACCCGCTCGGTCGACGGCACCATGCTGCCGTTCAAGGACGGCGCCTTCCGCCTGGCCATCGAGGCCGGCGTGCCGATCCTGCCGCTTGCGGTGGCCGGCACCCGCACCGCGCTCCCCAAGCACGACTGGCGCTTCAACCCGGCCCGCGCGGTGGTCGAGGTGCTGCCGCCGATCGCAACCGAGGGCCTCACGCTGGCGGACCTGCCCCAACTGAAGGAGCGCGCCCGCACCACCATCCAGGTGGCGCGGGACGCGCTCCGCGCTCGAATCGCCTGAGCGCTACTTCCCCTCCAACTCCTTCTTGACCCGGGCGCGCATTCGCTCGGCGGTGGCCCGGCCCGTCGGCACCTCAGTGGCGACCCACTCCGCGCTCTGAAAGGAAGCGGGGTTGGCCGCCGCGCGAATCTCCTTCAGATAGGGCTCCACCCGCACGTAGAGCAGCAGCCCCTCCGCGTTGTTCTCCACCAGGAAGTCGCCGTGGATGATCCCGTGCCGCGCCATGCGGTACACCATCTCCCAGTAGGTGGACACCTGGCGGTAGGCGCGGTTCAGCGGGTGGTCGTGCTTGAGGATCGCCACCGCCTCCTTGGCGTTCCTCGGCAGGAACTCCCTGGTGAGCTGATCGCGCGCTTCGCGCAGGACTGGCTCACGGCGCAGGTCGTAGAGCTTGAGGATGAGGTCCGCGTCGAGATGGTCGGGGGCGTCCTTCTGCATGCCGTCTCCAGGGTGAATTGAAAGAGTCACCACATGCGCGTCATTGTCCCGCGAGCGCGTCGGCCACGCGCGCCAGACGAGTTCTCGCCTCGGTCGCGACAGACCTGAGCGCCGGGTCTTGGTCCATGCCGCCGACCGAGAGCATCACGTCGGGGTCGGCGATGCGGACCACCGAGCCGGTGCCGGATGACTCGACCGTCACATTGCAGGGCAGGAGGAGCCCCGCCTCCGCATAATGACTGAGCGCCCTGTGCGCGAGCGTCGGATTGCACGCGCCCAGGATCGCGTAGGGCCGGAACTCCAGCCCGATCTTCTCCTTGAGCGTGTGGTGCACGTCAATCCGGGTAAGGATGCCAAACCCCTCGGCCTTCAGCGCCGCGGTCACGGTCTCGATGGCCCGGTCAAACGGCTGCGCCAGCGTCGCCTCGAAGGCGAGCGATGTCGTCGTCATGTTGCACGTCCCTTCTTCTGATAGGTACCCATCAACTCGGCCTGGCCGAGCTCGTGCCCGGCCATGGCCGCCAGAAGAGCGGCCTTGGTCGGCGTGCCGAGATCCGGCAGCACCGTGTCCAGCGCATAGAGCTTGTGGAAATAGCGATGGCGACCGATCGGCGGACAGGGCCCCCCGTAGCCGGTGCGCTTCCAGTCATTCAACCCCTCACGGGTTCCGCCGGGCAGCTCGCCGCAGGTGACGCCTTCCGGCAGTCCACCGGACCCGGCCGGAAGATTGTACAGCACCCAATGGACGTAGGTCATCTTCGGCGCCGCGGGATCCGGCGCGTCGGGATCATCGACGATCAGCGCCAGGCTCCTGGTGCCCGCGGGAACACCGGCCCAGGAGAGCGCGGGCGCAAGATCCTTCCCCTCGCAGGTGCAGCGCGACGGGATGTCGCCGCCGTGGACGAACGTCGTGGAAGCGAGCGTGAGCGACATGCGGTGTTCCTTTCGATCAGACCCCGACCGCGCTCAGGGCCTCCTCGGCTTCGGCCCGGGCCACCCCAATCGGGGTGCGCACGGCGGCGCCTGGCTTGCCCGGCACGAGGCTCATGGCGTATTCGGCGAGCGCGGTAATGGTGAGACTCGGGTTCACGCCCGGATTGGCCGGGACGATCGACCCGTCGATGGCATAGAGGCCCGGATACTCGTGCACCTGGCAGTCGAGGCCAACCACGCCCTCCGTCGCATTCGTGCCGAAGGGACATCCGCCCAGGATGTGCGCCGTCATCGGAATGCCGAGCAGGCTTTCGTTGATGGAACCGGCTGGGATGCCATGGATCTTCTCCGCGAACCGCTGCGTCACCTTGCGGCTGACCTCGATGGCGGAGGGATGCCCGCTCGCCGGATCAGGGTGAGACACCAGCCCGAGGCGGAACAGCGTAAAGAGGCTCCGCCCGAACCGGAAACGCAGCTTGGTGTCGTCGGTCTGCATGGCGAGGATGATCGTGGTGCGCTGGGCCCACCGCGGCAGGAAGTGCGTCCGCGCAAAATCGACCGGCCGGGAAATAATGCCCCACAGCGAGAGCGCGACCCGCTTGAGCCCGCCGCCCGAGTCGATGATCGGCCCGGTCAGCAGCCGCATCAGCGACGAGCCCGGAGAGTAGCGCACCGGTTCGATGGTGGTAATCGCGTCGGCATGGACGATGGAGGTGATGGCGATGCCCTGGGAATAATCCGACGCGTCATCGCGGGCGATGACGCCGAGCAGCGATTCGTTGTTGGTGCGGACCAGGTCGCCGAGGCGCCCGGAGATGCGGGGCAGGGAACCGGTCACGTCGCGACAGCGGAAGAGGAGACGAAGTGTGCCGAGCGCGCCAGCGGCGGCGATGACGTTCCGGGTGCGGATCCGCTTCTCCCCCTTCCGCAGGAGCGCGGAGGAGGAGCGATACACCACCTCATACCGGGCCCCGTCGGCCTGGCCCCCCGGCAGCGGAACGATGTCCCGCACCTCGGCCTCGGCTTCCACTTCGGCGCCCCACTTCTCGGCCAGGTAGAGATAATTCTTGACCAGCGTGTTCTTGGCGTTGTAGCGACACCCCACCATGCAGCCGCCGCAGTGAATGCAGCCGGCGCGGGCGGGGCCTTCGCCGCCGAAGTACGGGTCGGGGACCTCCACGCCCTCGTCGTCCGGCACGCCGAAAAAGGTGCCGACCGGCGTCAGCTGCCAGGTGTCCGCCGTCCCGAGTTCCCCGGCGATTTCCCGCAGCAGGACGTCGGCCGGCCAGGTGCGTGGGTTCACGGCCACCCCGAGCATGCGGCGCGCCGTGTCGTAGTGCGGCACGAGAAGCGCCTTCCAGTCGGCGAGGTGCCGCCACGCCGGCGCGGAGAACATCTCGTCGCCCGGCGCCATCAGGACGTTTGCGTAGCCCAGGCTTCCTCCGCCGACCCCGGAACCGTGCAATACAAACACGTCCCGGAAGGGGCTGATCTGCAGGATGCCGAAGCAGCGGAGCGCCGGGGCCCAGAGCGACTTCCGGACGTTCCAGTTGGAACGCGCAAAGTCCTCATCACGGTAGCGCTTGCCCCGCTCGAGCACCCGCACCCGGTAGCCCTTCTCCGTCAGGCGAAGCGCCGAAACGCTGCCGCCGAACCCGGAGCCAACGATGACAAAGTCGAGTGTGTCAGACATTCTGCTCTTTCTCGGTCTTCAGCCGTCGAGCCACGCCTCGAGGGGCGCCGGCCCTCAGAGAATACGCTTCCCGAACGCCGACTCCAGCAGTTCGACGGCCAGCACCGCCGAGCGGTTGCGCTCATCGAGGATCGGATTGACCTCCACCACTTCGAGTGACGTCATACGCTTCGAGGACGAGATCAGTTCCATGATCGTGTGGGCCTCCCGGTAATCGAGCCCACCCTTGACCGGCGTCCCGACGCCCGGGGCCAGCGCCGGGTCCACGGCATCCAGGTCGAAGCTGACGTGCAGGCAGTCGGTGCCGTCGGTGACCCGGGCCAGCGCGTCGCTCATGACGGCATGAATCCCGTCCCGGTCGATTTCCGACATGGTGTACACCCGGATGCCCAGGTCGGCCAGGTGCTTCCGCTCCCCATCCTCGAGGCTCCGGATCCCCACCAGCGCAATGCCCTGCGGGTCGATCTTGGGGCCGGCTCCTCCCACGCCCGAGAGCTCCTTCGGCCCGAGGCCGAAGAGGGCGGCCAGCGGCATGCCGTGGATGTTGCCGGAAGGCGAGGTCTTGGGCACGTGGATGTCGCTGTGAGCGTCGATCCAGAGCACGCCGAGCTTCTTCCGCTTCTTGCGGCAGTACGATGCGACACCGGAAATCGTCCCGATGGCGATCGAGTGATCCCCCCCCAGCACCAGTGGGAAGCGCCGGCGTTCCATGATCCGCTCGACCGCCTTGGCGAGCAGGCTGGAGGCACGGGCGATCTCCCCGAGGTAGCGGGCGTGTCGGCTCCCGATGGGGAGCTCTTCCATGTTCTTGATGTCGAGGTCGCCGCCGTCGACGACGCGGTGTCCCCGGGCGGCGAGGGCGGCTGCGACGCCTGCGATCCGGAGCGCGGATGGACCCATGTCCACGCCACGCCGACCAGAACCGAGGTCCATCGGAACGCCAAGGAGTTCGATATTCATCCGACTACGCTACCACCAACGGCGAGGGGCCGCAACGTGGGGACGCCGCCTACCGCAGCAGCATGTTGGCCTCTGCCTCCATTCGCTGCAGCCGGGTGTAGTAGTCGCGCAACTCCAGCAGGTGCGCCAACGCAATCTTGCCGGTGAGCAGGAGGTCGTCCCCCCTGACGTTGGTGACCACGTTCCGCACGCCGTGCTCCAGTTCCACCTCCAGCCCCATCCGGAACTGCTCCAGATTCACCTCGGCCCAGTTGATCCCGATCTCGTCGCCTACCCGCCGGGCCTCCTCGGCCGAAAATATCCGCTGGCTAACCATGGGTCCCCCTCCCGAATGCCGACCGGCACTTGCCCGTCAGCCACCCCCGAGCGGCGGGGGTGGACGCGAAGGATGAGGTGGCGGTCGTGAAGGGGTGGTGAAGGATGGGGGAGAGTGTCTTGACCGATTATGCTCCGAGACCAGGGAGGTAGCGTTCAGCCAGCACCCGGAGGTGGTGCCGCTCATGGCCAGCCAGGATCCAGGCCAGCGCCCGGGCCGAAATGGGGTGCCCGCTGGCTGAGCCCCCCCGTGGCCACGCCTCGGCATCGAACGAGTGGAAGAGGGTCAGGGTGCTCTGCCGGACGGCAAAGAGCTCGGCCGCTATGTCGGCCAGCGGCCGACGGTCGAACGTGGCGAAGGGCATCCAGGCGTTCTCGTCGAATCCCGGCAGCGGGGTGGCGTCCCCCCGGGCAATGCGGAGTGCGCGGTAGGAAAACACCCGTTCCGCATCGGCGATGTGCCCGATGACCTCCTTGATGCTCCACTTCCCCTCGGCGTACCGGAATCCGGCCTTGGACTCGGGGATCCCGTCGAGCACGGCGGCCGTCGAATCCCGCTGCACCGCGAGGGTAGCCAGCAGGTCCCCGGCTGGCACCTCGGCGACGTAGGGCTGATAGTACGCGTTGTATTCGGAACCGGATGGGCGGGCGGGCGAGTGGCTGGGCAAGGCGACCTCCAAGGCGCAGGGGGCACCGTCTGGCGGAACGGTGAATGACGGGGCAATATAGACATCCCGATCACTTCCACCATACAGAATGGAATTCAGAGATGGCCGGCGGTCCCTCGGCACGGTCGGCGTCGTGCTGGGGCTGGCGCTCTGCGGCGTGCTCATCTGGTTGCTCATCAGTTGACATGTGCTCTCGCCAGACAGTACGTCGGGCATCGTCCATCTGGTGCTGATTTCCGTGAGCCTTATCCTGGCGCTCGGCTCGGGATGGTCCATCATCACCCGCAACGTGACCGGGCAGGTGGATACCGATGAAGTGACGTGAGGAGGCGCACTCAGCTCTCCGTCCTCAGCTCTCGCTCCTCCCTAGGGCCGCCGGCGCCTTCACCCGCCCAACCGCGCCGGCCAACGCAATCAGCGTGAGCAGGTAGGGGAACATCAGGAAGAACTGATAGGGCACGTCGAGTCCGGCGGCCTGCAGCGCAAACTGGAGCGCCGTCGCCAACCCGAAGAGCAGCGCCGCCAGCCCCGCCCCCACCGGATTCCAGCGCCCCAGGACCACGATCGCAATGGCGATGAACCCGCGCCCCGCCGTCATCCGCTCGGCAAAAGTGCCGACCTGCGCCAGCACCAGGGTGGCGCCTGCCAAGCCGGCACAAGCTCCCCCAATCAGGACTGCCACCAACCGCGTCCACCGCACCGAGACTCCTGCAGCCCGCGCCGCAGCGGGGTCTTCCCCGACCGCTCGGAGCGCCAGCCCAAACCGGGTCCGGAACAACACGAACCACGTGAGTGGAATGAGGCCGATGGCCAGGTAGGTCGTGATCGGCTGCAGGAAGAACGCGGGGCCCGCGATCGGCACGGCGGAAAGGCCGGGAATGGCGAGAGCCGGCAAAGTCGGAAGCGACAACCCGACGCCCGACGGCCCATAGAACTGCCGGTAAATCGTGCCGGTCATTCCGACGCTGACCAGCGTCACTGCGGTGCCGGTGATGATCTGGTTCGCGCCCGCTCCGATGGCGACCGCGGCAAACAGCGCGGCCACGAAGACGCCTGCGAGCACCCCGAGTCCGAGCCCGGCCGCGGGACCCGCCAGCGTGGCACCGATGGCCCCGCCCAGCGCGCCGAAGAGCATGGCCCCCTCGACCCCCAGGTTCACCACGCCCGACCGCTCGGTGAGTGTCTCGCCTGTGGCGGCCAGCGCCAGCGGCGTGGCAATGCCGACCGCCGCCACGAGCACATCCGCCGCGATCGCCATTGGGTCCATCACGACACACCGTCCACCGTACTCGCGGCCACCGGCCGACGGAGTCCACGGCGCGCAGCGGCATCGCCCAGCAAGAGCACGAGAATGATCACGCCCTCAACCACGTACACCGCCACGGCGGGAATCCCTGCGTCCCGCTGCATGGCGCCGGCCCCCGCTTCGAGGGCGGCGAACACGATGCCGGTCAGCACGATGGCAGACGGCCGAAGCCGCGCGAGCAATGCCACACCGATCGCGGTAAAACCGTAGCCGGGAGAGAGATTCTGGTAGAGCGCGTACGAGACACCGCTCACCTCGAACGCACCTGCGAGCCCGGCGAGCGCCCCTGATCCGAGCAACGCCAGCGCAATCATCCGGCCGGCCGGCACCCGTCCACTCACTTCGGCCGCGCGCGGACCCTCGCCGAGCGCACGCAGGCGAAACCCCCACCAGGTGCGGGCAAACACCCATGCGAGCGCCGCAGCGGCAAGGAGCGCCACCACAAACCCGGCGTGCAGTCTTGTCCCCGGCAGGAGCGGGAGGCGGGCCACCACCGCAATCGGCGCGCTCTGCGGGTAGATGCCGGAGGGCTCCTGCAGAGGCCCCTGCACCATGTAACTCACCAGTGCGTCCGCCACGAAGTTGAGCAGCAGGGTGCTGATCACCTCGAGAACGCCGAAGCGGAGCCGGAGCACCACCGGCAGGGCCATCCAGGCCGCACCAGCCGCGAGGCCGGCCAGCGCCACCGCCGGAAGCGCCACCCACGTCGGCCATCCGCCGGCGTGCACTCCGACCCAGGTGGCCGCCATCGCGCCGGCGTAGAACTGTCCCTCGGCACCGATGTTGAGCGCGCCACCGCGCAGCGCCAGCGCAAATCCCAGCCCGATCAGAATCAGCGGGACCGACCGAAGCAGCGTCGCCCCGGTGAAGGCGCGCCATGAGCCAAAGGCGCCGTTCCACAACGCGGCCAAGGCCGCCGCGGCGTCGTACCCAGCCAGCTGGAGTCCTGCACCGAGTACGAGCAGCCCGGCAGCAAGCGCCACCGCCGCGATGCCAAGCGCACGGAGACTACCGCCCATTCGACGACTCGGGTCGAAGCATCATGTGACCGAGTCGCTGACGGTCCGCCCCGACGGGTGCCTCGGAAATCACCCCGGCGGCCGCGACCAGCACCCGGTCGCCCAGTTCCAGCACTTCATCGAGATCATTCGAGTAGATCAGCACCGCCGCCCCGGCGGCGGCGGCCGCGCGCAGCCGGCCGTGGACTTCCGCCGCGGCCTGCACGTCGAGCCCCCGGGTCGGGTTCTCGGCGACAAGTACACGGGGCCGTCGCTCGAGCGCCCGTGCAATCAGCAGCTTCTGCTGGTTGCCACCACTCAGACTGCCCACCATTGCCGCCGGCCCGGCCGCGCGGACACTGAAGCGCTCGAGCAGCTCCGCGGTACGTCTCTTCGCCGCCGCCCAGTTCACCCGCCGGACTCGGCGCCCCACGATCCAAGTCGCCGAGCGCCCGACGCCGAGCACGATGTTCTCGGTCAGGGTCAGGGAAGGAATCAGCCCTTCGGTAGTGCGGTCCTCCGGGACGAAGGCGATCGGCCGGGCCACTTCCAGCAGCCCGCGGAACGGCCGCCGCAATCCCGCGACCACGCGCAGCAGCTCACGCTGGCCGTTCCCCTCCACCCCCGCCACCGCGACCAGCTCCCCTCCCCGAATCGAAAAGGAGGCCTGGCGCAGCCCCGTGCCCGACTCCGCCTTCACTTCCAGCGCGTCACATTGCACCAACACCGGGCCGTCACGGAACGGCCTCTCCCTTGGAGGATCAACGAGCGCGCCGCCGATCATCGCGGCCGTCAATGATTCGGCGGTAACCTGGAGCCGGGGCGCCGACAGCACGACCGCGCCGCGCCGGAGCACCGTGACCTGGTCGGCAATGGCCAGTGCTTCGTCCAGCTTGTGGGTCACCAGCACCACCGCACCGCCCGCCTCCACGAAGCCACGGATGAAGCGGAACAGCTCCTCCGCCTCGGCGGGGGCCAGGACCGCGGTCGGTTCATCGAGCAGGAGGATTCGCGCCTCGGAGGCCAGCGCCTTGACGATCTCCAGGCGTTGCTGCAGGGCGACGGTGAGCTGGGATGCCGGAGTCAGCGGATCGAGCGGGAGGGAAAGCCGCTTCGTGAGGTCCATCACGCGCCGCCGAAGCTGGGCCGGCGCCACAGGCCACCCTGCCGCGAGGGCGATGTTCTCCATGACCGACAGGGCCGGCACCGCCGTGGAATGCTGATGCACCATCCCGATGCCGCATCGGCGGGCGTCGCGCGCCGAGCGGAAGCGAACCGGCGCCCCGTCCATCAGGATCGCCCCTTCGTCGGGACGCAGCAGCCCGTCCGCGATGTGCATAAGGGTGGATTTGCCTGCGCCGTTCTCACCGAGAACGGCATGCACCTCCCCCGCCCGCACCGCGAGGCCTACGCCACGAAGCGCCGGTATGGAGCCGAAGGACTTGGAGATGCCGGTGAGTGAGAGAAGCATGATTGGTAGGGATGGCAGCGCGGTTGGAGGGAAGCCGGGGCCGCCCCGCTGTCCTCGGCCTTACTACATCCCCGTCGGATGCCGATGAAACTCCCACGGCAATTCGAACCGCAGGCCGAGGTGCTGGGCGAGAGCCTGTACACCCACCTGTTCGGTGGCATAGTGCCCGGCGTAGATCACGTTCACGCCAAGTTCCATCGCATCGAAGTAGGTGTGATGGGCCCCCTCGCCGGTGATCAGCGTGTCGACGCCGGCGGCCAGCGCCTCGGCGATGAACCCGCCGCCACTGCCGGTCACGATGCCCACCCGGTGCGTGGTCCTGGGGCCGCCCGGAATCAGCCGCGCGTTGGTCGTGAGCTGTTCGTCGATCCGCCGAACCAGCTCGTCCCTCGGCAGGGCCAGCTCGCCGAAGACCCCAAGCCGCTGGCCCCGGTACTCGCCGAACCATCCTTCGAGCGCGACGTCGAGGCGGCGGGCCAGGACGATGTTGTTCCCCACGTCGGGATGCAGGTCGAGCGGGATATGCGCCGAGTAGAGCGCGATGTTCCGGTCGAGCAACGCACGCACGCGTCGATACCGTCGCCCGGTAAGCGGCACGTTACCGTCCCAGTGGAGCCCGTGGTGCACCAGGAGCAAGGTTCCGCCGGGACCACCGCTCGGGGCCGCGCTCTCGATGGCCTCGAGCGACGCATCGACAGCCGCCACGATGCGATCCACCGTCCCACCGTTCTCCAGCTGCAGCCCGTTGACGGCGTTACCCTCGTCAGGAACGTCCCGCACCCGAAGGTATGTATCGAGATACTCGGCCATCTGACCGAGCGGAATGGCGGATTCGCTCATGGGACATCCTGCCGTTTGATGCTGTCCTCGGCGGCGCGGATCCGCGCGGCGAGAGCCGGGGGTACCAGCGAGTCGAGGGCAGGGTTGGGGACGTACTGCACCACGCCGCTTGCAAGCCCAAACGATTCGACCTTCGGTATGAACGTACCGCCCTGAACTTCGCGCGCCACGAGCAGGAGGGCTCGGGGCAGGTCGATGACTGCCGAGCCGAGGACCCGCGCCGGCGCCAACGAGCTCTGGTCGGCGTTGGCGCCGAAGACGTAGACGCCCGGCGCTTCCTTGGCCGCCTGAAAGACGCCGATGGCGGCGGCGTCGGCGTTGTGGTGCAGCATGTCAGCGCCAACGCGAATCAGCGCCCGCGCCGCCTCCCGGCCCAGGGCGGCGTCATCCCAGTTGTTGAGGTAGCTCGTGCGGCTCTGCACTTGGGGATTGACGGCACGGGCCCCCGCCACCCACGCCTCTGAGGCGTCCCGGACCGGCGGGAGCTCCACCCCGCCCACGAACCCGATGGTCCCGGTCTTCGTGAGCCCACCCGCCACCATCCCCGCCAGATAGCTGGCCTCGCTGAGCCGAAAGATCAGCGGAGCCACGTGACCCTGGACTCGCTCTCCGGAGGTGATGATGAACACGACGGAGGGGTAGTCGATGCTGACCCGTTCCGTCGTGTTA
>Ga0315271_10002511_pt1 | contig 11516 bp, 4 predicted proteins | sample C3_top_MG_FD_204664 | JGI IMG/M metagenome (GOLD analysis project Ga0315271, IMG submission 204664) | Sediment microbial communities from Yellowstone Lake, YNP, Wyoming, USA - C3_top | ecosystem: Environmental > Aquatic > Freshwater > Lake > Sediment | place: USA: Wyoming | collected 2017-08-01
CAGCCTGCCGGCGGATCTTACCATCTCACTGGACGGGGTCCGCACAATCGGCAGCCTCACCTTCGATGATCAGGATGCGACAAAGAACGACTGGTTTTTGAATGCGGGAGCATTCGGAAGTTTGACGCTTTCCGCAGCCACACCAACCATTACCGTGCTGAGTGGCGTCGCCACGATTCGGGCGCCAATTTCCGGCACTGCGGGGTTGGCCAAGGCTGGAATTGGCAAACTGGTATTGGCGGGACAAAACACCTACACCGGAACCACCACGGTGAACCTTGCCACCTTGGCTCTGCCCACAACCATGTTCAGCGCGGGCAGCCCTCTGAATATTGCCGGGGCCACCGCGGCGGTGGAAAGTTCGGGCACCTTAAACCTTGGCGTCAATTCCACCGCGACCGCGATTGATGTTTACGGGGCCGGAATCGTGCGACTGATCGGCACCACCAACAGCCCGGCCGCGCCGGACCTTTACTTCGGTCCGGATCACAGCGCTAATTCGTTTTGGGGCGCGCGGCTGGCCGCCGGTTTGGACCTGGGGAGCTCGCAACGATATATCTTTGGAAAAACCGGACACAACGGGGTCGGCAAATACGGGCTCGCGAGCACTGATTGCCAGTTCGGGGGCGCGATCGTCGGGAGCGGCGGATTGACTTTCATTGCGCAAATGAGCTGGACCGGGACTGATCCGATGGAAGTGCCGTTTGCATTGAATGCGTCCAACGCGTTTACCGGCCCTGTGGAAATTCGGCGCGGGTCGGTTTACCTGGGCAACCCCTCGGCCTTGGTCCGGGGAAACGCGCTGTCGTTCAATGCGTTCGCCGGCGAGAACGCCCGACTGTTCCTTTACGGCAACAGCGCCGTGGTATCCGACCTGGCTTCGATGGGCGATGGCAGCGTGGTTATCGCCAATGGCAACCTCAAGAGTGGTGCCGCCCTGTCCCTTGGCTCCGTCACGCTGACTGTAACACAGAATACTGATCAGACGTTCGGCGGTTTGATCACCGATGCCTTCCTGGAATATGCGGGAGCGGGCACTGGCTCCACCGGGCCGCTCAACCTCACCAAGGATGGCTCCGCGCTCCTGCGTCTGGCGGGCAACAGCACCTACACAGGTGCCACCACGGTCAGCAATGGAACGTTGGTGGTGGACGGTTCCCTTGGCGCCGGCCCAGCCTTCATATTCACCGGCGCGACGCTTGCGGGGAAGGGAACACTTAAGGGAGCGGTGACCGTTCAAAGTGGCGCCCGGCTGGCGCCGGGCGCGGGATCAATCGGCACTCTGACCGTGAAGGGCATTCTCACCCTCGCTGGTACAACAATCCTGAAACTGGAGAAAACCGGAACCGCTCTCGTCAGCGATTCACTCAGCGGCATGAGCAGCGTGACCTTCGGTGGGGGGCTCGTCGTCACGAACATCGGCGATGTCAGGACCGGGGCTTTGGCGCCCGGCGAAACCTTTCATTTGTTTGAAGCGGCTTCCTATGGTGGCGTTTTCAGCGGCATGCAGCTACCTGACCTTTCCTCCGGGTTGGTTTGGGATACCAATAACCTGGCGATTGATGGAACGATCACGGTGATCGAATCGGCAAAACCGCCGATCATAACCGCACAACCCCAGACCTTGTTGATCAGTCAAGGCACCCCCGTGGCCTTCAGGGTCATGGCCGCCGGCGAATGGCCGCTGGAATATCAGTGGCGGAAGAATGGCGCGCCTCTACCTGCTGCGACTGGCAACAGCTACGCCCTGCCGAATCCCGGCACGAATGACTCCGCCGGCTACAGCGTGGTGGTGGGCAACGCTTACGGCAGCATCACCAGCGCGGTTGCCACACTCGAAGTGCTTCCTGCCGGGGTGCCAACACCCGTCACCAACGGCCTGGTGGTTTACCTGAATTTCGATAACAACATCATGGCCCAGGGAGGGACCACCAACTCCGGCACAATCTACACCGGCGGCGCGAAACTCGGCCCACGCTACCGTGCCGGAATGATTGGCCAAGCCGCTACCTTCGCCAACGCGGCAATTTCCGCCCAACCCAACGATTGGGCCATTTCTCTCGGCAACCTTGATTGGATCTACGCCGGGAGTTTTTCCGTGTCGCTTTGGCACCGCACCCTCGCTTCGGGAGACGATGCGTTAATCGGAAACAAGGATTGGAGCTCAGGGGCGAACGTCGGTTGGGTGATTTCCACTCTGGACGCCAAGAACCTGAATTACAATGCGGCGGGCGGCACCCGGCGTGATATCGATATGCAACCGCCGTTCTCCGATGGCAACTGGCACCTCGTCACTATTACTTTCGATCGAGCCGCCAACCAGGTCATCAGCTACCTCGACGGTGTCGCGGTAATGACGAGCGACATCAGCCCTTCCGCCAACGCATCGCTGGGCACGGGTTTCAGCACCTTGATTGGCAGCACTGGAAACGGGCTGTATTCCGCGACCGCCGATATCGATGATCTGGGTGTCTGGACCCGGGTGCTGGCCCCGGAGGAAATAGCGGGCATCTATGGCGCGGGATTGGGGGGGCGACCGCTGCTGCTCGCAATGCCGGGGCGAGCTCCGCGCATCGCGTCACAACCTCCGCACTTCAGCACCACACCTGGGCTGGACGCCTCGTTCAGCGTGGTGGCCTATGGTCCGGGCGCTCTTGCCTACCAATGGAAATTCAACGGGGTGAACATAGCCGGAGCCACCAATTCGACACTTGTGATTTCGCCGGTAAGCCCGGCCAATCAGGGAGTCTATACCGTGCTCGTGAGCAACGAGGGCGGCGCGGTGCTCAGCAGCGGAGCCGCGTTGACGGTGTATCCGCTGGAGATAACGGGCCAATGGGATTTCGATGAAGGCGACCTGCGGGCAACTGTCGGAGCGGATTTGGAATTTCGCGGCGCCACGGCCACGCTGACCAGTTTTCCCTTTGTGACTCTCAACGGAAACGCAGCGCGAGTAATGCGGTTTGGCAGCAATTCCGTTCCGGATGGTTTCTACATGCGCCACGGCGCCAGGCCCAACGGCGGAGGGCGGTTTGTGAATCAGTACACACTCATTTTGGATGTGATGTTCCCGACCTCGAGTTCAGGTCAATGGCGCGCGTTGTTCCAGTCTAATCCCTTCAATGCCGAGGGCAATGACGCCGAATTTTATGTCGGCAATGATACGGCATTGCCGGCGGCGAACGGGATTGGCGCCGCCCAACAGTTTGACGGTCCGCTCGCCCCCGAAGTCTGGCATCGCATTGCGTTTGCGGTTGATTTGGCGGCCCCGTCCGGCCAGCACCTTTCCAAATATGTCGATGGGGTGATAGTCGGCAGCCAATCCCTCAGCGGCGGGATTGACGGACGCTATGCGCTGGGCCCTGCGGCGGTTTTGTTCGCCAGCGGGTTGACCGGGGGAGTGTTCACGCAGCCCGGCTTCGTGAACAGCCTGCAATTCGTTAACGGCTGGATGTCTCCCGCTGCCATCGCGGCCTTGGGCGCCCCTTCCGCCGCAGGATTGCCGGCGGGTAACGCCGCCCTGAAGATCATCGGCCTGGGTCGGAATGGTTCCACGGTCACCGTCGAGTGGACTGGACCTGACGGGGTGTTTGGCGTGCAACGATCGGTCAGCGTCAAAGATCCCGCGTGGCAGGATGTCGCCACTTTCACCAACACCCGCACGGTCTCGCTTCCCGTCACCGGGCCAACCGCGTATTACCGGGTCAAGCAGATCCTCCCTGAGATTCAAGTAGGTCCGCTGGCGCGCGAGGAACAGGCACTGCCCACCGGACAAACTCTCAGCGCGGCGGGACGGCAAGTGCAGTTCCCCGGCCGGCCGGTGGACCTGGTGTTGTCGCCGGATGGCACAACCGTCTATGTGAAGAATCACAACAGCCTCCTCGTTTTGGATGCGGCCGCCTGGACTTTGCGCCAGACCCTGAGCTATCCGGGTGGTGGAGCCTCGATGCACGGGATTGCTGTGAATCGCAACGGTTCGCGGGTCTATGTCTCCGGCGCAGGCAATGAGCTTTATGAGTGGACGGTGGCGACCAACGGCGCGGCGGCCTTTTCCCGCACTATTTCCCTCCCGGGCGGGTCGTATCCCTGCGGCATTGCCTTGTCTGGCGACGGCAGCCAAGCCTATGTTTGTCTGTCCATCCACAACAAATTGGCGGTGGTGGATCTTGCGGGAGGAATCGTAACGCGACAGGTTGACGTCGGGATCGCCCCTTGGGACGTGGTGCTTTCGCCAGATGGCAACACCGCCTACGTGTCGGATTGGGGCGGCCGGCTGTCCATGGGGGGCGATCTCACCGCACCCTCGGCGGGAACGCAGGTGGTGGTGGATAACCGCGGCGTTGCCGCCAGTGGTGTGGTTTCGTTTGTGAATCTTGCGTCTGGCGCAGAAGCGGCCCAGGTGCCGGCGGGACTGCATCCCTCCGACCTTGAGTTAAGCCCGGACGGCACGACGCTCTATGTCGCGAACGCCAATTCCGACCTCGTGTCGGTTTTCAACACTCAAACGCGCGCGCTCCAGGAATCCATTCTCGTCCGCCCGGATCCCGGGTTTCCCTTTGGCAGCTCGGCGAACGCGCTGGCTCTCAGTAAGGATGGCAAAGCGCTGTTCGTCGCGTGCGCGGGCAACAACTCCGTGGCGGTAATGGAACTGCCGAACGCGGCGCACACGAACACGGTGCTCCAGGGATTCCTGCCGACGGATTGGTATCCGGGAGCGGTCGTCGCCGACAGCAACTACTTGTATGTGGCGAACGTCAAAGGGTTGGGCACCCGCCAGGGACAACCGACGACGACCGCCTGGCAGATCGGAGCGTTCCTGGGCACCGCGAACAAGATCGCCCTCCCCACGCTCGATTCCCTGGCTAAATTCACGGCGCAAACCTTCGAACAGGGGCGTGTTCTCAATATTCGACAATCGCAGCAATTGGGATGGACCGGGCAACAACCCGTCCCGGTACCCCTCCACCGTGGTGAACCCTCGGTCTTCAAGCACGTGGTTTATATCCTCAAGGAAAACAAAACCTACGATCAACTCTTCGGCGACATGCCCCAGGGGAACGGCGCGTCCGGTCTTTGCATTTATCCGGAGCTGGTCACCCCTAACCACCACGCCCTGGCGCGGCAATATGTGCTGCTGGATAATTATTATTGCAACGGAGTGAATTCCGCTGACGGCCATTCCTGGAGCACCGAAGGCAATGTGACCGACCACCTCGAAAAGTCGTTTGGCGGATTCAGCCGCAGCTACACGTTCGGCGATGATCCGCTGACTTATTCCTCGACCGGGTTCATTTGGAACAACGTGCTGCAACACGGTCTGACTTTCCGAAACTATGGCGAAATGGACTACGCCTCAACTTCCCCGGCGGCTTCCTGGCTCCAAATCTACAGGGATTACACCAACCGCTCCGATTCGATTCGCTACGTCCAGAACATCGGCGTGGCTTCCTTGCGGCCCTACAGTTCCACCAACGTGCCGGGCTGGAACATGGCGATCCCGGACGTCGCCCGCGCGGCGGGATTCATCAAGGAGTTGAATTGGGCGCAATCCAAAGGCGTTTGGGAAGCCTTCCACCTGCTCTACCTGCCGAACGATCACACTGGCGGTCCGGCTTCTCCCCGGGCCCAGGTTGCCGATAATGACCTCGCTCTCGGGCAGGTCGTCGAGGCGATCACCAAGAGCGTCTTCGGGAGCAACACGGTCATCTTCGTCATCGAAGACGACCCGCAGAGCGGTTACGACCATGTGGACGGGCACCGGTCGATCTGCCTGGTGATCAGCCCTTACACCAAGCGGGGGCAGGTGATCAGCACGTTCTACAACCAGGCCGGCGTGCTTCACACGATGCAGCGAATTCTCGGAATTCCCCCCATGAACCAGCAGGACGCGATGGCTCCTCTGATGTTCGAATGCTTTACCAACGCGCCGAATTCCGCCCCCTATACTTGCCTTCCCGCCAACATCCCCCTGACGGAAGGCCTTTCGGGAACCGCCGCCCTCTCTCCCAAACAACAGGCGCTCGCGAAGAAAGTCCACAACATGGATTTGAGCCGCCCGGACCGCATCGACGACGATCTCTTCAACCGTTACATCTGGTCCACTGTCAAGGGCGACGCGCCGTATCCCGCCAGGTTTGTCGGAGGCCACGGCCGCGGGCTTAAACGGCTGGGGCTGGCCTTGGATAAATCGGCGGTGGACGACGATTGAGTCGGAAACGGCAGTTGGAAAATTACAGGAGGACGCGGAGCACACGGAGAAAAGGCGCTGCAACGTTGGAAGGTCTGCTCGCCCGAAGGTTTCCAGGGGCCTTGAATTGTTCACCTTGCTGCTCCCCTGGACGGGCGCGCTCCGTAACAGGAATTGTTGAGCAGGCAGCTAGGATCCTTGCTTTGCCGCACCGATTTCGGGCGCGTCCGGATTCACGTCGGGGCCAAAGTAGCGCAACACCACCAGCGGTTCGGTCTGGCTGGTGTTCGTGAACGTCACTCCCGCCCGGGCGCCGTCTTCGGTGCAAAAGTATTCGTCCTCGGTGAGTTCGTGGAAACGAATCAGTTTCGGGGAATTCAACGGCAGGCCATTGATCCAGCCACTGCCCTGCACGCAAATCAGACCGTAAGCCCCTTTGTCGGCAACCTTGCACTCGACCCCGGGTTCGACGGTCAGTTCCTTGGCGGTAAAGAATTGCCGGCCTTTGATCCGTCCATACACAATCCAGCGATCCATGTATCCCGCCTTGCTGGTGTCCGTCACCGGCAACGGTTCCAGGTAATGGTTGTCCTTGAAGCTGGGATCGACGTTGGCCTCCCAATCGAGTTGGTCCACAATGAAATCCAGGTCGCGGTGTTTGGCTTTGGGCATGTCTTTCACCAGTAGGTCCCACGGCACATAGCGGCCTTCGACCATGCTTTGATACATGCCAAAAACGTCGCTGCCCCATTGCGGCTCGTAGGTGCAGAAGCTGCCGGGCGCGTGCAGAATGCTCGGCCCCACCAGCCAGCCGGTGCCCGGTTTCAAGCGATAGGCCTTGGACAAATCCAAGATGCCGTTGTCGCCCCGGTTCCAGTCCTCCAGGCACTTGCGGACCTGGGCCTTCGTCGTGCCCGGTTCCAGGCCGAAAAACGTGTAAGGGAAGTTGTTGCCCACATTGTTGTGCTGGGGCGGGAAATAGTAAGACTCGGGCTTGCCTTCCTGGCGGACCAACCGGGCCTGCTTTTCGCTTTGATGCATGTGCAGCGGAATCGGCCCCATGTTGTCGAAGAACTTGGAATAAACCGGCCAGCGCCCGTATTTGTTCCAGATTTTCTTGCCGACCAACGTCGCGCCGCAATCCTCGACCGCCTGGCGAAGGGTGAATCGTTCTTTGCCAACCACGCAATAACTGAGGCCTTCGTCGGGGACACGGCCCTCATTAGCGGCTTCGGTGGTGGAAGCGAACCAGCGCTCGTCGATCCCGCCGCGATTGGCGCCATAAGCGTAGGTGTCGTCGGGATGCAGTTTGATCCGCAGGCCGGGCTGAAGGAAAGAGCGCGGCACCCAGGCCGGGGCGAGCCTCAGCAGCCCGCCGGTGCGGGACAGTTCGGCTTCGACTTTGGTTTGGGTATTGCCACCGGTTTTGCGGAGAGAAGTGATCGTGTTCATATGATTGGCAGAAATTCTAAAACCACCGTGGCAAATTTACGGCTAAGTGGCAAGCGGGATAACAACGCCGTCAGAAATCGGTTGAGGATCCCTGCTTGCGTCTGGGCACACCACTGAAGTGGTGTGTTAATGAGAGCGGCCGGGAGGGAAGTCGAAGGGTGGGCTTGGCGGCAGATGGCCGGCCTCTCATTAACACCTTGCTTCAGCAAGGTGGCAGCGGAAGTGGTGAACCTCTGAACCGCTTCAGCGGTTTCTCGTGCCGGGGACGGTCGGTGGGAGTGGCGCGCCAACGACGGCGTCCGCGATAAAACCCCGTAGGGGTGGCCTATTTGTAGAAGCGAGGACCCGATTCTTGTTCCTTGTTTTTCACCCGCGCGGATCGCGGATATTGGTTTGTGAACAAAGGAGAATGCCTCACGCAAAGTCCGCAAAGTCCGCAAAGGAAGCCAATCCAACCGACCCCGGTGGAGCCAGACCCGAATAGCTTCACCATGTCGCGCACCGAATTCAGGATCCCCCCTTTGCGACCTTAGCGATCTTAGCGTGAGGCATTCCCTCCTGAACAAAAACACGGAAGCCTCACGCAAAGTCCGCAAAGTCCGCAAAGAAAACATGAGGTGGAAAACTTTGACTTGGTGTTCGTGGCGCGCGGCTTGAGGTGAGGGTTTGCGGGCCTGACGGCATCAAGGATTGAATGAAAATCATTCAGGCTGGAGGTGATGCACAGGGCGGACCTCCGGGTAGCTCATGAGTTCGCAGAAGGCTTCCTCCACGTCCAGCAACCCTTTGTAGTGCCCCAGAACTTGCTCGGCGGAACACCGTTCCACCGGTTCGTTGGTATGGAGCAGCTACCTGCCGTCTTGCTGCACCTTCTCGCCGTGGCCGTCTCGCGACGCAACTGGCCAATCAGCATCTCTTTGAGTCTTCATGCCCTCTCATCCGCTGCGGCTGCCTCAGCGGCTTTCTTGCACGATCAGGCGGAGCCCGAAGCGCGCATTCTCGCGCGCCGCGGTGCGTTGGGCCTTTCGGATGGCTTTCCGGGCTTGCACGACAAACGCCGACTCAGCAGTCTTGGCCGTCTTGAGCGGTTTGCGTCTGTTTTTGGATGCGTTCATAATTTCTTGAGTGGATAACAACAGCGGCCCCGTCCTTCCATCGGGCGACCAGGCGGGGCGGGTTGGCGGCGGCATTGAACAGCAATGGTTGCTACAATACCAGAAGTGTTCGAACACTTCACGGAAAAATTTCTGGCGAGATGTTCAGCGCAAACGAAGGCAGCGAGCGGGGTTGAATGACAAAGTGACCCACGCTCTCATTATCACCCCCATTCATGGGGGTGGAATGGGCGGTGGAAAGCCTGGTGAACCGCTTCAGCGGTTTCTCTCGGTGTGAGCGTGGAAAGCCGCTGAAGCGGCTGGGAAAGTTCTCTCGCCGTTCGGAGCCACCCTACTGAAGTAGGGTGTGAATGAGAGGCTGGTGGCCGCAGTGAATCTTGCTCTGGCCGGGACTCTCATTATCACCCCCATTCATGGGGGTGGAATGGGCGGTGGAAGGCGAGTGAACCGCTTCAGCAGGTTTCTTGGAGGGCACCTCAATTAGACATCCTCGGTAACTAATACAGCACTGGCGCTAGCCGGCCAATGGATGTGTCTATCTATATGTGGCACTATAAGTGTTGTATAACAGCGTAAGCAGCAGCATTAGTCGGTGTTGAAGGCCACATTTGCTTAGACATATCCTCCCAACTTCCCTACCCTCCATCCCCATGAATCCCTTCCTTGATTTCAACCCCGACTCCCGCCAACTCACCGGTCCCTCCGGATCGCTCAACCTGCTCCCCGAAGATCCCGCCGCCGACCACTTCCTCATGCTCCTGGAAGGGGAATGCCTCCACCCCAATGTCGGGGCCGTCGCCGCCAAATACGGCTATTGCCGCCAGCGGTATTACCAATTGCTCCACCGCTTCAAGACCGGCGGCCTGCAGGCTCTCCAAACCCGCAAAACCGGCCCCAAACACAACTATCGCCGCACCGATGAAGCCGTCCGCCAAGTCCTGCGCCACATGTTTCTGGATCCCGACGCCTCCGCCGCCGTGGTCGCCCAGAAACTGCGCCAGACCCACTTCCCGATCAGCCTGCGTTCGGTCCGGCGCATCATCGCCGATTACGGCCTGCAAAAAAAAACTCTATCAACTCAACCCCCGGCGCAAAAACCCGCCGCTGCTGGTCTCCGCCCAAAGCTCCCGCCACCACCAGCGTCAGGTTCGCGCCGACGCCCAAAGCCTTGAACGGGACGTGCGCCAGCGTCTGGCCGACAAGGTGTCCGGCAATCTCCTGGGACTCTGGCTGCTGGTGCCCGAGCACCTGCGCCTGGGCACCTGGGATCTGGTGCGCCACTGGACCGGAGAACTCGACCACAACGCCCTGGCTCCGCGCCTGGCCTTGCACCTCATCCACGAAGCCGCCTTGTGCCGCCCCTCCTTGCGCTACGCGCGCTCCCTGCGCCACAAGGGCTTTGAATTGACTCATGGCTTGTCCTTCCTGCCCACCGACCCGGCCATCCACGAACTGCTCGACGCGCACACTTGCCAGGAAGCCGGCCAGCTCCAGGTCAGCCTCGGTCGGTTGCGCCGGGCCAGCGGCCACTTCCGCGGAAAGGTCCTGGCCCTGGATCCCCATCGGCTGCTCAGCTGCTCCCAGCGCGACATGGTCGAGCGCCGGCCCGCGGCCAGCCAGGCCGCCGTCAAACACGTGCAAAACTTCTTTCTGCTCGACGCCGAAACGGGCCAGCCGATTTGCCTGCATCACGCCAGCAGCGCCGCTGCCATTCCTGCGGCCACCGCCCAACTGCTGCCCCTGGCCCAGGCGATTCTGCTCCCCGGCGCGGAGCGCCCTTTGCTCGTGGCTGACGTCGAGCACTATGGCACCGAGATGCTTGACCTGGTCCGGCGTGACGGCCACTTTGATTTGCTGGTGCCGGTGCGCTACGGGCAATCCCAGCGCGCCCGTTACCGGGAGATTCCGGCCGGCCAGTTCACCCCCCACTGGGCGGGCTTCGCCACGGCCGTCGAAAGCTTCCATCCCCCCGGCACCGCCTCGGCCGAACCCTGCTGGCGCTATATCCAGCGCACGGGAGAACGGGTGTCGGACTACCATTATAAAGCCTTCGCCAGCACCGCGCGCCGGCCCGAAATTCCGGCGCTGACTCAGGATTTTCCCAACCGCTGGCGGATCGAGGAATTCTTCCGCTTTGACCAGAACCTCGGGTGGAATCGCGCCGGCACTCTGAACCTCAACATCCGCTTGGGCCAGATGAGTCTCGCCTTGGTGGCCCAGAGCGTGATCCATCAATTGCGCCACCGCCTGGGCACCCCCTATCAGCAATGGGACTCTTCCCATCTGGCCCGCGATTTCTTCGCCGGCTTGGAGGGTGACCTCCGCGTGGAAGGCGACACCCTGGTCGTGACTTATTACAACGCCGACGGAGCGGCCAACTGGAAACACCACTTTGAAAACCTGCCCGCCTTGCTCCAGCAGGAAAACGTCAACCCCCACATCCCGTGGCTCTACAACTTCAAACTCGATTTTCGCTTCAAATAGCCCTCTGTCTAATAATCCACCCCTCCAAGAAACCTGCTTTGAACGGTTTACGCTACGTGAAGCCCTGGGCTTTGCGGATGGGCAGGCCCATCTGGCCGGAAAAATCACTTCTGTTTCCGGCAATAATCGGCGAGCTGGCGCAGACGCGCAGCCTGGTCGGCCCGGCCCGCGGCCACGGCCAGCTGGTAGCCCTTCTCGGCCGCTTTCAGGCTCTGGGCGAAGCGACCTTCTCGGGCGTAATTTCGGCTCAACAGGTCGTAGTAATCTGGCACTTGCAG
>Ga0315271_10002512_pt1 | contig 11514 bp, 9 predicted proteins | sample C3_top_MG_FD_204664 | JGI IMG/M metagenome (GOLD analysis project Ga0315271, IMG submission 204664) | Sediment microbial communities from Yellowstone Lake, YNP, Wyoming, USA - C3_top | ecosystem: Environmental > Aquatic > Freshwater > Lake > Sediment | place: USA: Wyoming | collected 2017-08-01
TCGGCGCCCTTGCCCTTCGGCGTGTCGTTGGCGACGACGTGGCTGAACTTGATGATGATGGGCGCCTGGGCCTGCGCGGCGCCCACGGCAAAGACCAGCGCCGTGCAGGCCGCTGCAATCGCGATGGCGATTTTCGAAACGTTCATGAATCCTCCGGATCGGTACGAAAACGGCGGAGCGCCGTGCTTGGCGACGCTGGTGTTCGACGAATTAGGCCTAGTACGTGGCCGGGTTGTCAACAGTCATCAAGGTTGGCCGGTTGCGCTGGATCAAACCGGGCGCGGATGCCAGGCGATGGTCAGGCCGGGGCGGCCGGGCCCGGCGCGGAGCGCGGCGTCGATCCCCAGTCCGGCGACCGCGGCGAGCGCATCGCCGCAGAAGACCAGGGGCAGACCCCGGCGCTCCCACGGCGGGATGCCGGCATCCCGCAGGATCGATTTGAGCGCGCGGCGCGGCCGGTCGGACGCGACCTGGAACCGTTCGCCGCCCGCGCGCGAGCGGATGCGCACGTCGCCCGCAACCTGCGCCAGATCGATGCCGGAACCCTCGGCGTGACCAAAGGCGAGCGTGCCATGCGGCAACGCGAGTTCCGGCTCCCCATGCCAGCGCATGTCGAAGCAGGCGGGCGGCGCCGCGTGCAGCATGATCCGGCCCTGGTGAACGCCGATTTCGACGCCCGCATGCGCGAGCCGGATCACGGCATCGCCGCGCGCGCCGCGAAGCTGGTTGAGCATCGCCGCCAGCCGCGCGGTCGACGGCGCCGGAAGTCCGTGGCCGCGCAGGAACCAGCGCAGCAGGTTGCGGGCGCGGTGCGGAGCCAGCGCATCCAGCGCGTAGCACAGCAACGTGGTGCCGTCGCACGCGTCCCTGCCATCCTGTTCCGCCAGCTCATCCAGCAGACGCGCAGCATCGGCCTGGTGCGCGGCGGCGCGCGCGAGCGTGGCATCCGCCTGGGGGGCGATGCGCTGGAGCGCCGGCATGACGGAATGGCGCACGGCGTTGCGCGCATGGCGGGTGTCGTCGTTGCTTTCGTCGTTGCTCCAGCGCAATTGGCGTGCGCGCGCATACGCATCGATGCGTGCGCGCGGCATGCCGAGCAGCGGACGCCACCAGGCGATGCCTGCGGCGTCCTGGCGCCACGCGGGCATCGCGGCCAGCCCGTGCGGTCCGGATCCACGCAGCAGCTGCAGCAGCAGCGTTTCCGCCTGGTCGTTGCGATGATGCGCGAGCGCCACGACGGCGGTGCCGCTGCGTTGTGCGGACTCGGCCAACGCGTGGTAGCGGGCGTGGCGTGCGAGCGCCTCGAGGCTCGCGCGAGGTTGCGGGGCAACTTCGACGCGGCGCACTTCGCATGCGATACGCAGCTCTGCACAACGCTCGACGCAGGCTTGCGCCCACGCGTCGGCGTTGGCGGACAGGCCATGGTGGACGTGGATGGCGGTGACTTTGTTGCCGCGGGCGGGCGCAACGGCGGCCAGCGCGTCGAGCAGGACGACGGAGTCGCGGCCACCGGAAAGCGCCACGGCGACGTTTGCGCCGGCAGGCACGTGCGCGTCGAGGGAATGCCGGACAGCGTCCTGCAGTGCGAAGATCGCGGCGCCGGATTCCACGTCGGATTCCACGTCAGTTTCCTCGTCAATTTCCTTCTGCATGCGGGTAACGAGTCGCCGTACTCGAGGCTCTACTCCGGCGTGCGGCTAGCCGGCGGAGATTTCCTTGAACTTGCCGTAGGCGAGAATCTTGTCCTCGCGCGTTTCGAGCAGCGTTTCGATCGGCTGGTCCTGCAGCTGGCGCAGCGCTTCGGTCAGCGCCTTTTTCAGCGGAATCATCATCGCGGCATGATCGCGGTGCGCGCCGCCCAGCGGTTCGGTGACGACCTTGTCGATGAGCCCCAGCTGTTTCAGGCGCGCCGACGTGATGCCGAGCGTCTCCGCCGCCTCGGCCGCATTGTCGGCCGACTTCCAGAGGATCGACGCGCAGCCTTCCGGCGAAATCACCGAATACGTCGCGTACTGCAGCATCAGCGTGATGTCGCCGATGGCGATGGCCAGCGCGCCGCCCGAGCCGCCTTCGCCGATCACCGTCGTGATGATCGGGATGCGCAGACCCGCCATTTCATAGAGATTGCGGCCGATCGCCTCCGACTGGCCGCGCTCCTCGGCGCCGATGCCCGGATAGGCGCCCGGCGTGTCGACGAACGTGAAGAGCGGCAGGCCGAACTTCTCCGCGAGCTTCATGAGCCGCAGCGCCTTGCGGTAGCCCTCGGGGCGCGGCATGCCGAAGTTGCGGTGGATCTTTTCCTTGGTGTCGCGGCCCTTCTGGTGGCCGATCACCATGCAGGGCTGCCCGTTGAAGCGCGCGAGGCCGCCGATGATGGCGGGATCGTCGGCGTAGGTGCGGTCGCCGTGCAGTTCGCGGAAGCCGCTGAACATGCCGTCGATGTAGTCCTTGGTGTACGGCCGCTGCGGATGACGGGCGACGTGGGCGATCTGCCACGACGTCAACTTGCCGTAGATGTCCTTGGTGAGCTGCTGGCTTTTCTTGGCGAGCCGCGAGATCTCGTCGGAGATGTCGACGGCGGAATCCTCGTGCACGAACCGCAACTCGTCGATCTTCTGCTGCAGTTCGGCGATCGGCTGCTCGAAATCCAGGAAAGTCTGCTTCATGGACGCGAAGGCCTCGTTGACGTCAAGGCGCGCATCATAGCGCAATCGACGGGCCGCCGCTCAGTGTGCCGCAGTGAGCGCGTCCCAGATGAGCTTGACGCCGGTCGCGAGCAGCAGCGAATAGCTCAGGTTGTAGAACGTCCGCTGCGAAACGGTTTTGTGAAGGTAGACGCCAAGCCACACGCCGACCGGCACCAGCGGCGAAAAGAGGAGCGCCGTCGTCAGGTTGCCGACGTTGAGCTGGCCCAGGAAATAGTAGGGCACGAGCTTGACGTAATTGACGATGAGGAAAAAGATGGCCGACGTGGCGACGAATACCGTCTTGTCGATGCGCCGGGCCAGCATGTAGATGGCGAACGGCGGTCCGCCGGCGTGCGCCAGCGTGCTGGTGAAGCCCGATACGGCGCCCCAGAATGCGCCGGCGGCGGCGCCGGGCGGTCCGCGTGCCGCGACGAAGCGCGCCGCGATCCGCTCGGTGAAGCGGAACCACTGGTTGAGCGCGAACGTCACGCTGATGATTCCCAGCAGCAGCCGCACGCCGTTGACCGGCAGCGTTCCGAACGCGATCGCGCCCAGCGCAATGCCGACCAGCGCACCGGGCAGCAGGATGGCGAGATGCTCGCGCGACCATTGACCGCGGTACGCGTGGACGCTGAAGAGGTCCATCGCGCACAGGATGGGCAGCATGATGCCCGCAGCCTCGGGCGGCGCGATGAACATCGACATCAGCGGGACGGCGATGCCGCCCGAACCCTGTCCGAACGCGCCCTTGGCGATGCCGGTGACGAGGACGGCGAAGATGGCAACGGCGTAGAAGGCCGCGGGAAAGTCGGGCAGCGTCAACGGGACGGTGTCCTGCGCCGGGGGCGGGACCGCGCCGCGGTCGTCATGGGCCGGGCGCTGGATCGTGCAGCACCGGGTCGCGGCCGCGCCATGCGGCAAAGGCCTCGTTGGCAATGACTGCGGAAAGCACGATGACGCCGCCCAGCAGCGCGTTGCCGCCAGGGTCCTCGCCCATCAGCAGCCACACCCACAGCGGGCCGATGATCGGCTCGAGCAAGGCCAGCAGACCCAGCTCCGTCGCGGACAGCGTGCGCGATGCCGCCGTTGCCAGCAGGCAGCCGGTGCCGAGCTGCACGCATCCCATGAACGCGAGGATGGCGATGTCCCGCGACGATGCGGCGAAGGGGCCGGCGAGCAGGAACGCCGGCACGAGCGTCCACATTCCGGCGATCATCACCTGCGGCAGCATGTCCACCGTCGCGTGGAACTTGCGCAGCATCGTCAGCTGCGCGGCGAAGCAGATCGATACGCCGAACGCCAGCAGGTTGCCCAGAAGGCGCCCGGAGTCGATCGCGTCGCCGAACATGATGACGATGCCGGCGAACGCCACGGTCATCGCGATCCACGTGCGCGCCGGCACCGGCTCCTTCAGCACCAGCCGGCCGGAAATGGCGGCGAGGAACGGCGACACGCTCATCAGCACGAACGTGTTGGCGACCGTCGTGTGCGTCAGCGAGGCGATGAAGAAGAAAAACGTGCCCGAGAGGAACAGGCCGGAGAGCAGTCCGGGCCAGCCGACCGAGCGCACCGCGCGCGGCATCCGGCGGCCGTGCATCACCAGCAGCACGCCGGCGACGAAGGCGGCCATGAACAGCGAGCGCCAGAAGACGATCTCCCACGTGTTGGTGATCGACAGCTGCCGCACCAGGATGCCGCCGGACGACCAGCAGACCGCCGCGACGATCATGAACAGGACGGCGCGGCGATGGCGTGCGTGAAGGGTAGCGGGAGTCATGGAAGCGGCAGAACGGCAACGGCGGCGGAACAAAAGGCCGGCATGGCGCCGGCCGTTCCGGAATAGAACTGTCAATGATACGACAATCGTGCGCCGGCGCTTGCGGCCAGGCGCTGCCGAACGCTACGAGGCAAGCGCGGTCGCAGGGAAATCCGCCACGAAGTCCCGCCCCATGGCGGCGGCAATGCGCGCGAAGTCGGCCTCCGGAACGCGCAGGTAGCCGAACCGGAACGCCGCGCCCCAGTGCGCCTTGCTGCGGATGAACGAGAGGGCCTCGATCAGCGGCTTGATCGGAGCATCCTGCGCCGCGAGGTAATCGACGCCCAGGCGGAACGGCGCAAATGCCTCACCCTGGTCGTCCTGTCCCTGCCTCGGCTGGTAGACGATGCCGTCGCGAACCCGACCGATGGCCGTGAACGCCTGCAACGGCGTGCCCTCCGGATACGACAGGCGTGGCGAATAGAACGCGAAGCCGTCACCTGCGCGCATTCGCTCGAGCGGTCCGGCCTTGCCGTGGTTCAACTGGGTGAAGCCGCCGGCGATGCCAAGGGCGGCGTGGTCCTTCGAGACGACCCCGATCCAATAGTTGCGCTCGTTCATCGAAACCTCTGCAGGTAGTGGGTTTGTGCGTTGCGGTTTGTGGGTTGCGGTTTGTGCGTCGCGGTTTATGTACCCGGCGGTTGCCATCCTACTAAGCGTCGGTGCGCAAATCCGATAGGACTTTCGACTTAAGCGGCGTCCGGCTGCTAGAATTTGCGAGTTCCACGGGAGGCGAGTGATGGGGAAGCATCGAATCGCGGTCATGCCCGGCGACGGCATCGGCAAGGAAGTCGTGCCGGAGGGCCTGCGCGTCCTCGACGCCGTCGCCGGCAAGTTCAACATCGAATTCGCCTACACCGAATTCGACTGGAGCTGCGACTACTACGCGAAACACGGCCGCATGATGCCCGAAGACTGGTTCGACCAGCTGAAGGGTTTCGAGGCGATGTTCTACGGCGCGGTAGGTTGGCCGGCGACGGTGCCCGACCACGTGTCGCTGTGGGGCTCGCTGATCCAGTTCCGCCGTCGCTTCGACCAATACGTGAACCTGCGGCCGTGCAAGCTGATGCCGGGCATCCCGTCGCCGCTTGCCAACAGGAAGCCGGGCGACATCGACTTCGTCGTCGTGCGCGAGAACACCGAGGGCGAGTATTCGTCGGTCGGCGGCCGGATGTTCGAAGGCACCGAGCGCGAGATCGTGTTCCAGGAGTCCGTCTTCACGCGCAAGGGAGTCGACCGCATCGTCAAGTTTGCGTTCGAGCTTGCGCGCACGCGTCCTGCTAAGCATCTCACCTCCGCGACCAAGTCCAACGGCATCTCGATCACGATGCCGTACTGGGACGAGCGGTTCCGCGAGTTGGCGAAGGCGTATCCGGACATCCGGACCGACCAGTTCCACATCGACATCCTGAGCGCGCATTTCGTGCAGCGGCCGGAGCGCTTCGACGTCGTCGTCGGCTCCAACCTCTTCGGCGACATTCTCTCGGATCTCGGTCCGGCCGTGTGCGGCACCATCGGCATCGCGCCGTCGGCCAACCTGAACCCCGAGCGCGACTTCCCGTCGCTGTTCGAACCGGTGCACGGCTCGGCGCCCGACATCGCCGGCAAGGGTATCGCCAATCCGATCGGCCAGATCTGGTCGGGTGCGCTGATGCTAGACTTCCTGGGCTACAAAGCGGCTGCGGATGCGGTCGTCGCGGCGATCGAACGCGTGCTGGCGGACAAGGACGCGCCGAAGACGCCCGACCTCGGAGGCCGCGCCACCACCGCCGACCTGGGCCGCGCGATCGCGGCGCAAGTCTGACGCGGCGTCGCCACCCGATGCATCCACCTCACCACCAGAACAACGATCCGGACGCGCCGCAGCCGTGCGCGCGCTGCCGGCGCACGTAAATAGGGAGACAGGAATGTCATTGCTGATCGGAGTGCCCAGGGAGGTCTTCCCGGGCGAGAAGCGCGTGGCCACCGTGCCGGAGGTCGTCGAGAAGTTGATCAAGCTGGGCTTCCGCGTTGCCATCGAGTCGGGTGCGGGGGATGCCGCCAACTTCACCGACGACACCTACCGCGCCGCGGGCGCCGAGGTCGTGCCCACGACCGCCGAACTCTGGGCGAAGTCCGACATCGTGTTCAAGGTGCGCCCGCCGAGCCCCGACGAAGTGGGACTTCTGCGCGAGGGCGGCATGCTGGTCGACTTCATCTGGCCGGCCCAGAACCCGGAGCTGATGCAGCTGTTGGCGGCGAAGAAGGCAACCGTGCTCGCCATCGACTGCCTGCCCCGCCAGCTCTCGCGGGCCCAGAAGATGGACGCGCTCACCTCGATGGCCGGGGTCAGCGGCTATCGCGCCGTCATCGAGGCCGCCAATGCGTTCGGCCGCTTCTTCAACGGCCAGATCACCGCGGCCGGCAAGATCCCGCCGGCGAAGGTCTTCATCGCCGGCGCGGGCGTGGCGGGTCTTGCCGCGATCGGCACCGCCGCCAACCTTGGTGCGATCGTGCGTGCCAACGACACCCGCGCGGAGGTCGCCGACCAGGTGGTCTCGCTGGGCGGTGAGTTCGTCAAGGTCGACTACGAGGAAGAGGGCTCCGGCGGTGGCGGCTACGCCAAGGTGATGAGCGAAGGCTTCCAGAAGGCCCAGCGCGAGATGTACGCGAAGCAGGCGCGCGAAGTGGACATCATCATCACCACCGCGCTGATCCCGGGCAAGCCGGCGCCCAGGCTCATCACCGCCGACATGGTGCAGAGCATGAAGCCCGGCAGCGTCATCGTCGACATGGCGGCCGAACAGGGCGGCAACTGCGAGCTCACCGAGCCCGGCAAGGCCGTCGTGAAGCATGGCGTCACGATCATCGGCTATACCGACCTCGTGAGCCGCCTCGCCAGGCAGTCGTCGACGCTGTACTCGAACAACCTGCTGCGGCTCACCGAGGAGTTGTGCAAGACCAAGGACGGCGTGGTCGACGTCAACATGGACGACGACGCGATCCGCGGCCTCACCGTCATCAAGGACGGCGCCATCACCTGGCCGGCACCGCCGCCGAAGCTTCCCGCCGCGCCGCCGGCTGCCGCCAAGCCCCCCGCCGCCATGCCGAAGGCCAAGGGCCACGGGGAGGCGAGCGGGCCGATGTCGGGGACGAAGACCGCCGTCATCTTCGGCACCGCGGCGCTTATGTTCCTGCTCGTCGGCCGCTTCGCGCCGCCGTCGTTCCTCGGGCACTTCACCGTGTTCATCCTGGCCTGCTTCGTCGGCTACATGGTGGTGTGGAACGTGAAGCCCGCGCTGCATACGCCACTCATGAGCGTGACCAACGCGGTGTCCAGCATCATCGCCATCGGCGCGCTGGTGCAGATCGCGCCGGACCTGTCGAAGATTTCCGCCGACCTGACGCGCCCGGAAGAGTGGATACGCTGGCTGTCGGTGGGCGCCATTGCGCTGGCCACGATCAACATGTTCGGCGGCTTCGCCGTGACCCAGCGCATGCTGCAGATGTTCCGAAAGTAGGATGACGAAATCATGAGCTCAAGCCTCTCCACAGTCTCCTACATCGGCGCCACGATTCTTTTCATCCTGTGCCTGGGCGGACTGTCCAACCAGGAAACGTCGCGGCGCGGCAACCTGTACGGGATGATCGGCATGGCCATCGCCGTGGTCGCCACGATCTTCGGCGTGCAGGTGACTTCCGCCGGCCTGCCGTACATCATCGGCGCGATGGCGGTCGGCGCCGCGATCGGACTCTACCTTGCGCGCATGGTCCAGATGACGCAGATGCCCGAGCTGGTCGCGTTCATGCACAGCATGGTCGGCCTCGCCGCCATGCTGGTGGGCTATGCCAACTTCATCGACCCGGCGGTGTCCGTCAACCTGACGCCGGCCGAGAACGCGATCCACGAGATCGAGATGTATCTCGGCGTGTTGATCGGCGCCGTCACGTTCTCCGGATCGGTGATCGCCTTCGGCAAGCTCTCCGGCAAGATCACCGGCAAGCCGGTCACCCTGCCGGGCCAGCATTTGCTCAACCTCGCGGGGCTGCTGGCGGTCATCTACTTCGGCTACGCGTTCGTCAACGCCCACAGCGTGACCGAAGCGATGACGCCGATGATCGTGATGACGGTGATTGCGCTGCTCTTCGGCGTGCACATGGTCATGGCCATCGGCGGCGCGGACATGCCGGTCGTGGTGTCGATGCTCAACAGCTACTCCGGCTGGGCGGCGGCAGCCACCGGCTTCATGCTCAACAACGACCTGCTGATCGTGACCGGCGCGCTGGTCGGGTCGAGCGGCGCCATCCTCTCGTACATCATGTGCTCGGCGATGAATCGCAACTTCCTCTCCGTGATCGCCGGCGGCTTCGGCACCGACAGCAGCACGCCCGCGGCGGCCGGCGCCGTGCAACCCGCGGGCGAAGTGAACCCGATCCTGGCGGCGGAGACGGCCGAGCTGCTGCGCGACGCCAAGAACGTCATCATCGTTCCCGGCTACGGCATGGCCGTCGCGCAGGCGCAGCACACGGTCAACGAAATCACCCAGGCGCTGCGGGCCAAGGGCATCAACGTCCGCTTCGGCATCCATCCGGTGGCAGGCCGCATGCCCGGGCACATGAACGTGCTGCTGGCCGAGGCCAAGGTGCCCTACGACATCGTGTTCGAGATGGACGAACTCAACGCGGACTTCCCCACCACCGACGTCGCGATAGTCATCGGCGCCAACGACATCGTGAATCCGGCGGCACAGGACGACCCGACGAGCCCAATCGCCGGCATGCCGGTGCTCGAGGTCTGGAAGGCCAAGCACTCCATCGTCATGAAGCGCAGCATGGCGTCCGGCTACGCGGGTGTCGACAATCCGCTCTTCTACAAGGACAACAACCGGATGCTCTTCGGCGACGCCAAGAAGATGCTCGACGAAGTCCTGGTCGCGCTGAAGTCCTGATTGCAAGGAGTCTCGACCTCAGGACGCTGCGCACCCTTTCCTGAGCAGCGCAAGTTCGCGGTGGGCCATCCACGCGAAGGCTCCATACATTCCGCACATCGATACGGCATACGCGATGGCTGCGCCGGTGGCGCCCATGCGCGGGGCCAGCAGGAGCAGCAGCAGCCCTTGCGCGGCAGCGGCGCACGCCACCGTGACATACGTGGCGCGATTGCGCCGCCGGTATTTGAGATACGTCGGGGCCAACGCAAACAGCACGGAGAATGCGGTAGCGACGGCGAGCAGGCGTAGAGGCACAACGCCTTCGTTCACGAACTCGGGCCTGAACAGCGCGAGCAATTCGTGCGTGAGCGCGAATGCGATCACCAGGAAGACGGCGAGGGTGGGGAGCAGCCAGCGCAGGCGCTCGCTGCGCAAATCGAGCACGGTTGCAAAATCACGCTGCTCGAGCAGAATCGACAGCCGGCGCGCGTACGCGCGGTTCGTGGCGGTGGCCAGCACGGCCACCAGGCTCGCCGTTCCCATCGCGGCCGCGTAGGCGCCCACCGCGGCGGCCGACGGCTGCAGCCAGTCGAGCGCGATCACGCCGGCCTGGCCCAACAGCCCGAGCGAGATCCGGTAGATAAAGAAGGGCTGCGCCTCTGTCTTCCATGTCGAGACCTCCTCGATCTGCCGGGCGCGGAATAGCTCGGACGGTGCCGCGCGCCGGACCTCGAATGCCATCAGCGCCAAAGCAACGGCCCAGGCGACGCCCCAGCACCCCACCGCCATGGGGCCGCTGATCGCCACGGGTGACGCCAGCAGAACAGCTACGAGGGCAAAGGTCATGACGGGGACGGCGATGCGGGACAGGGCCAATGCGCTCGCCTCGCGCCCGACGGCGCTGAGCACGTCCACTCCGTAGTGGACCAACGCACCCGCCGGAAGCGCGAGGCAACTGACAACAATCGCAAGGCGAGTGGCGTCGGCAAAGTCGCGCACTGACCATGCCCATGCGCCAACCGCCAATCCAACGATCAGCGATGTCAGCAGCGTCCGGCGCAGACCGTAATGGAGTAGCCCTCTGGCGAGGCCCCATTCACCGCGATCGAGCAGCGCGGGGAGCACGCGCAACGCATACTTTTCGATACCACGCGGTGCGACGGTGACCATCAATATGAACGCAGCCGAGGCCACGACGTAGGCCTCGAATCCGTCGACGCCGAGTCGGCGGGCCAGCACCGCGGATAGCGCGTACGCGATGACCTGGCCCGCAACGGCCAGACCCGCGAGCCTCAAAGCCGAACCCGACTGTCCCACGCCTCTCCCATTTCGCACATTGGCGCCGCGACGCCCGGGCATTGCACAATGCAGCATCCATTGTCGCTTGCCAAACTTGTTCAAAAAGCGAGAAAATTCCCAAATAAGCACAATTCCTGTATACGGTACGGCATTCCCTTGGTTTGCCGCAGCAACAAGGTATCACCCGCCGCTGTTCGGTCCATTCCACCGAATACGACAGCGGGCACGTGCCGGTTGGGGAACATCTTGCAACGTGAACCGGTTCCGCCGGAAGCAGAGCGATCCAATCAATTCACCAGCGAGGAAGTGATGTCGGACATCAACAAGGATCGCAGGGAATTCATCAAGGATTCGGGCGCACTCGCCGCGGGAGTCGCGCTGGCGACTAGCCTCCCCGGCGTCGCCGGCGCACAGGCGACGCCTGCAAAATCCGGCGCCGACTTCGACATCAACGCGACCTTCACTGGCTTCATGAAGGACATCGGCGGCAGCGCTACAGATGGCGGCGGCAAGGTTACCTTCACCGGACGCGATCCGATCCTGCGCAGCCACTTCCGCATCGGTGCCGCGATGGCGCTGCCGGCGATGGGTGCGGCGGTTGGCGCCGCGGCGATCTGGCGCGAGCGCACCGGCGAGGGCCAGGACCTGACGGTCGATCTGCGCGAGTCGGTCTATAACGTCAACCCCCTCATTGGCGCAATCATGCGCATGAGCCAGCATGCGGGGAAAATCGCCGCTGACGATCCGCTGCCGGCGAACTTCAATTTCCTTCACCCCACTGTCAACGGCCTGATGCTGCAGG
>Ga0315271_10002513_pt1 | contig 11512 bp, 5 predicted proteins | sample C3_top_MG_FD_204664 | JGI IMG/M metagenome (GOLD analysis project Ga0315271, IMG submission 204664) | Sediment microbial communities from Yellowstone Lake, YNP, Wyoming, USA - C3_top | ecosystem: Environmental > Aquatic > Freshwater > Lake > Sediment | place: USA: Wyoming | collected 2017-08-01
GGCGCGGTCGAACCAGGCGCGGCCCGAGGGGAACTTCTCGGCGAGGTCCCTGCCCATGCCAACTACCTGGGCGCCTTGCCCGGCGAATAAGAGTGCGGTCTTGCTCATAAAAATGGCGGGTAAATAAACAGTAAATCGACCCGCGAGGAAAGGAGGATCTTGGAACAGGTCGAACTTCGGCAGCGTGGCACGCCGAGGACGGCATCCCTATCCGGGGTGGGATACCGGGGTGGGATGGATCGCATTCGGACGCGGCTACTTCTTCGGCGCGGCGGGATCTTCGATCACCTTCACGGTATATTCCGGCGAGAGAGCGCTGTCGTTTCCGGGGGCGCCCATGCGGTTGAACTGAAAGTCGAATTTGTAGCGGTAGTGGACCAGGTTCTTATCGGCCGGAATGGGGACGAGCCCTTCCCAGCGGTTGGTCATCACCGGCGTGGCGCGCATCGGGTAGAAATCTTTGCCGATGACGATCTGCGGGCGGATGGTCTCCCAACGGAGCGTTTGCTGAGGGGAAACAAAGGAAACTTCAACCGGGTACAGATGCTCGGCGTTGCGGACCTGAGTTTGCGGCGTCAGATTCGTAAAAGTGGTGGTGCAGCCGGCCAGCAGCAGGGGCGCGGCCAGGACTGCCAATGCTCTCTTAAACATGGGTGCCAGCGTGTCAAAGGCACCCGTTCTTGTAAAGCCCCCCTTTTTGCGTTTGACCCTCCTCATTCCAAAAGGGTAGGGTCTAAAGCTCTTTAAGCACAATTTATTATGTTTGGGACCATTCGAAAGCATCAGCAATGGCTTTGGGCCATTATCATCACGGTTATCATCATTAGCTTTGTCATCTTCTTCTCGCCGTATTCGAAGATGCAAAATGAGCGGCGCCGGAGCGATTACGGCTCCATCAATGGCGAGAAGGTGACCGAGGACGGCTACATGAACGCGCAGCGGGAGGTCTACCTGCGCTACTTCATGATGACCGGCCGCTGGCCCGATGAGAACGCGCAGCGCATGGGCTTCGACCCCGATCGCGAGACGTATAATTGGCTGTTGATCCTGCAGAAGCAAAAGGAGACCGGCATCAGCGTGAGCAGCGACCTCGCGATCGAGAAGGCCCGCGAGATGATCACGCAGTTCCAGCGATCCGGCATCGAAACGCCCGGCCAATTCATCCAGCAGGTGCTTAATCCCAAGGGCTTTACCGCTGATGACCTCGAGCGTTTCGTCCGCCACTACATGGGGATCGAGCAGCTCATGGCCTCCATCGGAGCCGGCGGCAAACTCGTCACCCCGCAGGAAGCCAGGACGCTCTATCAGCGCGAGCACCAGGAAATCGCGGCCGAAGTCGTCACCTTCAGCTCCTCGAACTTCCTGGCCAGCGTGACCGTGACGCCCGAGGCGCTGGGCGAGTTTTACACCAATCAGCTCGCCAACTATCGCATCCCCGAGCGACTGCAGGTCAGCTATGTTAAATTCCCCATCAGCAATTACCTCGCGCAGGCCGAAACCGAACTCGCCGCGACCAATCTCAATGACATGGTCCAAAATGGCATGGAACGTATCGGGACGAACTACGCCACGTATTTCCCGGGGGTCACCAATGTGGATCAGGCCAAAGCCCGCATCCGCGAGGAGATCATCAAAGGCCGGGCCGGCCAGACCGCTTTCCGGTCGGCGGCCGCGTTTGCCACGCCCTTGATGGAAGCCCAGGTGATGAAAGCGGACGATCTGGCTGCCCATGCCAAGAGCAACAATTTGCCGGTCGCTATTACCGCGCCTTTCGAGCGCAGCAGCACGCCCCCGGGCCTCGCCGTCGGACCCGAATTTGGCAAAGCCGCTTTTGAGCGCACCCCGGAAGATCCCTTTGCCGGTCCGATCCGTGGCACCGATGCCGCCTACGTGATTGCCCTCGAGAAACGTATCCCCAGCGAAGTCCCGCCCCTGGATTCCGTCCGCGCGAAAGTGACTGTTGATTATAAACAGTACCAGGCCATCCAGCTCGCGATTCAGAAGGGCACCCAGTTCTTTAACACCATCACCAACGCGCTCGCCCAGGGCAAAGCTTTCGACGATGCCGCCAACGGCGCCGGCTACGCTCCGATTAAGTTGCCGCCTTTCTCCATCAGCACTCGCTCGCTCCCCGGCGACATCGAGGACAAGGTGAACATCAACCAGTTTAAGCAGCTCGCCTTTTCGCTCACGCCCGGCAAGGCCGGCTTCGAGCCCGGGAACGACGGCGCGGTGATCGTTTTTGTGAAGGAGAAGCTCCCGATCGACGAGACCAAGCTGATCGCCGACCTGCCCGGCTTCACGGCCTCCGTGCGGCAGTCCCGGATGCAGGAAGCCTTCAATAACTGGTTCCGCAAGGAATCTGAAAAAGGCCTGCGCTTCACGCCGGTGGCCCAGCCCAAGGCGCCGCCGTCCATGAAATCCGACGGCACGGCCAAGAGCTGACCGACCCGGACGGCAGGGCGATGAATCGCTCTGCCTGGTTGAATTTTGGAGGGTGGCGGGCGCTTTCTTGAGCGCTCGCCCGGGCACGAGGCTTCATTCGGTTTGTTTTCCCCGCGTTCTACAGGCACCTTGGGCGCTGTGGACCCGATTACCTCCATTAAGCTATCCTCCGCCGGCACGGCCCGATTTTGGGAAATCCCGGTCCTTTACTCGGACGAACACCTCCTCGCTCTGGATAAGCCCGTGGACCTGGCCGTCACCCCGGAACCCCGTGTTTTGGAGAAAGAAGCTCCCACGAGCCTCCATTCGCTTTTGAAAGAGCGGGCCAGGGATTCCGAAGGGGATTCCGCCCTGCTCCCGCTCCTGCATGACGCCATCAAACAGGGCAAATCCTGGGCGCGCGCGCTCAACCTTAGTTTTCTGGTCAATGCGCACCGGCTCGATCCGGAAGTCAGCGGCGTCCTCCTTTTCGCCCGGTCCAAAGCTGTCCTGACCACGCTCAATGACCTGTTCGGTTCGGAAAAGCCGACCTTGCGGTTCCTGGCCTTGGTCCAGGGAAATCCCGATCGGGACCAGTTCGAACAGGACGTGCCGCTCCTGCCGGTGCCCGATCCGGGCGGCCGTTACCGGGTCAATCGCCGCGACGGCAAGCGCGCCCGCTCCGGGTTCCGGGTGATCGAGCGGTTCAGCGGCTACGCCCTGCTGGTCGGCGAACCCTTCACGCACCGCCCGCACCAGCTTCGGGCGCACCTTTCCAAACTTGGGTTCCCACTGGCCGGGGATACCCTCTACGGCGGCGAGCCTTTGCTGCTATCGCGCATCAAACGGAAGTTCCACCTGAAGCCCGGCCATAACCAACGGCCCTTGCTCGGCCGGCCCGCGCTCCACGCCCAAACCCTGACCATTACCCATCCTGTCACCGGCCAGCCACTGACCATCACCGCCCCGCTGCCGCACGACTTCGAGGCCGCGCTGAAATACCTGCGCAGATATTGCGGCCAGCCGCCCGTGCTACCGGCTCCGGAGCCGGCACCCGCTCCCGTTGGCGAAGAGGGCATGGGCGCGCCTGACTGAAGAACGGCTCTCCTGGCTTCCGAAACTCCCTGTCTTAAATATGGGGACGTTGGGGACAACATCCCTACCGGGAAACGATCCCGCAACGGCAATCCCACCATCCGGTAGGGACGCAGTCCCTGCGTCCCATTCTATGAGGCAAGGATGTGCGAAGAACCCAGGATCAATGATCGTTGGTGGTGCTCAAGGAAAGGCTCTCCTGGCTTCCGAAACTCCCTGTCTTAAATATGGGGACGTTGGGGACAACATCCCTACCGGGAAACGATTCCGCAACGGCAATCCCACCATCCGGTAGGGACGCAGTCCCTGCGTCCCATTCTATGAGGCAAGGATGTGCGAAGAACTCGTCCGCGTCACTTCACGCGCACGCGGTAAAACCGGTAAGGTTCGCTGATCGACGGGGAGATCCGCACCGAGCCGCCGACCGGCCCCTCGTTTCTCCACGAACCTGGCGGCGCATCCGGTGAGGCCGCCGATTCCACGTCGCCGCCCACGGTGGTGAGGAGCAGGAAGCTGCCATCGGCTTGAGGTTGGAGGGAGACCACCGGGCGGACTTGGCCGGGTCGGATGCCGCTCACCGCGAGCACCGTGCAGGCCGAACCCTGTTCGCCGCCGAAACGCAGGACCAGTCCGATAATCGGGCTCTGGGAATTCTTCACGCTGCACGGGACGGCGAACAAGCGAACGTTGCCCTCGCCCAGGCAGTCCACGATTCGCGTGCTGATATCGACCCGCCCGCCGGCCGCAAACACCGGGGAGCTGCCCGTGAGGTAATCCTCTGCCACCCAGGTATTGGTTTCCCAGGAATTATCGGCGTGACGAATGGCGCACAGGTTGGTGACCGGACCGTGGCTGGCCGCCGCGAGGAACACGAGACCCGAATAGGCCGCGGGTGTTGCGGGGGAGAGCGTGGCGGTGGTGACGGTCGAATCGATCACCATGGCATTGTTCTCGGTATAATTCGTAGCCAGTTCGAACGAGGATCCCGGGAAACCGATCGGCACGAGGACGGTACCGGCCGCGGGCAGCCCGCTCATGGGCGCCGCCGGCACGTAACCTTTTTCATAGAGGGTATAGCGACGGTTGTCGGATCCCGCCTCGAGCGTGGCCGTCGTGGCAAGGGCAAAGCCGGGGCGCAGGGCCGAGGCTTCCACCACGACATCCTGGGTATAGCCCTGGATCGCTGCCGGCTCGAACGGGCCGGCCACGGCATCGGCCGCGCTCACGGCGAAGACGGCCGCGCGGCCCTGCCCGGAAACATGCCGGAACTCGATCCGCGTCACCGGGCTGACGGTGTTGGAGACGATCACGTCCCTGGCGAACAGCCGGCCAACCGACGCGGTGACCCCCGAGAAATTGAAAGTGCGGACATCGACCTTGCCAGACGCCGTCCAGGCTGCCCCGGCCCCGTTATCCCAACTGGGCACGGTGAAGTTGGCTTCCTGCGTAGAACCATCCTGATGATATAATGTGAGCCCGAGCGGAACCGGGGCCACGGCCGAGCTGGCGAGGAAAGCCATCGCGGCGCAGGTTCTCGGCGAGGTGAGTGTGAGCGTGCCGCTGGCCATTTGGCTGTCCAGGAGCAGCGCATTGGCCGCCTGGTAGCTGGGCGCCATCTGAAAGTTATGATTGCCGGGAGAGTCGGCCTGAAAAATCGCGCCCGCCGGTAGCAGGCCGGTCTGGGTGTAATCCTTATTATAGCCGCGTTCGAACCAGGCCAGTCCGGTGTTGGTGACGCCGGTCTCCATCGAAGCCGTGGTGACGGGCAACAGCGGCGAGGGCGCGGTCCTCTCCACCACCACGTCGTAGGTATAACTCTCCGGCGTCAGCGCGATGGGAACAAACTGGGCCGGCGCGGTGGCCGCAAGAAAAACCGTGAGAAAGGCGAATCCACCGATTCCCGGCAATTTAAATTGCTGCATAAGGGTCCATTGGCCAGGACACCCTGGACCAGCGTTTTGCCAGGCGCCGAAGTATCCCTATGTGTTGGCCCCAGAATGAGTAAAGACACTTACAAAGTCAAGTCCCCGATAGTTTGCCGATTTATGTTTGTCGGTGGGACCTGGAAAGCTCGGAGGGAACCAAATGCTCCCGGCCGGGTATCCGCTCGGCCGGGAGCCGATGATGCAATTACTGCGCGGCTGGTGTACGCATCACGCGCGGGGAGATCCAGTCGCCCTGTTCCCGGCGTCCCTCAGCCTGGCCCACCACGCGCAGGATCAGACGCTTCACGTCCTTGATCTCCACGTCCGCACTCTTGGGTTCATCGGCCTTTTTCACGGGACCGCTGCGCCAGAGTTCCCGGCCATCGCCCAGGACGATGAATTCCAGGCCGCGATCTTCGCTGGAACTGGCATCGACGCCCACCCGGGTGGTGAACTTCTGATAGAGCCCCTTGAGATCGAATTCGATCTCCGAGTTGCCGAAAGCGCCGAGGCCGACACCAAAGCGCTTGCCGGCGATGTCGAAGGCGGCGCCCGAAAGTTTCTCGTCGATCTCAAACCCGCGCCAGAGCGCGTTGGACTTGGCCGGCTCAACTTCCGTCAGTGAAAGCTCCGGCGGCACCAGGGACGCCATGGAGAACTCCACCGTTTTGGTGCCGCTGGCATTCTCGCGTCCGTCTTCCCAAACACTTTTCACCTGGGCGCTGTAATTGGCCTGGGGATCCAAATTACGCAGCGGGAAACTGGCGCTCGGTGTGTAACCCATCAACTGACCATTTAGATACACCTGGTAACCGGCATTCAGGTAATACTGCTCTCGCCAGCGCAGGGTCACTTCATCTAAACCAGCGCGCTCCACGGAAACACCTTCCGGGGCAGCGGTCGGGTAATGATAAAAATCGGCTCCCTCAAACTGGACTTCCCAGGTGACGTTGCCGTTGCGCGGCGAGGTGAACTCGGCCGTGGCCCAGGTCTGGTGGTTGCTGATCTTCACCGGCAGGCGGCCGGAGGGGCCGCGCGCGCTCACGCTCTTGATGGCGAAGTTGGTTCCGCGCGCGAAGGCGAACCGGAGTTCATAAGGGTCGTTGCGAACCACAGTGCTCGTCCCTTTCTGCACGAGACCGGATTTTTCCTGGCTCAAGGAGACCAGGTCCACGGGCCCCTGAGTGATATGGCGGCTGGTGGAGATGAGCTGGATGGGCTCGCTGGCCGGGACGATCGTGAGAACGCGGCAACTCGTGGCGGCGTTCTCGACCATCATGCCGCCGGCCCAGGAACCGAGATAATCTTTGTTCCAAAAATCGTAAACGTGCATCAACTGGTTGGCTGGGAGGCCGAGATCTTCCCACTTGAGGAACGTTTGCTCGGATTTGCCCTCCTTGAAATTGAAGACGCCGACCACATCGTATTTGCGGCCGAGGTGATTCACCTTCAGATCCCAGATGCGCTTGTAACGTTCCGTGGGGAAAAGGTCCAGCGGCCGGATATTCGTGGCCGGATACACGCGGCGGAGCAGTTCTACGCGCTCCTCGGAGAGGTCCATCAGCCGGTCGCTATCGAGCATCGCCTGACCGGTAAGGCCATAGATGGCGGCCCAGACGCGCGCCTGGTCCAAAGTCAGCGGGGAGCGGACGATGAGGACATCGGGATCGGAATACCAGACGATGTTGTGTAGATAGAAGCCCTGGAGCGTGGCGCGCAGCGCGACTTGGAACCCGCCCCAGCCAAGCACAATGTCACCGCCGGTGCGCGACCCGTTCATGATGCCCGCGCCTTCGATCGGCGTGCCCCAGCAGCCGAGCAGGTAGCGTTTCGGCCCGATCACCGAGCGGATGCTGCCGAGCGTATTGCGGTAGAGGCCCGCGGCGTCGTCGGACTTGTTGCGGAGGAATTCCTTTTTGAGGCGGTATTCGTCAACGACGATCGGCTGGCCATCGATCTTGAAATAGTCGTAGCCCCAGCCGCTGAGCTTGGTGAAGAGATTCTTCAGGTAGGTCTGGGTGGCGTCGGTCGAGCTATCCACCAGGTAAGTGCCTTCCCAGGTGGAGGAGGCCGAGGTGCCGTCGGGCTTGAGCAGGAACACGCCCGGGTTATTGCTGACAACCTGCGGATTGCTCTGCCCGTGCGGGGCCAGCCAAAGGCCGGGAGTGAGCCCGAGGGATTTAATATGCGCAGCCACCTTGGACATGCCGTCTGGAAAATGCTGCGGGTTGATCGTGGTCCAGTCGCGGTTATTGCCCGCGCCACCCTGCCAGCCGTCGTCGATCTGCACCACCTGGCAACCGAAATCCTTCAGGTTGGCGCCGATCCATTCCGCGTTGCGCTTCACCTCCGTGGCGTTGATGCGCGTGTAATAGTAATACCAGGTGCACCAGCCGGAGGGCGGCAGGGGAAAGATCGATTTATCCAGCGGCGTGTAGTACTTCACGCCGCGGGTGTCGCGGAAGTAATGGTCCATCACCTTGCCGTCCTTCAGGGTGACCTGGTCCCTGGAGGGATCGAACGTGCCCTGGGCAGCGGGGGTCTGGACATCGCCCAGGCTCATCATGAAGAGGTCGGGGTTGGAGCCGTCCTCAACCCGGCACGGAACGGGGTTGGGCCAGGCGGGCCCGGAGACCGGAGGAGCTTCCGCGGCCAAAACCGCGACGGAGAGCAGCGAATACAGCAGTGCCAGACAGATTAGTTTCTTCATGTTCGTTCACCTTAAGAGGTAAGGAATTCTGGAAAGTCTCAGGCTTGACGTCGATTGAATTCTAGAACGAAGGAAAAGCGGGCGGGGGCAGGAGACTGGAATGTATTAGGGCGAGGGGCCATCCACCACCACTTATTGACCATCGCCGCCGCTTTCCACAACGCCCGACCGGCTATACGCCGGCAGCGGGTGCGGTGCCCGCGCCCAGCCCTCCCTCTCACTCCCGAATCTTCAGCTGCATCTCGTCGCTGATGGCTTTGACCTCGGGGGCATACATGGCGAAGCCTTTCGCGGGCAGCGCGTGGAAGCGGCCCGGGGTTTCGGCGCGCAGCTTGTAGCGCAACACGTGCTCGCCCTGCTCGAGCAACCCGATGAAAAACACCACCTTCTCGTCGCGCAGCTCCAGGTTGGCACACAGGCCGCCGGCCCAGCGGCCGCCGCTGCGCAGCTCCATCGGCTCGCACCCGGCCGGCTTCATATCCTCGAAGGCCAGGTAATCGTAGGTGTTTTTCGCTGTCAGCTTCAGGACCACTTCAATACGGTCGCCGCTGGCTACTTCGTCGCCGTTCTTGAGCGGGATTCGGGTATAGGTGTCCCGCAGCTCCGTGCGGCTGCCGGCGCTGTCGGAGCGGCTCTCGCCCGCCGGGCGGGTGGCGATTACCGAGCGCGTGCTCGCCTTGACCACCTTTTCCGGCGCGGAAACGAGCTTGAAATACTGACGCTCGACGAAGATTTCGTTCCCGGCGCCCTTCACGTTTTCCTCGAGCGTGAAGTAGCTGAGATAGGCGGAGTAATAGAGAGCGCCGGCCCCTTCCTTGGTGACAGTGATTTTGTGGGGGCCGGCTGGAAGCTGGAGCCCGTGCAGCAACACGCGGTTGTCGAACGTGAAGAAGTTGGTCTTGCTCACCCGCACCTCTTTCAGGGGCTTGTCGTCGAGGCTGACCAGGAGCGAGTAATCGGGGGCGTCCTCGCCGGAGACGCGCATATAATCGGTCATGGCGGCGATCACGAGCGCGGTGTCGCGGGTGCTGCGCCAGTAATAGCCGTTGCGGCGGTTGTTGAGCAGCCACTTCACGAGGCGCGGCGCGAGATCGTTTTTCGGATCAATCGTCACCAGGGCCTTGAGCGCCCAGGCGTTGGCCTCGATGTCGTTGTTCCACCAGAACCACCAGTAGGTTTCCGGCGTGCGGACCCAAGCGGTTTCATTGCTGTCGTCGCGCGCGACAAATTGCAAAATGTTCCGGAGCACGGTTTTGGCCTCGTCGGGCTGATTGTTGGCGGCGAGGGCGAGCGCCAGCAGCGACCGGCCGTAGTTATTTAGTTCACCGCGCTGCTCGTAAAGTCCGGCAAACCATTTCTTCATCTCGTCGGTTTGCAGCCGCTTGGACATCGCCAGGATGTATCCGATATAGGCTTGCGTCTGCAATCCGCCGAGCTGCTGCTCGTTCTTCGGTTTGGTCACTTCCTTCTCCGTGCTGTTCTGCAGGTAGTTCAGGCCGCGTTCCAGCACGCCCCCGTCCACCTTCACGCCGGCGTCGCGCGCCGCCGATAAGCCCTGAAGCACATAGGCGGTTTGGTAAGGCGAGGAGTCGTCCTCGCGCCACCAGCCCCACCCGCCATCGCTGCGCTGGAATCCGTAGATCCGATCCAGCCCGGCCCTGACCATGCGCTCCAGCTCGGCCGAATCGAACACCGGCGATTGCCCGTGCGCGATGCGGTTGGAAAGGTCGCCGGCATTCATCTGCAGGCGTTGCTTGCCGAGCGTTTCCAGGTCGGTGCCCATCTTTTTCAATGTGTCCTTCACCAGCACGGTCGGGTAGAACCGGCTCATGGTCTGCTCGACGCAGCCATAGGGATAGCCGGCCAGGTAAGGGAGCGCGTCGATCATCACGCCGGCCAAACTCGGCGAGAGGGTCACTTCCAGCCGCGTCTGTTCGGGATCGATTTCTTTGGGCAGATCCAGGTTCAGCGTTCGGTTCTCGTCCTGGGCCACGCGATACGACCCGCTCTGCGCCACGGTCTTGGTGATGCCGTGAACCAGCACCGGGAAGGCCAGCCGCATCCCGTCGCTCTCTTCGTCGGTCAACGCCTTGGCGGTGATCTGCGCCAGTCCCGCTTGGATCGCGCGCAGCGGCCAATCAAACCGGTGCTCGCCATTGGCTTTCACCGTGGCTTCGGCAAACAGGTGCAGCTCGTCGTCCTTGCGCTGGACGGTCTTGGCATCCGCCTCGCCCAGAACTTCAAACAGCGCGGCGGGCACGATCAGCTCCGCGCGGACTTTCTTGGATTTGGCGAGATAATTATGGACGTTGGCCGAGAGCACGACCTCGTCGCGTTCGACAAAAAACCGGGGTGCTTCGAGCCGGACCAGCAGGTTCTTGCTCGTGGTGGCCTCGGAGGTGGCATCACCCACCTGGGTCTTGTCGGTCAGGGCATACCCCCGCACGCGCCACGTGGTGAGCGACTGCGGGAAGACGATGGTCGTATCCGCTTTTCCGGCGGTGTCGAGCGTGAGTGAAGGCACCCAGAGGGCGGTGTCGGCAAAATTGACCCGCACCTCGGGCTCGAGCATCCCGGGTGCGCCGAGGCCCGGGCGATCACCCTGGGATTTCAGCTCATCCATCTTGAGTTTACCGCCCGACAAGCGCTTCTCGATCAATAATCCCCCAACCGATTGCGCGTGTCCTAAAAACGCGCCCATCGGCCCGCTCGCTGGTTTCAGAGCGTCCGATGCGGTGAAACTGTAATAATCGCCGCCGCCCCCATAGCCGCCATACGCGAACCCCAGGGAGCGCGAGGCTTCCCGCACCTCACGATTACTGGCCAGTTTCAGGCTGCCTCCGCCGATCTCCCAATAGCCGCGCCAACCCTCGGGTTCGCCGCCCTGGTAAAGACTATATTGCGGCTGCTCCATGCCGCCGCTCGGGCTGAATACCTGGTTTACCGAAGATTCCACGAAGGGCGAGTGATTGCGCTTTTGCCCGTAATAAAACACGCGCGGGCTGGGGCCGAACTCGTCTTGAATATAAGTGACCGATCGATCGTAGGCGGTGAGGGTGACGCGGCCCCGGACCGGCTTGCCCCCGAGATCGCTCACGGCCACGGAGACTTTTCCGGTCTCGCCCGGTTGATACACGGCTTTATCCGTCTTCAGGCTCACGTTCAAGAGCCCCTGCACCGGAGGCACAAACAGCTCGCGCGATTCGGTCTGCACGCGCCCATTGCGCACGAGGGTCGCCTCCACGAAATAGTTCGGTATGTGCTTCTCCTCGACCGGGATGTCGATCACCGTGGTGCGCGAGGGCAGGTCGATGAAGCGCCAGGCCATCAGCACGCCCTGGCTCACCTGGTCGGAAAA
>Ga0315271_10002514_pt1 | contig 11510 bp, 11 predicted proteins | sample C3_top_MG_FD_204664 | JGI IMG/M metagenome (GOLD analysis project Ga0315271, IMG submission 204664) | Sediment microbial communities from Yellowstone Lake, YNP, Wyoming, USA - C3_top | ecosystem: Environmental > Aquatic > Freshwater > Lake > Sediment | place: USA: Wyoming | collected 2017-08-01
GTATTGAACACCGTCCCGGACTTCTTCACGTTCTCGTGCAACAGCTCCAGACGCCGATCCGACTCGTCGGTATCTACAAAGATCTCGTAGTCGATCCGTTCCAGGCGTGGGGGGACATCCTGTCGCACGCCGTGAACGCGCACCTCGACGCCGCGAAGTGAGAAGTTCAGGAGCGGAGTCACGCGCTCGATGCCCTTGATCATGCAGGCGGAGAGCGCGGCCAGGAGCAGTTCGGCGGGGTTGAACGCATCCGGGCTGCCGGCGAGATCGGTATCGAGCCGAATGGAGGCCGACTTGCAGGTCGCGACGCTCCCGTGAGCGTCCAGCCGGCGGGCCACCACGTCGAATGTCATCTTCGCGACGGGCCCGCTCATCAACAGCACCGCGATTTCTTGACTTCAAGCTGGATGGTCTGTGGGGCGCAGCAACTACCGGCCGGCGTGACGGCCGGGTCGGCGGGCGTCAGCAGCTTCGCAGCCGCCGCGGTTTCCTGGTCGAGGTAGCGCTCCGCCAGTTCGAGGACGGCGCGGGCGGGGGCCTCCTTGACCCGCTGAGCCAGGGTCACCGCCTTCCGCATGTCCTCCGGCGAAACGCCGAACCTCTTCGCCTTGTCATAGTGGAACCTGAAGCATGGCTCACAGTTCGAAGCGATGGCCGCCCCGATGGCCACGAGTTCGCCGACCGCATCGGTGAAGATGGACGGCGTGGCGGTCGCGACCCCGGCCCATTCCGCCAGTTGCTCGCGCGTGGGATAAGCGCCCGCGCTCTTCACCGCGCCATCCACCATGATGAGCGGCAGCGCGGCCTCGCCCTTCGCTTCGAGCGCCTGCTTGACCGGCGCATGCTCGACGAAGGCGGTGGGCTGCTGAGCCAGGTTGAAGCGCTCCACCGAGACGTTGCGTGACTTCAGCCAGTCGAGATCGGCCGAGAAGCGGACGAGATCGGGATCGACCGATTCACCGCACACGCCGCTTGAACAGCACAGGGCGGGGTCGAAGACGCGAACGAGAGTGGACATGCAAGGCTCCTTATAGAAATGGACGATTGTTCAGGCGGTATAGAGAAACCAGAGGCCGCTTGCCAGAACCAGCAGGCCGCAGGCATGACGGAGGTGGGCGCCGGCGCGGCCGCGTTCGTGCCAGCGCAGATAGCCGCTCACCCACTCGGTGGTGGTGCCCGCGGCGACGATCACCGCGCAGTGCCCAAGGCCATAGGCGCCGATGAGCAGCACCCCATAGCCGAAGCTCGCGCGACCGGCGGCGAAGACCACGCCGAGCATCGGGGCCATGTAGGCGAACGTGCACGGGCCGAGGGCGAGACCGAAGATCAATCCGAGCGCGAAGGCCGCGGGAAGCCCGCGCGCGCGCCAGGCGCTGGCGTCGGGGACGGCCCACGACAGCGGAAGCACGTCCAGCATGGCCAGCCCGACCAGGAGGAAGACGACGGCCACCGCGTAGTTGGCGGCGGGGCCGACGTTCCCCAGCATGCTCCCCGCGGCCGCGGTGATGAGCCCGACACTGCCGATCATGATGAAGATGCCGGCGGCGAAGACGCTGGCGAGGGTGAAGGCGCGGCGAACCGGCATCCGCCCCTGGCCCTGGATGAAACCGACGATGAGCGGGATGCTCGCGAGGTGGCAGGGACTCAGAAGCAGGCTGGCGAGGCCCCAGACGAACGCCGCGGCCAGGGCGAGGGCGGGCGCGCCCTCCACGGCCTGAGACAACGTGGTGAACAGTGTCTCCATCAGTCCGCCGGCTGAGCCCGCACCGCCTTGAACTCGTAGCCGAGAGCCTTCCACTTCGAAAGGATGTCGGCTTTCCCGATGAATCCCTGGTGCCGGTACAACTCGCGGCCGGACGCGTCGAAGAAGATCTGGGTGGGAATGATGTCCACCCCGTGGGCCTCGCCGGCGCCGGGGTCCTTCCAGACATCGATGAACACGACATCCATCGAGCCCGCATACTCGCGACGCAGGTCTTCGAGCACCGGCGCCATCATCTTGCACGGGATGCACTGCTGGGCGCCGAGGTCGACGAGCCGAGGCCGGCCCGAGAGGACTGGAGCGCGCAGAACGCTGGCGCTCGAAAGACCGCGGCCGGTCTCCGGCGCGGCCGCGGGCCGCTCCCGCATCGCGAACACCGCCCCCACCGCGATGAGCAGCAGGGCCACAATCGTCACTTTCCGGGATCGGTCTTTCACGGGTTTCTCCTTCATGGCTTCGGCAGTCGGTCGATGTCGATGCGCCCGAGGCTCAGGTCGAGGGCCAGGGTGGCCGTGCTGACCGAACGCAGGGCCTGGGAAAGCAGGGACTGATTCGTGAGCAGCGCGGACTCGGCGTCGAGAACGAAATTGACGACGCTGCGCCCGGCTTCGAATTTCAGTCGTTCGTCGTGCAGCACGCGCTCGCTCTCCGTGACGGAATCCCGGAGCGACCTGACCCGCGCTTCGGCGCTTTCGAGATCGGCCAGGGCGGTGCGAACCTCCCGGGTGATGCGAAGCTGCAAAAGCTCGCGGGTCACGCGCGCCTGCTCGAGCTGAGCCTGGGCCGACCGGAACTGGCCGTCGCGCTTTCCGCCATCGAAGAGCGAGAAGGAAGCGTGGACCCCGACGACCCAGTCGCTCGCCCCGCCGCTCGGCGGGGGTGAGGTCGAGGAGAGGCCCGGCAGCAACGAACCGATGAGCTGCGGAAAGCCCACCGGATTGTTCGACCCGTATCGGATCACGGATGCCCGCAGATCGATGCGCGGCCAGGCGGACTTGCGGATGGCGTCCCCGCTCTCGCTGCTGGCCCGAATCTCGTAGTCCTGCGCGCGCAGTTCCGGCCGGCTCGCGTTCGCCTGGGCCAGCAGGTCGCTCTCGGCTCCCGAAGGCTCTGGACTGTCCCCCGAAGCCTCGCTGGAAGCGAGCTTGGGAAGGTCTCCGTCGAGACCCATGACCGAGGCGAGGGCGCTCAGCGACGAGCGGCGGCCCGAACCGAGGGTTGCGAGGTCGCTCTCCACCTGGGCCAGCCGCGTATGAATCTTCAAGGCGTCGACAGGCACCGCGCGGCCGGCCTCGACCAGCTGGTTCGTGCGATCGAGCAGCGATTGCAGGCTCTTGACCCGCGCCTCCGCGGCGGCGGCCAGATCCCCATAGGCGAGGGTTTGCAGATACAGGCGCGCCGTCTCGAACACGATCTCCTGCTGCCGCCGGTCCGCGATGGCTCGCGCCGCTTCGACGCGCTCACGGGTGGCGGCGAGCTCGAGCCCGGTCTTGTCGAAATCCCAGAGCAGCCATTTCAGATCAGCACTCGCTGAATAGAGGGTGGTGTCGTAGCGCAGTTGCGAAGGAACGGTCCCCGCGGGATAGCCGTGCTGAAGACTCGAGCGTGCGGCGTCCGCGGCAAGATCCAGTTGCGGCCAGCGCAGCGCACCCGCGCTGGCCGCGAGCCCTTCCCGGCGTTCGATTTCCATCCGGGACAAACGCAGGTCCGGAGAATGCTGCAGCGCGTAGTTGACCGCGTCGCGCAGACTCAGGGGCTGGGGTTCGGCGGCCGCAGCGAGCGAGGAGAGAAGCAGCAGCGGTGCTACGACCATCATCGGGCGGGTCATGGCTGGCCTCGATCCGGAGTCGCGGGGGCGAGCGACTCCTCGCGCTGGCCGACCGAGAGCTTTCTGCGAATGTTCTCGGGCAGCCCGTGGTTGGGGGCGTTCGCGTACACGAGGTGGTAGGTCACGGGGATGACAAAGAGAGAGAAGAGGGTCGACACGATCAACCCGAAGATCAGCGACCAGGCCATGCCGCCAAACACGGTGTCGAGCGTGATGGGCAGAGCGCCGAGCACCGCAGCCCCCGAGGTCAGCAGGATGGGACGCAGACGCACGGAAACGCTCTCGACGATGGCGCGGTCGAGCGACAGCCCGCGCAGGAGCCCGAGCTGGATGAAGTCCACGATGATGATCGAGTTCCGGGTGACGATGCCGGCGAGCGCGATCATGCCGATGAAGGCCGGGCCGGAGAAAAAGACGGGGTTTCTGAACCCGCCGACCACATGCGATCCGAGCTGATTCAGCAGCCAGAACCCGGGCATGACGCCGATCACCATGAGGGGAATGGCGGCCATCATGGTGAGCGGCAATCCAAAAGAGCCGGTCTGGTTCATGAGGATGATGTAGATGGCGAGCAACGCCCCCAGCAGGGCCACCGCCAGATCGCGGAAGAGGTGGATGGTGATGTACATCTCGCCTTCGTCCCACCAGCGGACCGTGATCCCTTCAAGGACCTGCCACGGGATGCCGCCGCCCTTGCGGAACATCGTGCGGGCGCTCAACGCGCGGGGCGCGGCTGCTTTGTCCACGAACGGCTGCGGCCGGTCGCGGACTTCGTCGGCGGTGAGGTCGAGGATGGTTTCCACCGGCGGCCTTCCCGCCATCTCGCCCAGGACGTAGACCACGCGCTCGAGCTGGCGGTGGTAGATGGTCTTGTCCTCGATCCCGGTTCGCCAGTCGCCCAGTTCCGACACGGGCACGAGCGAGCCCGAGGCGCCCTTCGCATAGATCCTCGTGAGGTCGACGACACTCGATCGCTCCGCCCGCGGGAACCAGAGGGCGATGCGCACGGGGGTCCGCTCGTGGGGAATCTGAGCGGCGCCGATGCTCTGGCTGCCGAGGGCGAGAGACAGGGTGCGCGCGATGTCGTCGGTCGAGATCCCGTTGAGGGCGGCCTTCTGCCGGTCCACCTCGAAGACGTACTTCGTCTGGTCTTCCTCGACGGTGTCGTCCGCGTCGACCACGCCGGGCTCGCGCCGCATGCGCTCCTTGATGATCGCGGCGGCGTCCATGAGGTCCTGATACGTGTTCGTGGGACTGCCATAGATCGCGGCGACCACGGTCGACATCGCCGGGGGTCCGGCGGGCAGCTCGACGATCTTCAGCTTGACCCGGTGCCGCTCAGCGAGCGCGGTCAGCTCGCCGCGCATCCGCAGCGCGAGGGAGTGGCTCGACGCCACACGCTCGGTCTTGTGAATCAGGTTGATCCGGATGTCGGCGCGGTTGGGAGCGCGGCGGAGGAAGTACTGGCGCATCAGGCCGTTGAAATCGACGGGCGAGGCCGTGCCCACGTACGCCTCGAAGTCCGTGATCTCCGGCACCGACGAAAGGTAGCGCTCGAAGTCGCGAGCGGCCGCGTCGGTGCGCTCGAGTGTGGTCCCCGCGGGCAGGTCGAGGACGAGGAGCATCTCGTCCTTGTTGTCGTAGGGCAACTGCTTCACCTGCACGCGGCGCGTCAACACCAGCAGCACGCTGAAGGCGAAGAGGACGAACACCACGGCCAGGAACACGCGACCCCGCCGAGGCCGCGCGATGAGGGGCGTGAGGGTGCGATCGAAGAACCGTCGCGCGCGGGCGGATTCGTCATGCTCGGCGCCGGGCGCGCCGCCCGTGGCCGGGCCCTTGAGGAGCTTGAAGGCGAGCCACGGCGTGATGGTGAAGGACACGAGCAGCGACATGAGCATGGTCACGGGCACGTTGGCGGCCATGGGGCGCAGGTACTGCCCCATCATGTCGGTGACGAAGAGCAGGGGCAGGAAGGACAGGATGACCGCGAAGGTCGCGGCGATGAGCGGGGGGCGGACTTCGTTCACGGCCTCCAGCACCACCTCGGCGGTGGCCCGGCCGGTCAGTTGAAAATGGCGGTGGATGTTCTCGACGTCGACGATCGGGTCGTCGACGAGGAGGCCGAGGGCGACGGTGAGCGCGAACAGCGAAATGCGGTTGATCGAGAAGCCGAGAAAGTAATTGACCGCGAGGGTGAGACCGAACACGCACGGCACCGCGATCGCCACCACCAGCGCCTGCCGGTAACCGAGGCCGATCGCGAGGAGCGCCATGACCACCGCGATGGCGACGAACAGGCCCTCCTCGAGCTCGGTGACCTTGTCGTTGGCGGTGACCCCGTAGTTGCGCGTCACCACCACCTGCACGTCGTCGGGAAGGATGGCCTTGCGGAGCTCGTCCATGCGCGTCAGGAGACCCGCGGCCACCCAGACGTTGTTGGCTCCGTGTTTCTTGGCGACGGCGATGGTGACCGCGGGCCGAGGGTCGTATCCCGGTTTCGCGGGCTCGGAGGGCAGGTCGCCCAGGATGCTGCCGGCGGCTCCTTCTTCCTTGGCGTGATCCCAGGCCAGGCCGCGGTGGAACCGCACGTAGTCGGTGAATTCGCCGGGACCGTCCGCGACCTCGGCCACGTCGCGGAGATAGACGGGGCGTCCGCTCCACACCCCGACCACGAGGTTCTGCACGTCGCGGGCGCCGGCAATGAACTGGCCGACCTGCACGCGGGCGTTCTCGTCACTGCGGTCGAAGGCGCCCGCCTGCACACTGGAGTTCGCGGCCTGAATCGCGCGCCCGAGCTCCCCCGCCGATATGCGGTACGAGGCCATCCGGGCGGCGGAGGGCCGGATGAGGATTTCGCGCGGGCGGCCTCCGACAACGTAGGCGACACCCACGTTGTCGACCCCTTGAAGCCGGGCCACGACCTCGTCCGCCATGCGCCGGAGCGCGAAGTCGTCGTGGGTTCCGCCGGTCAGAGTGAAGGTGACGATCGGCACGTCGTCCACATCGATCGGCTTCACCACCCAGCCGGCCGCGCCCGGCACGGTCCGGTCGGCGTTTTCGTTCAGCTTCCGGACCAGCTTCACGTAGCTCGCTTCGAGGGGCTGGCCCACGAAGAAGCGCACGGTCACGATGCTCTGCCCCGGCATCGACCGGGAATAGACGTACTGGACACCCGGGACCTGGAGAAGCATGCGCTCGATCGGCGTGGACACCAGCTGTTCGACATCCTGCGCCGAATGGCCGGGAAAGGACACCATCACATTGGCGGCGGCCACGATGATCTGCGGCTCTTCCTCACGGGGCGTCGCCACCAGGGCAATGCCGCCTGCGGCGAGCGATACCAGAATGAACACCATCGACAGGTTCGAGTCGAGGAACTTCCGGACGATCCGGATGGTGAACGACTCGGCCGACCCGCTCATGGCCGGTCTTTCGGCGGCACGGAGGGGTGCTGGTTCCGAATGACCACACGATCGCCCGGGGAGACGCCGCTCAGCGCCTCGAAGCCCTCACCCACCGGGCGGCCCAGCTGCACGGTGCGCCGCTCGACGCGGCTCTCAACGACCACCTCGACGAAAGTGAGCTGGCCCGCGCGCGTCACCGCCGCGGCGGGGACCACCAGCACCGGCTCGGGGGCCGACGGGATCAGCAACCGGCCGAACATGCCCGGCACGAGATCGCGCGTGTCCTCGAGATGGGCGCGCACCACCATCGTGCGGGTGGCGGGATCGGAGGAAGGGACTATTTCCACGATACGCCCGCGCATCTCTTCTTCCCGCGCATCAACCCGCAGCGCCATCACTTCACCGACCCGCACCCGGGACAGCATGTCCTCCGGAACATTCGCCTCCAGCCACAAGCGTCCTGGTTCGTACATGGTCAGGAGAGGCTTGCCGGGGGCGGCGAGATCACCATCGTTGGCCAATCGGTCGACCACGACGCCCGCGAACGGGCTGCGGATGACCGAATACGAGAGGGTGACCTCGGCCTCGCGGGCGGCCTGCTGGAGCCTGCGCCAGTTCGCTTCGGCGGTCTTCAGATTCGTCTGCGTGTGCTCGAAGTCGTAGGACGCGATGACCCGCTGGTCGGCGAGCGGTTTGTCGCGGGCGTAGTCGGATTGCGCCTGGTTGAGGGTCGCCTCGGCGCTGCGCGCCGCTTCCTGGGCCTGATCGAGCCTGTGGCTGAGGTCGCGGTTGTCCAACACCAAGAGGATGGCGCCGCTCGCCACGCGCTGCCCCGCGGCCACCCGAAGTTCCTCGATCGTGCCGACCACCCGCGACGTCACGGTGGCGAGGTGTTCGGCCTGCACGGCGCCGACAGCCTCGGTCACGGCGGGCAGGGTCTGCGTGGCCAGGGTCCGGGTGATCAGACCCGCGGCCGATTCGATCGGCGCGGGCTTCGTGCCCGGCTGGATGATGCCTCGCCGGAACGCGCCGAGGATCCAGAGCATGAGGACGACGATCGTGACCACGGCGAGGACGACGCGGGTCGGGATGGAGCGCGTCGCGCGCGGCGCCGGCGGCGGGACCTCGCCGGCTGCTTCAGGGTCGGGTACTTCGGACGTCGTCATGGCTCATCTCCTCGGCAATCCCGTCGGCGCACGAAGAGGCGGCGACTACGGGAGGGCCATCACACGGCGGACTCGTTCAAACGGCCGTTCCCTGAAACCAGGCTTCGGCCTTCTGCCGGCTGGGAACTCCGCCGGCATGGACGACCTGACCGTCGATCACGACGCCCGGGGTCGACATGATTCCGTAGCTCATGATCTTTTCCATGTCCTCGACCTTCTCGAGTTGAATCTCGACGCCCTTCTCGTGAGCGATGGTGTCGAGCAGCTTGAACGTGGCCTTGCAGTTGGCGCATCCGACCCCGAGGACTTTGACGTTCTTCATGACTCTTCCTATCCGCGATCAAAGGACCGCATTGAAAACGTAGCCGACGATCAGGATTCCGGTCGCTACCACTCCGATGAAGGTCGCGATCAAGCGGGGCTTGAGGACCTTCCGGAGGATGATCATTTCCGGCAGCGAGAGGGCGATGACGCTCATCATGAACGCCAGCACGGTGCCCAGGGCGGCGCCCTTGGCCAGCAGCGCCTGCACGATGGGAATCACACCGGCTGCGTTCGTGTACATGGGGACGCCGATGACCACGGCGAGGGGCACCGACCACCAGGCCTCCTTACCCATGATCGAGGCCATGAAGGCCTCCGGCACATACCCATGGATGGCCCCGCCGATGGCGATGCCGACCAGGATATAGGGCCAGACCTTGCCCACGATCTCGCGGATCGACACGAACCCCGCGTCGATGCGTTCCGGGAGAGTGAGCGCGTCCTCTCCGGCGCGAGCGTCGACCCGCGGCATGCGGCTCACCCAGTCTTCGAGGGAGTTCTCCATCTTCAACCGGCCGATGATCCAGCCGGCCACGATCGCGATGGACAGGCCGAGGCCAAGGTAGAGCGCGGCGATCCGCCAGCCAAAGAGACCGAACAGGAGGGTGAGCGCCACCTCGTTGACCATCGGGGCCGAGATGAGAAACGAGAAGGTCACGCCGAGCGGCACTCCGGCCTGCACGAAGCCGATGAAGAGCGGCACCGCCGAACAGGAGCAGAACGGGGTGACCACGCCAAGGCTCGCCGCCATCACGTTGGCGACCCCCTCGGTGCGGCCGGCCAGCAGGGCGCGCGTCCGCTCGGGGGTGAAGTGGGAGTTCACCATCCCCATGATGAAGACGATGCCGGTGAGGAGGAGGAGGACCTTCGGCGTGTCGTAGAGGAAGAATTGCAGGGCGCCGCCGAGGTGACTCGCGCGGTCCACGGGGAGTGCGGCCACCAGGGCCTCGGACACCGGGATCAAGGCGCGGTAGAGCAGCACCCAGAACACCGCCGCGAGGGCCAGGAAGCTCCTGGGATGGCTCCTGGGCAAACGACGGGCCATGGAGAGCGCCTTCGTGCTGGGCGCGGTCGTCCTGGGTTCGGCCCCGGCGGCGAGCGGTGCGGGGGGCGTGGTGGTGGCGGTCATGCGGCCGGCCTGTCGGCGCCTCCGCCCGCGGACCTCACGTGGAACGCGGCCCGCGCGAGTTGAGCGCGTGAGGGGAAAGCGCCCTGCAGCACCACGGCTTCATCCACCAGGACCAGAGGGAGGCAGCGATCGCCGGAAGACAGCAGCTGCTGGGCAGCGGGGTGAGCCGCAACTCCCTTCGGGTCGGTGGCTGGATCAAACCGTTCAACCAGAAGCCCTGCGGTCTCGAGCCAGTCGAGGCTCTCCTCCAGGGCCTGGAACTGCCGGTCGTTGACGACGCTCACCATCCCAATGATGGGCTTGGGGACATGACGGAAAGCGGTGACATAGGTCATGACATCCTCCACTTACGAAGCGGCCAGGGGTTCGGGGAACCAGTGACGGGTCCGTTTGCACATTGCACAAACCGACAGCATCACCGGAACCTCGATCAGGACTCCGACCACGGTCGCAAGAGCCGCGCCTGATTCGGGGCCGAAGAGCGCGATCGCGGTGGCGACCGCCAGTTCGAAGAAATTGCTGGCGCCGATGAGGGCGCCGGGGGCGGCCACCGCGTACTCGACTTTGAAGTAACGCATCAGGCCGTAGGTGAGCGACGAGTTGAAGTACACCTGAATCAGGATGGGAACCGCGATCAGGGCCACATGCAGCGACTTGGTCAGGATGTTTCCGGCCTGGAACGCGAAGATCAGGACGAGGGTCGCGAGCAGCGCCATCATGCTGACCGGGGCGAAACGCGGAAGGAGGACCTCCTCGAACCAGGCCGCCCCGTGGGCGCGCAGGAACCACCAGCGGAGCAGGACCCCGGCGGTCAGGGGAATCACGATGAAGACGACCACCGAGTAGAGAAGCACCGAGAACGGCACATGCAGCGAGGAAGCGCCGTTCACCAGGAAGCGCACGATGGGCGCGAAGAGGACCAGCATCAGGAGATCGTTCACGGACACCTGCACCAGGGTGTAGGCGGGGTCGCCGTCCGAGAGATAGCTCCAGACAAAGACCATGGCGGTGCAGGGAGCGGCGGCGAGGATGATGCAGCCCGCGATGTACTGATCTGCGTCGCTGGGCGGAATCCACGCGGCGAAAACGTATCGAAAGAAGAGCCACGCGAGGGCGGCCATCGAGAAGGGCTTCACCAGCCAGTTCACGAACAGCGTGATGAAGAGGCCGCGCGGGCGGCGGCCGACCTGGCGGATCGCGCCGAAGTCCACCTTCATCATCATGGGCGTGATCATCAGCCAGATGAGAATGGCGATGGGGATGTTGATCTGGCTGCCCTGGCCGAACTCCAGGCCGCGAAGCGTGTCCATCAAACCAGGCGCGGCCCGGCCGATCATGACCCCGACGACCATGCAAAGCCCGACCCAGAGGCTCAGGTACCGCTCGAAGAGGTTCAGGCGTTTGGGCTCGGCGACGGGAGCCGCCGTTGAGGGTTCAGACCGCATTGAGGAGCTCCTTGAATCGCTTCAGGGCGGATGGGACGATGCAATAGCCGACTCGCGGTCCGCTTTCATTCGCCTTCACGAGCCCGGCGCTTCTCAGAATCCGCAGGTGTTCCGACACCGTGGATTGGGCCAGGGGCAGCTCGTCCACGATGTGGCAGCACATCTTGGCGTCCCGACAGGCCAGCATCCGCAGGATCTTGATCCGGGTCGGATGGGCGGCCGCCTTCGCGAACGCGGCAAGCTCCGCATCGGCCTTCGGATTCTCCAGCAGGCCCATCAACGCCTCGGTGGCGCGCGCGCCGTCTGCGGAGCACTGTGATCTGGTCGGGGTGGTTTGTTTCATATCGCTTATCGTCGATTGACGATATCACGCCTGCAAGCCGCTAGGCAAGAGGCGAAATAAGCATTCCCGGCGGCGGGTGCCGGCGGCGGCCGCTCATTCCTTCGGG